>ENA-ORXB01000886-ORXB01000886.1-sediment-metagenome-genome-assembly--contig:-NODE-886-length-46398-cov-6.514972_pt1 | contig 46398 bp, 37 predicted proteins | sample MGYA00237863_ERZ511475 | MGnify/ENA primary metagenome ERZ511475 (study PRJEB26305, sample SAMN06343858) | sediment metagenome | isolation source: hot spring sediment | place: Canada: British Columbia... | reverse complement strand
GTCTTCCCATGGTCAATGTGCCCTATCGTCCCAACATTCACATGCGGCTTCTTCCGCTCAAACTTCGGCTTGGACATGGCCTTCTCCTCCCGGTTAGACTTTAACCTTTGCGACTATCTCTTCGGCAATGTTCGCCGGAACCTCTTCGTAGTGGTCGAACTCCATCACGAAGCTGCCGCGGCCCTGGGTAAGCGACCGCAGGTCGGTGGCATACCCGAACATCTCCGCCAGGGGGACGAGGGCCCGGATGACCTGGGTTCCGTCGTGGGCCTCAATCCCGAGGATGTGCCCCCGCCGGGCCGTCAGGTTGCCGACCACATCCCCCAGGAACTCCTCGGGGATAGTCACCTCGACCCGCATGATGGGTTCCAGCAGGATGGGCTTTGCCCGCTGGGCCGCGTTCTTGAAGCCGATCTGGGCCGCCATCTTAAAGGCGAACTCCGAAGAGTCGACCTCATGGTAGCTTCCGTCGAAGAGGATGACCCGGATGTCGACCATCGGGTAGCCGGCCAGGACGCCGGTCTCCATGGCCTCCCGGACGCCGGCCTCGACGGCCGGGATGAACTCCTTGGGGATGACCCCGCCGACAATCTTGTTGACGAATTCAAAGCCCGACCCCCGGGGCAGGGGCTCCAGCCGGAGCCAGACGTGGCCGTACTGGCCGCGGCCGCCGGTCTGCCGGATGAACCGGCCCTCGGCCTCGGCCGGGACCGTGATCGTCTCCCGGTAGGCAACCTGGGGCCGGCCGACCTTCGCCCCGACCTTGTATTCCCGCATCATCCGGTCCACCAGGACCTCCAGGTGAAGCTCGCCCATTCCCCAGATGAGGGTCTGGCCGGTCTCGGGGTCGACCCGCACCCGGAAGGTCGGGTCCTCTTCCGCCAGCCGGGCGAGGGCAATCGAGAGTCGGTCCTGGTCGGCCTTGGTCTTCGGCTCAATCGCGACCGAGATGACCGGCTCGGGGAACTTCGGCGGCTCCAGCAGGATGGGTGCGTTCGGGTCGGCCAGGGTATCCCCGGTTGAGGTCGCCCGCAGGCCCACCGCGGCGGCGATGCCCCCGGCGTAGACCTCGCTTATCTCCTCCCGGTAGTTGGCGTGCATCTGGAGGAGCCGGCCGACCCGCTCCCGAACGCCCTTGCTGACGTTAAGGACCTGCTGACCCGACGTGAGAACACCCGAGTAGACCCGGATGTATACCAGCCGGCCGACGTATTCGTCCACCATCACCTTAAAGGCCAGGGCAGCCACCGGCTCGTCGTCGCTGGGCCGCCGCTGGATGATTTCGCCCGTGTTCGGGTCGGTCCCCTGGACCGGGGGCATATCGGCCGGCGACGGCAAATAGTCGACGATGGCGTCCAGGAGGGGCTGGATGCCCTTATTCCGGAGGGCGCTTCCGGCCAGGACCGGCACGAGCTGGCCGCTGATGGTCGCCCGGCGCAGGGCCGCCTTGATTTCGGCCGGGGTTATCGGCTCGCCCTCCAGATATTTGGCAAGAAGGGTCTCGTCCGTTTCGACGACGGCCTCAAGCATCTCCTCCCGCCGGCGGGCGACCTCCCCGGCGTACTCCGGGGGGATGTCCGTGACCTGCGGGGCGGTTCCGAGCTCGTCGGTGTAAATTATGGCCTTTTCTTCGATGAGGTCGATGACCCCGGTAAAGCTGCTTTCCACCCCGACCGGAATCTGAATCGCCACCGGGCGGGCCTTCAGCCGGTCCCGAATCATCTGGACCGTCCGCCAAAAGTTGGCCCCCACCCGGTCCATTTTATTGACAAAGCAAATCCGGGGCACGCGGTACTTGTCGGCCTGGCGCCAGACCGTCTCCGACTGGGGCTGGACGCCGGCGACGGCGTCAAGGACGACAACGCCCCCATCAAGGACACGCAGGCTCCGCTCCACCTCGACGGTGAAGTCCACGTGCCCGGGCGTATCGATGATATTTATCTGGTGGTCACGCCAGAAGCAGGTCGTGGCCGCGGCCGTGATGGTGATGCCGCGCTCCCGCTCCTGCTCCATCCAGTCCATGACCGCCGTGCCCTCATCGACGCTGCCGAGCTTGTAAGTTCGGCCGGTGTAGAAAAGGATGCGCTCGGTCGTCGTCGTTTTGCCCGCGTCGATGTGGGCAATAATCCCGATATTTCGAACTCTCTCAACAGGTACAGGTCTTGGCATAGCTTACCACCGGTAATGAGCAAAGGCCCGGTTTGCCTCGGCCATCCTGTGCAGGTCGTCCCGGCGCTTGATGGTTGCACCCGTGCCCCGGGCCGCGTCCATGAGCTCGGCCGCAAGCTTCTCAATCATGGTTTTGCCCGGCCGGTTCCGGGCCGACTCGACGAGCCAGCGCATGGCCAGGCTTATCCGGCGCTCGGGCCGGACCTCGATGGGCACCTGGTAGGTGGCCCCGCCGACCCGCCGCGGCCGGACCTCCAGGACCGGCATGGCGTTGCGGACCGCCTGCTCAAAGACCTCCACGGGGTTGCGACCCGTCTGGGCCTGGATGAGGTCGAAAGCACCGTAGACGATCTTCTCGGCGACCGTCTTCTTGCCCTGACGCATCACCTTGTTTATGAACTTCTGAACCCAAACGTTCCCGTATTTCGGGTCGGGCGGAATAGGCCGCCGCTCAACCTTACCACGCCGTGGCATACCGAACCTCCCAACATAACAAGCCCCGGGGCGCACGTTCCCGGGACTCTCAGGTCAGCCAGCTGGATTCAAACCCGGCGGCCGCAAGTCCGGCCGGCCGGGCCAGGGGGAAGAAAGCCGAGGCCCCAGCTCAGGACTTCGGACGCTTGGTGCCGTACTTGCTCCGTCCCTGGCGGCGGTTCTTGACCCCGGCGGCGTCAAGGGCACCCCGGATGATGTGATACCGGACACCCGGCAGGTCCTTGACCCGCCCGCCCCGCACGAGCACGACCGAGTGCTCCTGAAGGTTGTGCCCCTCGCCCGGGATGTAGGCGGTGACCTCCAGGCCGTTGCTCAGCCGAACCCGGGCGATCTTCCGCAGGGCCGAATTCGGCTTCTTCGGGGTCATGGTTCGCACCTGGATGCAGACGCCCCGCTTCTGGGGCGAACCCTGGCCCCGAATCAGCTCCCGCTTCAGGGAGTTATAGTAATATCGCAAGGCCGGCGCCTTCGGCTTCTTCCGGACCTTCGTGCGCCCGTTCCTTACAAGCTGATTTACTGTCGGCAAATGTAAATTTCCCCTCCTTTTGCCGCTCTACCAACCACAGTGATAGGCCGAAAAACCAGGCGGTACTGAACCTGCCCGCCGCTGCGGACCGTTATCAGCCCCCGGTTCTTCGACCTATCCCGTCTGTCGTTGGGCCTAACTAACGTCCAACTGAGAATTTAACATTCAGCTGGACGCTGTGTCAAGGTCAGGCAGGGGCGGCCCGCCCTCGAAGGCTCCGAACGCCTCGCCCAGGGCCAGCCGCTCTTCGGCCTGGCGCAGTCGGGCCAGCTGGCGGGCCCGGAAGCCGGTACCGGCCGGAATAAGCCGCCCGATGATGACGTTTTCCTTCAGGCCGATGAGCCGGTCCACCGCGCCCTTGACGGCCGCCTCAGTCAGCACCCGGGTCGTCTCCTGGAACGACGCCGCCGCCAGCCACGAGTCGGTGGTGAGCGACGCCTTCGTTATGCCCAGCAGCACCGTCTTGGCCGTGGCCGGCTCACCCCCTTCCGCCAGCACCCGGGCGTTTATTTCCTCGTAAGTAAACCGGTCCACCAGTTCGCCCGGGAGCAGGTCGGTATCGCCCGGCGACTCGACCTGGACCTTCCGGAGCATCTGCCGGACGATAACTTCAATGTGCTTGTCGTTGATGTTCACGCCCTGCTGCCGGTAGACCTTCTGGATCTCCCGGACCAGGTAGAGCTGGACAGCCTCCCGGCCCTGGATGCGCAGGATATCCTGCGGTCGGACGACCCCATCGGTGAGCTGGTCCCCGGCCTTGACCCGCTGGCCCGGTTCGACCCGGATCACCTGCTGGGCCGGCACCTCGTACTCCCGCTCGTCCCGCTCCTCGTGGTTGATAACGACCATCCCGTCCATCACCCGGACCGTGCCGTCCACCGGGGCCGACAGAACCGCATCCGGCAGGGCCGGCAGGGTCTCTTCAGCCACGTCCCGGCGCCGGGCAATAATCCCACCGGTCGGCACGTAGTCGCCGTCGGCTACCACCAGTTCATACTCGGGCGGGACCGTCAGCTCGTAGGGGTAAACCTCCGAGCTCACAACCTTGAGCTTTCGCAACCCGCCCGGCTCCTCGATAATGTCGACAACCCCGTCGATTTCGGCGACGACGGCCGGGTTCTTCGGGGTTCGGGCTTCAAACAGCTCCTCCACCCGGGGCAGGCCCGTGGTGATGTCCTGCTGGGCGATGCCCCCGGTGTGGAACGTTCGCATTGTCAGCTGGGTGCCCGGCTCGCCGATGGACTGGGCGGCGATAATGCCCACCGCCTCCCCGAGCTCCACCAGCTTGCGTCGGGCCAGGTCCCGGCCGTAGCAGTACCGGCACAGCCCGTAGCGGGCCTGGCAGGTCAGCGGCGACCGGACGTAGACCTGGGTGATTCCGGCCCGGACGATCTTCTCCACCGCCTCCTCATCGATTTCGTGGTTGGCCTCGACGATGACCTCGCCCGTCTCCGGGTGCTGGACCGGCAGGGCCGCGTACCGGCCCAGGATCCGCTCCTCGAACGGCACCATCATTTCCTCCTCGGGCATCCGGGCCACCCAGATGCCCAGGTTGGTGCCGCAGTCTTCCTCCCGGATGATGATGTCCTGGGCGACGTCCACCAGCCGCCGGGTCAGGTAACCCGAGTCCGCCGTCCGGAGGGCGGTGTCGGCCAGACCCTTCCGGGCCCCGTGGGTGGAGATGAAGTATTCGAGGACGCTCAGGCCCTCCCGGAAGTTGGAGACGATGGGCAGGTCGATAATCCGCCCCGTCGGGTCGCTCATCAGGCCCCGCATCCCGCCCATCTGCCGGATCTGGGCGATGTTACCCTTCGCCCCGGAGGTGGCCATCATGTAGACCGAGGTCCACTTGTCCATCTGCTCCTCGATCTTCTTCGTGATCTCTTCGGTCGCCTCCTCCCAGACCCGGATCGCCTCCTCGTACCGCTCCTGTTCGGTGATGAGACCCCGGCGGTAGAGGGCCTCCAGCTTCTGGATGTTCTCTTCCGCCCGGGCGATGATCTCCGACTTCTCTTTCGGGATGCGGATGTCGGCCACGGCGATGCTTATGCCGGCCTGGGTCGCAAGCCTGAAGCCCAGGGCCTTAAGGTCGTCCAGCATCTGGGCCGTCCGGTCGTTGCCCAGGAGCCGGTAGCAGTCGGCCACCAGCTGCTTGAGGGCCTTCTTGTCCATCTCCTCGTTCCGGAACCGCAGTTCCGGCGGCAGAACCTCGTTAAAGATGATCCGGCCCACCGTCGTCTTAAAGATCGGCTTCCCCGGGCCTTCCCGGACGTAAATCTCCGCGTGAAGGTCCAGCTCGCCCAGGGCATAGGCGAGCTTCGCCTCATCGAAGTCGGTGAAGTACCGCCCCGCGCCCTTGCCCTCCGGCTTGGCCAGGGTCACGTAGTAGCACCCGAGGACCATGTCCAGGGTCGGGGCGGCAATGGGCTCACCCGAGCTGGGCGAGAGCAGGTTCTTTGCCGAGAGCATGATCTCCCGGGCCTCTTCCACGGCCTTCTTGGAGAGGGGTACGTGGACGGCCATCTGGTCGCCGTCGAAGTCGGCGTTGAAGGCCGTGCAGACCAGCGGGTGGATCTTAATCGCGCTCCCCTCGACCAGGACCGGCTCGAAAGCCTGGATGCCCAGCCGGTGGAGGGTCGGCGCCCGGTTCAGGAGCACCGGCCGGGTCTTGATAACCTCCTCGAGGACGTCCCAGACCTCCGGCTTGACCCGTTCAACGATCCGCTTGGCGCTCTTGATGTTGTGGGCGTAGCCGTGCTCCACCAGCTTGTGCATTACGAACGGCTTGAACAGCTCCAGGGCCATCCGCTTCGGCAGGCCGCACTGGTGGAGCTTAAGCTCCGGCCCGACCACGATGACCGAGCGGCCCGAGTAGTCCACCCGCTTGCCCAGCAGGTTCTGCCGGAACCGCCCCTGCTTGCCCCGGAGCATATCGGAGAGGGACTTGAGCTTGTGCTGGCCGGCCCCGGCCACGGCCCGGCCCCGGCGGCCGTTATCGATGAGCGAGTCCACGGCCTCCTGGAGCATCCGCTTCTCGTTGCGGATGATGATCTCCGGGGCCCCAAGCTCCATCAGCCGCTTGAGCCGGTTGTTGCGGTTGATAACCCGCCGGTAAAGGTCATTGAGGTCCGAGGTGGCAAACCGGCCGCCGTCCAGCTGGACCATGGGCCGCAGGTCCGGCGGCAGGACCGGCAGGACGGTGAGAATCATCCACTCGGGCTTGTTGCCGCTCTGCCGGAAGGCCTCCACAACCCGCAGCCGCTTCGTCGCCTTCTTGCGGCGCTGGCCAGATGACGAATTTATCTCCTGCCGGAGCTCCTCCCGGAGCCGGTCGAGGTCCAGGCGCCGGACAATCTCCAGGATGGCCTCCGCACCCATCCCGGCCCGGAAGATGTCGCCGTACTTCTGCCGAAACTCGGCATACTCCGCCTCCGAGAGCAGTTCCCGGGGCCGGATTCGCCGGAGCTCATCTTCCTTGTCGGCAAGCTGTTCTTCCAGGTCGGCCTTCACGGCCTCAAACTTCGCCTGAAGCTCGCCCAGCCGCCGGCCGGCTTCCTGGTGAACGTGCTCAACGCTGGCCTCATAGAGGGCCCGGTAGCGCTCCAGGTCCTGCTGGTATTCGTCGGCCGCCCGCTGAAGCTCCCGGCGGTAGGCATCGGCCAGCTCTTCGATGTGGGACTCAGCCACCGGCTGGCCGGCGGCAACCAGGGTCTCACCCCGAAAGACAACGGCCTCCGGGGCCGGTTTGCCCAGGTTATCCCGGAGCAGGTCCCGGGCGGCCGCGAACTCCGCCTCAAGGGCCCGCACGGTGCCATCCCGGCGGGCCTCAGCCTGGGCCAGGTTGGCTTCCAGTTCGGCCTGGAGCCGCCCGAGCTCCCCGTCCCGCCAGGCGTAGACCTCGGCCTCGGCGGCCGCCAGTTCCTGTCGGCGGGCCTCCAGGGCCTGGTCAAACTCGGCCCGGGCCCGGGCCAGCAGGTCCTCCTTCGCCGTCTCGTCAACGTCGGTGATGATGTACTGCGCAAAATAGAGGACCCGCTCCAGGCTTCGGGGTGAAATGTCGAGGAGCAGGCCGAGCCGGCTCGGGGTCCCCTTGAAGAACCAGAGGTGGGCGACCGGGGCGGCCAGCATGATGTGCCCCATCCGCTCCCGGCGGACCTTCGAGCGGGTAACCTCAACCCCGCACCGTTCGCAGATTATGCCCTTATGCTTGGCCCGCTTGTACTTGCCGCAGTAGCACTCGAAATCCTTCGTCGGCCCGAAGATGCGCTCGTCAAAGAGGCCATCCTTTTCCGGCTTAAGGGTCCGGTAGTTTATCGTCTCGGGCTTCGTAACCTCGCCGTAGGACCAGGACAGGATCTGTTCCGGCGAGGCCAGCGAGATTCGAATCGCATTGAAATCATTAACTTCCAGCATCGCCATCCGGTCAGCCCTCCATCAGGTCCGTGGTCTCGATGCCGCTGATATTAATCCCCAGCTCCCGGAGGATCCGCTCCTCATCGACTTCCGGTGCGCCGAACTCGGTGATGGCCACCGGCTGCTCCTCCTCATTAAGGACTTCGATGGAGAGGGCCAGGCTCTGGAGCTCCTTAACCAGCACCTTGAACGACTCCGGCACGTGCGGGTGGGCGATATCCTCGCCCTTAACAATGGCCTCGTAGGTCTTGACCCGCCCGACCACATCGTCCGACTTGACCGTAAGCATCTCCTGCAGGGTGTAAGCGGCCCCGTAAGCCTCCAGGGCCCAAACCTCCATCTCCCCGAAGCGCTGGCCGCCGAACTGGGCCTTGCCGCCCAGCGGCTGCTGGGTGATGAGGGAGTACGGCCCGGTTGAGCGGGCGTGAATCTTATCCTCGACCAGGTGCACCAGCTTCATCATGTAGATGTAGCCGACCGTCACCGGCTGGTCGAAGGGCTCGCCGGTCCGCCCGTCCCGGAGGATCTGCTTGCCGTGGATGGGGATGGGCTTGCCCGTCTCACGGCTGACCTGCTCCGCCTTCTCGAGCAGGGCCTCATAGGTCTGGCCCGGCTCGATGGGGTCCCGGTCCAGCTCGGCCAGCCGCTCGTTGAGCCACAGCTCCAGGCAGACCCGGCGGGCCTCCCCGACGACCCGGTCGTCGAAGAGCCGCTCGCCGTCGTAGCCGAGGCCATTAAGCCAGGCCTTCGCCCGGGCCTTATAGGCCTCAATCTCCTCCAGGGAACGGGCATCGAGCACCGGCACCGTCCGGCCCAGCGCCCGGGCCACAAACCAGGCCCGGGCCAGGGCGTCTTCGATTTCGGCCTCGGTGGCCCCGTCGAAGACCGGGGTGACCGCCCGGAAGCCCAGCGCCCGCGCCGCCCAGCCGAGGTGGGTTTCCAGCACCTGACCCAGGTTCATTCGGGACGGCACCCCGATAGGGTTCAGGATGATGTCCACCGGGGTCCCATCCTCCAGGAACGGCATGTCCTCCTCGGGCAGGATGATGGCGACGACGCCCTTGTTTCCGTGGCGGCCGGCCATCTTGTCGCCCTCGGCGATCTTCCGCCGCTGGGCGATGCTGACCCGGACGAGCTTGTTCACCCCGGCCGGAAGCTCGTCGTGCTGTTCCCGGCTGAAGACCTTGACGTCGATAACCTTGCCGTACTCGCCGTGGGGCACCCGCAGGGACGTGTCCTTGACATCCCGGGCCTTCTCGCCGAAGATCGCCCGCAACAGCTTCTCCTCCGGCGTAAGCTCGGTTTCGCCCTTGGGCGTCACCTTGCCGACGAGGATGTCGCCCGGCTGGACCTCCGCCCCGATCCGGATGATGCCGTTCTCGTCCAGGTCCCGCAGGCTCTCCTCGCCCACATTCGGAATATCCCGGGTTATCTCCTCGGGGCCGAGCTTGGTGTCCCGGGCCTCCACCTCGTGCTCCTCGATGTGGACCGAGGTGTAGACGTCGTCCCGCACCAGCCGTTCGCTGATGATGATGGCGTCCTCGAAGTTGCCGCCCTCCCAGCTCATGAACGCCACCAGCACGTTCTGACCCAGGGCCAGCTCGCCCTGGTCCGTGGACGACGAGTCGGCCAGGACCTGCCCCTTGCGCACCCGCTCGCCCTTGCTGACAATGGGCCGCTGGTTGATGCAGGTCGCCTGGTTCGACCGGTAGAACTTGTTGAGGGCGTAAATGTGCTCCCTGCCCTCGTCGTCGACGACCTTAATCATGTGGCCGGTGACGCTCACCACCGTGCCGTCGGTCTCGGAGGTGATAACCTGGCCGCTGTCCCGGGCGGCCGGACCCTCCATGCCGGTGGCCACGATGGGCGCCCGCGGCCGGACCAGGGGCACGGCCTGCCGCTGCATGTTGGAGCCCATCAGGGCCCGGTTGGCGTCGTCGTGCTCCAGGAAGGGGATAAGCGAGGCCGAGACCGAAACAATCTGCTTCGGCGAGACATCCACGAAGTCGATGCGCTCGGGCGGCTGGCGGGAGAGGGTCGGCCCGTGGCGGACCTCGATCCGGCTCTCCAGAAAGTGGCCGGCCTCGTCCAGGGCCACATTCGCCTGGGCAATGTAATACCGTTCCTCCTGGTCGGCCGTAAGGTACTCGATTTCGTTGCTGACAAAGGGCCGGACCCGAACCCGCTCGAGGGGAAGCCGGCTTATGCGTTCGGCCAGCTCCCGGTCGATGCGGGTCCCGGCCGGGGCCAGTTCCTGACCGTTCTCGTCGTGAATGGGCTCCCGCAGAATTCGGCCCACCAGGTCTTCAACCCGATTGGGCACCTCGTGCTTGACCCGCCGGTAGGGCGTCTCCAGGAACCCGTACTCGTTCACCCGGGCGTAGGTTGCCATTGAGGTGATGAGGCCGATGTTCGGGCCTTCGGGCGTCTCCACCGGACAGATCCGGCCGTAGTGGGAGTGGTGGACATCCCGGACCTCGAACCCGGCCCGCTCCCGGGAGAGGCCGCCCGGGCCCAGGGCCGAGAGCCGCCGCTTGTGGGTCAGCTCGGCCAGGGGGTTCGTCTGGTCCATGAACTGCGAAAGCTGGGAGCTGCCGAAGAATTCTTTAATAGCCGCCGTCACCGGCCGGATGTTGACGAGGGCGCTGGGGGTCGCCTCCTCCGGCGGGGTAATGGTCATCCGCTCCCGGACCACCCGCTCCATCCGGAGCAGGCCGACCCGGAACTGATTCTGAATGAGCTCCCCGACGGTCCGAACCCGCCGATTCCCCAGGTGGTCGACGTCATCCGGCCGCTCCTCGGAAAGGAGGCCGCCGCAGCGGTCGCACCGGCCGGGGGTAATGGGCGGGTTTACCCGGGTGTAATAGGCCACCCGGCACCGGGGGCAGTACTGCGGCCCCAGGTCGTAGTTGTTGAGCAGGATGATCCGCCGGACCATCTCAACCAGGTCCTCGGCCGTCAGGGCCTTCCGGCCCGGGTCCACATCCAGGTCGAGGCGGCGGTTAAGCTTGTAGCGGCCGACCCGGCCCAGGTCGTACCGGCGCGGGTTGAAGTAAAGGGCATCCAGCATCTGACGGGCCGCCGCCTCGTTCGGCGGGTCGCCCGGCCGCATCCGCTTGTAAAAGTCCTCCAGGGCGGCCTTCTGGCCCTCCCGGGACCGGTCCCGGGTCAGGGCGTTTTTAACCGGGTCCCGGGCCAGGGTGGTCCGCAGCCACGAGAAGTCGGGGTTTGTATCGACCCCTTCGAAGAGCTCGAAGAGCTCCTCGTCACTGCCGAATCCCACCGCCCGCAGGAAGGTGGTCACCGGCAGCTTCTTTTTGCGGTCGATCCGGGCCGAGATCCCGGTCCGGGGACTGCTTTCAAACTCGAGCCAGGCGCCCCGGTTCGGGACGACCTTTCCGAAGCAGAGTCTCCGGCCCGAAATGGGGTCGACCTCCAGACTCAGGTAGACGCCCGGCGAGCGGATAAGCTGGCTTACGACCACCCGTTCGGCGCCGTTGATGATGAACGTACCGGTGGAGGTCATCAGGGGGAAATCCCCCATGAAAACCTTCTGCTTGCGCTCGATCTCGGTGCCGTCCTCCCGCCGGATGACCAGGGTCACTTCGACCCGGAGGGGGGCGGCGTAGGTCACATCCCGCTCCCGGGCCTCCCACTCGGTGTACTGGGGCTTGCCGAACTCGTAGTCGCCAAAATAGAGGGCCATCCGTCGGCCGGTGAAGTCCTCGATGGGCGAGACCTCATCGAGAACTTCCCGCAGGCCCTCTTCCATAAACCAGCGGAAGGACTTGAGCTGGACATCAATAAGGTTAGGCAGAGGGAGAATGTCGGGGATTCGGGCGTAGGATTTCTTGGGCAACTTCAAGCTGTCTGCCGACAGGGAAACCAGAGACATAAGCGAACACTCCCCCGGTTAACAAAATCTACCGGCACTTATACCCTTGAACGGGGAACCAGCAACATTCCAGAGGACACGTTAAGGGTGAAACAAGCCGCAGATCACACTCAACCAGCCTACACTATACCACGGCACCCGGACGCTGTCAAGGACCCCGGCCACAAGGTCCCCCAACCGGCCCGGCCTGGGCACCGGTCCGGCTGCGTCCCCGGACGACCCTGCGGCAGGGTGACATCGGCGGGCAATCTTTATTATAGCATACGGCCGCACCGCCCCGGCCTGGAGGAATCGCCCCTGCCCGGCCTATACTTTAACCTGAGTAAGTCTCAAGGACGGTGACGAGGCCATGGCCGTGGACCAGCGCTCAGCCCTGACCCGGCAGGAAGCCCTAAAAATCGTCGACGAACTGGTAAAGACCCCCAACATCAAGAAACACCTCCTCGCCGTCGAGGCGTTTATGCGGCGGCTTGCCCGCCACTTCGGCGAGGACGAAGATGAGTGGGGCCTGACCGGCCTGCTTCACGACGCCGACTACGAGGTTACTGAGAAAGACCTCGAGCGGCACACCGAGATTACGGCCGAGCGGCTCCGCCAGTACGCCGGAACCGACCGGATCATCCACGCGATCCTCGCCCACAACCACAAGGCCCCGATGGATACGACCATGGCCAAGGCACTTTATGCCTGCGACAACCTGACGGGCTTAATTGTCGCCTGCGCCCTGGTCCACCCCGACAAAAAGCTCGAACCCCTGACGGTGGATTTCGTCCTGCGCCGATTTAAAGAAAAATCCTTCGCCCGGGGCGCAAGCCGGGAGGAGATCCTCACCTGCGAATCAAACCTGGGCATTCCCCTGCCCGAGTTCATCGGCCTCGGCCTTGAGGCGATGAAGGGAATCGCCGCCGACCTGGAGCTTTAACCGCCGCCCCACCCCCAGGGCCAGCCAACCGAGGTAAAGAAACGCTCCCAGGTTCAGGCCAGCATTGACCAGGCCGAGGGCCGACCGGACAGGTTCGGCGAGGAGGCCCAGGGTCGGGTCCTCGGCCACCAGATTCACCAGGTACGTAAAACTCACCAGCCCAAAGGCGGCCCCGACCCGTCCCCCGGCCGGGAAAACCGGGGCCAGCAGGGCCGGAACAAAGAAAAGGTGGTTCTCGTGGACCTGCGGGGCGAGCATGAAAAAGCTGAACCCCGAATAGGCGGCCAGGAGCCAGAGCCCCGGCCGGTCGGGCCGGTCTCCCACCCGCCAAAGGCCGGCGGCGAGGGCCGCAATGGTGAGGCCGAGGCCGACCGCCCGGTAAGAGATCGGCCCGACCACCGCGGCCGAATCGGGGATTGTCAGGCCCCGGCCCAGGGTTAAAAGCCACCACAGGTTGTGGGCGTTCGCCGAGACCACCGGCATCACGCTGGCCGTCTGAACCGGCAATGTAAGCAGTTCCCCGACCGTGCCGCCCAGGATAAAGGGCAGGCCCAAACCGAGCCCGACGGCCGCCCCGACCCCGAGGCCCCGCAGGGCCGGGCCTGGACCGAACCAGCGCAGGGATGCCCAGGCCGCCAGGGGGAGGAGCACCCAGGCCTGGGGTTTTGACATGGCGGCCAGGCCAAGGGCTGCCCAGGCGGGAATTACCCGCCCGGCCCCCAGCAGGCCCAACCCGGCCAGCAGAAACAGGGTGTGGACCGAGTCCGGCTGGCCCCAGCGGCTCACCGTAAAGACCAGGGCGGGGTTCAGCCCATACCCGGCCGCGGCCAGGAGCGCCCGACCGAAGCCGAGGTGCGGCCGGGCAACCAGGTAAACCATTCCGGCCGCGGCCGCATGGGCGAGGACCGCCGGCACCTTGAGAAGAAAAGTTAGCAAGGGGCTCCCCAGGGCGCGGCCCAGTTCAAAGGTGGGGTCGGCGGCCTGGCGGTAGATTTCGCCGACCAGCCGGTAGTAGTAGAGGTGAACCGGCGGGTAAATCGCGTAGGTTTCCGGCCAGGTTCCCCGGTAGGCCCGGTGAATCCCTTCCAGGGTTACGAGCCGGGTCCAGTATTTATAGTGGGCGCTGTCGGTCGGGTAGCCCGGCCCCGCCGCCGCCCCGAGGCCCACCCCCAGCACCAGGAGCAGGCCGCCCCCGACCAGAACTCCCCTCGGGACCAATTACGCCGATGCGTAATCGTAAAAGCCCCGGCCGGACTTGCGGCCCAGCAGGCCGGCCGCAACCATCCGGCGCAGGAGGGGCGGGGCGGCATACCTCGGGTCCCGGAACTGCTCGTACATCGCGTCGGCGACGAACAGGGTTGTGTCCAGGCCGACGAAGTCCAGCAGGGTGAACGGCCCCATCGGGTGGTTCAGGCCCAGCTTAATCGCGGTGTCGATCTCCTCCTTGGTGGCAAGTCCCTCTTCCAGGACCCGAATGGCATCGAGCAGGAACGGGATGGCCAGCCGGTTGACGATAAAGCCGGGCCGGTCCTTGGTGATGACGACGGTCTTGCCGAGCGACTCAATAAAGCGCCTGGTCCTTTCGACGGTTTCGTCGTCATTCAGAATCGTCCGGACGATTTCGACCAGGGGCAGAACCGGGGCCGGGTTAAAGAAGTGGGTGCCGATGACCAGCTTCGGCCGCCGGGTTGCGGCCGCGATGTCCGTCACCGGCAGGCACGACGTGTTCGTCGCCAGGATCACCCCTTCCCGGCAGATCCGGTCCAGCTCGGCGAAAACCTGCTTTTTAAGGTCCAGGTTTTCGACGACGGCCTCAATCACGAAGTCCGATTCGGCCAGGTCGGCCATATTCACCGTGCCCCGGATGCGTCCGAGGGTCTGGTCGTAAGTCGCCTGGTCGATGCGGCCCCGCTCCAGGGCCCGGCCGAGCGACTGGCGGATCCGCTCCAGTCCCCGGTTCAGGGTTGGCTCGTCGACCTCCCGGACAACGACGTTATACCCGGCCCGGGCGCACACCTCGGCGATGCCCGAGCCCATCAGGCCGCACCCGACAACCCCGACGGTCTTTATCTCCATCGGCTGTTCACCTCCCGCCTGAAAGTTTCTGCCAGGCTTCAAGCTCGACGACCCGGTAGACCTCCTGGAGCGGCCGGCCGGTCCGGTGGGCCAGCTCCCGGCAGGCCTCGTACTCCGGGGCGACGTTAACAACCTGCCCCCGCCAGCGCTTCACTTTCACCGCGGCCGGCCCCAGGCTGGACTCAAACTTAAAAAGCTCCCGGGCGGCCTCATGCCGGCCCACCGGCCGCCGCCGGACGCCCAGGGTCGTCGTCTCCTGGAAGATAACGTCCAGCAGCCGCTCCTCAAGTTCGGCCGGGGCCAGAACGCTTACGAGGACCCCCGGCCGGTTTTTTTTCATTTGAATGGGGGTAAACCAGACGTCCTTCGCCCCGGCCTCAAAGAGCCGCTCCATCAGGTAGCCGTAAAGCTCGGCCGGCATGTCGTCGATGTTCGTCTCCAGCAGGGTAAGGGTTGCGCCCGCCGGTTCGGCGGCCGTTTCCCCGACCCAGACCCGGAGGGCGTTCGGGAACGATTCGAGCTGGCGGGCACCCAGGCCGTAGCCCACCGCCTCGACCCTCAGGGCCGGCTGTTCGAACCGGGCGAGGGTGGCGAAGATGGCCGCGGCCGTCGGGGTCACGAGTTCGTGGCGGGCGGCCTCGGCGGTTGGGGCCGGCCCGACCACCGCCCCGGTATTCTTCAAGAGCTCGAGCACGGCCGGGGCCGGCACCGGCAGGTAACCGTGCTCCGTCCCCACCACGCCACCCCCCGCCGGCAGGGCCGAGCAGTAAACGGCCTCAACGCCCAGGGCCTCCAGGGCGGTGAGGGCCCCGACCACGTCCAGGACGGCGTCGAGGGCCCCGACCTCGTGGAAGTGGACCGACTCCACGTCGACGCCGTGAACCCTGGCCTCAGCCTCGGCCAGGCGCCGAAAAACTGCCGCGGCCTGCCCGGCCACGGCCGGGGAAAGCCGGGCGTCCTCAAGGAGCCGCAAAATGTCCCCAAGCCGGCGGCGGTGGCCGGCCGGCTCCGGGACCTCGACGATAAACCGCGTTCCGGCGATGGGTCCCCGCCGGTCCCGCTCAAACCGGACCGAATAGTCCTCAAGGCCCAGGCCCTCGAAGGCCGCCAGCAGACGTTCGGTCGGGGCCCCGGCATCGACCAGCGCCCCCACAATCATGTCCCCGGCGGCCCCGGCAAAGCAGTCAAAATAGGCAGCCCTCACCGCGGCAGCTAGCGGCCGGGCGTCCCGTCCCGGCCCCGGGCCAGGATCGCCTCGTTGAGGCTGCCCATCCGGTACCCGGCCAGGTCCAGGGTCACGTAACGGTACCCCAGCTCCCGCAACCGGGCCACAACCCCGGCCCGAACCTCCGGTTCGGCCAGCCGCACAATATCCTCCGCCAGCACCTCAATCCGGGCCAGCTCCCCGTGGTGCCTCACCCGCACCTGCCGGAACCCCAACCCCCGCAGATACGCCTCGGCCGCCGCCACCTGCTCAAGCTCACCCAACGTTATCACCCTCCCGTACGGAAACCTGGACGCCAGACACGGCGAGGCCGGCTTGTCCCACACCTTAAGCCCCCGCGCCCGGGCCAGCTCCCGAATCTCCGCCTTGCTTAACCCCGCCTCACACAGAGGGTGCCTCACCCCAAGCTTCTCGGCCGCCTTAAGCCCCGGCCGGTAATCCCCAAGGTCGTCGGCGTTCGTCCCGTCAATCACCCACCGGTAGCCGTTGGCCCGGGCAAACTCCCCAAGCCGCCCGTAAAGCTCGTGCCGGCAGTGGTAACACCGGGCCGGGTTGTTGGCCACAAAGTTCGGGTCCTCAAGCTGGGCGGTGTTAATTACCCGGTAGGGAATCCCCAACTCCCGGGCAATCGCCTCGGCCTCGGCCAGCTCCTCCGGCGGGTACGTCGGCGAAGACCCGATCACCGCCACCGCCCGCTCCCCCAAAACCTCGTAGGCCACCGACGCCAGAAGCGTGCTGTCCACACCGCCCGAGAAGGCCACCACCACCGACTCGAGCTCCCGCAAAATCGCCTTTAGCCGTTCAAGCTTCGGATTCATCTTTGACCCCCAGATTGATCAGACCCGCCAGGTAGCCGGCCCCAAACCCGTTGTCAATATTGACCACCGCCACCCCGGGGGCGCACGAGTTGAGCATCGTCAAAAGGGGTGCAAGCCCCCCAAAGTGGGCCCCGTAGCCGACGCTCGTCGGTACGGCAATGACCGGGGCCGCCACCAGCCCGCCGACCACGCTGGGAAGGGCCCCCTCCATCCCGGCCACAACCACCACAACCCGGGCCGACCGGAGCCGGTCCAGGTTGCCCATGAGCCGGTGGATGCCGGCCACCCCAACGTCATAGAGCCGGTCCGGCCGGCTCCCCATCAGCTCAACGGTGAGGGCCGCCTCCTCGGCCACCGGCAGGTCCGAGGTCCCGGCGGCGACCACCAGCACCCCGGGCTTGAGCCGGGGGTTCCGGCGGCGGTCAACGTAGATGGCCCGGGCAACCTCGTGGAAGCGGGCGTCGGGAACTATCCCCTTCACCGCCTCGAAGGCCTCGGCCGTGGTCTTCGTTACCAGGACACATTCGGCCTGGGCCGCCAGCCGGCCGACGATTTCGGCCACCTGGGCCGGGGTCTTGCCGGGACCGAAGACGACCTCGGGGAAGCCCTTGCGGACGGCCCGGTGGTGGTCCACCTTGGCAAAGCCCAGCTCCTCGTAGGGCCAGACCTTTAAATAGTCCAGGACCTCCTCGACGGTCGCCTGGGAATTTTGCAGCCGAACGAGCAACTCCCGCAGGCCCATTACCAGCCAATTATACCGGATTGGGCTTCCCGGCCCGTTCAGGCCGCCGAGCCGTCGCCGGTTCGGGGAACGGGGGCCGCCCCGAACCCGACCTCGTACAGGCGCCGGTAAAGGCCGCTGCGGCCTAGCAGTTCGGCGTGGGTGCCGACCTCGACGATGCGGCCCTGGTCGAGGACCACGATCCGGTCGGCGTCCCGGACGGTGTTGAGCCGGTGGGCGATGATAAACGTTGTCCGGCCGGCCCGGACCCGCCCGAGGGCCGCCTGCAACCGGGCCTCGGTCTGGGAATCCAGGTAAGCCGTCGCCTCGTCGAGGATTAAGATCCGGGGATTAACCAGGAGGGCCCGGGCGAAGCTTATGAGCTGGCGCTGGCCGACGCTCAGGTTCTGACCCCGCTCTCCCACCGGGGTGTGAACCCCCTGGGGCAGACCGGCCACCAGCTCGTCGAGGCCCACGGCCCGAATCGCGGCCATAATCTCGGCGTCGTCGGCTTCGGGCCGGGCAAACTTTATGTTGTCGTAAATCGTCCCCGAGAAGAGAAACGGCTCCTGGGGCACGATGGCGATCTGCCGCCTGAGGGACTTCAGGGTGACCTTTCGGATGTCGACGCCGTCGATTAAGATGCGCCCCTCCTTGACGTCGTAGAACCGGGGGATGAGCCGGACGAAGGTGCTCTTCCCGGCCCCGGTCGGCCCGACCAGGGCGATGGTCTCCCCCGGCTCGACCCGGAGGTCCACTCCCTTCAGAACCGGGACGTCCGGCACGTACCAGAACCAGACATTCTCAAAGACGACCTCGCCCCGCACCGGGGGCAGTTCCGCCGCATCGGGCGCATCGGCCACCTCCGGCTCGGTATCCAGAACCTCAAAGATCCGCTCGGCCGCGACCGTGCCCCGCTGGAGCAGGGTGTAGCGCATGGCGATGTCCCGGATCGGGTCAAAGAACCGGTTGATATACAGGGTGAAGGCGACCAGGGCCCCGACCTCGAGGCTGCCGGCCAGAGCCATCCCGCCCCCAAAGATGATTACCAGGGCGGTGGCCAGGGCCGAAACAACCTCCACCGCCGGCAGAATCAGGGCCGAAACCCGGCCGGCCTGCAGGTTGGCTTCAAGGTGCTGTTCGTTCAACGCGTCGAACCGGCGCAGGTTGTCCTGCTCCCGTGCCAGCGCCTGAATTACCCGGACCCCCGAGACGCTCTCCTGGAGGGTGGCGTTCACCACCGAGATGGCCGCCCGGACCCGCCGGAACGACTCAATCGCCCGCCGCTGCCAGACGACGGTTATGCCCACCAGAAGGGGCAGGACCAGGTAGGTGAGCAAAGCGAGCCGCGGGTTCATCTGGAAGAGGACGGCCAGAATCCCGAGGAGGGTCACGACGTCGGCCGCCAGCGAGACCGTTCCCTGAGCCAGGATCTCCTGAAGCACCTGGACGTCGTTCTGGACCCGGGACATGATCCGGCCGACCTCGTTGGCGTCGAAGAAGCTGAAGCTCAGCCGCTGGACGTGGTTGAACATCCGGCTGCTCAGGTTATAAAGCACCTGCTGGCCGACCCAGCTCAAGAACCAGGTCTGACCGAACTGGGCAAGCCAGGAGGCGGCGCTGTTGGCCAGGAAAAGCAGGGAGATGAGGCCGAGGCCGGCCGGGTCGGCGTGGGCAATGGGCCCGTCAATGGCCAGCTTTATAAGATAGGGGTTGAGCAGGTTTGTCACGGTGTATACCAGGGTCAGGACAACGCTCAGGGCCATCGGCCCGGCGTAGGGCCGCACAAACCCGAAGAGCCGCCGGTAAATGGGCCAGTCGAAGGCCCGGCCGAACTCCTTCTCATCCAGCATCAGGTCGCTACGCCGGAGAATCCCGGCGCCGTGCCAGTGGCCAACCATCATCTAGTCGTCCCCCCGCACCAGCAGTCCGGCGTCCGCCTGCGGCCGGAGCTGGGTCTCATAAATCTGCCGGTAGAACCCGTTCCTGGCAATGAGCTCCTCGTGGGTTCCTTCTTCGACGATCTCGCCCCCGACCATAACGATGACCCGGTGGGCCAGCCGGACCGTCTTGAGCCGGTGGGCGACGATGAAAGTCGTCCGGCCCCGCATCACCGCCTCCAGGGCCGCCTGGATTTCGGCCTCGGTCTCGACGTCGACGCTGGAGAGGGCGTCGTCCAGGATCAGAATCTTCGGGTCGAGGAGCAGGACCCGGGCGATGGCGATGCGCTGGCGCTGGCCGCCCGAGAGGGTCAGGCCCCGCTCCCCGACCCAGGTGTTGTAGCCGTCCGGGAGGCTCATGATAAAGTCGTGGATGCGGGCGGCCTTCGCCGCGGCAATAATCTCCCCGTCGGTGGCGTCCGGCCGCCCGTAAGCAATGTTCTCCCGGATGGTCGCCGCAAACAGGAACGTGTCCTGCAGGACGATCCCGATGTTCCGGCGCAGGGACGCCAGCTTCAGGTCCCGGACGTCATAGCCGTCGATGAGCACCCGCCCGGACGTGACGTCGTAGAACCGGGGGATCAGCTGGACCAGGGTGCTCTTGCCGCTGCCCGTCGGGCCGACCAGGGCGACAACCTCGCCGGGACGTACCCGGAGGTTAATGTTCCGGAGGGCCGGGGCCCGGTCGGAATAGGCGAAGGTAACGTCCTCGAATACCACCTCGCCCCGCACGTCTTTAAGCTCAATAGCATTCGGCTTTTCGGGAACCTCCTCAACGGAGTCGAGGATTTCAAAGATCCGCTCGCCGGCCGACTGGGCCCGGGCGAAGATGTTCATTACCCAGCCCAGGGCCCGGACGGGCATAAAGAGCATCAAAAGATACTGGGTAAATGCCACCAGCTCGCCCAGGGTGAGCCGGCCGGCCATCACCTCCCGGCCCCCAACCCAGAGGGTAGCCGCCATTGCCAGGTTCAGCATAAAGAGCAAAAACGGCTGGTGAAACGCCCCGATCCGGCTCGCCCGCAGGCTCAGCTCCCGGAGCCGCCGGTTGTAGCGGTCGTAAAGCTGCTGCTGGGCCTCCTCCTGGCAGAAGGCCTGGACCACCCGGATGCCGGTGAGGTTTTCCTGAAGGACCGTTCCGAGGTCACCCATCGCCTGCTGGACCCGGAGCCAGATGGGTCGGAGGCGACTGGAGATATTCACGGCCCAGAGGCCGATAACCACAACGCTCACCAGCAGGATGAGCGCAAGCCGGAAGTTCGCCTGAACCGCCAGCCCCAGGACGGCCGGAACCATGACGGCGACGGTCAGCAGTCGCATGATCCCAATGTTCAGGTAAATTCGGACGCCCTCAACGTCGGCGGTCGCCCGGGACATCAACTGCCCGGTCTGGGCCTGGTCGTGGAACGAGAAGCTGAGCCGCTGGAACTTTTCAAAGAGGGCGTTGCGCAGGTCGTAGGCGGCCCGCTGGGAAACCGCCTCGGAAAGATACCCCTGGCCGTAGGCGAAGGCGCCCCGGGCGGCGCTGAACAGAACAACCAGCCCACCCGAGAGCAAAAGATACCCGGGATTTCCGGCCCGCAGGCCGAAGTCGATAACCTCTTTGATAAGCCACGGAATGGCCAGGCCGAACCCCGAGGCACAGATGAGGCACAAATAAGCCAGAAGGACCTGACCCCGATACTTCCCGAGGAACTTGAGCAACCGGAGAAGGACCCAGCCGCGCATGCTACCGGTTCAAGGATACCCCGGGGATTACGTTTACGTCAAAGTGAGATGAGGGCTAGACGTTGCGGGAGTAGGGGTCGAGCCAGTCCCGCAGGCCGTCGCCGAAGAGGTTGATGGCGAGGGTGGTTATAAAGATTGCGAGGCCCGGGAAGGTCGGCAGCCACCACTTATCGAACATGAACTGGCGGGCGTCGGCCAGCATGCTCCCCCAGGTCGGGGTCGGCGGGGGCGTGCCCAGGCCCAGGAAGCTCAAAAACGCCTCGGTGATGATGAACCGGGCAACCTGCACGGTGCTCAGGACGATTATTGAATTGACGGTGTTGGGCAGGATGTGGCGCAAGAGAATGCGGCCGTCCGAGATGCCGAGGCATCGGGCGGCCGTCACGAAGTCCAGCTCGCGCAGTTTCAAGACCTCGGCCCGGATGACCCGGGCGTAAATCGGCCAGGAGGCGACCCCCAGCACGATAATCACGTTAACGGCGATATAGCCGGCGATTACCAGACCCGGTCCAACGGCCCCGATGAAGAGCAGGGCCAGCAAGATGAAGGGCACCGTCAGCTGGATGTTAATCAGGGTCGAGATCACCGTGTCAGCGAGTCGCCCGATGTAGCCTGCCATCAGGCCCAGCGCCACCCCAATGGCCGCCGCAACAACGGTTGCCAGAAAGCCGGCCGCCAGGGAAACCCGGGCCCCGAAAATCAACCGGCTCAGGTTGTCCCGCCCAACCTGGTCGGTGCCGAGGATGTGGGCCCAGCTGCCGTCCTGCTCCCAGACCGGCGGCTTCAGCCGGTCGACAAGCTCGCCCTCGTAGGGGTTGTACGGCGCAATGAAGTCGGCAAAGACGGCCATGAGGACAAGCCCCACCAGAAACACCGCGCTCAGGGTCGCGGTCCGGAGCTGCCAGAGCCGCCGGGCGACCCGCTGCCATCCCGCCGCCGGCCGCCGGCCCGGGATAACCAGGGTCGAGGCCGCCGTCATCTCCGGCGAACGGTCCGTCATCTCAGCCTCACCCTCGGGTCCAGAAGGGCCACAATCACATCAACCAGGAAGTTTACCCCGGCAATGATGAGGGCAAGGATAATGACCGCCGCCTGCATTACCGGGATATCCGACCGGTAAATGGCGTTGATAAGGAGAAGGGCAACACCCGGCCAGGCGAACACCGTCTCGGTGATGACCGCCCCGCCCATCAGCTGGCCGAACTGGAGGCCCAGGACAGTAATGACCGGAATCATGGTGTTCCGGAGGGCGTGGCCGACCACCACCGCCCACTCGGTCAGGCCCTTGGCCCGGGCCGTCCGGATGTAGTCCTGCGAAAGGACGTCCAGCATACCGGACCTCACCAGCCGCATCGCCACCGGGGCGGTGAAAACGCCGAGGCAGAAGGCCGGCAGGATGATGTGCTGGGGCGTCCCGTACCCCGAGGCCGGAAGCCAGCGCAGGTGGACCGAAAAGAGCAGGATAAGCATCAGCCCGAGCCAGTAGATGGGCATCGCCTGGCCGGCAACGGCAACAATCGTGGCGATATTGTCGATGAGGGAGTAGCGCCAGTAGGCCGAGATTATCCCCACTGGAATCGCAATGAGAATCGCAACGCCCATCCCGGCAACCGTAAGCTGGAGGGTTGCCGGCAGGCGCTCGACCACCAGGCTCAGCGCCGGCTTCTTGAAAAGATACGATTCGCCGAAGTTGCCGACAATCGCCCCCCGGGCAAAATCCAGGTACTGGACCAGGATGGGCCGGTCGAACCCGTACTGGTGGCGCAGGAGCTGGCGGGTCTCCTCCGGCGTCTCCGGCGGCACCAGGGCGTTTATCGGGTCGCCGATGACGAAGTTCACGACGAAGACGATGACCGAAATGCCCCAGACGGCGACCGCCAGCTGAACGACCTGCCGGGCAAGGTATGCAGTCATCGGCCGGCCTCAGGGGCCCTTTAGGCCGGTTTGGCCGTATAGAACTTATCGATTTCGTCCGGGTCGGGCATCCAGTTCACGGCGGTGCTTACGGCCCAGAGTTGGTGAAAGCCCCACATGAAGATCGCCGGGGCCTCCTCCCGGATGATCTGCTGGGCCCGGGAATAAAGCCGCTTGCGGGTCTCCTCGTCCAGGGTCGACCGGGCCTCCAGCAGCAGCCGGTCCAGCTCCGGATTCTGATAATAGCTAAAGGGGCTCGACGAATGGAGCATGTCCCAGAGGATCCCGTCGGCATCAAAGACCGAGTAATAGCCCCACGACCACTCGTACATGGGGCCGCCCTTGCCCTGGGAGACCATGTCGGTGAAGGCGCGGTCCTCATGAACCTGGAACTTGGCCCGGATGCCCACCTTTTCCAGGTCCCGCTGCATCGCCTCGTAAACCTGCCGGGCATTGGGCAGAAGGGAGGCATTGGTCCGGTTAAAGGTCACCTCGAAGCCCTGAGGGTAGCCGGCCTGGGCCAGAAGGGCTTTGGCCTTGTCCGGGTCGTACTCGTGGGGCTTGATGGCCGGGTCGTAGCCGAAGGCCATGGGGTTCACCAGGGCCGGCGTCCGGTCCCCCCCGGGCTGGAGGCTCTTGATGTAGCTGTCAATGTTGACCGCATGGTTGGCCGCATTGCGCACCCGCACATCCATGAACGGATTCGGAGCCGTCCGGCCCCTGGCGTCGAGGCCGACAAAACCTGTGCGCAGGATGCGCTGGCTTACAACCTTTGCCCGGCCGGAATTATTAATCGTGTTCACCTGGTCGGTGGGCACGGCCCGCATGACGTCGATGTTGCCGTTTAGAAGCTCGGCAATCTGGGTAGTCACTTCGGGGATGACCACGTACTTGAAATACCGAAAGGCGGGCTTCGGCCCCCAGTAGTTGTCGTTGCGCTCGGTCAGGATGTACTGGTCCCGCTTCCACTCAACAAACTTATACGGACCGGTCCCAATGGGATGCTCGGCAAACCAGGCGTCGCCCTTCTCCCTGATGACCTTCTCCGGCACCATCTGGAAGTTCTGGAGCCGCTCAACAAAAATCGGGTAGGGCGATTTGGTATGCACCCGGACCTTGTAGCGGTCAACAACTTCCACCCCGGCAATCTGCTCGTGGTTGCCCCGCTGGGGACTTTTTTGCTCGGGGTTCGTTATCCTTTCCCAGTTGAACTTGACCGTCTCGGCCGTAAAGGGGTCGCCGTTATGAAAGGTCACATCCCGCCGGAGCTCGATCTCCCAGGTCGTGGGGTCAATGGGCTTCCAGGAAGTGGCGAGGTGCGGCCCAATCCGCATCGTCTTGGGGTCCCGGACCCCCAGGTTGTCAAAAACATGGTAGTGAAAGATGATCCCGAAACGAAGAAAGTGCATATGGGGGTCCAGGTTCGGCAGGTCGCTTCCGAAGGCCGCGCTGATAGTGTCCTTTGCCGGCTGTTTGGGCTGTTCGCCGGCGGGTTGAGACGGGGCAGCCGGTTGCGGAGCACAGGCGGCAGCCGTTACCCCGCCCGAGACGAGGACAGCTTTAAGAAAGTCCCGCCGGCTGATGAGACCCTTTTTGTAAAACCAGTGCCAGCGGTCCGCAACTTCCCAGGCCAGCTCCAGGGAATCCTTCTCGGCCATCGCCCTCCTCCGATTGACAAATTTCGGACCCGCCTTAAGCTGGCTTATTATAACCGCGCCGACGGGGCGCCGGCAATTGCCCTGCGCCAGCCTCGGAGCTTTTACCCTCACCCCCACCTCCCCTCCCGCGGGCGGAAGAGGGAGCGGGACGGCGACGTCAGGCTGGAGGCCTGAGTGAGGGGCCTAACGCCGGCGGGCCGTCTCGGCCCAGCACCGGTAGAAGTGGTTCACCGGACCTTTCCCGCGGCCCAGGGGGAAGGCCCGGCGCAGGGCCTCGGTCAGGTACTCCTTGGCCCGGCCAACTGCTTCCGGAACGGGATAGCCGGCCGCCAGGCCGGCGGCGATGGCCGACGCAAAGGTACAGCCAGTTCCGTGGGTCGAAGTTGTGTTTATCCGCGGCCCGTGAAACTCGCGGAACTCCCGGCCGTCATAAAGCACGTCGATGGCCGGCCCCTCCCCGTGGCCGCCCTTTACGACGACGTACTGCGGCCCGAGCTGGCGGATCTTCTCGGCCGCCCGGCGCATGCCGTCCAGCCCGATAACTTTCTCCCCGAGCAGGGCCTCCGCCTCGGGAATGTTCGGGGTGACCACCGTTGCCAGGGGGAAGAGCAGGTCCCGCAGGGCGGCGACCGCATCCGGGCGCAGGAGAGGGTCGCCGCTTTTGGCGACCATCACCGGGTCGACGACGACGTTTGTCAGGTTGTACTCCCGGATTTTGTCAGCCACAACCCGGATGATGTCGGCGTTGGCGAGCATCCCCGTCTTGACGGCGTCGGTGCCGATATCCACCATGATGGCGTCAATCTGGGCCGCCACCATCTCCGGGGGAAGCTCATGGACGGCCGTAACCCGCAGGGTATTCTGGGCCGTAATGGCTGTGATGGCGGTGGTCGCGTAGGCCCCGAGGGCCGAGATGGTCTTTAAGTCGGCCTGGATTCCGGCCCCGGCCCCGGAATCCGAGCCGGCAATCACCAGCACCCGCGGCGGCGTCTGCATTGTCGAACCTCCTTAAAAAGTTCGGCGCCGAACACCGGGCCTCGGCGTTCGGCGCCCCGTCTTAACCGATGCGCTTTCCTACGCCGGCATTACCCGGTTCAGGTTCGAACGGTCGGCAACGGCGGACCGTCACCAGACTGACGGCCCCGGTTGCCCTCTCAGCCCGGCCGGCCCCGGGCTCCCGCAGCGAAGCCGGATTTTTAGTTTTTAAAGTTGCGGCCCGTCAGTCGGCCTTTACGGCCTCCCGAACTCCGGCCAGGGCGGCGATGGTCTCCCGCATGAAGGCCGGCAGGTCGGCCGGGAACCGGGAGGTGATGATGTTGCCGTCCCGGACGACCTCCTGGTCGACGTAGTTCGCCCCGGCATTGATCAGGTCGTCCTTGATGGAGAAGAAGCCGGTAACCGTCCGGCCCCGGAGCACCCCGGCCGAGGCCAGCATCCAGCCGGCGTGGCAGATGGCCGCCACCACCTTGCCCTGCTCGACGGCCTCCCGCACCAGCTTGACCATGGCCGGGTGCCGCCGCATCAGGTCCGGGGCATATCCGCCCGGGATAATGACCGCGTCGAATTCGGCGGCGCTGACCTTATCCGCCGAGGTGCTGGCCTTAGCCGGATAGCCGTGCTTGCTCTGGTAGGTTTCGGCCCCGGACCCAACCACCACCACTTCCGCCCCGGCCTCCTTCAGCCGGTAATAGGGGTACCAGAACTCCAGGTCCTCGTAGTTGTTCTCGACCAGGATGGCGACGCGCTTCCCGTGAAGCTCAGCCATGTCAGCACCTCCCCGAATGGCTCTCGTTATATTTTACCCCCTCAGCGGAGCAGGCCGAGGGCCTCGAGCCAGTATTTGACTAAAAATACCCCCGACCCCACCAGCAGCGCCGCCGCGACAGCGTGAACGTGGGGGACGACGGCCCGGATAAACCGCGCTACGACCGCGTGAAAAACTGATGTCGCCACGATGACGGCGCTCAACACCAGACCCATCCCCAGGGCGTATGAGAGGAACCTGACCGCCGCGTCGGCCGGACTGCCGGCGGCCAGGGCGGACCCGACCACCACCAGGAAGACCGGCAGGGTGCAGGCCAGGGAAGCCAGGGCATAGCCGACGCCGAAGAGAAACGGCGAAAGAAGGCCGCCCCCGCCCGCCCCGAACCCGGCGAACCGGCCGGCGGCGGCAATCCCGAAGCCTTCATCCCGGAGGGCGAGCCAGGTTCCCAGACCGGCAAAGATCAGGCCGATGAGGACCCCGGCGAAGGGGAAGAAATCGACCAGCGCCCGTCCCCCGGCCCCCAGAATGAGGCCGACCCCACCGAAGAGAACGATGAACCCGGCAGTGGTCATGATGCTGAGAAGCAGGGCCCGCCCGACCCGGCCCAAGGTTGGTCCCGCCTGCTCCCGGCCAAGGTAGTAGGTCACCAGGGCAGGCAGGAGAACGATGCCGCACGGGTTCACGGCGGCCACCATGCCCGCCCCGAAAGCGTAGCCGAGGGCCAGCAGGGAGACAAATCCGGCCAAGCCGCCCTGAACGGCGTAAACCGATTCGGTCGCCCCGCCCAGCAGAAGCCCCAGGCCGACCCCTGCGGCAACAACCAGGACCCGGCGGGGCTGAATCCGGATGCGGCGGTCAGCTGTCTTCAGAACCGACATAAGTCCACCAGGCAAAGTTTATAACAAAACGTACAAAAGGATGTGGAAAAAGGGCCGGGCCGGCTGTATGCTACCGGCTAAAATTCTCGGGAAAGCCGGCCCTGATTTTTGCGGAGCCGAGCCGATGAATAAATTGCTGGCAGGGGGAATATCAGGGTTGAGATGGGCCCTGGTGGCGGGCCTGGTTCTCACGGCCGCCGGGCTTGCGGCCAGCTGGGCCCTCAGACCCATGGTGGCCGGCGCCCAGACCGTCCGCTACGTCAGCCAGACCGGCTCCTGCCCAGGCTCCCCGTGCTACACCACCATTCAGGATGCGGTTAATGCCGCCCAGAACGGCGACATTATCCGTATTGGCCCTGGCATCTACACCCAGGCCAGCGGCGCCCCTCAGGTTGTCGACACTTTAGGCAGATCCCTGACGCTGGAGGGCGACCCGTCTGGGACCCCAACCATCGCCCCGGCGGGCGCGGCCCGGGGCATCGTCATTAACGGCGGCACCGTAACCCTCCGGAACCTGAAAATCACCCAGGGCAATGCGTCCCAGCTTGGGGGAAACGGCGGGGGGCTCTACGCCGCCGGCGCCCAGCTCACCATCGAGGACTGCGAATTCGCCTCGAACCGGGCCAGCGACGGTCAGGGCCAGGGCGGGGGCGCCTTTATCGCCAACTCCACGGTGACCATCCGCGGAACAAAGTTCGTCGGGAATCTCGCCGGGCAGGCAGGTGGGGACGGTGGAGGCCTCTACCTGAGCAACTCGACCGCCACCATCGGGGCATCGGCCCGGGGCGCAACCATCGTCCAGGGCAACGGTGCCGCCGTCGGGCAGTCGGGCCGGGGCGGGGGAATTTTTGTAACCGGCGGGACCGTAACCATCGGGGACACCGAGCTCCGGGACAACATTGCCAGCCGGAGCTCGACCGGGCAGGGGGGCGGCCTCTACGCTGAGGGCACAAATCTCACGTTCACCTCGGGGGTGCAGGTTGTAAAGAACGTGGCCAGCCAGGCCGGCGGCGGGGACGGGGGCGGGGCTTACGTGGCCGGCGGCCAGGTGAATATCGGGGCGGTCGTCTTTCAGGATAATGTCGCATCGGTCGGGGGACCAGGACGGGGCGGCGGCCTCTATCTCGCCGCAAGCTCCGGTTCGGTTTCGGGAGCCAGCTTCCGGGCAAATCTGGGAAGCTCCGCCGACCAGGGCCAGGGGGGCGGGGCCTACGTGGCCGGCGGCACCGTTACCCTGACCGGGACGGTCTTCAATGCCAATATCGCATCCCAGGGGCCGGCCTCCGGCTACGGCGGCGGTCTCTTTCTTACCGGCTCCGGCGTGACCGTAAGCGGCGGCACCTTCACGGCCAACTACGCCGCCCGCCAGGGTCCCGGCTACGGCGGGGCCATCGCCGCCCAGGGCGCCGCCGCCCAGCTGACCGGCATCGAGGTGCGGTCAAACATTGCAACGGACTACCAGGACCCGGCAACGGGCATTGGGACCACCGGCGAAGGGGGCGGGGTCTGGGCCTCGGGGTCCAGCCTCACCATCCGTCAGCTTACGGTGACCGTGAACACGGCCAGCGTCTACGGCTTTGGCTTCGGGGGTGGGCTCGCCTTCCGGGAGGGTTCCGACGGGACCGTCTCAGCCAGCACCGTCACCCAGAATGTCGCCTCAAACGGGCAGAGCGCCGCCGGCCTCGGCGGCGGCATCGCCCTCGAATCGAGCGCCACCCGGATCATCGCCAGCAGTATCGTCAATAATCAGGCCGCCAGTCAGGGCAACCCTAATGTTATCGGTCAGGGCGGCGGCATTTACGCGAGCCGAAGCTCAACCGAGGTCCGTCAGAACGAAATCCGCGGCAACGTGGCGGCGGCCAGCGGGGCCGTCGGGTTGGGTGGGGGAATTTACGCCGTTGACAGCCCGGCCCTCATTGAGGCCAATCTTATTCAGTCAAACCTTGCTTCCCAGGGCGGCGGTTTCGTCGTGACGACCCGCTCCTTAACCGGCCAGGGCCTGCAGACCTTTCAGGCCGCCGGCGGTGTCCGTCTCCTGCGCAATCAGGTCTTGCAGAACCAGGCAACCGGCTCCGGGGGCGTCACCCCCATTATCGGCGGCGGGGGAATCATCAGCCGGACGTCCGACTTCAAGCTCACCAACAACATCCTTGCCCAGAACGCCGTCGCCGGCGCGGGCACCGGCATAGCCCTCTGGCTGGGCGGCACCCAGGCGGTGCCCACCTCCGGCAGCGTCTACTTCAACACCCTGGCCGACCACGCGCCCCCAGCGGGCAACCCCCTGGCCGCGGTGGTCTTTCTTTCAGACTACGTCCAGGGAACGAACTTTGTTAACAACATCTGGTCCGAGCGGGCAGGCTTTACCGGGAGCTACGGAATCGGGTCCAGCGGGATGGGCGTCAGCGTCGCCGTCAACTACACCCTCTGGAACGGGTTTTCAGGCCGGCAGACGCTGGGCGGCGGCATCACCACAAGCAACGACCTGACCGGCGACCCGAAGTTTGTAAACCCCGGGGGGCTCGACTACCACATCCAGTCGGACTCGGCCGCCATCAATCGGGGTACCGACGTCGGGGTGACCGTGGACATCGACGGCCAGCCACGGCCCTGGGCCGGCGGCTTCGACATCGGGGCCGACGAGTTCGTCCAGGTTGCGGCCCGGCTTTTCCTGCCCCTGATCCGGGGCGGGGCCCCTTAGCCGCCCGGTCCGGATATATCACCGGCGCCCCTGCTCGGTCAGCGACCGCAGGGCCTTTACTTCCCGCCGGAGCTCCCGGACCGCCCGGCCCAGGTAAAGCAGGTATCCGAAGCTCAAAAGCCAAAGGACCGAGTAGCCCGCAAAGAGATAAACCGTGTTGTCGGTCATTCAGCCAGCCTCTGTCGGATAAGCTGAAGGTCGTCCCGGGTCTCCTCAACCATAACCCGGTGGACCAGCAGGTAAACGTAGAGCAGGGTCATGGCTGCCAGGCCGACCAAAAGGGCGACCAGCATCGGCGGCTCCAGGGCCGGTCCTTCCGCCCGCACCACCACCGGCTCCGGGTGGAGGGTCCGCCACCAGACCACCGACATGTGGATGATCGGCACGTCGACAAACCCGATGATGCCGAGAATGGCCGCAAACCGGGCCGCCCGGTTCGGGTCGGCAATATACGACCTCACGGCCAGGTAGGCCAGATAGATAAACCAGAGGATGAGGGTTGTCGTCAGCCGGGCATCCCAGGTCCACCAGGTCCCCCAGATAGGCCTTGCCCAGATCGACCCGGTAACTATCGTCAGGGTCGTAAAGACCAGCCCGACCTCAGCCGAGGCCCGGCCGAGCCGGTCCCAGAAGGCCGACCGCCGCCACAGGTAGAGGATGCTTGCCACGAAGACCACGAAGAAGGCCAGGTAGGATACCCAGGCTGACGGGACGTGGAAGTAAAAGATCCGCTGAACCGGCCCCTGAAGCCGCTCGGTCGGGGCGTAAACCAGGGCAAAGTAGAGCCCGGCCATCAGGCTCAGGCCGGTGAGAATCCCGAGCAGGTCCAGCCATTCGAGACGTCGGATCCAGCCCACGGCAGGTCCTCCTTTCCGGTTACTCCTCCACCGCCAGCTCAAAAACCAGGTAAGACAGCCCGGCAAACAGGACGTCGAAGCCGGCCAGAAGCTGGAGCCACGGCAAAGTCACGCCCCAGGGCTCGCCCGCCACCACCCCGCCGGTCGCCTTCACCGTGGCAATAATAACCGGGACCGATATCGGGAAAAGCAGTAAGGGCAGAAGTCCCTCCCGGGTCCGGGTGTGGGCGGCCAGGGCCGAAAAGAGCGTCCCCACCGAGGCGAATCCCAGGCTCCCAAGAAACGCAACCAGCCCGAGGGGACCCAGGGGCAGGTTCAGGCCGAAGAGGGCGATGAAAACCGGAACCGCAACGGCCTCGACCGCCAGCATCAGGACCAGGGCGCTTATGAGCTTGGCCAGGTAGATGGTTCCCCGGTCAACCGGGCACAGGAGCAGGCCTTCCAGGGCGCCCCGGTCCCGCTCGGCCGCGAAGAGCCGGCTTAACGCCAGGACCGCCGCAAAGATGAAGGTCACCCACAGGACCCCGGGGGCAAGGGCCTGAAGATTCTCGACCCGGAGCTCAAAGGCAAAGTTGAAGATGAGCAGGACCAGCAGGGCAAAAACCAGGGTCGAGTAGGCGACCTCCCGGGACCGCAGTTCGACGAGGAGGTCCTTGGCCACCAGGGCCGCCAGCCGGTCAAACCCGGACACGGTCCGCCCCCCTCCCGGCAAGGAGCCCGGCGAGGACACCTGCGTCGAGGCCAGCCGCCGGCCCATCAAAAACCAGCCGGCCGGCCGAGAGGACCAGGGCCCGGTCGGCCCAGTCCCGCTCGAGCTCGAAGGCGTGACTGCTGAAGAGGACGGTGCCGCCGCGGGTCCGCAGGTCGGCCAGGATTTCGCCGAAGCGCCGCCGGCCGTCGGCATCGAGGCCCGTGGTCGGCTCGTCCAGGAGCAGGATGGGCGGGTCGTGGAGAAGGGCCCGGGCCAGGGCCGCCCGCTGCTGGAAGCCCCGGGAGAGGGCCCGGACCCGCGTCTCAAGCCGGTCTTCCAGGCCCAGGAGCCCGGCAACCTCCCGGATGCGCCGCTCCAGTTCCGGCACCCGGTACATCCGGCCGTAAAACCGCAGGTTCTCGGCCACCGTCAGCTCCTCGTAAAGATAGGTCTGGTGGCCGACAACCCCGATGATGTTCCGGACGAGCCGGCCCTGACGGCGAACGTCATAGCCGCCGACCTCCACAACGCCCCGGTCGGGCCGGACCAGGGTGGCCAGGATTTTAAGGAGAGTCGTCTTGCCCGACCCGTTTGGGCCCAGCAGAACGCAGACCTGCCCCGGTCCGAGCTCAAACCCGATGCCCCGCAGGGCCGCCGTAAGCCCGTAATGCTTCTCGAGGCCGTCCACCCGAATCGCGGCCTTCATTCCTGTTCCTGTCTGGCCGCCAGCACGCGGGTCACCGCGAGCAGTTCGGCCTTAAGGGCCGCCCGCCGCTCGGCGTACTCGTCGGACTTGACCTCGCCCCGCTCGTACCGGTCGTCCAGCTCGGCCAGGGCGGCCACCAGCCGGGCCCGCCGCCCGGCCAGGTCTTCGGCCGAAGACGCCGCCGTCTGGCGGCCGGCCCGCCGGCGGACCCAAACAAGGCCCAGGGCGGCCAGGACCACCCCAACCCCGCCCGCAACCGCAAGGGGCAGGACCCGGCTTGAAGTTAGTCGGGCGAGCAGTCCCGGCTCGGGCAGGCCGGTAAGGCTGAATTCGGCCGGCGTATTAGCCGGAAGGCCGGTGGCCACGTAGAGGTTGAAGGTCTGGTTCTGGATATTGACCTGGCCGTGGGCCGTCAGGCCGGCGCCCTCGGCCCCGAGGGAGCCGGCCGGCACCAGGACCAGCAGCCGCTCGACGGGGAACGCCGGGCTCACGGCGACGGGCCGCCTCCCCCCGTCGTATGGGAGCACGTACGCAAAGGCGAGGTCCAGGTCGCCGGGGGGCACCGACATGGCAACCCCGTACCCCTGGGGTGTCCGGAGCAGGTCTTCGGGCTGGGGGCCGCTGTGGAAGACGATATTCCGGGCATCCGCCGGAATCGGCAGGGGCAGAAAACCGACGTCCAGGCCCATCGGCCGGGAGACGTAGGTCCGGTCACCCCGGTTGGAAAACGTTACCAGGCTGAAAATAACAAGCTGGTTCTGGTCGGGGTTGACGTCGGCAACGGCAATACTGAGCACCTGAATGGCCACCTTCTCAGCCGAGTCGGTGGCCTCGTAGATGGTGATATCCGCCCGCTGAACCGGTTCGACATTGACGAAACTTACCTGCCGGCCAAAGTACGACGCCCCCTGATACCAGACCCAGGGCACGTAGGTGTAGCCAGGGTCGGCCTTAAGGCCGGTGAACGCAAAGTTACCGCCGGCATCGGCTTTCGTCGTCAGGGTATCAACGACCTGGTCATTCTGGAAGACGGCGAGCCGGACCTCGAGCCCCTCCGGGACTGCCCCGCCCGGCGTTCCATTCTGGACCTGCCCGACAACCCCGTAGTCGGGCTGGTCGGCCCAAACCGGTCCGGGGCCGGCCAGCAGCCCCAGGGTTGCGAGCAGAGATAAAATCACCAAAAGTCTGGTCATCGTCCGGTCAGGGACGAAACATCCAGGGGCTGGCCGCAGTGCGGGCAGAATCTAAAATCCTCGGCCAGGGGCCGGCCGCAGTCCGGGCACCGCCGCCGGGCCAGGGCAATCTCCCGCTCGATGAGCCTCTCCAGGGCCTCAGTGTTCGTTCCGAGGGCCTGGTCCACGGCCTTGAGGGCGGCTACAGCCCGCCGGCGGTAGCGGGCTTGCAGGGTCTTATATTCCTTTTCGTCGATGCGGCCGAGCCGAAAATCCTCTTCCAGGTCCCGGAGGGCATTCAGGGCCACCTCCCGCCGCTCAATAAGTTCCCGGAGCCGGTCCTCCGGAAGGTCTTCCGGCTGAGCGGTCCGCTCAGGCGGCCTGAAAAGGGGCCAGGCGACGAAAATAACCGCCCCGATGCCCAGCAGCCCGGCCAGGATGACCCCGACTTCAGGCATCCTTCACCGCCCTCTCCAGTTCGGGAGCATAGCGGTCCTCATCGCCGGGGTCCAGGGCCGGCTCGGCCTCAGGCCGCGGCCGGACCCAGGCCCGCACCGCCGCGGTGATGATGGCCAGGCCGAAGACAACCACAACCGCCGGCCCCACCCAGGCGAGGAGGCCGAAGCCCTGGCGGGGCGGCTCCAGGAGAACGCCCTCCCCGTAGCGCTCGACAAAGTAATTGATGATCTGATCCTCGGTCCAGCCCTCGGCGAGCTTCTCCCGGATGATGGCCCGCATCTGGGCGGCCAGCTCCGAGGGGGAGTCGGCCACCGAGATGGTCTGGCAAACCGGACACTGAAGCTTCTTGGCAATCTCCCGGGCCCGGTTGTCCAGGTCGTCGGCCCGAACGGGAACCGCCAGCGCCACGGCAACCAGAACGGTCAGGGTCACAAGGGCGAGCCTAGTCCCCACCGGCAACCACCCCCCGGGCCGGGACGGCCGCCGGCGCAAACCGCGCCTGTCGGGCCGGCCAGGCCGCTACCACCCCGCCGAAGAGGGCCACCGCCGCCCCAAGCCAGACAAAGGGCACCAGCGGGTTGACGAAGACGTGTACGGTTGCCGACCCATCAGCCGACCACCCCGTCAGGAAGACGTAGAGGTCCTCGAGCCACGGCACGACTGTCACGATTTCGATGTGACTTGCCGGCGTCTGCTCCCAGTTCCGGTAGAACTTGCGGTAAGGCAAAAGCTCCCGCTCAAACGGCTCAAGGAGGGTTATGGCCGCCCCGACATTGCGGACCCCAGGGTCGGTCCACTCCCCGACCTGCTCAAAGCGCAGGGTATAGCGGCCCAGGCTGAAGGTTTCGCCCGGCCGGACGGTAAACTCCCGCTCGAGCTTGAAGAAGTTTGACCCGATGACCCCTACGGCCAGAATCAAAATGCCCAGGTGGACGATATATCCCCCGTAGCGGCGCCGGTTCCGGCCGATAACCCGCAGGAGGGCCGTCAGGACCCCCTCGGCCATCGCCCGGCGCCTTATTCGCACCGCCCGGTAGAACTCGAGAAAGACGGTCCCGGCCACAAAAGCCACCGCCCAGAACCCGAGGAGGGCTTCGGCCAGCCGGATGCCAGCGGCGTAGAGGCCGGCAATAACCACCAGCCCGAAGAGGGCCGGTCCGAGCAGGTCCCGCAGGAGAACCCTGAGACCCGTCTTCCGCCAGCCGAGCAGCGGCCCCACCCCCATCAGGAGCACCAGGGCCAGCAGAAGCGGGCCGTTCACCTGGTTGTAAAAGGGCGGGCCGACGGTGAGTTTCTCGCCCCGCACCGCCTCCGAAAGGAGGGGGAATACCGTGCCCCAGAGGGTCGCGAAGGCGATGCCGACCAGGAGCAGGTTGTTGAGCAAAAAGGCCGCCTCCCGGGAAAGGAGGGACTCGAAATCACCCTGGGCCCGGAGGACGGGCAGGCGATAAAGCACCAGGGCCACCGAGGCAACCACCGAGATACCGAGGAAGGTGAAAAAGGCCGGGCCGACGGACGACTGAGCAAACGAATGGACCGAGGTGAGAACACCGCTGCGGACAATAAACGTGCCGAAGATGCTCAGGTTGAAGGCGGCAATAATCAGGCCGAAGTTCCAGAGCTTGAGCATGCCCCGGCGCTCCTGGACCATGAGCGAGTGGATAAAGGCGGTCCCGACCAGCCAGGGCAGGAGGGCGACATTCTCCACCGGGTCCCAGCCCCAGTAGCCGCCCCAGCCGAGGACATGGTAGGCCCACCACCCCCCGACGATGAGCCCGGCCCCCTGAATGAGCCAGGCGAGCATTGCCCAGGCCCGGGTGACCGGGAGCCACTCCCGGTCCAGCCGGCCGGTGATCAGGGCCGCCATCGCGAAAGCAAACGGGATTGACCAGCTCACATAGCCGCTGAGGAGCAGCGGCGGGTGGAAGAGCATACCCGGGTCCTGCAGGAGGGGGTTGAGGCCCCGACCGTTGGGCAGAACCACCGGAAGCTTCTCAAAAGGATTCGTCAGGAAATTGAGGACCAGCAGAAAGAAGACCTGAACGCCGCTGATGACGGCCATCACCCAGGGGATGAGCCGGACCTCGGCCTGGAAGTGGAGCCAGACGGCAAGGGCCCCGAGGACCGAAAGCATCCAGGCCCAGAATAGAAGGGACCCGGCCTGCCCGCCCCAGAGGGCGGTGAAAATAAAGATGCGGGGCATCTCCAGGCTGGAGTTTTCGGCGACGTAGCGGATGGAAAAATCGTGGGTCAGCAGGGCAAGGAGCAGGGTCGCCAACGCCCCGGTCATGAGGACGGCGACCCCCAGGAGGCCGTTCCGGGCGCTGGCAAGGAGCGGGGCGCTCAGGCGCCGGCCGCCGCCCGCGGCGGCGATAAGGTTATAAATAGCCAGACCGAGGGCAAAAATCAGAACCAGGCGGCCGAACTCGGACATATCGGTCAGTTTTGCTGGGCCGGGGCCGGAAGCTGGCTTTCAAATTTCGACGGGCACTTGGCCAGGAGGGTCTTCGCCTGGAAAGTTCCGTCCCGGAAGTCGCCCTCGACCACGACCTGGATGCCGGGCCCGAAGATATCGGGGACGACGCCCCGGTAAACCACCGGTATCCGGGCACCCTCTTCTTCGATGACGAACTTGAGGCCGCCCCCGGCCGGCCGCTCGACGGTGCCGTCCACCACCCAACCGGCGACCCGCACCCGGTCGACCGCGCCGGCGGCCTGGGCCCGGCTTAGAAGCTCGGGGACCGTCAGGTAGTAGGCGGCAGTGGACCCGAGGTTGATGTACACCAGGTAAGCGACCGACAGGAGAATAACGCCCCCGACCGACAGGAGCTTAAGGTTGGGGCTGAAACGGCCGGGCCCGGCTTCGGGTTCGGCGTCCGGCGGCAGTGGGCGGACTGAACCGGCAGGCGCTTCCATTGGTTCCAAGGCTCCTGCGCTGTCTCCACCAATTATACCTGAAGGCAGGGGGCCCCTTCCAGCCGGCTTCCAGAAAGCCGGACCCTTCCGGCTCTCGCGGTCCGACGGGGAGCGAGGGTAAACTAAGAAGCCCCGCTACCGGCAAACAGGTCAGGCAACCGGGGCCGGAAAACGACCTGGCCGCAGGAAGGGTCCTGCGGCCAGGTCCGGGAGCCGGATCCGGAGCTTTACGCCACCTGGCTTGCGACTTTCTTGACGGCCTGGAGCTCCACTTCGATATTTACCTGGTCGCCGACCAGCCAGCCGCCGGCCTCAAGGGGAACGTTCCAGGTCAGGCCGAAGTCCTTGCGGTTGATGGTGGTCCGGGCGCTGAACCCCCAGCGCTGGTTGCCCCAGGGGTCCTTGTTCCGCCCCTCATCGGTAACCTCCAGCTCCACCGGCCGTGTAACATCCTTGATTGTGAGGTCGCCCCTAACCCGGTAGACGTTCGGCCCGACCCGCTCGATGGATGTGCTGCGGAAGGTCATCGTCGGGAAGTTGGCGACGTCGAAGAAATCGGCCGAGCGCAGGTGGTTGTCCCGGTTCGGCTCACCGGTATCGATACTGTCCACGTAGACGGTAAATTCAACCGATGAGCGCTCCGGGTGTTCCTCGTCGAGGTTAAAAGTGCCCTCGAACTTGCCGAAGCGGCCCCGGACGCGGGAGATCATCATGTGACGAACGGAGAATTCAACGACGGAGTGGGCGGGGTCAATCTGCCAGCTCAACTGCGCTAACCTCCTGTGCTTAGTATAGGCGCTAACTAAATATTAGCCTCGAACCGCCCCACTGTCAAGGGCCGGGCGAAGTGAGCCGGAAGACCGTTAACGGGGGAGCTCAGGGGCATGCGGCCTTCGGCGGCAGCCGGTTGACGGCTCCGCCCGGCTCAAGCTATACCCTTGCCGATGCCTATCACATCGGTTTCCCCGGCCGATTATCCCTCCCGCGCCGGCGTTGATATCTGGCTCCTTCTGGCGAGCCGGGCCGTCCGGATGTTCGCCTACGGCTCCCTTTCGGTCGTTCTTGGCCTCTACCTGCAGGCCCTCGGCTACACCGGGGCGGCCATCGGCCTGGTCTTTACTGCCGCCCTGGTCGGCGCTGCCCTCCTTACCCTCGGCCTCAGCCCGGTGGCCGACCGCCTCGGTCGCCGGCGTATCCTCGGCCTGACCGCCCTGCTTATGGCCGCCGGCGGCCTGGCCTTCGGCCTGGCAGATTCCCTGCCCCTGCTGGTGGCGGCGGCCGTCCTCGCCGTGGTCAGCCCGTCGGGCGGCGAAGTCGGCCCCTTCCTGCCCATCGAGCAGGCGGCCCTGGCCCAGGCCGCCGGCGATGCCGGGCGCACGCCCGCCTTCGCCCGCTACAACCTGGTCGGGTCCCTGGCCGGGGCCCTCGGCGCCCTGGCCGCCGCCGTTCCGGCCTACCTGGGTTTCGAAGGCCTTGCCGGCTACCGGCTTCTGGTCTGGGCCTACGCCGGGGCCGGCCTGATTCTTCTCGGCATCTACTGGCGCCTCTCACCCGCGGTGGAGGCCCCGCTCATTCCCGGGCGGGACCGTCCCATCCTGGGCCTTCACCGGTCCGGCCGGACCGTGGCCAGCCTGTGCGGCCTGTTCGCCCTCGACGCTTTCGCCGGCGGCTTCGTCGCCCAGAGTTTCGTCGCCCTCTGGTTTCACCTCCGGTTCGGGGTCGACGCCGACCAGCTCGGGCCCCTCTTCTTCGGCACAAACCTCTGCTCGGCCCTCTCGTACCCGGTGGCCGCCCGGCTTGCCCGCCGCTTCGGCCTCCTTAACACTATGGTCTTCACCCACCTGCCTTCCAACCTGCTCCTTATGGCCGTGCCCGTCATGCCGGCCTTTCCCCTGGCCGCCCTCACCCTGCTGGCCCGCCACCTCCTCTCCCAGATGGACGTGCCGACACGTCAGTCCTACACCATGGCCGTCGTTGACCCCGACGAGCGCTCGGCCGCCGCGGGCCTCACGGCCGTTGCCCGGACTGCCGGGTCGGCCATCTCCCCCGTCTTTGCCGGCTTTGCCCTGACCGCCCCGGCCATCGGCCTGCCGTTTCTCGTCGCCGGGTTGTTAAAATCGGCCTACGACCTGGCCCTTTTCGCCCGCTTCCGGGGCCTCAAACCCCCGGAAGAGTTAAAATCATAGCAGTCCTTCGCCGGAGGGCCAGGCATGTTCGGGTGGGACCGGGCAAAGCTTTCCGGGCTGATGGCCAGGGCCGGGATCGACCTGCTCCTGGTCAACAGCCGCCACAACCTCCGCTACCTCACCGGCTATTACTTTCACTTTTACGAGCGGGCAACCCGCTTCGGGGATTCGCAGTACCTGCCCCTGCTGGGCCTGCCCCGGGCCGATTTCGACCGGGCGTTTTACGTCGGCCGGCACGGGGAGGATGGCCAGCAGAAGGCCGACGGGTTCCCCGTTACCGACCGCTACGCCGTCCCGGCCGGGACGGTCCCGGCCGCCGAGCAGGCCGCCCGGGCCATCGCCAGGCTGGGCTACGGTTCGGCCACCATCGGGGTTGAGATGTCCTTTTTGCCGGCGGACGCCTTTGCGGTTCTGCGCCGGGAGCTTCCTTCGGCCGTCTTTGCTGACGCCACCCCGGTGCTGACCGAGCTGCGGGCCATCAAGAGTCCGGCCGAAATCGCCCACCTGCGGTCGGTCTACGACCGGACGGCGGAAGCCATCGCCGCCGCCTTCCGGGCCGGCCGCCCGGGAATAACGACCCGGGAAGTCGCCCGGCAGGTCGAGCTGGAGATGACCGGCCGGGGGCTGGTCTTTCTCTGGGCCTTTACGGCGGCGGGTCCCGGCATGCTCCGGGCGCCCTCAGACGTCCGCTGGCAAGAAGGGCAGGTCCTCCACATTGATGCCGGCGGCGAGGATAGAGACTACCTGGCCGATATCTGCCGGATGGGCTGTCTGGGCGAGCCGTCGGCGCTGGCCCGGGAACTGCACGCCGCCTGCCTGGAGGTCCAGGACCGGGTTCGCCGGGAAATCCGGCCCGGCCTGCCGGGCAACGAGCTCCTGCGCCTGGGCCAGGCGGCGGTGTCGGCCCTGCCCTTCGCCCCTTACGGCCGGTTCGTTGCCCACGGCATCGGGATGGTCTCCCACGAGGAGCCCCGGATCGGCCCCGACAATCCCCGCCCCCTTGAACCCGGCATGGTCCTCTCGGTCGAAACCGAATTTCTCCACCCCGAGGTCGGCCACGTGAAAATCGAGGACGCGGTTGTGGTTACACCGGAGGGTTGCGAGGGCCTCGGCGACCTCGGCCGGGAGTGGCAGATTATCGGAGGTTGAAATGCCACCCAAAGTCCCCCCACGCCCCGGACTCTGGGAACCGGCCTTTACCCCGGCCACCGTGGCCGAGATGCGGTCCCTGGCCGAGCCGAAGCCCTCGCCCGACGGCCGCTGGGTCGCCTACCTGGAATCCTATGACGGCCGGGGGGCCATCATGGTGGTCCCCCGGGAAGGCGGCCCGCCCCGAATGCTCACCACCGACCCGCCGGCTTCCCCGGCTGCGGCCTACGGGGGCGGGGCGTTCGACTGGTCGCCTGACGGCCGCTGGGTCGTCTACTCGGCGGCCGATGGTAAGCTCTGGGTTGTACCCGTGGGCGGCGGCCGGGCCTGGCGGCTCGCCGAGGGTGAGGGCCGCCAGCGGGCCCCGGCCTTCTCCCCCGACGGGCGGCTGGTCGCGTTTCTGGCCGAGCGGGAGGATGCGGCCGACGTGGCCGTTGTTGAGTTCAGCCCGGGCCTGACCGGGTGGCCCTGGCGGGCCAGTGCCGGGGCCGACTTCGTCCTGGACCCGGCCTTCTCGCCCGACGGCCGGTTTCTCGTCTGGCAGGAGTGGGACCGGCCGAATATGGCCTGGGATGGGAGCCGGGTTGTCCTGCTCGACCTGACGACCCGGCAGCGACGGCTGGTGGCCGGGGGCGATGAGGTCGCCGTAAGTCAGCCCCGCTACTCGCCTGACGGCCGATTTCTGACTTTTCTTTCCGACGCCGGCGGCTGGCTCAACCTCTGGGTGGCGAATCCGGACGGCACCGAACCCCGTCCGCTCGTCCCCGAAGACTACGAGGCCGGGCCGCCGGCGTGGGGTCCGGGCGCCCGAACCTACGCCTGGGCTCCCGACGGCCGCCGGCTCATCTACGCCCGGAATGAGGCCGGCCACTGGCGGCTCCGGGTCATCAGTCTGGAGGAGGGGGCGTCGGCCCGGCCGGTCGGCGACCCGACACTGCCCGGAAGCTTCACCGCCCTTTCCTGGACTTCCGATGGGCAGGAAGTCATCGCCCTGTATTCGGGGTCGGCGGCGCCTCCCCAGGTCGTCGCCGTAAACCCCGAGGACGGGCAACGCCGGGTCCTTGCGGTCGGAGCCCCGGCCGGCTTCGAGAACCTGGGCCTGGTCTGGCCGGAGCATATAAGCTGGCGGGCCCTGGAAGGGGCCACCGTCTACGGCCAGTTCTACCGGCCGGTCCGGGACCCGGCCCCGTTCAAGCCGCCCCTTCTGGTGGATATCCACGGCGGGCCGACCGGCCAGCGGGGCGCCCGCTGGGACCCGGTCCTCCAGTACTTCCTCCAGCGGGGCTGGGCCGTGCTCGCCCCCGAGTACCGGGGTTCAACCGGCTACGGCCGGGCTTACACCCAGGCCCTCCGGGGGAACTGGGGCGTCCACGACGTCCACGCCACCCTGGCCGGCATCGAGCATCTGGTCCGGCTGGGCCTCGTCGACCCGGATCGGGTTGCGGTGATGGGCGGGAGCGCCGGGGGCTACACGGTTCTGATGCTTCTGGCCGTCGCCTCCGACCGGATCAAGGCCGGGGTCGACCTTTTCGGGGTGACCGACCTGCTGGGCCTTGCCGAAACGACCCACCGCCTTGAGGCCCACTACCTGGACACCCTCGTCGGCCCCCTGCCCGAAGCCTACCCGAAATACCGGGAGCGGTCGCCCATCAACCTGGCCCCCAAGATTAAACGGCCCCTCCTCGTCCTGCAGGGTGCCGAAGACCGGGTTGTCACCAGAGACCAGTCGGACGCCCTGGTGGAGGCCGTTAAGGCCGCCGGCGGCACCGTCGAGTACCAGGTTTACCCCGGCGAGGGCCACGGCTGGGCCCGGGCCGCAACCATCCGGGACGCCCTCAGTCGCATTGACCGGTTCCTGGTAAAGCACGTCGTCCTCACTTCGTAGGGTCCACCGGTTTGACACACCGCCGGCGGCCTGCTTATCATAGTGACCGAGACCACCGAGGGGAGGTTGCCTGATGCCCTACCCGTTCAAGCTGCCTGAGATGCCCTACCCCTATAATGCCCTCGAGCCCCACATTGACGCCCAGACCATGGAGATCCACCACACCCGCCATCATCAGGCGTACGTTAACAATTTAAACGCCGCCCTTGAAAAGCACCCCGAGCTCCAGGGCTGGACCCTCGAACAGCTCCTGCGCCGCATTAACGAGGTTCCCGAGGACATCCGCACCGCCGTCCGCAACCACGGCGGCGGCCACGCCAACCACACCCTATTCTGGGACATCATGGGTCCCGGTGGCGGCGGCCAGCCGACCGGCGCCCTGGCCGACGCCATCGCCCAGACCTTCGGCAGTTTCGACCGCTTCAAAGAACAACTCAGCCAAGCGGCTATCGGTCGTTTTGGCAGCGGCTGGGGCTGGCTGACGGTCGACGCCAACGGGCGGCTGGTGATCGAGAGCACCCAGAATCAGGACAGCCCGCTGATGGAGGGGCGGATCCCCATTCTGGGCGTGGATGTCTGGGAGCACGCCTACTACCTCAAGTACCAGTGGCGGCGGCCAGAGTACGTGGCGGCCTGGTGGAACACCATCAACTGGGCCAGCGTCGCCCGCCGCTACGAAGCGGCCCTACGCGGCCAGGCCCTGCTCCCCTGAGACCGCCGGGAAACCGGGCCCCCGATCGCCCTCTCTGGACCAACCGGTGCCGGCGATGGCTCCCCTGGCGATCTGGGCCTGGGTCCTGCCCCACGACCTCCACGGGCGCCGGGCGCTCCAGCGTCTCCGGGCGCCCGTGACCCATCTCAGCCCCGTCTGGCTGCATCTGGACCCCACCGGCCAGGTCCGCCAGGACCGTGACCTCTGGCTCCTGGCCTACGCGCGCGCCCGCCGCCTCCCGGTCTTCCCGCTGGTGGCCAACGCCGGCTTCGATCCGGCCATCATGGCTGACCTCCTGACCTCGCCGGCGGCCCGCGAGCAGACCGCCGCCCACCTGGCCGCTGTCGCCGACGCCCTGGCGGTGACCGGCCTCAATCTCGACTTCGAGGGACCTTTTGGGGCCTACCGCGACCAGTACACTGATTTCGTCGCCGACCTGGCCCGGCGCCTGCACGCCGCCGGGCGCCAGCTCTCGGTGGATGTGGTGGCCAAGACCGGCCCGGACGACCCCAACCCGCTGGCCCAGCCCTACGACTACGCCGCCCTGGCTCAGCACTGCGACGCACTGATCGGCATGGGCTACGACTACAGTCTCGACCGTCGTGGACCGCTCGCCCCTCTCGGCTGGCTGGAGGCCGTCATCACCTACGCCCGGCGGACCGTCCCGCCGGCCAAACTGGTCATCGGCCTGCCCCTCTACAGCCGCCACTGGGTCCACTGCACCGGCCATCTCGCGCAGCGCACCGACCGGGGCTACCGCCCTCTGCGCCGTCTGCTCCGGCTCTTCGGCCAGTCGCTCCGATGGGACGCGGCCACCGCCTGTCTCTGGGCCGAGTGGACCGACGCCGAGGGCCATCGCCATACGGTCTACGCCGAGGACAGCCGGACGCTGGCCCCCAAACTGGGACTGGTCCAGGCGGCCGGCCTCAGTCAGATCGCGCTGTGGCGTCCGGGACTGGAGGACCCGGCGGTGTGGCCGCTCCTCCGCCGGGAGCGCCGGCGGGCCCGGCTGGCCGCTGCCGCAGCATCGTGACGAACCGCTGAAGGGCCGTCGCCCAGTCCAGCGGCTCGCCGGTCCGGGCCAGCTCGGCCGCTCGAAACTCGGCCAGCCGGGCCACGATATCCGCCGACCGCTCGCCGGGGAAGTAGCGTCCCAGTCCCAGCTGGCGGATCCGGCGCACCAGCGGCCGGTACCAGGTCTCGTACCACTGCCGGGCGGCCAGCAGTCGGTCGGCGATCTGGCGCTCGGCCTGGTACTCGGCGATCAGGGCCGCCAGCCGCTCATAGGTCTCGGCGTGACGGGCCTCGACCCGGGTCAGCCCGGTCGAGCGTTCGAAAGCCCGCCGCTGCGCGAAGGCCCGCTGGGCCTCGACGTCGCCCAACGGGACGAACTCGGTGACATTGGCCTCGATCTCGGTCTGCCCAAGGGCCTTGGCCGCAGCCACCCGATGGTGGCCGTCGAGCACATAGTAGCCGAAGCCCAGACGGTAGAGCTCGACGGGCGGCAGGGCGACGCCCTTCTCCATCGCCTCCAGCACCCGCCGGTAACGCTGCTCGTCGGCCAGTCGACGCTGGAGCGGCCGGAAATCCGGTCCGAGTTCGTGAGCCCGGCCGACGCTGCCCACGATCTGGGCCACCGGGACGGTCCGCACGCCCAGCGCGCGCTGCATCAGCGGTCCGGCCCGGGCGGCGTCGTCCAGGAAACTGCGGAGCGGCGGGGCCGCTCCGGCGGCCGGCTCGGGCCGGACCAGCAGCACCGGGCAGGGTGCCTGCCGGACCACCTGGTCGGCCACGCTGCCCAGGACCACACTCGGCAGGACGCCCCGGACGTTGGTGCCCAGGATAATGAGGTCCACCTGCTGATCGCGGGCCTCCTGGAGGATGGTGGCCGCGGTCGGGCCACTCCGCACCAGCGGCAGGGCCGTCACCCCCTGGCGGCGCAGCCGGGCGGCCACCGTGTCGAGATAGGTCCGGGCCACCGCCTCGGCCGGCGAGACCTCGCCGCTGGGGTCCAGCGCCCCCGGCGGGAGAACATGGAGCAGGATCACCTCGGCACCGAAGCAGCGGGCCTGCTCTTCGGCCACCGCGATCTTGACCTCGCCGATGGGCGAGAGATCCAGCGGCACCAGGATCCGGCGGATCGGCATTCCCCCTCCTCACCCAGCGATCGCCTCCATGCCAAGTATACGCGCTGGTCGTCAGCCGGCCGAGAGACCGTTCGCCCAAAACCGCGGTCGAATTCTGTCAGCCACCCCGATCACGAGGCCCAAAGTAAAAAGCCGGACCGGTGAAGAGACCGGTCCGGCTGCCCCGACGCCCGGCGCCGTGTCAGGGCTTCTCGATGGGCGTCCCCACCATCGAGCCCCACTCGGTCCAGGAGCCGTCGTAGTTCTTGACGTTGGGGTACCCCAGCAGCTCGCGCAGGACGAACCAGGTGTGGGAGGAGCGCTCGCCGATGCGGCAGTAGGCGATGACCTCCTTGTCCGGGGTCACCCCGCGCGACTGATAGAGCTGGGCCAGTTCCTCGGCCGACTTGAAGGTGCCGTCCTCGCGCACCGCCTGCGACCAGGGGATGTTGACCGCGCCGGGGATGTGCCCGCCGCGCTGGGCGGTCTCCGGCAGGCCGGGCGGGGCCAGGATCTCGCCGGTGAACTCCTGCGGCGAGCGCACGTCCACCAGCGCCAGACCGGGGCTCTTCAGCCGACGCAGGATATCCTCACGGAAGGCCCGGATGCTCAGGTCCGGGTCCTGGGCGCGGTAGGTCGAGGGCGTGACCACCGGCCGCTCTTTGGTCAGCGGGCGGTTCTCGGCCAGCCACTTCTTGCGCCCCCCGTTCATCAGCCGCACGTCTTTATGACCGTAGATCTTGCAGACCCAGTAGGCGAAGGCGGCGAACCAGTTGTTGTTGTCCCCGTAGAGGACGATGGTGTCGTCGTTGCTGATGCCCGAGACGTGCATCAGCCGCTCGAAGCCCTCTTTGGAGATGATGTCGCGGGTGACCGGATCGTTCAGATCGGCCTGCCAGCTCCAGTCGATGGCGCCGGGGATGTGACCCGACTCGTAGGCGGTGGTGTCGACGTCGACCTCGACCACCCGAAGGTTCGGATCGCTCAGGTGCTCGGCTACCCACGCCGTCGTGACCAACACCTCGGGATGCGCGTACTGCTCGGCCATGCTCCTCCTCCTTCACCGTACCGGCGACGAGCCGATCCCAGACCGACTTATACTCGTGTTGTCGGATCAAGAAATCAACAAGCGTCCTGAATGTAGCAGGAGTGGTCCCGCGCTGTCAAGCTTGAAGCCACCCCGCTGTCTGTGGTACGGTCCACTGCACGCATCGACGAGCGACGAGATCGCTCGTCGCGCGAGCGACCCACCAATCGAGCGAGGCCCGCCGAGGAGGTCCCGTGCAACTGCGCCCTCCCCCCCTGAACGGAACATTGCTGGCCCTGGCCTTGGCAGCCACGTTTCTCGTGGGCGTGTTCGTCGGCCGACTGGGCTTTCCCCTGGCGTTGCTCGAGGGCGTCGGGGGGCAGGCCGCTCGCCCGCACGAGCCACCTTCTGGCACGGCCACGGCGTCCCCGGGGCCGTCCAGCACCCCGCCGCCGAAGCCCTCGCCCACGCCGCTTCCCACGGCCACTCGAAGCGTTCCCACGCCCACGGCCGTTCCCGCCACGCCGACGCCGCCCCCGCCGCCGACGGCGACGCCCGTGCCGCGCGAGCCCGTGCTCAAGGAGACGAAATGGGGTGTCGGCGTCTACGCCAGCGGGGGTCATCTGGTCGAGGCGCTCCTCATCAGCAAGCCCGGCGTCATCCTGCTCATG
>ENA-ORXB01000885-ORXB01000885.1-sediment-metagenome-genome-assembly--contig:-NODE-885-length-46445-cov-6.582600_pt1 | contig 46445 bp, 40 predicted proteins | sample MGYA00237863_ERZ511475 | MGnify/ENA primary metagenome ERZ511475 (study PRJEB26305, sample SAMN06343858) | sediment metagenome | isolation source: hot spring sediment | place: Canada: British Columbia... | reverse complement strand
GGGGGTGACCTCGGTCTCACCTTCCAGCAGCGGCACCAGCAGTTCGGCGGTTTGCACGGCCCGTAGCTTGGGGCTGTGGTAGAGCCGGTCGAGCCGAACCCCCAGGCGCTTCAGGCCCTGAACCGCCTCGCTAAACTTCTGGATGCCTTTCTCCGAGAGTGGGCGGGCGTTGTCGGACTGGCCGGGCGCAGCCTCGAGCGCAACGGCATGGCGTATCAGGTAAAGCTCCACGGCTAACCTCGAGGCCCCCATTCTACCAGCATCTCGCGTCCAAAGGCCTGCTGGAATAGCCTGGCTTGCTTGCGGGTCTCGGTCAGTTCTACCCAGGGTTCTTCCTGGGCCAGAAGGGTTAGGCGCACCTGCTTGCTACCGATTTCCACCTCCAGGCCCTCCACCCGGCCCACCCGGCTGCGCTCGAGGTATTCGCTAATGCGCAGGAGGGTGGCCAGCCGCAACAGGCGCTTGTGGTCGCCATCCTGCAACACCGATTTGTAGGCCCCAGGCCGGGGTTCGCCCTTGCGGTGGTAGCGCACCAGCAACCCCAGCAAGACCTGTTCACGGTGCGACAGGCCGGGGATGGCCGCGCTCATCACCAGGTACTCGCCGTGCTTGTGGTGGTCGTAATAGCCGATGCTCATACCGATGTCGTGCAGCAGGGCGGCCTCGTCCAGGAGCTGCTCTTCACCGGGGCCGTAGCCGTGCAAAGGGGCCAGCAGCCGGAAGAGCAGCCGGCAGAAGTGGCGCACCCGGGCGGTGTGGCTAAAATCCTGGGGGTAGCGGGCAAACAGGTTGCGCACGTAGAACCCGCGCACATCACTCAGCAGATGCGGGGCGGGTAGAAACTCCCGGTAGAAAGCCCCCTCCCGCACGCCCTGGCCGGAGATCCACAGGCCGTCCAGGCCGGCTTCGCGTAGCACGGTGCGGTAGACCAGGGCCCCGGCCACAATCACATCGGCGCGGTCGGACTGCAGGCCCTCGAGCTGCCGCCGCTGCTCGAGGGTGCGCTGGGCCAGGATCTCCACCGCCTCCTCGAGCGCCTCGCGGGACAGAAAGTAGCCGTGCACCAGATCCAGCGGGTAGTCCCCCCGCCGCTGGGCCAGCTTGGCCAGGTTGCGCACCGTGCCGCCCATGGCGACCAGCGGCAGGGGGTTCTGGCGCACCTGGGCCAGCACCTCCTTCATCTCTTTGCGCACAAAACGCTCGAGGTCTTCGATCTCCCCCTTTTTGGGCGGGTTCGACTCCAGAAACATCTCGGTCAGGCGCACCGCGCCCAGCGGATAGGCCCGTCCTTCGCGGTAGGCCCTAGCCTCCATAAGTGAAAGCTGGGCGCTGCCTCCGCCCAGATCCATCACCCAGGCATCCTGGAAGTTGAACGAGTTGGCCACCGCCAGCACCCCGTAGCGGGCCTCGTCTTCGCCGGAAAGCACCTGCACCTGAAGCCCCAGCTTGCGCACCTCGCGCAGGAACTCTGGGCCGTTCTCGGCGTCGCGGCTGGCGCTGGTAGCGATCACCCGCAGCTGGTCGAGGTCGGTGGCCTGGGCGAAATCGGCATAGAGTTTGAGGGCCGACAACGCCCGCTGCATCCCGCTTTTACTCAGCCGGCCCTGGCGGGCCAGCCCCTCGCCCAGCCGGACGCTCTCGCGGATCTCGTCGATCAGCCGGAAATGTTTACCCGGTTCGTAGGCGTACACCACCAGCCGCGCGGTTCCCGATCCCAGATCTACAATGCCCAGTCGTTGCACCGTCCCATCGTAGGGCCTGCGCGCCGCGGGCTCAAGCTGGGCGGGGTGCACGCCCGTAGTTGACCCCAGCCCCGTCAGGATAGCATCAGCCCTGGCCGTGACCGTTGGTCGTGGTTGTTTTTATTCCGGTGAGCCGCCCTTACTTCTTTTCAGCCCTCTTTGCGGGAGGATAAACTCAGGCCAGGGTGAAAAAAAATAAAAGCAAAAAGCAAGCCTTACCGTTTCCTGACAAAGTCCCCCAAGACTTGGACGGGATGTCCAAACCGCACAGCCCCCGCTACGTGGCCGCCCAGGTCAGCCAGGAGGCGAGCTGGCTTTCCTTCAACCGGCGGGTTTTGGAGCAGACCCGGCGGCCCGACTTCCCGCTGCTCGAGCGGCTGCGTTTTTTGGGAATATGGGCCTCGAACCTCGACGAGTTTTTCTCCGCCCGAATTTCACGGGCTTTTGCCGAGGAGCGGGGAACCCCGGGCTATCGAGAATTGATGAAAGAAGCCCTGGATCAGGCCGAAGAGGCTGGCCGGCTCTATCTGGAATTCCTTAAGGCGCTGGAAGGCCAGGGCATCCACATCCTCGAGCCCTCCCAGCTCACCAAGGCTGAAAAGCAGTATTTCGGGGCCTACTTGGCCGAGGAGGTGGCCCCCCTTACCGACCTGATCCGGCCCGAGGCCATCCCCGAGCTGGCCAGCCAGGCACTCTACTTTGCCGCTGGCGAGGGGTCGTTGCAGCACCTGATCCGACTACCCGAGAGCGTGCCCCGGCTGCTGGAAGTACCCGGACGCGAGGGGGGCTTCGTGCGCCTGGGTGCGCTGGTGCGTATGCGCAGCGACCTGTTTCTGCCCGCCAACCAAAAGCTGCCGCTTTTTGAGTTTCGCCTGATCCGGCTGGCCCAACTGGCCCGTTCCCGCGCCGACTGGGACGAGCTGCCCGAGGCCCTCGAGGCCCGCCTGGACGGGCAGGTGAGCCACCTCGAGGTTGAGGAAGACTTTCCTGCGCAGTGGGCCGAGACCATCCGCGCAGCCCTGGCGCTGGAGCCCTGGGAGCTGTTCCGCCTGGCCCCGCCCCTCGACCTGAGCTTTGTGAGTATCATCGTTGCGCGAGGCCCGGCCAGCGAGAAGTTCAAACCCATTACCATCGAAAAACCCAAAGGTTTTGCCAAAGACCCCTTCGCTTACCTGAACCGCCGCGATCTGCTGCTCTATCATCCCTTCGAGGACTACGGCGCGGTGGAGGCTTTTGCGCAGATGGCCGCCCACGACCCCAAGGTGGAGGCCTTGCGGGCGACCCTCTATCGCATCGGTGAGGAAAACGGCATCGCCCAGTCGCTCATCCAGGCGGCCAAGGCCGGGAAGGATGTGGCAGTGCTCCTGGAGGGCCGGGCCCGCTTCGACGAGCTGGCCAACCTCGAGTGGAGCCTGCGCTTTGCCGGAGCCGGGGTGCGGGTGCTGCCCCTGCCCAGCAAAAAAGTGCACGCCAAGGCCCTGTTGGTGCGTCGAGCCGGGCAGGCTTATGTGCACCTGGGCACCGGCAACTACAACCCCCTCAACGGGCGACTCTACACCGACCTCTCGCTCTTTACCGCCCACCCCGAGCTAACCGCGGATGTGTGGGCTTTTTTCTCGGCCCTGGAGCAGCGCCAGGCCCCGGTGCTGACCACCCTGCGGACAGGCCCCGGTATCCGCGACCTGCTCCTGGAAAACATCCAGGCCGAAGCCCACAAGAAGGGTGAAATCATCCTGAAGTTCAACCACCTCACCGACCCCCCCATCCTCCAGGCCCTTGAGGAGGCGCTGAACCGCGGGGCCAAGGTGCACCTGATTGTCCGCAGCACCCTCACGGCCCTCTGGGAAGGGCTGGAAGTTAAGAGCCTGGTGGGTCGCTTTCTGGAGCACGCCCGCGTGGCCGCTTTCAAAAACAAGGGCAAGTGGCGGGTCTGGGCGGGTAGCGCCGACGCCATGCCGCGCAACCTCGATCGCCGCTACGAGCTGTTTTTCCCCATCCTGGATGCCCGCGCCAAGCGCAAGGTGCTGGAGATTCTGCAGGCCCAGATTTTGGACGACCGCAACAGCTTTATCCTGACCCCCAGCGGGCAGGAGCGGCGCTGGGGAGGGAAGCGGGACGGGCAGCGGCTGGGCAAGCCCTAAAATTCTAGCGGTTGGTCTCGAATACCCTGAGTCGGCCCGTAGGCGATAGCCGAACCTCCTCCCCCGGCGCGGCTTGCAGCTTCACCACCGCTTCCCCTATGCCCAGGTTCACCCGGCACAGCCGCTCGCCCCGGCCGCCGTACACCGCCAGCACCTTGGCCGGAAGCCCTTCTGGTCCTGGCCGCAAGTCCTCGTAGCGGAAGGCCAGCAGGCCCGGCCCGTTTTGCAGCCCTTCCACCGCCCAGGCCTGGCCGTTGAGCTGTACCCAACTGTTTTGAACCTGTACTGGCAGCAGGTTCAAGCGCCCGAAGGCCCGCGCCGCCGAGAGGGTCTGGGGCTGGGCGTACACCTGGCCTGGGGTGTCCACCTGCACGATACGCCCTCCCTCCATCACCGCCACCCGGTCGGCCACCGCGAGGGCCTCGTCGGGGTCGTGGGTGACGTGCAGGGCGCTCACGTGCTCGGCCCGCAGCAGCGAGGCCACCTCGAGCCGCAACTCCTCGCGCAGCACCGGGTCGAGGGCCGAGTAGGGCTCGTCTAACAGCAGCAACCGCGGTTTGGCGGCCAGCGCTCGAGCCAGGGCCACCCGCTGCTTCTGCCCGCCGGAAAGCTGGTGCGGCTTGCGGGCGTCCAGCCCGGCCAGGCCCACCCGCTCGAGCAGGTGGTGGGCGGCTTCCCGGTTAGGCTTTTTCATAACCAGGAGCAGGTGTTCCAGCGCGCTCAGGTGCGGCCACAGCGCATGATCCTGAAACACATAGGCCAGGCCGCGCAGCTCCGGGGGTTGGTGGGTGACCTCCTCCGGGCCCAGAAAGATGCGGCCGGTGTCGGGCTTTAGCAGCCCCGCCACCAGGTTCAGCAGGGTGGTCTTGCCCGAGCCGGAAGCCCCCAGCACCGCCATAATCTCGCCGGGGGCGAGCTCGAGGGTGACCTCGAACACCCCCGCCTTGCCAAAGTTCTTGGATACGTGTTCTAGTCGCAGCATAGCATGGGCCCAGAGAACATCTGCACAGGGTCGGGGGGCTTACCCCACCACCCCCCGGCGCGGAACCAACAGCAGCAGCAGCGATAAGGCCATCAGCATCAGCCCGATGGCGGCGGCCTCGCGGAACAGCCCGCCGTTCAGGGCCGAGAGTACCGCCACCCCCAGGGTCTCGCTGCCGGGTGCATACAGCATGGCCGACAGGGTGAGTTCGGCCAGGCACAGGGGCAGCACCAAAAACACCCCTGCCGCCAGGTAGGGCCGCAACAGGGGGAAGCCAATCTTCCACCAGGCCCACCCGGGCCGCAGGCCAAACAGCCTGCCCACCCCCACCAGTCGCTCGATGCCGGCTTCCAGCCCCGCCTCGATGGCGCGCAGCATGAGTGCGGCGAAGTTAAGCAGATAAGCCAGCAGCAGAATCCAGGGGGTGGCATAGAGCGGGGTGGGGGCCAGCAGCAGGATGAGCCCAACGGCCAGCAGGGTTCCGGGCAGCAGGTAGTGCATATCCAGCACCTGCCGCAGGCGCTTCAGGGCCCCGCGCTGGGGGGCCATCAGCAGCCCCAACAACAGCAACAACCCTGTGGCCAGCAGGGCCAGCAGCACCGAGTTGGTCAGCCCCTGTCGCACCAGGGGTAATTCCCAGGCCGTGGCAAAGGCCGGCTGGAATTCCCCCGTAAAAGTATTGAACAAAGCCCGGCGCAGCAGGCCCACCAGCGGGAAGACCACCGCCGCCAGCGCGAACAGCCCAAAGCCAATCCGGGCCACCCATACCAGCCTGGGGCGCAGCGGCCGGGGGGAGGGTTCGCCGCTGGGCTGGCTCGAGAGCAGCAAGGCCGGAACCGCCAGCAGCCCCAACAGCAGCCCGATGGCCGCCGCCTCGCCCAGGGGGTCGGGGCTGGCGGGGGAGAAGAGCCGCGCATAGGCCAAGGTTGGCAGCGTGTAGATCTGCGCCGGCAGCCCCAGCACCGCCGGAACCCCAAAGTTGCCCAGCAAAGTCAGGTACAGCGCCCCAAAGGCGGCGATCAGGGACGGGAACAAGGGGGGCACCAGCGCCCGCACCCGCTGCCAGCCCGTCACGCCATGCACCTCGCAGGCTACCAGTAGCGGGGCCAGCTTCGATTCCAGGGCCGGGCGCAACAGCAGATAGGCCACCGGTGCGTAGTGGGCCGTCCAGGCCAGCAGGATGCCGCCCACCCCGTAGGGCTGCAGGCCCACCAGCTGCAAAGCGTACAAAAAGCCCAGCGCCCCCACGAAAGGCGGTACCAGATAGGCGGGCAGCAGCAGCGCGTCCCAGCCAGAGTGCAGCCGTGCCCGGAAGGCCAGCCAGGCCAGCCCGCCCCCCACCCCCAGGCAAAGCAAACTTCCCAGCAAGGCCAGCAGCAACGAGACCCCGGCCAGGTCGAGCACCCTGGGCAGAATGGCCACATCCCCCAACCCCCGCCAGGCCAGCACCAGCAGGGGCAGCGCCACCCCCAACGATAGGAGCAGCCAGGGTGTGGCAGTGGCAAGGCGATGAGGACTCATCCGCAGGGTATAGTACCGCTACTGGTGGAGGTTTACACAGTTCCCGATATTCTCGTGTTCTTCACAGGTTCTACCCTGATGGCAACCGCCCTGTTTTGAGGGAGGGCCTTGACCCTTGGGTGATGCCATCTTGGCGAAGGGCGAGCTACCCGGACCGAATGCTTGCGTTATCGAAGCCAATGGATACGAGGCGTTCCCTTAGCATGCTGAAGAGAACGCCCCAGACCGCCGCCTTACCTTCACTACCCGGCACTCAGCGCAGGTTGAAGAGGGTGTTGAACTGGGTCAGTAGATTCTGCCGGTTGGCCTGAATGAAATTGGCGGCCGAAGGTATCGAGAGCACCTCACCGCTCACCCCTATGGGACGGGGGGCCGAGGCGATGACGGGGATGTAGCCCTGCTGGGCGAACAGGGCCTGGGCTTCGGGGGAGAGCAGGAAGCGCACAAAGCGCTCGGCCAGGGCAGGGTTGCGGCTGCCCGCCATCACACCGATGGGTGTTGGCACCAGAATTGCGCCGTCGCGGGGGTAGATGACCTTGAGAGGGGCCCCCTGGCGAATCAGGTCGCGGATGCCAAAATCGGTGATGATGGCAATTCCATACTGCCCCTCGGCCAGTTTTTGCTGGAGGATGGGGTTGGACTGCTCGACCTTGAGACCGTTGCGCTGGAGCTGCTCGAAGAAGCTAAAGCCAAAGCGCTGGCTGAAGGTGCCCAGCGTGGAGAGGGCTGCGCCCGAGAAATTGGGGTTGGGCATCCCCACCAGGTCGCGGTACTCGGGCTTGAGCAGGTCGCGCCAGGTCTGGGGCTCGGGGAGGTTCCCCAGCTTGCGGGTGTTGACCGCAATGCCGTTGTAGAGCAGCCGTACCTCGTAGTAGCGCCCGCCCTGGTAGGCAAACTTGACTGGAAAGCCGGGGGTGGTGGCCCGCACCGGACGCAAGCGGTTGGCAGCAGCCAGCTCGCGGAAAAAAGTCTCGTCGGCCACCCATAAGAGGTCGGCCTGGGGGTTGCCCGCTTCCAGTTCGGCCCGCAGGCGGGTGATCACCTCGCCGGTGCCACTGCGGAAGACCTGCACGTTGACGCCCGGATTGGCCCGTTTGAAGAGCTCGATCATGGGATTGACGTTGGTCAGCACCTCCGAGGTGTAGAGGGTGAGGGTTTGCGGCTGGGCGTAAGCCAGGCCACAAGCCAGCAAAGAAGCTAGAATGAGTCGTTGCATAAAGCCTCCGATACGGGTTCAACCCTGCTAGATTCTGTTCTGTCTATTGTCAACCTGGTGTCAGGGTGAATTTTGTTCTAGGTGGCAATCTACTCTGGGGGCTTCAGGCTGCACCGGCAATGATCCGATGATCCTTAAGGGTGATCCCGCTGAGGCCGTGTTTGGCGCAGAGCTTGTCGAGGTTTTGCTGGCGCTGTTGTGTTCGAGCCGCGTACGACATGTTGGCCCCGTGCATCGCCACCGCCACACCCCGGCCCGGTAGCTGAACGAGGGGGTGGCCTGCTGAGACCACCCGCAGATACCAGTCCCAGTCCCAGTAGTCCGACATCTCCGGGTCGAACAGCCCCAGCCGGTCGTGGAAAAAGCGGGGGTAGGCCACCCCGGAGGCCAGCAGGAGGTTGTCCTTCTGGAGCGACGAAGGGCTGGCCTTGAAGTCGAAGGGGATGCGCTCCAGTTCCAGGCCGTGGCGTTCCTGAATTAGGTAGCCACCCCGGTAGACCAGACCGGCCTGCGTCCGCAGGGCGCGCACCACCCGGTGCAGGTGGGTGGGGTCGAGCCACCAGTCGTCGTCATCCAGCAGGGCGATAATCTCGCCGGAGGCGTGGGCCAGCCCGGTATTGCGGGCTTCCACCTGGCCCTGGCCCTGGTTACGCACCCCGACGATTCGGGGGTCGCGCAGGCTGTGGGCGGCCAGGAGGCCCGCTCCGTCGCCATCGTCCACCACCACGGCCTCCCAGTCGGGGTAGAGCTGGAGCTGGAGCGAGCGCAGCGCTCGCATCAGCAGTTGGGGGCGGTTGTAGGTGGGAATGAGCACGCTAACCATGCTTTGTTTTGACATTAAACCGGCTTTGTCAGGTGATGTTGGTACGCCCCCTGACATTTGCTTGACCGGTGCAAACCAAGCTCAGGCTTGTGAGGTAGACGATGCGAATCCTGGTCACCAACGACGACGGTATCTACAGCCCCGGCCTGCTGGCGCTGGCCGAGGTAGCCGCGGCTTTTGGCGAAGTGCGGGTGGTGGCGCCCGATGTGGAGCAGTCGGCCATGGGGCACGCCATCACCATCGGGCGGCCCCTGCATTACCGCGCCACCCCTCTGGGGGGCCTCGAGGCCTACCGGGTCAACGGCACCCCCGCCGACTGCGTGGCCCTGGGTACCCACCACTGGGACAAGGTGGATCTGGTGCTCTCGGGCATCAACCTGGGCTCCAACCTGGGCCACGAGATCTGGCACTCTGGTACGGTGGCCGCGGCCAAGCAGGCGGCTTTGCTGGGGATTCCGGCCATCGCCTTCAGCGCCTTTATGAACGGTCGAGAGCCCGATTTCATCCTGCTCAAGCCGTGGGTGGGGAAGGTGCTCGAGGCCCTCCTACGCGAGCCCAAGCCCTTCCTGATCAACGTTAACCTGCCGCCCAAACCCAAAGGCATTCTTTGGGCCCGGCAGTCGGTGCGGCGGTACGAGGGGCGGATTGTGCCCGGTACCGATCCCATGGGCCGGGCGCACTTCTGGTTTGCGGCCCGCCCCGACCACGAACCCGAGGAGGGCACCGACCGCTGGGCGGTGGGCCACAACTTTATCGCGCTAACCCCCCTGCGCCTCGACCTGACCGACGAGGCCCGCCTGAGCCAGGCTTTTCAGTTGGCAGCCCTGGCCGACTGAGGCTAAACGTTAAACAGGATCAGCACCACGTCGCCGTCCTGCACCACGTAATCCTTGCCCTCGGTGCGCACCCAGCCCTTTTCCTTGGCGCTGGCCCAGCCGCCGGCCTCCACCAGCCTGTGCCACTCGATAACCTCGGCCCGGATGAAGCCGCGCTCGAGGTCGGAGTGAATCTCGCCGGCGGCCTGGGGGGCCTTGGTGCCTTTGCGGATGGTCCAGGCTCGCACCTCCTTCTCGCCAGCGGTGAAGAAGGTTTGCAGGCCCAGGGTGTGGTAGGCGGTGCGCACCAGCCGGTTGAGCCCCGACTCCTCCAGGCCCAGGGCGCGCAGGTACTCCTGGGCTTCCTCCTCGGAGAGTTCGGCCAGCTCGGCCTCGATCTTGGCCGAGACCACCACCACCTCGGCCCCCTCCCGCGCGGCCACCTCGCGCACGCTTTGCACGTGGGGGTTCTGAGCGCCCTCCGGCAGGTCTTCCTCGGCCACGTTGCACACGTAAATTACCGGCTTATAGGTGAGCAGGCCCAGTTCGCGGGCCGCCCGGGCCAGCAGCTCGGGGTCGGCCCCGGTATAGGTGCGGATGGGCTGGCCCTGGGAGAGGTGCGCCATAAGGGGCTCGAGCGTCTCCAGGAGGGCTTTGTCGTCCTTATCGCTTTTGGCGCTTTTGCGCAGTTTGTCCAGGCGTTTCTCGATGGTCTGGAGGTCGGCCAGGGCCAGCTCGGTGTTGATGGTCTCGAGGTCGTCCAGGGGGTCTACCTTACCCGCCACGTGCACCACGTTGGGGTCTTCGAAGCAGCGCACCACGTGGGCGATGGCCGCCACCTCGCGGATGTTAGCCAGGAACTGGTTGCCCAGCCCCTCGCCTTTGTGCGCGCCCTTGACCAGGCCGGCGATGTCCACAAACTCCACGTGGGTAGGCACGATGGGCGGCACCCGCTCGCCCTTGATAAAGAGCTTTTGCAAGGCGTTCAGGCGGGGGTCGGGCAGGGTGACCACCCCCACGTTCTTGTCAATGGTGGCAAAGGGGTAGTTGGCCGCAAGAGCGCCCGCTTTGGTGATGGCGTTAAACAGCGTGGATTTGCCCACATTGGGAAGACCGACGATTCCGACTCCGAGCGATGCCATGGGGTTCCTCTGGTCGTCAGGCCCTCCGGCCTGCACACAAGCGAATATTCTACCCCAGGGGAGGCCAAAGCCCCAAGCCCTCGAGGCCAGGACAGCGGTTTTGCGTTTTGTCCCCGCACCTGCGCCAGGAATGGTCGGCTTAGGGTGGTGTAAGGTTTGAAATGGTCAAGCGTCGGGTTAGTAGCAAAGGACAGATAACCCTACCCAAACAGATTCGCAAGCTTCTAGGCCCTGAACCTGGGGGAGAGGTGCCGGGGCGGTGGCAGAGCGTGCCCCTCGAGGTCCTCCGGGGTCGCCTTTTCCAGGCAATGGAGAAAGAACAGCAGGCTAGGGAGCGGGTGTGGGCCCAGGACGCGTAGAGCGCTTTATCCTGCGCCACCTCGCCAACGATTCTCCAGAACTTGCCGCAAAAGCCCTGGTGGGGTGCGTATCAGAGGCCAAGGTGGGCCCTGGCCTCCTCGGCAAAACCGGCCCAGTCCAGCATGGCCCTAGCCAGGGCCAGGTAGCCCTGGGTGGTGCAGACCTTGCCCTGCCAGTGATGGGGTGCTTTGCTGCGTTCTAGAGCAGTTCCCGCCAGCGCCTCTGCGGTGATGGGGTGGGCGGCCACCTGGCCCGAAACATGGCCGGCCTCCCACAGCAGCAAAGCGCCGTTGGCCCCGGCGAACACTGCCCGCAGGCTGCTCCACACTTCCTTGAGCCAGTCCTGGTGCTCGAGGTCGCGCCCCAGCTTGCGCATGTTGGGGCCGCCGGGTATCACCAGCACGTCCAGCTCGGGCCGTGCCACAAAGGTGTACTTGGGTGTCCAGACCGCACCGGCGCTGCCCTCGAGCGCGGTACGGCCCCGCGCCACGGTAAACCGCTCCCAACCTAAAAGCCGGGCGGCCTCCATCGCCAGCGCCGCCTCGGCTTCCAGGAACCCCGGTGTGAGTAAAACGCCTAAACGCATGGGTTCATGCTAGGGAGCGCCTGTGGAGGGGTCAAGTTTTGGAGCGGGGCGCTTTGCGCTTGGGCAGGCTGGGGGTCGCTTTTTGGATGAAGCTCCGCAGGTCGGCGGCCTGCTGGGCCAGGGAAGGCAGGTGCACGTACATCATGTGGCCGGCGGGGTAGTAGTGCACCTGGATGTTTTTTTGCAGGTGGGGCTCCAAGCTCAGGTGGTTAAGGGTGTAATCGGTGGCGAAGTAAGGCGTAGCCAAATCATAGTAGCCGCTGCCCACGTACACCTGCAAAAAAGGGTTCATGGAGATGGCCTTGCGCAGGGTTTCACCCACGTTCAGGTACTGGTTCTCGAACTCCTTGTAGCTCCAGTTGGTGTACAGGTTGGACAGAATCTCGTAGGGCAGGTCGCTGTGGAAGCCCAGCTCCTGCCGCACGTACTGGTTGAAGGTGGCGGTGTAGGGCCCCTGGATGGCGGCGTAGCTGGGGTCGTACTCGAAGGTGGCCCCGGCGGCGTCGCGGTCGGTGCCGGTGAAGCGGCTGTCCAGCCGCCCCACGGTTTTGCGCTCGGCGCGCAGGAGTTCTTTGGTAAAGCGCATGATCTCGAGGCGCAGGTTACAGGCCTGCACATACGCTTCCGAGAGGCCGGTGTAGCGCGCGAGTTTCTGGGCGATGCGCTTCTGCTCGCTGGTTGGTAGCTTGCTGCCCTGCATCAGGGCCAGGGTGTACTCGCCCAGGGCGAAGGCCTCCACTTCCTTAAGAAGGGCCTCGAGCGGCTTTTGTTGCAGGTCTCTGGGCAGTTTGCGGTGATACCAGGCGGTGGCGCTAAAGGTGGGCAGGAACAGGATGTGCGGCAGGTCGTTGCCGGGGTTGAAGCGGGCGGTGCTGAAATCCAGGATGCTGCTCACCAGCATGATGCCGTTCAGGTACATCCCGTGCCGCTCTTGCAGGTACCCCGACAGGCCCGCCGCCCGGGTGGTGCCGTAGCTCTCACCAATCAGGTACTTGGGGCTGGCCCAGCGCCCGTAGCGGTGGGTGTAGAGGCGGATGAACTCCCCGACGCTCTCGAGGTCGCGCTTGAAGCCGTGGTACTCCCTGGTTTTCTCACCCTCGAGCATGCGGCTGTAGCCGGTGCCCACCGGGTCAATGAACACCAGGTCGCTCACCTCGAGCAGGGTGTGTTCGTTGTCCACCAGCCGGTACGGGGGTGGTGTAAGCGCCCCGGCGTCGCCCATCTCCACCCGCTTGGGCCCCAGGAGCCCCAGGTGCAGCCAGACCGAGGACGAGCCCGGCCCCCCGTTGAACGAGAAGGTGATGGGGCGCTGGCTAGGGTCGGGGGTGTCGTCTTTGGTGTAGGCCACGAAAAAAACCGTGGCTTTGGGTTTGTGCCCTTCGGCGGTGCCCTCTTTTTCCGACTCCTCGCGCAGCACCACGGTTCCACAGGTCACGCTGTAGCGCAGCTCCTTGCCGGCGATTCGGACGCTGTGGTGGGTGATGGAGAGCTGGTCTTGAGGGGTGGGCTTCTGGTCAGGGATTTTGCTTTCTTCTGGCATGGGGATACTATATCCTGCCTTGTTCGGGGCTTATCCGTTACAAAGAATCCTGCGCTACCCTATGCCAGATGACCTCGAGCTGGAAGTACCTTGCAGGTTTTGTGTTGATGAGCACGCTGGCCCTGGCCCAGGTAGCCCCCGATGCAGCGCAGGTGCTGGAAAAGATGCGCCAGGCCCATGGGGGGCAGGCCCTGGCAAACTTGCGCACCTACCGAGAGGTTGCGACCCTGACTACTTTTTCCGGGCCACAAGCCGAGCATCGGTTGACGGTGGTTTCCTTTGTGGATTTTTTGTCCCAAAGGTTACGGGTGGAGTACCGGGATGGCGCTAACCTGATTCAGGTGCTACAGGTATCGCCCGCAGGGGGCCAGAGCTGGAGTGCTATATCGGGCCGCAAGGCCCTCGAGCCCACCCTCACCAAAGAACTGCGTAATGGGCTTTACCAGACCTGGTACGGCCTGCGCTTAGGCGGAAACGGGCGTGAGATGGCACGGCTTGAAGGCAGGCGCACGTTTGGCGACGTGACCGGGCAAGCGGTGGTGGTGCGTACCCAGGGCAGCCAAACCACCTACCTTTTCAATGCCCAACATCAGCTTGTTGCCGAGCGCTACCAGAACAGCCAGGGTCAGCTAACGGTGCTCTACTCCGACCTGCGCCTGGTTTCAGGCATACGCATTCCTTTCCGGGCCCGCTTGTATGCCGACGGCGATCTGTTCGCTGAGGTCACGGTGCAAGAGGCCCGGGTCAACCCAACACTGGGGCCTGAGACCTTCAAGCTACCTTGATGGGTCAAGATGTAACCCAAGCAACCCATTCCTGAGAATTTGGCGCAAAAATAAATCATGGACAGCCGGCGGCTTTGGGGGGTTGTATGGGTGTTGTGGGCGGGGCTTGCGCTGGCCAGCCCGGCGCAGGATCTGCTCGACGAGGTAAGCCGTTTGCTGGGCGATTACTACGGTGGGTTTTCCCAGGTCAGGCTGCAGGAACTCAAACAGAAGTACCAGGGGGAGCTCGAGAAGGTCTGTGCCCAGGAGGTAAGCTGCCCCAGCAACAAAGCCTATCCAATCCTTCAGGCCCTGGTGGCCGAGTACGGCGACCGGCACACCCGCTACTTCACCCCCGAAGACTACGCCGAGATTCAAAGGCGGCTGGCCGGAAGCAGCAGCAGCCGCCCCCAACTGGGGGTGCAGCTCCAGGTGGTATCGGGGCTGGAAGGTCTCCTGGTGGTGGAAGTAAGCGCCCACACTCCCGCCGAGGAGGCCGGGTTGCGCCGGGGTGACCGCATTCTGGCCATCAACGGCGAGGCGCTGCCCCAGGCCGAAGGCGAGCGCATGGAATTTTTGCGCGAGCGGGTGGCCTCGGGAGCCCCCCTCAAACTGACCGTCCAGCGGGCCCAGCAGCGCCTGGAGCTCGAGGTACTCCCTCGCATTATCTCCCTGCAGCAGTTGCCCACCCTCAGCCTCCGGCCCGATGGGGTGGCGGTCTTGCGCATACCTTCCTTTAGCGGCTACCAGCAGGTAGGGCCGCGAATCCACGAGCTGGTGCGGCAGGCCCAGGCCGCGGGGGCCCAGGCCATGGTCATAGACCTGCGCAACAACGGCGGCGGGGTGCTGAGCGAGTGTCTGGTAGGGGCCGGGGCCTTTGTGAAGGAGACCTACCGCCGCTTGCAGGACAACCTACGGGCCAGCGAACAGGGTTATAAAGATGGCTACTACTACTTTCGCTCGGGGGGGCGGGAACGCCCGCAGTACGAGGTGCAGGCCGCCTACTGGACGGGCCCGGTGGTGGTGCTGGTGAACGAGCGCACCGCCTCGTGCGCCGAGTACTTCACCTTCGACCTGCAAGAGGGCCGTCAGGCCCCGGTCATCGGCCAGCCGACCGCTGGTGTGGGCAACACCGCCACGGTCTTCCTGCGCCTGAGCGATGGCTCGGGTCTGCAGATCACCACCTCGAGGGCCCAGCGCAAAGACGGCAGCTTCTACCCCGAGCGGGTAACCCCCACCCTAAACCTTTCCGACGACTGGTACGCCCTGGCCGAAGGGCGCGATCTGCTGCTGGAGAAAGCCGTCGAACTCTTGATGAGTGCGGATATTGGCTTGGAGCGGGAGTAGGGACGGCCAGGTTTGAAGAGCCCAGGCCCGGTCTTTACAAACCCTCTACCGGCTCGCTCTCCATAGCCCGGATGGCCTCGCGCAGCCAGTCGGGAATGCGGGCGGGCTTGCCGTTCTCCAGCCAGACCACCACCACCTTGATGCGGGCGGCCAGCTCCCCGCTGGCCCAGGTCTCGCTCAGGGTGCGGAAGCTCGAGTTGCCCACCTTCTCCACCCGGATGGCAATTTCCACCGGCTCGGCAAACAGGATGGGGCGGATGTAATCCACCTCGGCTCGGGCCATTACAAAGTTGCCGCTGTCTATGGCCGCCCCCGCCCGGCGCAGGTAGTGGCCCCGGGCCACCTCGTCGTAGGTCAGATACACCGCGTTGTTGACGTGTTTGAGGGTATCTAGGTCGCTAAAGCGTACTTCGATGGGAACGCGCACCGGAAACCGCATACCCCTGGATTCTATCCCGAGCGCCTATACTTGAGCCTATGAGCCAAGCCATCACCGAACTTCCAACCTGGGATCTGGACACCTTGTTTCCGGGCTTCGAATCTGAAAAGTTCAGGTCTACCTGGAACCAGGTGGCCGGCCAGTTGCAGGATTTACAGGAGTTCATCGAAAGGCACCGCATAGGCCGGGACGATGCCGCCACCGACCGCGCCACCTTCGAGGCCCTGCTGGACAAGCTGAACACCTTCGGCGATACCCTGGGGCCTCTCTTTGCCTATGTGCTGATGCGGGTGGATACCGATAGCGCTGACGCGGAGGCCCAGGCCAAGCTTTCCGAGCTCGAGCTTCTCCATCTAGAGTTCCAGAAACTGCGCCCCCGCCTGCAACGCTGGCTGGCTGGCCTCGAGGCCGAAGCGGTGGGCGCCGGCGATTACCGGATTCTCATCGAGGAAGCCAAAGTGCTGGCCCAGCACCTGATGTCGGAAGCAGAAGAGGTGCTGGCCGCCGAGCTTTCGCTCTCGGGGGGGCGGGCCTGGGTCAAGCTGCACGGCAACCTGACCAGCCAGATTACGGCGGTGTTGAATGGCGAGGAGCAGCCCATCACGGCGGTGCGCAACCTGGCCATGCACCCCGACGAGGCGGTGCGCAAAGCCGCCTACGAAGCCGAGCTAAAGGCCTGGAAAGCCAACGAAGTGGCCCTGGCAGCAGCCCTGAACGGCTACAAGGGCGAGGTCTCAACCCTCAACCGCAAGCGCGGCTGGGAAGACGACCTGGCCCCGGCCCTGTTTGAAAACCGCATTGGCCGCAAGACCCTCGAGGCCCTGCAACAGGCCATGGTGGAGAGCCTGCCCCACTGGCGGCGCTACTTTGCGGCCAAAGCCAGGGCCCTGGGCAAGGAGCGGCTGGACTGGTGGGATCTGTTCGCCCCCATCGTGCGGCCCGGCCAGACCCCCAAAAAGTGGAGCTGGGAAGAGGGCCGGCGCTTTATTGTGGAGCACCTGTCGGGCTTCTCGCAGGCCGCTGCCGATCTGGCCGAGCGGGCCTATGCCGAAGGCTGGATGGACGCTCCGCCCCGCAAGGGCAAGGTGGGCGGGGCCTACTGCACCCCGGTGGGGCAGGGGGCCTCACGCATCCTGCTCAACCACGAGGATAGCTTCGAGTCTATTTCCACCCTGGCCCACGAGCTGGGCCACGCCTACCACAACTACTGCTTGCGCGAGGTGCCCTATCTGTTGCGCCAGGAGCCCATGACCCTGGCCGAGACGGCCTCCATCATGAACGAGACCGTAATCGGGGAGGCCGCGCTTAGGGTGCTGCCGCCCGCCGACCAACTAGGGGTGCTCGAGGGCGGTTTGCAAAGTGCGGCCCAGGTGATCGTGGACATTCACTCGCGCTTCCTGTTCGAACAGGCGGTGTTTGCCCGGCGGCGAGCGCGGGAGCTATCGGCCGAGGAGTTTTGTGGCTTGATGCTCGAGGCCCAGCAGGCCACCTATGGCGAGGCCCTGGCTACCTACCATCCCTACATGTGGGCGGTAAAGGGCCACTACTACGGCTCCAACTTCTATAACTTCCCCTATGCCTTTGGGCTTTTGTTTGGGCTGGCCCTCTACCAGCGCTACCGGCAGGAAGGCCCGGGGTTTGTGGCCCGCTACGAGGAACTGCTGGCCTCGGTGGGCAGGTACCCTGCCGAGCAACTGGCGGCCCGCTTTGGCTTCGATCTGGAGTCGGTGGCCTTTTGGCGGGAGGGGATGGCCGTGCTGCTGGCCCGCATCGAGCGCTTCGAGGCGTTGCTAAACCAATGATGGAAAACAAAATATAGCAAAATGTAAAACTTATATTGACAAAATATAAAACCTTGGTTTATATTTAGAACCAAGGAGGGCGGTTATGTTTGGAAGCTTCAATCCAGATGAACTCGCAGTGGTCATCGCCGACAAAATCAAGGGCTATCACCGGGAGGCCGAGCTGGAGGGACAGTTGCCCAAACACGCCCTTCGCCGCCGCATGGCCCGGCTGCTGCGGGCCTGGGCCGAGGCCCTCGAGCCTGCCCAGGGCCCGAAAGGCCGGCTGCGTGAGGCCTGACGCAGGGCTATAGCCAGGCCACCCGAGTATCCCGTGGAGGATTTCATGAACGAGCAAGCGCGCATCCAGGCCCTGCTAGAAGCAGGCAAAATTACCCAACAAGAAGCCGATCTGCTGCTTTCGGCCCTCGCGGAGGGCGAGGCGGCGGCCCAGCAAGCCCAGGCGGTGATAGGCGAGCAGTATGCCTCCTCAGGGGCCGCAGGCTGGCAGCCCGAGGGCCTGCGCTGGGTGCGGCTCAAGCTCACCGCCGGCCAGCTCGAGGCCCGGCTCGACCCAGCCATCGAGCTGCCGGTGCTGGAGGGCCCCGCCGAGGTGCGAAGGGTGGGGCCCGACCTGGAAATCGTGCCAGAGATGAACGCCGGTTTTCTGAACGGCCTGCTGGGCCGCATGGGCCCGCTCGAGCTGCGGCTTCCGCCGGGCTGGGGCCTGGAGGTGGAGGGCAAGGCGGCCCAGGTGGAGGCCCAGGGGATCGATTTTCTAAAAGGCCGGGTGGCTGTGGGCAACGTCGAACTGGAGGCGGTAAAGGGCCTTGACCTCGAGGTCACCGCCGGCAACATCGAGGGTTCCTTGCTGCTACAGGAAGGTACGCACCAACTGCGGGTCTCGATGGGCAACGCCGAGCTAGACCTGCTACCCGGCAGCAGCGTGCGGCTTTCGGCCAGCGTGAGCCTGGGGAACCAGGAGATCAGGGGCCTCGAGCGCAACCCCAGTGGGGGTGATCGGCAGCTTGGGGAGGGCCGGGCCCGCCTCGAGGTCTCGGTGCGTATGGGCAATCTGGAGATAAAGGCCAGGTAAGCCCCTGGAGAGGAGCCTGTTATGCAAGACAAGAAACGCATAATGGACATGGTCAAGGAGGGCAGAATTACCGCCGAGGAGGCCATTCGCCTGCTGGAAGCGATGGACTCGAGCGCGTCCAAAACCGCGTCCTCGGGCTACGCTGCGGTGGTGGCCCCCCCACCCCCCAAAGGCCTCGCCAAGATGATCCGTATCGTGGTGGACGGCGAAGACGTCAAGGTTAAGGTCAACATCCCGGCGGCCCTGGCCAAGTTTGCCGCCAACTTCATCCCCCCCGAGGCCAAGCAGCAGTTAAGCGCCCAGGGCATTGATATTGCCGGCATCCTGGACATGCTCAAAGGTGAGCTGCCCGAAGGGCGCTTGCTGGATGTGGAAATCAGCGATGTGGGCAAGGTGGGCGACGGAGAAGTCAGGATGACCGGCCCCATGCGGGTCTTGATTGAGGTGGTCTGAAGCACCAAGAGGCATACAATGACCGCAGTGTCTAAGGTAACCATTTCATCCGACTGGCGCTCGAGGTTGCACCTCATCCGCCCGCGGTTTGTGTATCTATGGGTGCGGCTGTGGGCGCTTCCCATCCCCATTGTCCTGTTCGCGCCGCTGGTGATGCTCGAGTTTTTCCTGGTGCTAGGCACCCGTATCCTGCGCAAAGCCAAAGCCCCAGACCCCCAGATCGTGGCCTTGCGCGGCCAGATCTGGGAACTGCGCAGGATGCCGCCCTTTGTTCTGCTGGAGGCGGAGGTGCGACCCAGGGCCTTTGATGCCAGAGCCCCTCAGCAGGTCTATGTTAAGATCGGCCTTTGGTAAATCCAACCTGGAGTCCTCATGAGACCTTTCCCCATGCCCACCCAGTGCCCGGTAGAAGGCTGCCACGGGCACCTGCACGTGACCGGGCTGGTCTGCCCGGTGTGTCGCACCGAGATTCGGGGCGAGTTCCAGCCCAACGAGTTTGCCCTGCTGCCGCCCGAGCACCTCGAGTTTTTGCGCCTGTACATCAAGGTGCGGGGCAACCTCAAGGAAGTGGAACGCATTCTGGGGCTTTCCTACCCCACCATCCGGGCCCGCTTCGAGGCCCTGCTCAGGGTGCTGGGCTACGAGTACCAGGAAGTACCCGAGGGCCCCAGCCCCCAGGAGAAGGAGGCCATCCTTGATGCCCTGGAAAAAGGCCAGATCAGTGCTGCTGAGGCGGCTGAGCAGTTAAGGGCTCTAAAAAGGCGCTAGAAACGGGGCGGTCGCTTCTCGAAAAAAGCGGCAATACCCTCGGCCAGGTCGCCGGTCTCGCGCACCCAGGCGTTGGCGATGGCGGCCAGCCGGAAGCCGTCCTCGAGGCCCATGCCGGGCAGGGCGTGGAGCAGCTCTTTGGTCAGCTTGAGCGAGGTCGGGGCGTTGGCGCTCACTTCCTGCGCCAGGGCCAGGGCCTCGTCCAGCACCTGCTCGGGCGGCACTACCCGGTTGACCAGGCCCATCCGGTAGGCTTCCTGGGCCGTGATGAGCTTACCGGTTAGGAGCAGCTCCTTGGCGTGTTTTTCCCCCACGTTGCGCACCAGGATCACCCCCACCAGCGCGGCCACAAAACCGATCTTCACCTCGGTGTAGCCCAACTGGGCCTGCTCGCTCATGATGGCGAGGTCGCAGGCCGTGGCCAGCCCGGCCCCGCCGGCCACTGCCGGGCCGTTGATAGCCGCGATGGTGGGTTTGGGGAAGGTGTAGACCTGGTGAAATAGGCGCATCAGCTCGAGGGAGTGGGCGTAGTTGGCCTCGGCCCCTGCGGTGGTCACGCTCTTAAGGAACTCCAGATCGGCCCCGGCGCTAAAGGCCGGGCCCGCGCCGCTGAGCACCACGGCCCGGATGGCCGGGTTCTGCGCGGCGGCCTCGAGGGCGGCCAGCAGCTCTTGCACCAGGGCAGGGGAGAGTGGGTTGCGCCGCTGGGGGTCGTTGAGGGTGAGGAGCCGGATATTTTGATGGTCGGCTGCGATGATCATGGTGCCCTTATGCTATCGCTTGTACGGGCTTGTCTTGTAAAGCGTTGCCGCTTGACCTGCTTTTTGTGTACACTCGAGGCAGTAGGCAACTCAGCTTAGTCGGTTTGTTGCTTGCGGAGGTGAAGTTATAACCAGAGACGTTCCAGTAAATGAGCGGATTCGGGTGCGTCAGGTTCGCCTGATTGACGAAAACGGCACGCAGGTGGGGGTGGTGGACACCCGCGATGCCCTGCGCATGGCTAAAGAGCGCGAGTACGATTTGGTCTTGGTCTCGCCCAACTCGGTTCCACCGGTGGCGCGGCTGCTCGACTACGGCAAGTGGCGCTACGAGCAGCAGCAGGCCGAGAAGGAAGCTCGCAAAAAGGCCAAGCGCACCGAGCTCAAGAGCATGAAGCTGCGCCCCAAAATTGAAACCCACGACTACAACACCAAACTCAGCCACATTCGACGCTTCCTCGAGGAGGGGCACAAGGTGAAGGTGACCATCATGTTCCGTGGGCGTGAGATGGCCCACCAGGAACTGGGCTACAAGCTCCTCGAGCGCGTCGCTAAAGACCTGGAAGGCGTGGGTTTTGTGGAGATGCGCCCGGAGATGCTGGGGCGGGATATGAACATGGTCATGGCCCCTGGTTCCAAACCGTCGGCTCCGGTGGCGCCTTCCGGCTCGTCTACCAATTCTGCATAGGAACCCTGCGGGCCTGACCGGGCCCTGCAGCGCTTGGTGTACCCTGCTTGGGGCTGTGCCCTGGGTGGGGTGCGCTGCTTGATGCCTCGAGGGCGCACTGGATGAGGGGTTGGAACCCCTCGAGGCGGGCGAGGTGATAGACTTCTAAAGCCTTATGTCCGACCTCCTTTCCTCCCTCAACCCCTCCCAACAGGAGGCCGTTTTGCACTTTGAAGGCCCGGCCCTGGTGGTGGCGGGGGCCGGTTCTGGCAAGACCCGCACGGTGGTACACCGCATCGCCTACCTGTTGCGTGAGCGCCGCGTATACCCGGCTGAGATACTGGCCGTAACCTTCACCAACAAAGCAGCCGGCGAGATGAAGGAGCGGCTGGAGAAGATGGTGGGGCGCCCCGCCCGGGATCTCTGGGTCTCCACCTTTCACGCGGCAGCGGTGCGAATTTTGCGCACCTACGGTGAGTACGTGGGGCTTAGGCCGGGCTTTGTGATTTACGATGAAGACGATCAAAACACCCTGTTGAAGGAGGTTTTGAAAGAGCTCGAGCTCGAGGCCAAGCCAGGCCCCTTCCGGGCTATGATCGACCGCATCAAGAACCGGGGGGCCGGCCTGGCGGAGTACATGCGCGAGGCCCCCGACTTTATCGGCGGCGTGCCCAAGGATGCGGCCGCCGAGGTTTACCGCAAGTACCAGAGTGGGCTGCGAATGCAAGGAGCCCTGGACTTCAACGACCTGCTGCTGCTAACCATCGAGCTGTTTGAACAGCACCCCGAGGTTTTGCACAAGGTGCAGCAGCGGGCCCGCTTTATTCACGTGGATGAGTACCAGGACACCAACCCGGTGCAGTACAGGCTCACCCGCCTGCTGGCCGGTGAGCGACCCAACCTGATGGTGGTGGGCGACCCCGACCAGAGCATCTATGGTTTCCGAAGCGCTGATATCAACAACATCCTCGACTTCACCAAAGACTATCCAGGGGCCAGGGTGATTCGCCTGGAGGAAAACTACCGCTCGAGCAGCAGTATTCTCCGGGTGGCCAACGCGGTCATCGAGAAAAACGCCCTGCGCCTGGAAAAAGTGCTGCGCCCGACCAGGCCGGGGGGTGAGCCGGTGCGCCTGTACCGCGCCCCCAACGCCCGCGAAGAGGCCGCTTTTGTGGCCCGGGAAATTGTGAAGCTGGGGAATTTTCAGCAAATTGCGGTGCTTTACCGAACCAACGCCCAGTCCCGCCTGCTGGAAGAGCACCTGCGGCGGGCCAACGTTCCGGTGCGGCTGGTGGGGGCGGTGGGGTTTTTTGAGCGGCGGGAGATCAAAGACCTGCTGGCCTACGGGCGCGTGGCGGTGAACCCGGCCGACTCGATCAACCTGCGCCGCATCGTCAATACGCCACCCCGCGGCATTGGGGCGACCACGGTATCCAGGCTGGTTGAACACGCCCAGAAGACCGGCACCACGGTTTTTGAGGCTTTTCGTGTGGCCGAGCAGGTGATTAGCCGTCCCCAGCAGGTACAGGCCTTTGTGCGCCTGCTGGACGAACTGATAGAGGCTGCTTTTGAGTCTGGCCCTACGGCTTTTTTCCAGCGGGTGCTGGAACAGACGGGCTTTCGCGAGGCCCTGAAGCAGGAGCCGGACGGTGAAGACCGCCTGCAAAACGTGGAAGAGCTTTTACGGGCCGCGCAAGACTGGGAAGAAGAGGAGGGTGGTAGTCTTTCGGACTTCCTCGACTCGGTGGCCCTTACCGCCAAGGCCGAGGAGCCCCAGGGCGATGCCCCGGCAGAAGCCGTTACCCTCATGACCTTGCACAACGCCAAGGGCCTCGAGTTTCCCACGGTATTTTTGGTGGGCCTGGAAGAAAACCTGCTGCCCCATCGCAACAGCCTGCATCGGCTGGAAGACCTGGAGGAAGAAAGGCGCCTGTTTTACGTGGGTATCACCCGGGCCCAGGAACGGCTTTACCTGTCCTATGCCGAAGAACGGGAGACCTACGGCAAGCGCGAGTATACCCGCCCAAGCCGCTTTCTGGAGGATATCCCCCAAGACCTGCTCAAGGAGGTGGGGGCTTTTGGCGATAGCGAGGCGCGGGTGCTTGCACAGGCCCGTCCTGAACCCAAGCCCAGAACCCAGCTAGCCGAGTTTAAGGGTGGAGAAAAAGTCAGACACCCCAAGTTTGGCAGCGGGACGGTGGTGGCCGCAATGGGTGGAGAGGTTACGGTGATGTTTCCTGGGGTGGGTTTGAAGCGGCTGGCGGTCAAGTTTGCCGGCCTCGAGCGGCTCGATTGATTAAGCCGGGTTTAGGTTTCCTTGCGCGGGTGGCATCCGGCGGAGTAGGGTAGGGGCATGGACAGGTTTATTCGCCGCCTTGGGGTGGTGCTGATCCTGGTGTCGGGCCTGGCGCTGGCTGGGGGGGCCGACCTTGGCTTTTCTGTGCGCAACGGCCCAAACGGCAATTTCATGGGGCATCTGGGGCTTTATCTGGATGGCTTTCCCATCGATTTTCGCTCGCAACTGGTGATCGGTGCGCCGGGGGGGCTTTACTTGAGCGGCGAAGCGGTCTATGTGCTGCCGGTTTCTTTGTTGGTGCGGCCTTATCTGGCCGGCGGATTGGCGCTGGGCATTACCGGCTACACCGCGCAAAACGAGCTGCGGCTGCGCCTGGGGGAGCGCTTCTATGCCATATTCTCTGCGGGGGTGCAGTTTCCCGATCGGGGCTACCGTCCCTACCTCGAGGTCAGCCAGATTGTGGGCTCGGAGAGCTTTCAGCGCTTTACGGTGGGCTTCATTGTGCAAGACTTTTGAGGCTGGATGGGCTGGGGGCGTTGTAGATTAGGGGGCGATGCGCGCCCAAGACTACACCGCAACCCGCCCGCTGGTGGTTTTTCATCCGGGTCATAGCCGTTGGTTTGAGCCGCTTCTGGCGGCTTCGCTGCACCACAATCTGCCCTTGTTTGTTTATCCCAGCCAGCCCGGAACCCACCTCGAGGCCGCCCTGGCCGGCCTGCTGCCCTTAGGCTTCCGGGGTGCGGTGCTGGAAGACCCCGGCCTGCAGGCCCTGGCCCTGGATGTGGTGCGGCACCTCGAGCCCGAGGCCGTCCAGGCCCGGCGGGTTGACCTGGTGCTGCCCGAGATGACCGGGGTGCGTGGGTTCTACCTCGAGCCCATCGCACTGGCCAACCTGATCCGCCGTTATGCTTTTGGCGACAGAGCCCTCTGGCTGGGCCCGGCGCGCGCGGAGCTGGCCCAGGGGTTGCGCGGCCTGACCAAAGTCTCGGTGCTTAGCCGAAGCTTCCCAGAAGGTGAAAGTTTTCTGGAGCGGCTGCCGCCTCCACAGCGCGGGGTGGTGGCGGTGGCCGAGGTTCAGGCTGCGGTGGTGGCCCGTCAGGCCGACCTAATTGTGTACGCGGGTGGCAGCCTGCCCCTATCCCTGCTTCAGCCTTACCACAGCGTGATTGCCCTCAAACCCCTACCTACCGAGGCCCTGCGCCTGGTTGGGGAGTATGTGCCCCCGGACGAGTTCCAAAAGTTCCATTTAGCGGCCCTGCTGGAGGCTCTGGGCTATGCCCTGCCGCCTGAAGCCTTTTCGGTATAGCTTGGTTAGGGCTCTAGGAGTTAAATCCAAACCGGCGACGACTCCCCGTTCTAAAGAACGGGGTCTCGGTTCTCACGGGACGGCCCACGCCGTACCCATCCCCGAAGGCTCCGTCCGAGCCCATAGAAAACCTTGGCTCCGTATCGGCAGGCGAGCGGTGTGCTTCCCGCCCCGCCAAGGCGGGGCGGATGCCACGGGTGTTCGTTTGGAGTTTTACCCATCGGACTACCCGATGGAACCCCCTACTCCAGGTTTCAAGGGGCACGGGAAACGATGTTCCCAAGGAGATCATACCGCCCATTTGCCGTCCACTATGCTATGTGCTCCTCCGGAGCACGTGGGGAGTCCATGGGGGATTATAGCCCTCCACACCCCCCTCTTCTCTAACGCTCTTCCAAAACGCCCTGGCGTAGCAGGGCTGGCACAATGGGTTCCCCTACGCGCAACAGCGCATAGCTGCCCAGGCGGCGGGCGGTGGTTTTCAGGCGCAGCAGGTGCTGGGCCAGGGCTTCTCGATAGGCCTGTACCTCCGCCGGCCCTACCTCCAACCGCTGCCCTACTTCCACATCTTGCAGCAAAACCTCGGCAAAGCTAGGCGACGCCTCCTCGGGGGCCAGAACCTGCACCAGCACCACCCGCTGGAGTTTCTGCAGCAGGCGCGACCAGTCCAGCTCATCCAGGCCGTCGGTTATCAGTACCGTGACCCCTTTAGGCCGGGGCAGCGTCAGCAGGGCCGAAGGCCCCGACTCGACCCAGCTCAGCCGGCCCTGGTAGCGCCCCCCACCCCACAAAAAAGCACCTTCTGGCCGGGCTAGCTCCAACAGGATGCGCGCTGCCCGTTCGGCATAGGCTTGTTTGCCGTGTAGCAGCATGCTTTTGGAGCCATCCAGAAAGAATGTAAACCGGGCGGGGGCTTCGGCCTGGAAGATGCGGGTATACAACCGCCCGGTGCGGGCAAAGGCGCGCCAGTCTATGAAGCGGGGTTCGTCGCCCTGGGTGTAGCCGCGCAGCTCGTAGAACTCGAGGCCCCGCCCCGGTACGGCCTGGGTTCGCTCACCGGCGAAGGGCTGGGTGGGGCGGGTGCGGATGCGATAACGGGTCACGGCCTCGAGTAGATGAGCTTTAGCACTAGCGGGGGCTGCTCAGGCTGCTCTGGGGTAGGCGGGGGAAGGGGATTTTGAGGCGGCGCGGCTCAATCTCCACCAGGCGGGTGGCCTCGTCGTAGATAGCCACGATCTGCTCGGCGACGCGCCGGGCCGTTCGTTGATCGGCAAACCTGCGGGCCCCTTCGCTAAAACGCTGGCGCAATGGCTCGTTCTGGAGAAGCTCGAGGGCCCGCGCAGCCATGGCCCGATAGTCGCCAGGCTGCACCAGGTAGCCGCTGATACCCACCTCCACCCCCTGTAGCGTACCTTCGGCGCCCACCGCCACCACCGGCACGCCCACCGCCTGGGCCTCCCAGAGCACCAGCCCCTGGGTCTCGGTCTGGCTGGCAAACAAAAACAGCTCGGCCATGCGGTAATACCCGCCGATCTTTTCGTAGGGCACCGGCCCCACAAAGGTGATGTGCTCTCCGAGGCCCAGCCTGTGAGCCAGCCTTTCCAGCTCATCCCGTTCGGGCCCCATGCCCACCAAGGCCAGGTGGGCATCCGATTCCTTGCGAATCTCGGCCAGGGCATGGATTACCACGTCCACGCTTTTCTCTTTCCCTAAACGGCCCACGTGTAGCAGGCGCCGCTTGCCGCTGGGCCAGGGCGAGACCGGGTCGGGGGCTGACTCCAGAATGTCGGTGTCGATGCCGGTGGGAATTACCTTAATCTCGCGCTCTATGGCGTAGCTTTCGGCCAGTTGCTTGACCGGGTTGGTTGGGGCGATGACCACATCGGCCCGGTTGTAGAAGGCCTGGCAGACTTTCTGCATGATGCCCACATACTTGTCGAGGGTGGCGACACCGGGGATGTAATGGGCGTACTTTTCTAGATGGGTGTGGAAGGTAGAGACGTGGGGCAGGCGGTGGCGGTAGGCCAGCCGCGCGCCCCAGATGCCGATAAACAGGGGTGTGTGGGTGTGGAAAATCTCGAACTCGGTGGGCAGCAGGCGGCTGCTGGGCATGGCCAGCCGCTGGTTTTCAAAAAAGGGGTAGGGCACACTGGGCACCCGTACCACCCAGTCTTCACGGGGGTCGGCGTCCGGCATCTCGGGGGCCAGCACCCAGGCCTCGTGGCCCATACGGCGCAGCTCGCGCTTGAGCAGGTAGACGCTGGTAGCCACCCCGTTGGGCCCAGGCAGGTAGGTGTCGGTGAACAGGCCGATGCGGTATAGACGCACGGGTATTATGTTAGCACAGCCAGCAATTACCGCTCTTGCAGCGGTTCAGAAGAGACCTTGGGAGAAGATTTAAGCCACCGGGCTAGAAATTCCTCCCGGGGGCTGTACCCCAGCAGGGCTGCGGGTAACGAGCGCTTGGGCAGCTCTCCTCGATAAAGCCACAAAAACCATGCGCTGGCTGTGCCGCTAATCAGCCGTTGCAGGAAGGTGACGGGGGCCAGGTGAAACCCAAACACCCGCAACCCCGCCGCCGCCTGGGAGATGCCCCAGACGCCTCTTATCTCCGGCCTAGACTGCACATACTCGGCCAGCAGCGTGAAGCCCTTGCGGCCTTCGCGCAGTAGCTGGACCTGGGTCATGGCGGGGGTGCGCACCGAGTCGAGGTGCACCTCGAGGCTGGGGTCGCCCTTTTGCAAGCCGGGCTGGCTGGGGCCAGGAAAGGCGCAGGGGCTTACCGCTAGGTAATCGAAGGGCCCCAGCCCCAGCCGCTCTACTTTGTTCTTGATAAAGTAGCGCTCGTGCCCGCCCTGGCTGGCCCGCATGAGCCCCTCGCGCCAGGTGAGCGGTTGGGCCTCGAGCTCGTCAAGCCGTACCGGCTGATAGCCGAGTTCTTTTAGCCTGGGCAGAATTTCATCCAGGATTGCCAGGGTTTGTGGAAAACGGTCATTGTCGTGCAACAAAACAATGGAACCGGGCTTGCACCATACCAGAATGCGCTGGGCCAGGGCCTGGGGGTCTTGCTTTGTCCAGTCCTTCGACTCCACGTCCCACAGGGCTATCTGTTTGCCCGCGGCCTTAGCCAGCCAGCGAGTAAAAGGGGTATGAATGCCGTGGGGCGGTCGGTAGAAGCGACCGGGTATGGCCCGAATCTGGCGGGCCTCCTGCCAGGGCCACAGCAGGAAGGCCGGGCGGTGCACCTGGCCGTGGGACTCAATTTGATGCCCTTCGGCCCGGATTTTTTCCAGGAGCTCGGGGTATTTTTCTGCTTGGTTGCCCAGTACGAAAAAGGTTGCCTTTACCCCGTGTTGTCGCAGGCGCTCGAGGATGGCCTCGGTGTGGGCGCTGGGCCCATCGTCGAAGGTGAGGGCAATTTGCGGGCTGCTTCGGCGGCCCCAGGCAATTGAACCCACGCCCATCCAGCGGTAGACCAGGTCGGCCCCCAGATAAAGGGCCAGCAGGAGCAAGAGCAGGACGACAACTTCCACAACGGCCTCACTTTAGCGGATGCAATGACACTCCAGGGGGTTATTGCCGTTCTCGGTCGGCGTAGTAGTCGGGGCCGTAGTCCTGCGGAGCCCCTCGCAGGCGGGCCCAGATATTCTTGAGGTGCACCCCGTACATCTTCCAGCGCCCTTTGCTCAGGCGGCGGCCCGAGGTGAGCACCTTGGCCTTGGGCGTGTAAACGATCTTGCCCCGCTGCTTGAGCTTGAGCATCAGCCGCAGATCCTCGCCGAAGGGTACGTCGTAACCGCCCACCTCGAGGGCTACCTGTCGGCGCACCGCGTGGTTGCCCCCGGCGGTGTTGGGCTGGCCTAGCTTAGCCATGATGCCTAAAAACAGCGGGTAGCCGTAGCGCGAGAGCAGCCGGTCGAACAGAGGGCCATCGAAAAACTCGAGCGGGCCGTAGGTTTCCACCACCTCGGGGTCACTAAAAGCCTCCTGGATGGCGGCAATCCAGCCGGGCTGTACCCTGCAGTCGGCATCGGTGGCGGCCACAACCTCCCCGCTGGCGGCCTCGAGGCCGGTCTGACGGGCGATGTGCAGACCGGGCTGGGGCTGGTAGATTACCTGCACCCCCAGGCGGCGTCCAATCTCGCCGGTTCGGTCGGTGGAGCCGTTGTCCACCAGAATAACTTCGTGCGGGGGTGGCTCCTGTTGCAGAATAGACTCCAGGCATGCCCCGATCATCTCTTCTTCATTGCGGGCTGGTACCACCACGCTGACGGTAGGTTTCATCTACTCTCCGGGATGCCAGCAACTTTTGGGGAGTTAATGCTTCTAAACTCCCTTTAGTCACGCGGCCAAAGCAGGTTTATGTTAGCACAGCCCTACCGGCAGTTTCTCTACCCTGATTGAAGGGCTTTGATCAAGAATATGGTGGCGGAGGGTTGTAGCTCCGCCACCAGGCAACTCGTCCAGGCTTTTATGCCCTGGTCTTCTCGGCCAACATGTTCTTCAGTACGGTTTGCAGAATCCCGCCGTTTTTGTAGTAGTCCACTTCCACCACGGTGTCGATGCGGGCCTTGACCTGGAAGCTCACCTGGCTGCCGTCGGAGCGGGTAGCCACCACGGTGAGTTCCTTACCGGGGGTGATGTCCTCGAGGCCCAGAATATCGAACACCTCGTAGCCGGTGAGGCCCAGGTTGGCGGCGTTCTGGCCCGGCAGGAACTGCAGGGGTAGCACCCCCATGCCCACCAGGTTGCTGCGGTGGATGCGCTCGAAGCTTTGGGCAATGACCGCCTTCACGCCCAGCAGGTAGGTGCCTTTGGCGGCCCAGTCGCGGCTGCTGCCGTTGCCGTACTCAATACCGCCGATCACAATCAGGGGCGTGCCCTCGGCCTTGTACTGCATGGCAGCATCGTAGACGAACATCTCTTCGCCGGTGCCGGGTTCGCTGCCGCGCTCAGACTTGGGCAGCTTCTTGGTGTAGGGGCCCTCTTTGCCGTCCAGCATCAGGTTGCGGATGCGGATATTGGCAAAGGTGCCGCGCATCATCACCTCGTGGTTGCCGCGGCGGGAACCGTAGCTGTTGAAGTCGGCGGGTTCGACCCCGCGCTCCATCAGGTACTTGGCGGCGGGGGAGTTCTTGGCGATGTTGCCGGCGGGCGAGATGTGGTCGGTGGTGATGGAGTCGCCCAGGAGCAGCAGCACCCGCGCGCCCTTGATGTCGCCGATCTCGCGGGCCTGGCCCAGGTTTTCGAAGAAGGGCGGGTTCTGGATGTAGGTGCTGTTGGGGTCGAACTGATAAAGCTGGCCGGTGGGGGCCGGCAGGGCCTTCCAGCGCTCGTCGCCCTCGAAGACGGTGGCATACTGGCGGCGGAACATCTCGGCATCCAGGGTCTGGTGCACGGCCTGGCGGATCTCCTCCTGGCTGGGCCAGATGTCTTTTAGGTAGATGGCCTTGCCGTTGGGGTCGTAGCCGATGGGCTCAGTGGTGAAGTCGATATCGATGCGGCCTGCGATAGCGTAGGCCACCACCAGCATGGGGCTGGCGAGGTAATTGGCCTTTACATCGGGGTTGATCCGGCCCTCGAAGTTGCGGTTGCCCGAGAGCACCGCGGCCACCACCAGGTCGCCCTCCTTCACGGCCCTGGAAATGTCTTCGGGCAGCGGCCCGGAGTTGCCGATGCAGGTGGTGCAGCCGTAGCCCACGGTATGGAAGCGCAGGGCCTCGAGGAAGGGGGTGAGGCCGGCGGCGTCCAGGTACTCGGTTACCACCTTGGAGCCAGGAGCCAGGCTGCTTTTAACCCAGGGCTGGGTGTCGAGGCCGGCCTCCACAGCTTTTTTAGCCAGCAGGCCCGCACCCAGCATCACGCTGGGGTTGGAGGTGTTGGTGCAGCTGGTGATGGCGGCAATCACCACCGAGCCGTGCCGGAGGTCGAACTCCTCGAGGCCCCGCTTGACCGTTACTTTGGCGTCCAGCTTGTCGGGGCTGAGGCCAAAGCCGCGCTCCTTGGGGTCTTTGGTGAGGTGCTCGAGGAAGCTCTTCTTCACCTCGCCCAGGTTGACCCGATCCTGGGGGCGCTTGGGGCCGGCCAGGGCGGGCACCACGGTGGAGAGGTCGAGCTCGAGGTGCTCGCTATACACCGGCGCGGCGTCGTCGGTGCGCCACAGGCCGGTGGCTTTGGCGTACTTCTCCACCAGGTCAACCTGTTCGTCGGAACGCCCGGTGAGGCGCAGGTAGGCCAGGGTCTCCTCGTCGATGGGGAAGTAGCCCATGGTGGCGCCGTACTCGGGCGACATATTGGCGATGGTGGCGCGGTCGGCCAGCGGCAGTTTGGACACCCCAGGGCCGTAGAACTCCACGAACTTACCCACCGCACCGTGCTTGCGGATCATCTCGGTCACGCGCAGCACCAGGTCGGTGGCGGTGGCCCCCTCGGGCAGCTCGCCGGTCAGTTTGAAGCCGATGACCTTGGGGGCCAGCATGTAGTAGGGCTGGCCTAGCATCACCGCTTCGGCCTCGATGCCGCCCACCCCCCAGCCCAGCACGCCCAGGCCGTTGATCATGGTGGTGTGGGAGTCGGTGCCCACCAGGCTGTCGGGGAAGGCATAGAGTCGACCATCTTCGCCTTTTTGCGTCATCACCACCGAGGCCAGGTACTCGAGGTTCACCTGGTGCACGATGCCGGTGCCGGGGGGCACCGCGCGGAAGTTTTTGAGGGCGTTCTGGCCCCACTTGATCAGGCGGTAGCGCTCCTCGTTGCGCTTGTACTCCAGCTCCACGTTCTGGGCAAAGGCATAGGCGGTGCCGAAGTAGTCCACCTGCACGCTGTGGTCAATTACCAGATCCACCGGCACGGTGGGGTTGATCATCTCCGGGTTGCCGCCGGCCTTGGCCACCGCGTCGCGCATGGCGGCCAGATCCACCACCGCCGGCACCCCGGTGAAGTCCTGCAGGATCACCCGGGCCAGCATCAGCGGTACGTTGACCTCGCCGGGATCGGGCTGCCAGTTGGCCAGGGCCACCACGTCGTCTTTGGTGATCTTGTACTCGTCGTGGTTGCGCAGCAGGCTTTCCAGCATCACCCGGATGCTGAAGGGCAGCCTGGACACCGGCGCGATGCCCTGACGCTCGAGCTCCATGATGTCGAAGTAATGCACCTCACCCATCCTGGTGGAGAGGCTCTTGCGGGTTTTGAAGTCGTCTCGGTAGGCCATAGGTTCTCCTTTGCTGTAGGGTGTCTAGTGCTTCAGGCACGAAACCAAAGCTATTTGACCAACAACGAACCGTCCGATCCGGCTGGCTTTGCTTCTTTGCCAAGTCCTAACAGTTTACTCCATTGGTCTGGGAGCAAATGAACGCTGAGAAACGGAGTGGTTCCGCTTGGTTGTGGGGCTGGTTTCGATGCCTGGGCGGGTGCGCCCGGCCGCAGACAATCTTATGTTACAGCAGGAAGCCCTTACTGCAAATAAGTGTCGCTTGCAATAGCGGTGTTTTCTGGAGGAATAACCTACAGCATGCCGGCCAGGAAGCCCTGTTCACGCACCACCCGGATCAGATCCATCACGGTGAGCTGCTGAGGGTCGTACTCGACCTCGAGCTGCCCCTTATCGATCGATTGCACGCTTCGTACGCCTTCCAGTCTCTTGATAGCGCCTGAGACTTTAGCGATCTGTTCGGGCTGTTCCATGCCCCGCACGCCCAACAACACTCGGTTCATACCCAGATATTTTATGGGAGCTGCAACCGACAACGACCCTCCCCAAAACTCGCGTTGCGCACCAGGGGTGGTGCAGGAAGAGCGGCTGGGCTGTCCAAATTGCACCCCCGAATTAAACCCAACTGGTCTAACATAAAGCATGGGACTTGAAAAGCGCTCACACCGGAAGTCCAGACGCTTGCTCGAGGTCGTAGGGCTACTGGAACTCAGGCCCCACAGCACAAAAGAGCTTGCTGAGCGTCTGGGCGTCAGCCAGCGCACGGTGCAACGGGATATTGATGAATTGCATTCCCTGCGCCCAGAGCTGCAAGAGGATGGTCATGGTCGGTATTTCATACCTAATAATGCGCCCTCCAATCCATACAACCTGCTCCTGCGCTACGCTACCTTTCGATTCTTCTACCACCAGGCGCCTACGCACCATCAGTACTTCATGCAGGAATTGCACCGTCTGGTCAAGGAACTGCCGGAGCATATCCGCCACCTGGTCGCCCTGGACCTCGAGGCCTACCGCCGGCGCAACCTTCCCTCCGACCGCACCCTGGAGATGGTCTTGCGGGCCTGGGGAGAACGCCGCGTCTTGCAGGTGGACTATCAAAGTCTGCAGGGCCGGCAGACCCGACGGGAACTGGAGATCTGGTTTCTGGAGCTAAACCGCTGGAACCTGGCGCTCTATGTTCTTGCCCGGGTACCCGGTTCAAGCTATCCAGGCCCCCAGATGTACAAGCTGGCGCGCATGTCAAACCCGAGAATCCTGGAAAAAACCTACACCATCCCCCAGGATTTCAACCCCAATAAATTCTTTTCCGGGGCCTGGGGGGTTGCCCTGGCCCATCAAAAGGCGCGGGTGGTGCTTCGGTTTGCCCCAGCGGTGATTCCCAGACTCCGTGAGGGGGATTTGCCAGGGCCCGCCGAGTGGCGCGTGCTGGAGGACGGCCGCGCGGAAGCGGTGTATGAGGTCAACACTGGCCCGGATGGCTACCCCTTCGAACTTCTGGGCTGGGTGCTTTCCTGGGGCAGCCTGGTGGAGGTGGTGGCCCCCGCCGATCTACGGGCCCGCTGGCTTCAGGAGATTCGCAACCTGGCCGAGAGATGGATAGACACCCTGCCGCCGACGCCTCTTCTGCACAGCAGTTGGCGACACTAGGTGTCGCAGTGCTTTGCAAAACTGACCTTACTTCGGCTAGGTATAGGGGTGATGCCAACATGGAGATGAAGCGCCAGCATCAAACGGTGGAGTTTAACCGCGCACTCATTCGCCAGTACGTGGAGGAGCGAGGCCTCCGGTACCTGACCGATCAGGATGGGGACTACGTAGCCATTATGGCGATGGAACATTGCCCGCAAAAGCTTTTCACCATCTTTGCGGCTTCGGGTCTGCGGGAAGATGTTTTTTCCATCACCATGCGCGTGGAGCCCTCTCCGGAGATGTCCGAGCTGGAGGCGCTTCGGCTGGTGAACCGCTGGAACACCCAGCGCCGCTGGCCCAGGGCCTACCACACCGAGGACGGTTTTACCCTGGACTGGCACATCGACCTCGAGATGGGCATCAGCCCGGCCCTTTTCGCCGATATGTGCAATACGGTGATGCTGGCGGCCCACCAGTTTGTGATGGAGCTCAACCCTGGGCGGGGCCAGGGCGTGGCTGAGATGCAGGATCTGTTCCGTACCTTGCTGGAGCGATTGCGAGAGAGAAGATAAGCCGGCCACAGGAGGCAGATATGGACAAGCTCAAGCACAACCCTTACACCGGAGCCTACGAGTTTGCGGAAGATGATATGGAGCCGACCTACAACGAGTATGAAGGGCGCTACGAGCTGGGCCGCCCGGAGGATCTGAGCTACTCCCCCTATACCCGCAGCTACAGCAAAAAAGGGAGCAAGCTGGTGGATCGATACAACCCCTACACCGGCCGCTACGAGCAGGCGCCGGAGGATTGGGAGCTTATGTACAACCCTTACAGCGGGAAGTACGAGTTTGGACCCAAGGAGTAAAGCCGAGGAGGTGTAGAAAGGGCTGTCCAGTTCGAATCAGGCCCACCTATTGACAGACTTTGAATGGGCATGTACAATGCACCCTTGCGGCGTTGCGAGGATCGGCTACTTCCGAAGTAAGATCATCCACTTATGTTGATCAGGAGTAAGAAGGCCAGCACCGATCCCACCTTGACCCGCCCCGCTTTGCGGGTAGTCTTGTATCCAAGAAATTCTAGTTTATAAATCCTAATACAATCTGTACTTCGTAGGTCGGTCGGCGAGATAGGTGACCTGTGGCGGCTTTGGCCGCGATAAGGAGGGTGGCATGTTGCGCATGAAAGCCATCGTGGAGGATTTGTCGTCCTGGATTCGGGGGAACGATATGGAAGTCTTGCAAAGCAAGGTAGACGGGGAAAGGGATGGATTCCTGGCCTTCGCCTCTGACGACCACCTGAAATTCACGCTGCTCTTGCAAGAGGAGGACGACGGGCTTTTCTACTACCGCCTTGCCGTCTTTTTCTCCAGGATCGGCCTGCCCTGCACCCCCGCGGAAGCCCTGCTCCAGAACATCACCTCCAAGGTTAAGGGGGTCAAGGCCTACCTGGACGAGGATGGCGATATGGTGCTGGGCACCGATGGTTTTACTCACGATCCTCACGCTCTTCCCTTCGTGCTGCCCAGACTGATGCAGGTGCTGGAACACGCTAATAAGTTGATAGCCATGTGGTTCTTGATGGATCAGCTTTTGCTGTTGAGGAGGTAAGCTTATGTCCTTGACCTTCACCTATGAGGGCGGTCTTGCCCTCGTACCTACTGCCCATGCAGAGTTTCTGGCCCTTGCTCTAAACTGGCTTCCTGGCAACACCTTTTATGAGGGTGAGACCGAGCGTCAGCAGAGATACCTACACCTAAGCTCGAGCCTTCTCTTGCACGACCCTGCCTTTGTGGCAGATCTGGCAGCCTACAGCCGCCAGATTCTGGGCCTTCGCACGGTGGGGGCGTATCTGGTAGGTACCCTCTTCCTGGCGGGCTCCGAGGTGAGCCAGGGGCTCGGTTATCCAGGCGAGGCCCGATCCCTGGCCTTCCGGGCAGCCCGCGCGGTATGGCGCCGTGGGGATGAGCACCTGCAAACCCTGGGCCACCTGGCTCACCTCAAGCTTCCCCTGCCCAAGGGGCTTCGAAAGGCGGTGAAAGCTCATCTGGAGGCCCTGCCCCCCAGGCAGCTCCTCAAGTACAAGCAGGTGAGCCCTACCGCGCTATCCGAGGGGTTCAGCCAGCGGGACGCCATTCGCTTGGTGCATCCCCGCCCCCGTACCCAGGAAAGCGAGGCGGTCTTCCGCTACCTCCTGGGTAGGGCAGGCCCCATGGAAATTGCTCTGGTAGAGCGTATGCGCCAGGAAGCCCCCACCTGGGAGGCGCTGCTTTCTGCTCAGGGCAGTACGCCTGAGGTATGGCGGGGGGCGCTGCCCCGGATGAAGGCCCTGGCCCTGGTGCGCAACCTGCGAAACTGCCTCGAGGCCGGTCTTTCCATCGAGGAGCTTCTGCCAAATGCGGAGCGGGTGGATGTGCGTGATCTCTTCCCCCACCAGCTTTTCCGGGCCTACCAGGAGGTTTCTCCGGCCCTCCCCCTTCTGGATCGCCTGTTCCACCGCATGGTGGAGGCGCGCCCGCCTATGAAGGATACCCTGGTGCTCCTGGACGTCTCGGGTTCCATGTGCGGTACCCCGCTGGCACAGGCTGCCCCGCTGGCGGTGGCCCTGGCCCTCAAGGGCGGGATCATCGTCCCCTTTGACAGCGTGGTGCGCCCTGCGGTTCTCCCCGGTGAAAGCCCCATCCAGACAGTGGAGGAGCTGTTGCGGCTGGGGGGTGGGGGCACCCGCCTGGGGCAAGCGGTGGATTACGCTGCCTACCAGGCAGCCGAGGAAGGGTATCGCCGCCTTGTGGTGATCACGGATGAGCAGGCCCACGACGACGCCCTCCTGGCCTTGCGGCGTTTTCTAAAGGGGGGCACCAGGCGTCAGGCGCACGTGATCAACCTGGTCGGCTACGCCCCCAGCGTGGTGAGCCCCCACCCCCGGCTCCACCGCCACGCGGGGTTCAACCCCCGGTTGCTGGATTTCCTGCCACTGGTGGAAGGCGGCGGCGAGGCGGTCAGGGGCTTCCTGGAGCGCTGGGAGCGGGAAGCCGGGCTGGAAGGGAGGGCACTCGAGGCTGTTTCCGGGGAAGAGCAGGATTGACGTACAGATTCGACATTGACAATGCCAAATGATATTGACAATGTAATATGTAAGTATTACCCTTGGAATATGGACAGCCTCGAGACCCTGTTGCAGCGCGGTGCCGAGTGGGATCTGGCGGGACTGGTGCGCGAAGCCAACGCCCGCCTGCCCCGCTACCTGCCCCAGGAGTTCGGCAGCCAGCGGGTGCGCGAGGCGGTTACGGCCCGCCTGGTGCGCCACTACACCGGGCTGGGGATGCTCGACGAGCCCTGGCGGGCTGGGCGGGAGGCCCGCTACTCGGTGCGGCACCTGCTGCAACTGTTGGTGGTGCGGCGCCTGATGGCCGAGGGGCACGGGGCCAGCGCCCTGGGCGATCTGGCCCGGCGCAAGAGCGACGCCGAGCTGCTGGCGATGCTCGAGGGCGGGGCGACCCTCACCGCCAGAGAGACCCCATCCGCGCTTACCTACCTGGCGGAGCTGCGCCAGCAGTACCGGATGCCCACTGCTCCGATCCCTTCGGCTGCCCCGCTCCCTGTGGAGGCAGCCCCACCAGCCGAGCTGCGCTGGCGACGCTTCGAGATCGTCCCTGGATTGGAACTGCACGTACGCGAAGACTTCCGCCCACCCAAGACCCCCAGCGAGCTGGACGCCTTGTTGCGACACCTGCGCGAGCGGCTCGAGACTCAAAAACCGCGCCGACGCTGAAACCTGCGCAACCAGAAGGAGGAAGGATATGCACCCCGATTCAAGCCCGAACGCCCGGCCCCACCTCGAGCTCATCCCCCTCAAGCCGGGGGTGAGCGCCACCCGCCCGACCCGCCAGCAGGTGTTGCTGCGCATCCACACCCCCACGCCCCAGGCCCGGCCCGAGCGCCCGCTGCTCAACCTGGCCCTGGTGCTCGACCGCTCCGGCTCCATGGGGGGGAGCAAGCTGAAGTACACCAAGGAGGCCGCTATCTACGCGGTGCACAACCTGCTGCCCGAGGATCGGGTGGCGGTGGTGATCTACGACGATGCGGTGGAGGTGCTGGTGCCCAGTACGCCGGTGGCGGATGGGCGTGCGGCCATTGCGAACCTTATTCGCACGATTCGCACTGGCGGGAGCACCGCGTTGCACGCGGGCTGGCTGGAGGGGGCCACCCAGGTGGCGGCCTACCAGGAGGCGGGGCGGCTCAACCGCGTGGTGCTGCTCTCCGACGGCCTGGCCAACCGGGGGGAGACCAACCCCGGCGTGATTGCCGAGCAGGTGCGGGAGCTGGCCCGCCGGGGCGTGAGCACCAGCACCCTGGGCGTCGGCCTCGACTACAACGAGGATCTCATGACCGCCATGGCCGATGCGGGGGAGGGCAACTACTACTTCATCGAGAGCCCCGCCGACCTGCCCCGCATCTTCGCGCAGGAACTGGCAGGCCTGGCCGGGACGCTGGGCACCCGGGTGCGGCTGTGGCTGCGGCCCGGCGACGGGAGCCGGGCCTGGCTCTTCAACGACCTCGAGCAAGACCCTTCCGGGGCTTACGTGCTGCCCAACCTGGTGGCCGGGATCCCGCTGGAGTTCCTGCTGGAGCTGGAAGCCCCGGCAGGCCGCGAGGCTTCCTTGCGCCTTGAGCTCGACTGGGAGACCCCGGAGGGCCGGCGGGAGCGCCTCGAGGCGGCCCTGAAGCTGCCCGTGCTGGGGGAGGCCGAGTTTGAGCGGCTCCAGCCCCACCCCGATGTCGCCGCCATGACGGCCAAGCTCGAGGCCACCCGCGCCCGCCAGCGGGCCATGGAGGCCCTGGCCGACGGCGACCTCGAGGCGGCCCGGCACGCCCTGCACCGTGCCGCCCCCATGCTCGCCAGCTTTGGCCCTGCGCTGGCCGCCGAGGCGCATGAACTCCGGCTTTTGCTCGATGAGATTGAGACCGCACCCCAGCGCGCCCGCAAAACCCTTTCCAGCCAGGTCTACCGCGACCGTAAGGGCCGCAAGGATTTCTGAGCCTCGAGGTGCATCTGCCGCTGCTTAGCCTTGCTGGACTCCCTATAATGCGTGCAACCGGCACGGGCATGGCCTGCCAATGGGGGAGACAGAATGCCGATGACTGAAGCCCTTCATCGCGTGCTGGTGGTATGCGCTGTGATGGATAGGGCTATGCAGAAGGGCTGCGAGATTCTATACCGGCCCCCAGGGGCAGTGCTACCCTGACCATGCGTCCTGAGGCCATGATTCCCACGGACGGCTATTCGAGCTGCGACAGTGAGCTGTATGAGGGGGACTGGGTTGAACGTGGTCTGAATCCCTTTGTTGTATGCGCTTAGAAGATATCCAGCCCGGTGCTGTCTTGCGGGGCATCCTCCCGGATGCGCTGGTATTGGTGATCAGCGTGCAGTGGCATGGTTCGGACGCGCTGACCCTGGTCTACCGCGACCCGGCCGGTAAGGTGGCCGATGAACTTCTCTTCCGCCACGACGAGGCCCGCCTCGAGCTTGTGCAACAAGGCCGCCCGTGGAGCTTCGATGGCGACGGGGCCCTCTTCCGGCTGGTGGCCGAGGCCCACCGCATCCGCCTGGCGCACCTCTTTGACCCGCTGCTGGCCGTACACACCTCGCTGGTGGAGCCCCTGCCCCATCAAATCACCGCGGTGTACGAGGCCATGCTGCCGCGCCAGCCCCTGCGCTTCCTGCTGGCCGACGACCCGGGGGCCGGAAAGACCATCATGGCGGGCCTCCTCATCAAGGAGCTGATGGCCCGCGGCGACCTCCAGCGCTGCCTCATCATCTGCCCCGGCAGCCTGGCGGAGCAGTGGCAGGACGAGCTCTCGCGCCGCTTTCACCTGCCCTTCGAGATACTTACCAACGACAAGCTCGAGGCCGCCCGCACCGGCAACTGGTTCCTGGAAAACGATCTGGTGATTGCCCGGCTCGATAAGCTCGCACGGAACGGGGAGGTGCAGGCCAAGCTGGCCGCCCCGGACAACCGCTACGACCTGGTGGTGGTGGACGAGGCCCACAAGCTCTCGGCGACCTTCTTCGGGGGGGAGGTCAAGTACACCAAGCGCTACCGGCTGGGCCAGCTCGTCTCCGGCCTCACGCGGCACTTCCTCCTGATGACCGCCACCCCCCACAACGGCAAAGAGGAGGACTTCCAGCTCTTTCTGGCCCTGCTGGACGGCGACCGCTTCGAAGGCCGCTTCCGCGACGGGGTGCACCAGGTGGACACCAGCGACCTGATGCGGCGCATGGTCAAGGAGAACCTGCTGAAGTTCGACGGCACCCCGCTGTTCCCCGAACGAATCGCCTACACCGTGCCCTACCGGCTCTCGCCCCTCGAGGCCCGGTTGTATAAAGAGGTCACCGAGTACGTGCGCGAGGAGTTCAACCGCGCCGAGGCGCTGCAGAACGACAAGCAGGCGGGAACCGTGGGGTTTGCCCTCACCATTCTGCAACGGCGGCTGGCCTCCTCGCCCGAGGCCATCTACCAGTCCCTGCGCCGCCGGCGCGAGCGGCTGGAGAAGCGCCTGCGCGAACTCGCGCTGCTGCAGCGGGGCGCCGAGCTGCCCGGCTGGACGATCCTCGAGCCCGAAGACCTCGAGGACCTCGAGGACGCGCCCGAGAATGAGGTGGCCCGCACCGAGGAGCAGATCCTCGACCAGGCCACCGCCGCGTGCACCATCAGCGAACTCGAGCTCGAGATCAAGACCCTGACGCGCCTGGAATCCCTGGCCGCCGAGGTGCGCCGCAGCGGGGAGGACACCAAATGGCGCGAGCTATCGCAACTGCTGGGCGAGCTCTTTAGCGATCGGGCGCGGACTGAACAAGCGAGCGCGACCGGGGAGGGGACAGCCCCCAAACCCAGGCCCTCGCCCAGCCAGAAGCTGGTGGTCTTCACCGAGCACCGCGACACCCTGACCTACCTGCAGAACAAAATCGGCGGTCTCTTCGGCCGCCCCGAAGCGGTGGTGGTGATCCATGGGGGCATGGGCCGCGAGGAGCGGCGCAAGGCCCAGGAGAGCTTTCTGCACGACCCCGAGGTGCGGGTGCTGCTGGCCACCGACGCGGCGGGCGAGGGGATCAACCTGCAGCGCGCACACCTGATGGTCAACTACGACCTCCCCTGGAACCCCAACCGCCTCGAGCAGCGCTTTGGCCGCATCCACCGCATCGGCCAGACCGAGGTCTGCCACCTGTGGAACCTGGTGGCCCTGGAGACCCGCGAGGGCGACGTGTACCACCGCCTCCTGGAGAAGCTCGAGGAGGCCCGCGCTGCGCTGGGCGGCCAGGTCTTCGACGTGCTGGGTAAGCTCCAGTTCGAGGGCCGGCCCCTGCGCGACCTGATGATCGAGGCCATCCGCTACGGCGACCGGCCCGAGGTGCGCGCCCGGCTCACCCGCGCCGTCGAGCAGGCCGTGGACCGGGAGCACCTGCGCGACCTGCTCGAGGAGCGGGCCCTGGCCCACGACGCCATGGATCAGAGTCGGGTGGCCCGCATCCGCGAAGAGATGGAGCGGGCCGAGGCCCGGCGCTTGCAACCGCACTACATCGAGTCGTTCTTCCTCGAGGCCTTCCGCCGCCTGGGCGGCAGCGCACGCGAGCGGGAGCCGCGCCGCTACGAGCTGACCCACGTACCGGCCCCCATCCGCAACCGCAACCGGCAGATCGGCACCGGCGACCCGGTGCTGCCGCGCTACGAGCGCATCGTCTTCGAAAAGCCCCTCATCGCGCCCCCCGGCCAGCCGCTGGCGGCCTTTGTCTGCCCCGGTCATCCGCTGCTCGATGCGGTGATCGACCTCACCCTCGAGCGCCACCGCGACCTCCTGCGGCACGGGGCGGTGCTGGTGGACGAGTCCGACCCCGGCACCACCCCGCGGGTGCTGTTTTTCCTCGAGCACGCCATCCAGGACGCCAGCCTGCTGCCCTCCGGCGAGCGGCGCACCATCTCGCGCCGCCTGCTCTACGTGGAGATGGACGCGCAGGGCCAGACCCGCCACCTGCACTACGCGCCCTACCTGGACTACCGGCCCCTGGCCGGGGACGAACCCGAGGCTGCCCGGCTGCTCGAGCGCCCCGAGCTGGCCTGGGTGACCCGCGACCTCGAGGCCCAGGTGCAGAGCTACGCCGTCTCGCAGGTGGTGCCCGAGCACCTACGCGAGGTGCGCGAACGGCGGCTGGCCTGGATCGAGAAGACCCGCGCCGCGGTGAAGGACCGCCTGACCAAGGAAATCGCCTACTGGGATCGCCGCGCTGAGGATCTCAAGCTCCAGGAGCAGGCCGGTAAGGTGGGCGCCCGGCTCAACTCGGGGGAAGCGCGCAAACGGGCCGACGAGCTGCAGGCCCGCCTCGAGCGCCGCCTGGCCGAGCTGGACCGCGAGGCCCAGATCGCGGCCCTACCTCCCACGGTGCTGGGGGGTGTGGTGGTGGTGCCCCGGGGCCTGCTGGCGCAGATGGCCGGGCGGCCGGCCTCCGATGGGGGCCTCCCCACCGACACCCAGGCTGCCGCGGCCCGGGCCCGCGCCATCGTGCTGGAGACCGAGCGCAGCCTGGGCTACGAGCCCGTGGACCTCGAGTTCGAGCGCCTGGGTTACGACATCGAAAGCCGCGACCCCAAAACGGGCCGCCTCCGCTTCATAGAGGTGAAAGGCCGCGTGGCCGAGGCCGAGACCGTCACCGTGACCCGCAACGAGATCCTCACCGCCCTCAACAAGCCGGAAGACTACATCCTGGCTTTGGTGGTCTTCCAGGAGGACGGGAGCCACCAGGTGCGCTACCTGCGCCGCCCCTTCCACCGCGAGCCCGACTTTGGGGTGACCAGCGTCAACTACGACTTTGCGGAACTGCTGGCTCGAGCCCAGGAGCCCCACTGAGAAAACGCCACCGCACGTTGAAGAGTTGGTCTATACAGATAAAGTATGATTATCAAACTTACGCAGAATCAAGTCCCCACCGCTCCCTCCTTCCCCGAGCGCAGCGACGGCGGCCTCCTGCTCTACGCGGGCCACGAGGTCTTCCCCTAACCCGTCGGGTTTTGGCCGCGCCCTGGTGGCGCGTGTTGTAAGGTTTACACAGTGATGATGAAGAAAAAACTCATCGAAGCAACCCTACCCCTGGAAGCCATCAACGCCGCCTCCGCGCGGGAGAAGTCCATCCGCCACGGACATCCCAGCACCCTGCACCTCTGGTGGGCCCGCCGCCCCCTGGCCTCGGCCCGGGCGGTCATCTTCGCCCAGATGGTGGACGACCCCTCGGCCTGCCCCGAGGAGTTCCCCACCGAGGAAGCCCAGGCAAGGGAGCGCGAGCGCCTTTTCCGCCTCATAGAAAAGCTGGTGCAGTGGGAGAACACCACGGACGAGGCCCTTTGGGAGGAGGCCCGCCAGGAAATCCGGAAGAGCTGGCGGAGGGCTTGTCAGGACAATGCCCATCACCCCAGGGCCCAGGAGCTCTTCAACCCAAAGGAGCTTCCCGCCTTCCACGACCCCTTTGCCGGAGGCGGCGCCTTGCCCCTGGAGGCCCAGCGCCTGGGCCTGAAGGCCTACGCCAGCGACCTCAACCCCGTGGCCGTGCTCATCAACAAGGCCATGATTGAGATTCCTCCCCGCTTTGCGGGTAGGCCCCCGGTGAACCCCGAGGCCCGGGGGAAGGAGGCCTTGATGGAGCGGGAGTGGAAAGGGGCCCAGGGCCTGGCCGAGGATGTGCGCTACTACGGCCGCTGGATGCGCGACGAGGCCGAGAAGCGCATCGGCCACCTGTACCCCAAGGTGAAGATCACCCCTGAGATGGCCCAGGACCGGCCCGACCTGAAGCCCCTGGTGGGCCAGGAGCTTACCGTAATCGCCTGGATCTGGGCCAGAACCGTAAGGAGCCCCAACCCCGCCTTCGCCCACGTGGAGGTGCCCCTGGCCTCCACCTTCATGCTCTCCACCAAGCCGGGTAAAGAAGCCTACGTGGAGCCGGTGATTGAGGGGGACACCTACCGCTTCACCGTGAAGGTGGGGAAGCCCAAGGACCCGGAGGCGGCCAAGAGGGGTACCAAGCTGGCGCGTGGGGTGAACTTCCGCTGCTTGATGTCGGGGATACCCATTACGGGGGACTACATCAAAGCCGAGGGTCGAGCCGGGCGAATGGGGGCCCGCTTGATGGCCATCGTGGCCGAGGGGCCAAAGGGAAGGGTTTATCTGCCGCCAATACCGGAGCACGAGGATATAGCACGCCAGGCACAGCCAACTTGGAAGCCCGAAACGCCTATTCCACCCGATCCACGGAGTTTGTGTACGCCTCCCTATGGCCTGACGACATTTGGCGACCTCTTCACCCCCCGCCAGCTCGTAGCCCTCACCACCTTCGCCGACCTGGTGGGCGAGGCCATGGAGAAGGTGCGCCAGGACGCCCTGGCCGCCGGCCTCCCCGACGACGAAACCCCCCTCCGGGAAGGCGGCACCGGTGCCCGGGCCTATGCGGAGGCGGTGGGGGTGTATTTGGGGTTTGCCCTTTCCAAGGTTGCCAATGTTGGATCGTCAATAACATCGTGGATGAGTGATAGAGGGGCGCTAAGGGAAACATTTGCCCGCCAAGCAATCCCTATGGTTTGGGATTATGCCGAGGTTAATCCCTTCTCTCATGGAGGAGGGACCATAACTAGTGCCTTGGAAAAGAGCGAGAAGGTTTTGCTTTTCTTCCCCGCAAAGCCCGTTTCCTTTGCATTACAGGTGGATGCTACTACTCAGGACTTTGGTTTTAGCAAGGTTGTGTCTACTGACCCTCCCTATTACGACAACATCGGCTACGCCGACCTCTCGGACTTCTTCTACGTCTGGCTCCGGCGCTCTCTGCGTTCCGTTTTTCCTGAGCTCTTCGCTACCGTAGCCGTGCCCAAGGCAGAAGAGCTGGTGGCCACGTCCTACCGCCACGGAAGCAAGGAGAAAGCCGAGAAGTTCTTCCTGGAGGGCATGACCAAGGCCCTTTCCCGTCTGGCGGAGCAGGCCCACCCGGCTTTTCCCGTCACCATCTACTACGCCTTCAAGCAGTCGGAAAGCGAAGGGAACGGCGAGGCCCGGCGCACGGGGTGGGAGACCTTCCTGGAAGCCGTCATCCGCGCGGGGTTTTCCATCACGGGCACCTGGCCTATGCGTACGGAAGGTGAGGGCCGTATTGTTGCTAGAGACACCAACGCCCTCGCCTCCAGCATCATCCTGGTCTGCCGCAAGCGCCCGGAGAACGCCCCCACCGCCACCCGCCGGGAGTTCCTTGCCGCTCTTAAGGAGGAGCTACCCCAGGCCCTTCGCCTCCTCCAGGCGGGCAACATCGCCCCCGTGGACCTGGCCCAGGCGGCCATCGGGCCGGGGATGGCGGTGTACACCCGCTATTCCAGGGTGCTGGACGCGGAGGACAACCCCGTTACCGTGCGGGAGGCCCTTTCCCTCATCAACCAGGTGCTGGACGAGGCCCTGGCCGAACAGGAGGGGGACTTTGACCCCGACACCCGCTGGGCCCTGGCCTGGTTTGAGCAGGTGGGCTTTGGCGAAGGGGAGTATGGCGTGGCGGAAACCCTTTCCAAGGCCAAGAACACCAGCGTGGAAGGGCTGGTGGAGGCGGGCATTCTGGAGTCCAGGCGGGGCAGGGTGCGTCTTTTCAGGCCGCAGGAGCTGCCCGCCGACTGGGATCCGGCCCTGGACACGCGCTTTCCGCACTGGGAGGTGCTGCACCAGCTCATCCGCCGCCTGGAAGAGGGGGGCGAGCAGGCCGCTGCCGAGCTGGTAGCCAGCCTGGGCAGCCAGGCCGACACCGCCCGGGAGCTGGCCTACCGGCTCTACACCATTTGCGAGCGCAAAAAACGCGCAGAGGAGGCGCTTTCGTACAACGCCCTGGTGCAGAGCTGGCCCGAGATTGTGCGGCTGGCAGGGGAGAGGGATAAGGGAAGCGTGGCCCAGGCGGGGTTGTTTGCAGTGGAGGAGTAAGACCGTATGGCCATTACCAACCGTGAACGTGTGGGCAAAGCATTGGACTTGCTGCGCGATGGGCTGGCTCCTTTCGTGGAGCGCGAGGTGCAGGCGGCCATCAGGGCGGGCGCTGTGAACATGGAAACCGTGCGCCGCTTTGCCGAAGACCCCCTGTTGCGGGACAAACCCATCGCCGAGTGGGACAGCGCGGGCTTGCTGAAGCTGATGTGGGAGACCTGGAACGATGTTTTCCGCAACACCCTGGGCTTTCCTGAGCGCAGCCTGGTGAGCGAGCTGCGCGACTGGCGCAACAAGTGGGCGCACCAGGAGGCTTTTTCCAGCGACGATGCCGACCGAGCCCTGGACTCCATGGAGCGGCTCCTGACCGCTGTTGCGGCCCCACAGTCCGACGAAATTCGGCGCTTGAAACTGGAGCTGCGTCGGTTGGTCTTCGACGAGCAGGTGCGGGGTGAGAAGCGCAAGGCGGGCGGTTCGCTGATCGAGGTTGCGGCCAGCGGGGAACTCAAGCCCTGGCGGGAGATTGTGACCCCCCACCCCGACGTGGCCAGTGGGCGCTACCAGCAGGCCGAGTTCGCCGCCGACCTCTGGCAGGTGCACCTGGGCGAGGGGAGCGACGAGTACCGCAAGCCCGACGAGTTTTTCCGCCGCACCTACCTTACCGAAAGCCTGAAGCGGCTGCTGGTGGGCGCGGTGGAGCGGCTCTCGGGCAAGGGCGGCGACCCGGTGGTGCAGCTCCAGACCAACTTCGGCGGCGGCAAGACCCACTCCATGATCGCCCTCTACCACCTTTTTTCGGGCCGGCCGGCAGCGGAGCTGGCGGGGGCCGAAGAGGTGGTTCGGGAGGCGGGCGTATCCATCCCGCCCCGGGTGAAGCGCGCGGTCCTGGTGGGCAACCGCCTCTCCCCGGGGAACCCGGCCGTCAGGCCCGGCGGCACCGCGGTCCGCACCCTGTGGGGGGAACTCGCCTGGCAACTGGGGTATGCCGCCGGCGGAGCGGAGGAGGCGAGCCGGGCGTTCGAACTGGTGCGGGCGGACGATGAGCGTGCCACCAGTCCGGGGGACCGCTTAAG
>ENA-ORXB01000884-ORXB01000884.1-sediment-metagenome-genome-assembly--contig:-NODE-884-length-46457-cov-6.019642_pt1 | contig 46457 bp, 28 predicted proteins | sample MGYA00237863_ERZ511475 | MGnify/ENA primary metagenome ERZ511475 (study PRJEB26305, sample SAMN06343858) | sediment metagenome | isolation source: hot spring sediment | place: Canada: British Columbia... | reverse complement strand
CATAACTCCACTTTTGCCTTGGATGCCAGTGTTATTCCCTAAAGGATGCCAATGTGACTCCCTGAAGGCTAAGGGATACCCCGGAAGAGATTGAGGATTCCGGCCGCTGCCTCGACTCCTTCCGCTCAGCCTTGCCGCTACACCATGACTCTTGGTTCTTCTCCTCGGTCCTCTTCGTCCCTCTTCGACACCCTTCGCTGGTCCCTACGGCTGTTGCCTTCCATCCTACAGCTTGTCGGCCATGGACGTACCGTGCGCAACGCGCTGCCGAAGGAGGCCGCTCTGTGTGGTGTCTAGCCTACACTGGGACTCCACACCCGGTCAGATGGGCGAAACTCTGTCCGATGGGGGCTGAGAAAGACGGGGGTATGGTTTCTTTTCGTCTGCGCCGAGTCTGACGAGAACCGACGAGAACCGGTGGGGAAACCTCAAGCGGATGTGGCGCTTCCGCTGACTTGTAACAGCCTAGCAGGAAATGGGTTGCAAGGGCGTCGCTGGTTTTTTGTATGGGCGGCGCCAGGCGGAGCATGGGTTTGTCATGGTGGGGAGGAGTCGCTGTTGCAGTTCGAGCTATCCGGGAACAAGCGGCTTTCTGGTGGGTAAGTGCTTGACTTTCTGCCGTGGCGCGTGGATGATGGAAGTAGGTTGGGGAATGGTCCTCAACCTGCATCAGGCATGGCATGGTCGATTCCGACCCCGGAGGTGCAGCCACGATCCGTTGGAAAGGAAGGTTTTCGCTCGGAAATTCGGCGACCGACGCCTCCGGAAATCCAACCCATGGCCTGAAGGAGGTGTCTTGAGTACCGCCGTGATGACTGTTCCTGCGTCTCGTCTGCTGTCTCGTCCTCTTCCCAGTGCCCTGCATCGGGCCTGTCTTGCCGCCAAGGTGGCCGCCGACAACAAAGGTCAAGACATTCTCGTCTTGGACATGCGAAGCCTGACCCCGTTGTATGACTTCTTTGTCATCTCCACGGGGATCAGCCGCCGGCAGATTCACACCGTCGTCGAGGAGACCGATGCGGCCCTGCGGGCTGTCGGCGATAGCCGCTTGGGGATCGAAGGGTACGAATCCAGCCGGTGGGTCGTCCAGGACTACGGCGATGTCGTCGTGCATGTCTTCGATCCTGACACCCGCGACTACTATAAACTCGAGGAATTGTGGGCGGATGCCCCGCGGATCGATTGGGAAAAGGAGCTGGGCTGAAGCGGCTCCGACGGGAGCGATCCTTCCTAAGGGCGGTCCTTAGGTGCGGTCCTACCTAAGGACTGAGGGTAATGCTCGGCTAGGCGAAGGGAGAGAGGAGCCTTTCTCCTTCGCGCCCCCCTCGTTGTTGTCGATGAATCTTCACCGCGGAGGAAACCACTCTTGCAGAATCTTGCGCAGCTTGAGAAAGGCGGGATCGCTGCAATTGCTCAAGCTTACTTTTTGAGCCAATTTGAGGTAGAGAGACGAGGAGCGCGGGATTCGTTTCTCCCGCAGCAACGTTTCCATAAGCTCCTTGGGCCGCGCAGGCTTGTTCAGCCTATTCTTCTTAGCATGGGCGAGCTTTTGTGAGTACAACTGCTCATCACCATCGGCGATAACTTGCGGCACATGAGGTGAATCTACGAATACCCAGACTTCCAACTCAGGGTCAAGTATTACCGCCTCTGCGTTTTGCCATCCTGATTGTTGTAATTCACGTTTTACTCGCCCTTCTAACACTTCGGCTGTTTCATTGCACCCGCATCCTTCTCGATCGAACAGCACGAGAGCATAGCGGTATTTGGCCATGTGCAGTCTCAAAAAATTGGGCGCAGTGTTGAGAACGCCCGGATCTCGCCGCGGGTGGATGAAAATGTCAAAGGTGATTGGCCTGATGTTTAGTGCTTCAGAACGCCTTAGAATACCTTTTAGGGCATGCTCCATGTTCTTGTCTGCCACAAGCACAATAAGGTCTTTCATCCCAAAACTCCGCTGGCCAGCAGATCACCTAAGGTCACTTCTTCTTTCCATGCTGCGAGGGCGGGATGCTGGTCGCCGCGCACAATGTCCGTTGCTCCTGATTCGGTGCGCACAAAACACAACAGTTCCACAGGGCGGGCTAGATTCAAGAAGATGGGCGAATGCGTGGCGCACAACACCTGCCCCTCGTAAATGGAAGAAAGCGATTGATATACCGCTTCCAGGGCTTTTGGGTGGATGCCGTTTTCGGGCTCTTCGATGATGTAACAGCCAGGTTCTCCTAGATAAGCCAGGAGTGTGAGCGCCAGAAAACGCAAGGTGCCATCGGAGAGCAGCCAAGAGGGAACGCGCGTGCCCTGCGCCATGCGCGCCACCAGATAACGGTAACGATCCTCCGACCGTTCGTGAACTTCTATGTCTTGAATTTCCGGGAGAACGGTTTGAACATGCTCAATCCAGTACTTGAATCGTCTCTGGTCATTTTTTTGCATCCCACTCACGACAATCGGGAGATTTGAGCCATCCGGCTGAAAACGTTCCGGAGCATCGGGTGGGCAGGGATGGCGCATCGCACGACTATCCAGCATCAGGAAGCGAAGGTTCTCCAGAAGCAATCTTCTGACCCACGAACTGGCGGGAAAACGTTCCTCTTCAGGGATAAGCCCCAAACCGGCCTGGTCACGGCTTGGACGAAGAGGGAAATTCCAATCTGTGGTTTCCGAGCGAAAGTAGAGCCGTCCTTCTGCCGTGCGTACCATGATCTTGCGAAAGCCCGGTGGTGTATGTCGGCCCGGCTTGATAATGATTCCTTGGGGTGGCCGACTTTCCTTGGGAAAGCGTTTAGGCGGAGGCAACTGTTCCTCGTCCTCTTTGCGAAACCAGAGGTTTTCGCCCAAAAGTGCCACACTGCCCTGATCGCTCAGCCCGACTTGAATTTCGTAACGCATCCGCGGATAGTCGGCCAACTTGCTGTTCTTTCGGACGTTTTGCGGCAGCTCGAACTCGATGGCGATTTCGAAAGCATTGGATTGCATGCGCCAGGTCAGCTCCTGCAGAGTGCGCGCTCGCATGCGCACAGACCGATCAAGCCCGTGGTGCAAGAGATCGCGCAAGAAAACGAGTGTATCCAAAAAGGTGCTCTTTCCACTTGCATTGGGACCTACCAGGATTTGGAAAGATGCTAAATCCTGACGAATGTAACGCAAACATTTGTAGGAGAACACTTCGATCCTTCGTATCATGGACCATCTCCTTTTTCATATAATCGGAAAGGACATTCGGGATATAATCTGCGCGGTGATTGCTTTTATTCAATCAAGCTCTGCACGGATTCCAACACGGCCGTGACTCGTGAGGAAGCTCCGGCGAGAGTTCAAAGCCCATTCGAAACTGCGGAAACGCGCCGAGAGTTCTTCAAAGCACAGCGAAGCAGCGTAGACAGATCACGGTGGCGATGCCGGCGAGCAGCGGCCAGCAGACGCGACAAGCCAGGGATAAAGGCTGGCTGCCGGTCAACTGAGCACACATCAAGGTCACGGCGGCCACGGGAGACATGGTGCGGCCGGCGGCAGACCCGACGGCGGTCAACGCTCCCAACTCCACCGGATCGACTCCCACCGCGAGGGCCGGTTCGTGAAAAAAACCGTAGAGGCTCTGGGTGCTAGCCATACCTGAACCGCAGAGAGCCGCAAACAGCAGCGGGACGAGGGCAGCCAGGGGCACGAGCAACTCTGGCGCCAGAGTGATTAAGTGACCCAGAGACTGAGCCACTCCCGCGGCTTCCATCGCCGTCCCGAAACAATGGGCCGTAACGATCAGACTGACTATGTGCGCAAAACCATAACCCGCTCCCTCGAAAAACTGCTGCATGCAATCCCTCGCCTTCTGGGGAACCACCAGGGCAGCAGCGGCTACTCCTACCAGCATCGCCAGACCAATCACGCGGGTGTGATAAGCGGGGTCCCGCGAGCCATCTGGGCGGGCGGGAGTCACCCAGGATTGGGGAATTTCCAGCCAGTGCAGCGGTGGACCGGTAGCAAAGAGCAGGAGCAGGGGAACTAAGGGCACCAGAGCCGCCGACAGGCGGATCGGTGCGGTCGAAGTTTCCGAGTTCTGCGGCCCCTGATTTGTCTCCGCTCGCTCCCACCACCAGCGGCAGAGCAGCCAGCAGACCAACAAGGCCACGCTCAATTGGACGAGCACCACCGGCGGTAAAGTCGTCCGTGCCTGTTCGGTCGGAGGGGCCAGCGGATGGCCTTCATTAGCAGCGGCGATCGTGAGCAACTCCGGTGCTCCGGGATTGAGCAACTCCCCGCCCACGGATGAACCCAGCAGCAGACACACACCACTCGTGGTAGCCGAGTAACCGGCAGCTCGCAGCAAGGGTATGGCCACGGGTCCGACACATGCTGCTGTACTCGTCTGACTGATCACAGGGATGTTGACGATGAAAGCCGCCAGGATCACCCCCGGAATCAGCAAGGCCCGCACTGGCCGCAGGGGGCGCAGCAGCAGCCGCACCAAATGCTGATCGCAGCCGGTGTGCCGCAAAACATAAGCAAACCCCATAGCGGAACAGATCGGGACGACGAACTTTTCGTTGGCCAGGGTGGTGAGAAAGGTGCGTATAATTCGCGGCCATTCCCCAGTGACGGCCCCGAGCAGCAGGGCGGCGCTCAGAAGCACCAGCCGGACATCCCAACCCCGGAGGATCAACACGGCGGAGAGGACTACGACGCCGAGCGCTATCAGGCTGGTGCCTTCCATCACGGGCTACTCCCGCAGAGCACGGGTAATCCAGCCGCCGCCCAATAGACGATCTGCCGCGTAGAACGCCACCGCTTGGCCCGGCGTCACCGCGGCTTGGGGCAAGGCAAAGCGCACCAGGACCCGCCCCTCGCCTTGAGGACGAATGACCGCCGCCACACCGGGATGGCGATAGCGGATCTTGACCCAGCCTTCGACTTGTCCGGTAGGCGGGGCACAGAGCCAATTGACCCCTTCCGCTTCCAAGCCGGCCGCGAGAAGCTCCTGGTAATCTCCCACGACGACTGTCTGGGTTTCGGGGAGCAATTCCAGGACGAATTGCCGCCGCCCGCTGGCCACTCCTAAACCCTTCCGCTGGCCGATCGTGAAGCGATCGATGCCGTCATGTTCTCCGAGAATCCGGCCTTGCCGATCCACGATTGGCCCTCTCCGGATCGCCTCCGGCCGTCGAGCGCGGACCACTTCGCTGGGACGCCCGCCGGGCACGAAGCAAATCTCCACACTATCCGGCTTGCTGGCCACATGCTCCAAACCCGCCTCCCGTGCCAAGGATCGAATTTCGCTTTTGGTAGATCCTCCGACGGGGAAGAGGATATGCTCCAGAATCTCGCGCCGAATTCCCCAGAGCACGTAGCTTTGATCTTTGGACAAATCCACGCCTCGGTGCAACTCGGCTCCCTCCGGTCCTGCAACGATCCGGGCATAGTGTCCGGTGGCGATGTAATCGGCCTCCAATTGCCGAGCAAACTCCCACAACTGGCCGAATTTGAGCCAGGTATTGCACACCACGCAGGGATTGGGCGTCCGTCCCCGCACGTATTCGTCCGCAAAGTAGTCAATGATGCGATCAAATTCTGCCCGAAAATCGAGGGCGTAAAACGGTATTCCCAGCCGGTCGGCAACTCGCCGGGCATCCCACGCATCCTGGACTGAGCAGCACCCTTTCTTGTGCTCGGCTCGCGGAGAGACGGCTCCTTCCCCCGCAGGGTGTTGCACGCCGGTGCGCATGAACAAGCCGATGACCTCATGCCCCTGACGGCGTAAAAGCACCGCTGAGGCCGAGCTATCCACCCCTCCACTCATCGCCAGCACCACACGGGCCATTACCCTTATCTCCTCTCCTATCCTTGCTCCCTGCTCTTTCTTTACTCCTTACCTGTTGGCAAGCCTCTCCGATGACTCTCGGCCACCTGAACGGATTCCCCTTCCGATGGTGCAGGGCTATGCTCACCCTTGTGCCGAGCGCTAGGCTGCATCTCCCCTTTTCGCCCTTTTTCCTCGAGACAATGCGGGGGGTTACCAATTTTATACTCCCGCGGCTGGATCGAGTTTCTCTCATTCCCATCAAAACGTGTTGCCCCGCGAGAGAAATCGGCCTGTTCTTCCGGGGGAGAAGTCTAACGTGGCCGGGGCAAAGGAGTCGCACTGGGGGGAACATCCACGCAAGGTCAGTCCAGCTCGGCTGGCAAATTGTACAAAGATGCTATACAATGAATGGCATCAACCGAGGATAGAGGTGATGCCGCTGGGATGGCGAGGGAGGGTGAGAAGTGCAATGAGGCAGACACGAAGCCAACGGTTGCGGTCAGCGCTTTACTGGCTGGCAGTCATGGCTTGTGTTTTGTCCCTCTTGGGCAGCCGGGCCGTCCCATTCCTACGGCTCGTGACCCGACCCAACAGTGCGCCTCTCCATACTAAGCTACCCAGTGTTCCTGCTCCAGTGAATGAGAGCGAGGAGGAAGAGGAACAGCGAACGTCCGACGGTTGGCGGCACCAGCACAAGGGAATCCATTCCTCGGACCGCATCCGGCGCGATCATCCTCGCGCTTCCCAGTGTAGGAAACATTTGCCAGCTCGTTCATCGTCTGCTGCTCTGCGGTATCTCCTGTCGTGTGTCAGGCCTATGTCTCTGGCCTGGCCGGATCCGTTCTGCAACGGTCTAGGCGCTCCCTATCTTTGTTAGACTCCCTTTCTAGTAGTTTTGTCCCGCCAAGTGTACCCCTGGCCTAATTTTGGGCGAGGGCGAGGTTTCCACAACCCGTGGAACAGCTAGACGCCGTTACGAAGTGGGAATATGGGCGGAATATAGTGTGTCGTTCTGTCCCCAGGGACAGGCGGCGGGGATGCGAGACTGCTGGGAAGGTATACGGACAAAACGTTGGGAGGAGTCATTGACATGCAAAAACTCATTCAGGGAATTCACCGCTTCCAAGATATGGTGTTCGCTCCGCGACAGGACTTTTTCCGCAAGCTGGCGGAGGGGCAAGCTCCCCAAGCGCTGTTCATCACCTGCTCGGACTCGCGCGTGGTGCCGGACCTCATATGCCAAACGGACCCCGGCGATCTGTTCGTGATCCGTAATGCGGGCAATATCATCCCGCCCTATGTGCCGGGAACGTCATGCGGTGTGGCTGCCACGGTGGAGTATGGCCTGAAGGTTTTGAAGATTCCCCACATCGTGGTGTGCGGGCATACGAATTGTGGCGCCATGAATGCTGTCATGGATATCGAGATGACGGCGGAACTGCCGAGTGTGCGCCAATGGTTAGGGTACGCTCAGGCATCCGCGAGCATTGTCCGCACGTGTTATCAGCATCTTCCTCCTGATAAGCAGCGGCGCGTGGTGGTCCAAGAGAACGTGCTTGTGCAACTGGAGCATTTGCGCACTCATCCCGCCGTCGCTGCCGCTCTCGCCTCGCAGCAACTGACCCTCCACGCCTGGGTGTACAAAATGGAGACCGGCGAGGTCTTCGCCTATGACTCCTCGTCTGGTCAGTTCGAACTCCTGCGAAGGGACCGCGAAGCCACATCGGGATGGTCCCACGAACCGCCCCTTGCCTCGCCTCAAGGAGTACGCCACGCGTGTGTGGACCTGTAAACGGGATTCCGCCGCGGAGAGTGTGTAACCGCCTTCGGCTCGTCCGCAAGGGGTGCCGGAATGCGAGAGGGATATTACCCCGCAGGATCGGCATGGGACGATTCGGGCCGTTGAGAACGCGTCCGGCTTGAGCAGGCGAACACGTGACTGCGAACACGTATTCGCCAAGGAATGGTTTGAGTGCCTGAGTTGCGGAGATACCCCCCAACATTGATCGGTGGAGAGGAACAATGGTGTCAACAAGAGCATCGCGCTGGTCCACACTCTGGGCCGACTTTTTAGCCTCGATCGTGGTGTTTCTTGTGGCCCTGCCCCTGTGTATGGGTATTGCCATTGCTTCAGGAGTTCCGGAGGACCGGGCAGCGGCGGTGGGTATTATCACCGGCATCATCGGCGGCGTCCTGGTCGGCCTGTTGGCGGGTTGTCCCTTGCAAGTCTCCGGGCCGGCGGCAGGGTTGGCGGTGATCGTCGGGCAATACATCGCGGATTATGGTTTTGCCACGTTGGGAGTGATTGTTTTGATCGCGGGGGTGGTGCAACTCCTGGCCGGGGCCTTCGGTTTGGGGCAGATTTTTCGGGCTGTGGTCCCGGCGGTGATTCAGGGGATGCTGGCCGGGATCGGCGTGCTGATTTTTGCAGCCCAATTCCATGTGATGGTCGATGACACTCCGCCGGGCACGGGCGTCGAATTCGGAGGCATAATCAATCTCTACACGATTCCAGAGGCAGTGTGGAAAGGCCTGACGGAAGGACCGCACCAGGCGGCGGCCCTCACAGGGGTCCTGACCATTCTCTCGGTGGTGGCGTGGTCGGTTTTGGCTCCCCGGCGGCTGCGATTCTTCCCTGCGCCGCTGGTTGGGGTGATTTTGGCCAGTCTGGTCGTCAATGCCCTTAACCTGTCAGTGAAGTTTATCAGTGTGCCGGACAACCTATTGGATGCCATCCAACTGCCGACGCCGGATCTGTGGCCCAAACTTTTGGATGGGTCCATTATCCTGGCGGGAGTAGCCCTTGCCTTTGTGGCCAGTGCGGAGTCCCTCCTGACGGCCACCGCTGCGGACGCCTTGCAACAACATGCTCCTCGCACCCGCTACGATCGGGAATTGGCGGCCCAAGGAGTAGGAAACATCTGCTGTGGATTGCTCGGTGCTTTGCCGATGACAGGGGTGATTGTCCGCACCACAGCCAATATCCTCGCCGGCGCCCGAACCCGACTTTCCACCATCCTGCACGGCCTGTGGTTGTTGATCTTTGCCTGGTTCTTCCCGGAGGTTTTGCGCCACATTCCCATTGCCAGTCTGGCCGCCATTCTCGTTTATACCGGCTGGAAACTGTTCAATCCCAAAGCCATCCGTGCGCTCTGGGAGGTCGGTAAGGGGGAAGTGGCGACCTATGCAGTCACATTGGGAACGGTGATAGTCGTAGACTTGCTCACAGGTATCTTGGCCGGAATTGGCCTGGCCCTGCTGCAACTGCTCTACCGGGTCAGTCATTTGGGGGTTCACCTGATCGAGCAGCCGGAGCACCAACGGGCCTGGCTCCGCCTGGAAGGGGCCGCGACATTCCTCCGCTTGCCGAAACTCGCCGCCGTTCTGGAAAACATCCGGCCCGATGTGGAACTGCATGTGGATCTCAAACATCTGACCTACATCGATCACGCCTGTTTCGAGCTTCTGGTCAACTGGGCCAAGCAACATGAAAAGCAGGGAGGACGCCTCATCATAGACTGGGACTCGCTCCACGCTCGCTTCCGGAAGGAGGGCGAAACCAACGGCAATTCCCAGACGGAAAGCCGATCGGGTTCGGAATCCGCAGCTCTGGCCGTCCCACAGGGTGAGGCGAACTCCTCAGACAAGTGCAATACACCCAACCGAGTGCAGCCCGTGAAATCGGTCCATTGATGCCATGTGCGGCAGGATTGCACTCTTTCAATGCAATCGTGCTCAATATGCTAGCAAAGGAATTCGCGGCTCTCTGAGTAGCCTCATTCCTTCCCCCACTCGAAAACCCCAACGATTCCCAGGAAATTGTCGCCCCCTTAGCAGAAAATCGGCGGATCGGAAGGATTGGCACGGCAACTGCCTATACCCCAATGGCGAGAGCCGCAATCGGTCTGTCGGCGGGGGGAGAGGCTGTCGGCAGACCGATTCTTTTTTCCTAATCCCTTAATCCCCTATTTAGGAACGTCGTCCGTTATCGGGGGGAATGATGCGTCGGGAAATGATGCCTCCGCTGGGGGATGAATGAATCCTACCGGCGCTTGGCCATTGGCGCTTTGCAGCCAGGATCGCATCCGAATACGGCCCTTCTCCCTCTCTTCCGGCACAATCAGTCGACCGTTTGCAGGTTTGTAGGCTCGGGGAATGTTGCGGGGAAAAGCTCAGCACACCTTTTCCAGATTCGTTTGGAAGGAATGGACTAGCAATTGATCACCGGCCAGAGCTATCCGCTGAGGCGGGTTGCAGGATGACCCAGACTTTGGACCACAGCGGAGGGATTTGAGCCGTCCGGGCTTCGTAGGTGAGGTTGGCATCGTCCTTGGAGATTTCCGCGGGGATTTCCAGAAGGGAATAGGGGAAGTTCGAGATGCTGATGATGTCGCCGCTGTTGGCACCGTAGAATTTCCGGCCCGTATCCGGGTCCACGATGGTGACGCTGCCTGCGAAGACCCAATCGTGGGGAAGAACCATCTTTTTGTTACGGTCCCAGATCCACTCCTGGGCGGGATGGGTGCGTGTCTGACCGCGGTGGCGGTAGTGGACGAGGACTTTGATCTTGTCACCCGTGGCCGGCTTGTATTCTGGCTGCTCGGTGGTCGGATTGACAAATTGCGTGGGTTTACCAGGTTTGGCTCCCGCCGCCTCCAAAGCGGCATGGATGAATTGGGCATCCGCATCGACTCGGACGATCCCTTCGTGCTCCTTGGTTCCCTTCTTGCACAGAAACACTTCCAGAGGACCTTCCCGCAGACAAACCTCGCATACCAAGCCGACCCGGATGACTTTCTTCTTCCCATCGACTACGCCAATTTCGGCAAAGAGAGTTTTCTCTGGATTCAAGGCCGTGAGGGTATTCTGAGGATTCAATTTGGGGTATTCGGGCAGGGGTTCCGGCTTGTCCTCTTGGGTCGCTCCTGTGGGTGTTTCCATACCGGCTGATCCCACCTCGAGAGCCTCGGTGGAGGACGTGGAATTTTGATCCGAGGAAGTGTTCCTGACGAAGGAAGAAACGGGTGGGGGATCGGCAGGGGGTGCGTGGGGATCGCCACGGGGTACATCGTCCAGTGAAGCGGATGGAGGGGGCGACGGCCAGGAATCGGTGGGGGTGGTGCGGAGGAATGCCAACGCGGCCAGCAATAACCCCGCGGCCAATGTCCCAATCAGAAATGTACTGCGCCAGCCACGCATCGATGGGTGCCCCGATGGAATGTGAGGACGAGTGACTTTCGGCGTAGGCCGAGTTGCAGATGGCTCCATAATTTTCTTATCCTCCTAACATTCAACATACACGATTTCTCTGCGGCTTGCACGGGGTGTTCCTGCGGCGGGGCTGTTCCCTGGGGCCTTTAGGAGAAAGGTGAGCCGGCGAATCCCGGCTGATCGCATCCAGCGGGGGGATGAATCACGTGATCGAATGGCTGGTGGCATGGGGCATCCCTTGCCAGCGCGCGTGAGGGAAAGGGGCCGAGGTTATCGAAGTTGTCCCCAAAGGTCTATTTCTACGAGTCGGGCAGGTTTTGAGGAGCAAGAGTGGTAAGATAAGGGCAGAGTTGGGACTGGGAATCAACGGCAACGAACTCGTCCAAGGTTGGGGGAGAGGACAAGGGTAAGCGTCGGACATCGGGCAAGGGAGAAAGGGATGACGGTCCACGAGGTGGCAGAGCTGACGCAGCGTGTTTTGGCGAACATGGAGAAGGTCATCATCGGCAAGCGCACGGTGCTGATGATAGCCTGGGCGGCATATTTGAGCGAGGGACATATTTTGCTGGAAGATGTGCCCGGTGTGGCCAAGACCATGTTGGCCCGCGCCCTGGCGCGGAGCGTGGGATGCACCTTCAAGCGGTTGCAATGCACGCCGGACTTGCTTCCGAGCGATGTGACGGGGGTGTCGATCTTCAATCAGAAAAGCGGCGAGTTCGAGTTTCGCCCTGGTCCGATTTTCGCCCAGACATTGCTGGCTGATGAGATCAACCGAGCCACGCCTCGAACGCAGTCGGCGCTGTTAGAAGCGATGGCCGAGCGGCGCGTGAGTGTGGACGGCCAGACCTATCTGCTCAAGCCTCCCTTTCTGGTGATCGCCACGCAAAACCCCATCGATCAGGAAGGAACGTTTCCCCTGCCGGAGGCTCAGTTGGACCGCTTCCTGGTGCGGCTGTCGCTGGGTTATCCGACTTTGGAAGAAGAAGGCCAGATGCTCCAGCGGCTTCAGAAAGGCCATCCGATCGACGAGATCAAACCCGTGGCGACAGCCGATGAGGTTCTGGCCGCCCAAGCTGCCGTGCGGGACGTGCACGTGGATGAGAAGGTGCGCCGGTATATTCTGGACATCATCCATGCCAGCCGGGAACATGAGGATGTTCTGCTAGGTGCCAGTCCGCGGGCCACGCTGGCGCTCTATCGGACCGCTCAAGCCTTGGCCGCGATCCAGGAACGCGACTTTGTCGTGCCGGATGATGTCAAGCGCCTCGCCATTCCCGTGCTGGCCCATCGCCTCATCCTCAAACCGGAGAGCCGGTTGCGCAAGCGGACGCCCCAACTGGTGGTACAGGAGTTGGTCGCCGATGTCCGTGTTCCTGTGACGGATCGCCAGCGCGCTCTGGCGGAGGACTACTTCGCCCGTTGAGAGGAGGACGGAGGGTATGATCCGGGAGGAAGAGGCAGCGGAAGGGAAATACAGCCAAGGTGGCGGTGGTGCGGTCTGTGGGGGCAGGCCTTCCGGCCAGGCCGCGAGATTCCATGTTCCTCTGCCGGATATGCTTGCCGCACCCACTCCGTGGCGGCCGTGGCGGTCCCATGTGTCTAGAACCTAACCTGCACGTGCAAGGAGAAAGCGATGAGATACGGAATCGCCAATGGCGTGCTGCTGCTGGCAGTGATAGGGGAATGGGCAGTGTCCCCCGCCCAGGCCCAGGAAGTGTTGCCCAACATTGTGCTCATTGTGGCAGACGATCTGGGGTGCTATGAGCTGGGCTGTTACGGCCAGACGAAGATCAGGACGCCGCACATCGATCAACTGGCAGCCCAGGGCATGAAGTGGACGCATTTTTATGCCGGGAGTGCTGTCTGCGCTCCTTCCCGCTGTGCTTTGATGACCGGGCGGCACATGGGGCATGCTACCGTGCGCGACAATCGGCAGTACCGCAAAGGGCAGGAAGGCCAGTTCCCTTTGCGAGCGGAGGACGTGACCCTGGCCGAATTGCTCAAGAGCAAGGGTTACGTCACGGCGGCAATGGGCAAGTGGGGATTAGGCAACTGGGACACCACGGGCAGTCCCCTCAAGCAAGGTTTCGACTATTTCTTCGGTTACAACTGCCAAGCCCATGCCCATAGTCATTACCCCACCTACGTGTATCGCAACGGCCAGCGGGTGGATTTACCAGGGAATGACGGGAAGACAGGACGGCAATACACGCAGGACCTCTTCGAGGCGGAGGCGTTGGCCTTTCTGGAGCGGAACAAAGATCGCCCCTTCTTTCTGTATCTGCCGTTTATCGTGCCTCATGTAGCGATTCAGGTCCCAGAGGATTCCCTTAAGGAGTATCGCGGCAAGCTGGGGGAAGACCCGCCTTATACGGGGGGTAAGGGATATCTGCCCCATCCCACGCCGCGTGCTGGATACGCCGCGATGGTCACCCGAATGGATCGGAGTGTCGGGCGGATTGTGGCCAAACTGCGGGAGTTGGGACTGGAAAAGAAGACCCTCGTTCTGTTCACCAGTGACAATGGACCGACGCACAATGTGGGCGGGGCGGATTCCGTCTTCTTCCAATCCGCCGGACCTCTACGGGGTCTGAAAGGGAGCCTTTACGAAGGCGGTATCCGGGTTCCCTTCATTGCTTCCTGGCCGGGCGTGATTCCCGCGGGATCGGTTTGCCGCCATCGCTTTTACTTCCCTGACATATTGCCGACGATCTGCGAGGCGGCCGGTATTGAAGTCCGCCATCCCATCGATGGCATCAGTTTCTGGCCAACACTCTGCGGGAAGGGAAAGCAGGAATTGCACCAGTTCCTCTACTGGGAGTTTCCGGGTTACGGCGGCCAGCAGGCGATTATTGCCGGCGAGTGGAAGGCCGTCCGGCAGAACTTGGCCCGCGGGATAATCAAGACCGAGTTGTACCATTTGGGACAGGATGAAGGGGAAAAGCATGATCTGGCTGCCCAACATCCGGAAGTGGCGGCACGGCTGGAGCGCTTGATGCAAGAGCAGCATACACCCCATCCCGATTTCCCCTTGCCCGCCATCGATACGCCGAAGAGGTAGCGAAGAACGAGGGGAAAGATGAGGAGAGAATCATTCGCGGCCGGATACCCGTGATGCGGAGGATGAGTACTGCCCATGCGGTGGGTGCTGATTTTGGTGCTGTTGGTGGGGCTGGCGTTGGTCCTCCAGGCCGGTTTGGCGGCCTTTGCGGGCTATGTGGTCCTGGGCAGTTACGTGCTGTCCCGCTGGTTGTCCCGCCGCTGGATCGAGGACTTGGCAGCTGTGCGGCAGTGTGAAGTGGAGCCGCGGGAGGTCGGGGACTCCCTCGAAGTCACCGTGCACGTGCGCAACGCCGGGTACTGGCCCATTCTGTGGGTGTTGGTGGAAGATTTCGTGCCGGAGGAGTTTTGGCGGCAGCGCCCCCCCGCCGTCCAAGTGAAGGGGAGCCGCTTGCAGGTCGTGAGCCTGGGACCGGGACAGGAACGAACCCTCCGTTACCGCATCACTTTTTTGCGGCGCGGCTACTATCCGATCGGCCCGACGCTTCTGGAAAGCGGGGACGTGTTCGGCTTGCATCGCCGCTTCCGGGTGGTGGGCCAGCCTGTGTACATCCTGGTGCTGCCGCGGATGTTACCCATCCAACGCTACGATTTCATTTCCCGCCGGCCCATCGGGGAAATTCGACTGCATCACCGCCTCTTCGAGGACCCCACCCGCACTGCCGGTGTGCGCGAGTATCAGACCGGTGACCCTTTGTCACGGGTGCACTGGAAGGCGACGGCCCGGACGGGACAGTTGCATTGCCGGGTGTATGAACCGACCAGCCTGGCGGGAGCGACACTGCTCCTGGATTTTCACCAGGGGAGTTATCCTGCGCGCGGCGAACCGTATCGTTCCGAGTTGGCGATCACCACAGCAGCCAGTCTGGCCTATGCCTTGTCCTTGCAGAAACAGCCCCTGGGTTTGGTCAGCAACGGTCGGGATGCCGCGGCCCGGATTCGCGAAGAAAGCCAGCAGGCGGCCAGCCCAACGGCGGTGGAGCAGGACCGGGATCGGCTGCATCAGCGCTACGCTTTAGGGCAAGCGGAACTGCGGCTGCGCCCTGTGGTCGTGGAGACGCGGCGGGGAGTCGATCAGTTGATCCAAGTGCGGGAAACCCTGGCACGCCTGGAGTTGAATGATGGCCTAACCTTCGGAGCGATGGTGTCCTTGATGGCACCTCGCCTGCCCCGCGATGCGACCATCTTGGCCATTCTGCCCCTAGTCCCCGTGGAAGCGTCGGTCGCTTTGGGTCTGCTCCGCCGTTTGGGATTCGCCGTCAGTGTGCTGCTGATTTTGCCGGAGGAAGTCCATGTGTGGGAGGCGTATGGCCGCCTGACCGCCGAGGGAATCCATGATGTCCGGGTTATCACGTCCGAAGCCGATGTGATCCGAGGGGGACAATTTGTGGGAGCAGACAGCGGTCCCGCCCCTTACGCCCTCGATATACCAATAGCATGACACGCTCCTGTTGGCTGGCGTATGCTCAACTGTTGCGGCTTCCCAATGTTTTTACGGCCTTCGCGGATATCGCCTTGGGGGTGATGGTCTTTGAGGCTTTGGCGGCAGATACGGAGCGATCCTGGCTGGCCTGGGCTGGCCTGTTTGTCGCTTCGGGAAGCCTGTACCTGGCTGGCATGGTCTGGAACGACATCTTCGATCGCCACGAGGATGCCCGCACCCGCCCCCAGCGGCCTTTGCCCTCCCGGCGTGTGTCGACACGTGCCGCCATTCTGCTCGGCAGCGGCTTGTTGATCGCGGGAATCGCCGCCGCTTGGGGAGTGGCTGCCGGGGAGGGACTGAGCCTGGAGGTGGGATTCGAGCATCCGGGCTGGATCGCCACGTTTCTGGCTATGCTCATCATGCTGTATGACGGAGTGTGGAAAGCCACCTGGATTGGGCCGTGGCTGATGGGGGGATGCCGTTTTGGGAATGTCCTCCTGGGAGTCTCCTTAATTCCCGGCGACGCCTTGCCCTGGGTGTGGCGCTTGCATCTGGCGGCGGTGGTCGGCCTCTACATCGTGGGCGTGACCTGGCTCGCACGGCGGGAGGAGGGACGGAGCGAGCCGGGACAACTGCGGGTTGCGGCGGCCCTCATCGTGGGAGCACTGCTACTGGCTTTGACTCTGCGCGCCCGCCTTCCGGAACAGAGCGGCAGTGTCTTGTTCCCTTATTTGCTGGCAGCTTTCGGCGTGTATCTGGGGGATGCTCTGGTGACGGCAATACGTCAACCCCAGCCCCCGATTGTGCAAGCGGCGGTCACCCGCTGCCTGCGCGGCCTAATCCTATTGGACGCCGTCCTGGCCGTCGCCTTTGTAGGGTTACCTGGCTTGATTCTTCTTTTTCTGTTGCTCCCCGCTGTCTGGCTGGGAAAATGGGTCTATGCTACGTGAATCCGCTGCAGGGGAGTTCCATCCCCGCCGGTGCTTGGGAAGCCAGGAAACGATGGCCTGTGCGCCCAGGAGCCTGGGAGGAAAAGGGACTGCTGAGAATTCGAGCGGCCCTCTGTGGCAGCGGGGAATTGTTCAGACAGGGTAGGATGGAGTCCGTGCCCTCTGTGGAATCGTTTGCAACATCTGTGGCATCGTTCGCAGCCGGAGGAATCCTATGGGCCCGTTTCATCATGGTGATGGGAAAGCGGCTTTGACTCGCCGTCAATTTCTGGTTTGGGGAGGAGGAGTTGTGAGCAGCATGGTGACAGCCGAATGGCTGGCGGCGGTTCAGGCGGACCCCCAAGCTGCCGCCAAGGAGTTTATTGCCCAGCACGAAGCGAAGCTCCGCCCCTTGGAGGTCGCCGCGGCACGGGCCTGGTGGGATGCCAATATCAGCGGCAAGGACGAGGACTTCAAGCGCAAAGAGGAGTTGCAGAACAAGATCGACGCCGTTCTGTCGGATGCCAAGACATTTGCCCGCCTCAAGGAGCTGAAGGCGGCGCGGGATGCGGGTCGCCTCGCGGACCCTCTCCTTGTCCGGCAAATTGATCTGCTCTACTTGCAGTACTTGGAAAAACAGGTGCCGCCGGAATTGTTGCGCAAAATCACGGCCAAGGCGAATGCGGTCGAGCAGGCCTTCAACGTGTACCGGCCCAAAGTCGATGGGCAGGAGTGGACCGATAGCCGTGTGCGGGCTGTGCTCAAGGAGTCGAAAAGCTCGGAGGAACGCCGCAAAGTATGGGAGGCCAGCAAGGGAGTCGGCGCTGTCGTCGCAGCAGACCTGGCGGAACTGGTTCAGCTCCGCAATCAGGCCGCCCGCCAACTCGGCTTCGCCAACTACCATGCCATGATGCTCCACCTCAATGAGCAGGATGGCGCTCAAATCGTCAAGCTCTTCGACGAGCTGGACAAGTTGACCCGCCAACCCTTCGAGCGTGCCAAGGCGGAAATCGATACCCGCTTGGCCAAGACTTATAATCTCAGCCCCAAGGAGCTGATGCCCTGGCACTATCATGATCCCTTCTTCCAGGAATCGCCGGCGGTCTTTGATGCCGACTTGGATGCTCCGTATCGCCGGGCGGACATTCTGCAACTGTGCCGTGATTTTTACGCAGGCATCGGCCTGCCTGTGGATCGAGTGCTGGCCCAGAGCGACCTTTACGAGAAGAAGGGCAAAAGCCCGCATGCGTTCTGCATCGACATCGATCGGGAAGGGGATGTGCGCGTGCTGGCCAACATCGTGCCCAATGAGCTATGGATGGGAACCATGCTGCACGAATTGGGCCATGCAGTGTATTCCAGTCTTTACATTCCAGCCACGGTTCCCTACGTCCTGCGGGATGCGGCCCATATCCTCACCACGGAAGGGGTGGCGATGCAGATGGAGCGGTTCTCCAAGTCACGCCTGTGGCTGGAAAAGATGGGGGTAAAGCTGGACGACGCCGCCGCTTTCGCCGCCGCTGCGGAAAAAGTCCAGCGCAACGGCCTGCTCATCTTCAGCCGCTGGTGCCAAGTCATGCTTCGCTTCGAGAAGAGCATGTATGAGAATCCGCAGCAGGACCTCAACCGCCTCTGGTGGGACTTGGTCGAAGAATATCAGCAGCTTCGCCGTCCGCCGCAACGCAACGCCCCAGACTACGCGAGCAAGATTCACATCTGCTCGGCACCCGTCTATTACCACAATTACATGATGGGCCAGCTCTTCGCCTCGCAAGTGCATCATGCTCTGTCCCGCGAAGTGTTCCGGGCGGACCCCAAACAGGTGGTCTATGTCGGGGACAAGCGAGTGGGTGAGTTCATGAAGCACAAGGTGATCGCTCCAGGCCGGACGATGCCTTGGAATGCCCTAACTCGACACGCTACGGGGCAAGAACTGAATGCCGCCGCCTTTGCCCGCGACTTTGAAGGCTGAACTTGCCCGCGGCAGGAAAGGTACCGGCGCCGATCCTCGAAAGTCGAGGAAGAGCTGCCTTCCGGAGTGCTAGTATTTCGGTTTAAGCCAAGGGCGGGAAGCGATGGCGTGAGGCCATTGCACGCCATGAAATGGCTCAGCTTCTGTCAGGGGGTCGGTCCCTTCCCTAGAGGCGGTCTAAGGAATCCAGCCAGAGCAGCAGATCGTGGAAGGCGTCGGCATCGAGGTATTCCCGGCCGATATTCTTCATTTCTCGATAGATGAGGGGGAAGCGGCGCTCGCGCAGAAGCTGGACGCTTTCCTTAATTTCGGCCAAGGCTGGGTCCTTGTCCCCGGCGGCAATGAAAAAGGACAGCGGCTGATTCGCCAGGTTCTCTTTGGGGTTTGTGCCCAACGTAGCGCCGACCACGGCCACGCCGCGGAACAGGTCCCGTGCATTGAAGCCGACGTAAAAAGCCATTTGCCCTCCCTGACCGGCTCCGTGGGCGACGATGCGATTGCGGTCGATGGTATAAGCGCTCAGCACCGCACGCACATCTTGCAGGACAAAGTCCATCTCGCTGGGCAGCCAGGCACCGTCCCGGCTGGCCGACTTGGGGCCCATCAGAATGAAATGGTGATCCTCGCAGAACTCCCGGAACAGGGCACTGAGGCGTTCATGATCTTTAGCAGGGCCGCGGTCGTGGAACCAGACGATCAGGCCGTGAGAGATATTCGGATCGTAGTTGTCCGGGATGTAAAGCCAGTATTCCCGCCCCAGGGCTTCGTTGAGTCGCTGGAGCAGGCCGGTTTCCACCTTGGGTTTATCCGCCGGTTTGCCTCCTGGGGGGTCCTCAGACCGGCTAGACGATGGCGGCTGTTGCGGAGTTTGAGCAAGCACCGGAAGCACGGGCGTGCCGGCCCACTTCTCCGCCAACTCGCCGTTCCCTCCAGGACGATACTCAGGAGTTGCCGGAGGAAGGGACAGACTGCTTCCCTCGCGGGGGCTAGGAGCCGGGGTTGGTGGGCCTTTGGGGATCGGCAGGGGACCCTTGGGAAAACCCGGAGGCAAGGGAACGGAAGGAGCACCCTTGGGCTTTTCTAGCGCCCGGCCAGCCGAAGAGGGCAGGGGCAATTGCTCCGGTAACACATCCGGCATGGGGATGAGTTTGGCTTTGAGAGTCAGTGTGGCCTTGGGATCGCTGCCGGGCTTGGAGTCATCTTTGGGAGTCTGAGCCTCCTTGGAGTCCGGCGGGCTGGCAGGATCAGGCTGGGGAGCTTTGGGGGGGGCATCCTTGCCAGCGGGACGCTGGATTTCCAGCTTCACTTCTGTGCCAGGCGGGAGGCGTTGCAACAAGCTATGCAGGGCAGCCCGATTGGCTACAGGGGGAAGAACCTTGGCATCGGCGGGGCCGAACTTAAGAATGCGGTCGCCGCTGCGCAGGCCAGCGGCTGCGGCGGGACTGTTGGGATAGACGTAGCGCACCACCACTCCCGGTCCCGGATCATCTCGAAGCGGCAGGATTCCCAGGAAGGCCATGACGAAGGCCGGACTACTGCCCAACAACGTGATTTGGGGAAAAGTCAGCTCCTTGTCACCTCGGCGGACCTTCAGGCGGATGGTGTCTCCTTCGTAAAGGGGGCCAAGCAGGTGCTGCAAGGCGATGTAATGGGGCACGGGTTTGCCGTTGACTTCCAGGATGACGTCGCCGACTTGCAGGCCGGCCCGAGCCGCTGCCGAATCCGGCATAATCGAACCGATCGCTGGCGGAGCGGAGTAGAGATCGGTGCTTTGGGGCGTAATGCCCAACAGGCCGCGGCGGAGGTCCTGGCCTTGCTTCATACGCGGCAAGACGCGCAGGATGTCTTCCAACGGCACGGCGAAGCCAATCCCGGAGTCATACCATTCCACGCCGGCGGTCTCTCCCTCGGCACGGCTGGACATGGGAACGATCACGCCAAAGACACGGCCATCAACAGCGACCAGCGGCCCGCCGTAGTTCACGGGGGATGTCTTGGCATCCGTCTGGATTGCCTTGCCGTGGATTCGGTTGAGGGCGCTGATGATGCCGATACTCATCGACGGAGGATGTTCGATGTCGGGGTCCGAAGTGCGGCCCAAAGCGATGGCCCACTGCCCGACCTGGATTTCTCCCTTAAGCACCGGCGCAGGAACGGGCAGGTCCGTCGCATTGACCTTCAACAAGACCAGCATGCGGCTGTGGTCATGAGCGACCACCTTGGCGACGAATGGAGTGGACCTGCCGGGGATGGTCACGTAAATGTCGGTGGGCTTGTGAGCGAAGTTGAAGGAGCTGGTGATGATGTAGCCGTCGGGGGAGACAATCAGGCCGGTGGTAGGGCCGGTTCCCTTGCGGATGATGCCACCTTTGCCGGGCGGTCCCTTCTTGCCTCCGCCGGGGATCACTTCCGCCCCGCCGACGGTGTCGATTTTGACCACGCACGGAGCCACACGGGCCGCAGCGGCTTTGAGAGCGCGCTCGGTGGCCTCGTTGACATCCGTCGAGGTGCCCGGAGTCTGGCCCCGCGCCGCCGGCGCTGCTAAACCTGCCATCCCGATCAGGACCGTTAGCCAAAGGGTGTGGCGTGTCATTGTCATCATGGGTGATGTCTCGAACAGGCGAATCCGGGATCATTCATATCCATAAACCAAGGTGGAACGCGTGAGTTCTAGGGGTTCTTTTTGGGGTCTTGGGGGAGAGGTGGAGTCTTGGGGTCCGGCGCAGTAGAGGGTTGGCGGGGCGGTTGCGGACGCGAGGGGGGAGCCGTCAGCGTCAGTTCCACGGTTTGCAATGCTTCTCCGCGGCGGACTTCCAGACGGATGGTCGTGCCGGGTCGCGTGTTCTTGCGAATCCATTCCTGGAAGGCCTTGATGCTCACCACGGGTTCCCCATCGACAAAGCTGATCAGGTCATCGGGTCTCAAACCGGCCTGAGCGGCTGGGGAACCGGGTACCACATCCTCCACATAGGCGGGCGTGCGCTCCAGAATGTTGGGCACAAAAATGATCCCATGCCAGCCGCCTTCGCCAGCTACGGTCCGCGGCCGGGAGATCGGCTTGTACTCTCCTCGCATCCCCTTTTGGACGAATTCCGGCAAGGAAATCCGGACTGTCCGTTCCTGTTCGCTCTCGCGGCCTTGGTTGTCCTTGACCAGTTCGCGGATTTTCAGCTCCACGCTGGCCTGCACTGGAATGGCATAGTTCATCCAGGTGTCGCTGAGTGTGTTCCGCAATTCCCGCCCAATGATTCCCAGAAGATTCCCTTTGCGATCAATCAGGGCACCGCCGGCGGCACCGGGGTTGTTGGTGATGGCGTCCACAATGTACACTTCGCCGGTGTAGGGAAACTCGAAGACTCCGCGGCGGCCGGCCATCTTCGTGTAGGCCATGATGACGCCCCGTTGCAGGCTGAGCGGCTCGTCACGCAAGGCAATCTCGAAGGTATTGCTGAGAGCCAGAACCCAGTCGCCCACCTGAGCGCGCGGCCGGCGGGCAGCCTCCTCGATATCGAAATAATCCAGGTCCAAACCGGAGGGTTCATCGGGCCGCTTTCCTTCCACGCGAATCTTCAACAGGGCAGCATCCAACTCCGGTTCGATCACCAGCACCTGAGCGCGCAACCGCTGGCCGTCGTAGAGGTGGACCACCAGATCAGGCGTGTCCAGCAATTGACTGGCCACGGTCAGGATATGCCCCTCGCGGCTGACAATAATCCCTGTGCCAAAGTTATTGAGCCGGGAGAAACCGCCCGCCCCGAAGAGCTTGACCAACTTCTTGTTCGTTTTTTCCGCCACTTCATGGAATGGGTCGGCTGCCAGAAGCGGACCTGCCGATAGCCACAAGCTGAATCCTAGCCAAAAGCCTAGTCCCCAAGCAGCCAGTCGATGGCAGAAACCGGTCCAGGTACGGGTCATGGTCGTCCATCACTTCCAAAGAGGGCGAAAGGGAGACGTTGTCCAGAGGCTCGTATTCGTCGTGTTTCACTAGTTTGGGGGTTGAGGATTATTGCTTGTTCTCACCGTGAGGGATCATGGGTGTATCCGCGGTACATACCCCCGCGTCTTTATTTGCACGGGTATTTCAGCGCGGCGGAGCCGAGAAGGAGTATTTCTCGACGGTAATGACGGCATAGCGGCGGTCGCCGTGGCGGACTTCCAGGCGGTGGGGCAACAGGCGTCCCTCGACCGGCCGGTAGTCGTGGCAGTAAACTTCGCAGGGGTCGGAGTCCTTGGTGGTGTAAGTTTCAAAGCCGAGCAGGCGGGAGTCTTTGCGGTCGAAGTACCACTTGCACTCGACGGCACCATGCCGGGTCCGTAGGACGGCGCAATCGACACGCAGGCTGGCAAGCGAGCCGGGAGGCGGGCCCTCCAGCGGGAAGGGGTAGAAGGGTTCGTGGCCGCCGTGGGCGCATTCCCCTTCAAACCCTTTGGGTCCTTGAGTCAGCAGGCGCTGATAGTGGTACAGGGCGGCCATCAGGCCCCCGCTGCCGACAGGTTCCCGGAGCAAAGCGGGATCGGACGTTTTCAAGGGGGCCAATTCATAGGAGGCGTTCAGGAGCATCTTCACCAGCGGTTCTTCCCCGCTCGTGAGGATTTCGCAGCGGAAGTTGCCCTTCTGCTCGCCCCGCTGATACTGGCCTTCCAAGGTCCAGTTTCCCGCCAGGGAGCTGAAGTCGCCATGCTTGCGGAAAGCCGAGAGCAGCTTGTCTCGTTCCAATTCGTTGAAGTACCAGTTGGCATACCCTTTTTTGGGTTTGTACAGTTGGGCAGCAGGGCTAGGGGGTAAGGCTCGCGGTTCCTTGCCGGGAAGCGGAATAGGAACGGGGGGCTTCTCCGGAACAGGGCGTTTTCCGGGTTCAATCTCTTGGGGCAAATTGCCCATCAGGCGCACCAGGAGTTCCATCCGTTCATTATTGCGGCGGATGACGATGGGCACGCGCCATTCCTTGGGGAAAATGCCCAGGATGTTTTTATATTGGTTGGTGCTGGTCACGATGCGGCCGGCAAAGGAGACCAGTTGATCGCCGCTGCGCAAGCCGCGGCGGTAGGCATCGGATTCTTCCAGCATCTGGGTGATCACCATTTGGGAGAGAGGGGCGTCCTCGGCCGCCGTTTGCACAATGGCTCCCAAAGTGGCATGGTCAGCGTCCAGGCCGGCGTAGAGATGGCCCAAGAAGTTTTTGATCTGGTTGATGGAGATAGCGTATCCCACGCCGGAATTGACTCGTCCGCGTTTCTCGAACGATCCCCGGCCATTGATGCCGATCAACTCGCCTTGCATGTTGAAAAGCGGGCCGCCGGAGTTACCTGGATTGATGGACGTTTCAATCTGAATACAATCGGTGTATTCCAGCAGTCCGCGCCCTTCGGGAGGCTGATAGCGGTTGGTGCCGCTGACGATGCCGTAGGTGACAGTCGGTGTGAAATCCAGGGCGAGTGAGAAGGGGTTACCCATCGCCAGGGACCAGTCGCCGATGCGGACCTTGTCGCTATCGCCTAACGGAACATAGGGGAAAGGTTGGCCCGGCTCCTTGGGCAGCAGTTTGATCAAAGCGACATCGCCGACCCGGTCGATGCCCACCACCACGGCGTCGTAAAGAACGCCATCGGGCAGTCCCGCTTGCAGGATAGGTCCGGTGGGTTGCACCACGTGGAAGTTGGTCAGGGCGTAGCCGTCCGGGGAGATCAGCACACCGGAACCGACTCCCTGCCCGCCGCGCATGCAGACGGCCACTACCGCCGGAGCCACTTTCTGGATCACGGCGATGCGCTGGGCCTGGGCTTGCATCACCGCCGGCTCGACTTCTGCTCTAGCCTGACTAATAACCGGTCGCTCCCACGAGAATGAGACAGCTATTCCCCCAAGCCCCAGGACGATGGCGGCCAACCATCCCCTGCTTGCGGTGTAGCGATTGCTCCTCGGATTCTGTTTCATGGCTGACTGCGCCTTATGTTATGTTTCGAGAGTGAAGATACCCTCAGCCCTCTATGTTCTGGAGGCGAAGAGTGCAGAAACTGCGCCGGTCCTCACTCACGCCTCTGTGGGAAGCTGCCTCCCGACTCACACTCTTCCTATCATTTGACGAATCGAGCATTGCCCAGGATCAGTCGATTGCCATTGACAGCAAAATCTCCTTCCACGATCAGCCGCAATTGGCGCACGCCTTGGATGTCCAAGGCCAACGGCTTGGGAGGGTCCTTGCGGCGGAGGGTTTGCTGGAAGAGGACCCGGCCGTCTCCTTCCACGGTGAGCTGAACGGCCAGTTGCCCGTCGAGAACCGACTCCGGCAACCCAGCGATGGCCTGAAATTCGCGATATTCACCCCCCGGCTCGACAGTGATGACGGTATCCGGCGCGATCAGTAGGCCTTTGGTGAAGGGAGGCTGGCCTGCCACCTTCAAAACCTCCCCGGACAGTCCTCGGTCCTTGAGAACGGGCAAATGCAGGTGCAGGCGCAGTTCCTTCTCTTCTGCCGGAAGCTCTGGAGCTGTAATTTGCAGCGGTAAGTCCGAGAGGTAGGCCAAGTTGCCGAGCGAAAAATCGAGGCGTGCCAGCGCAGCTAGCTTGGGATAGTGGAAGCGCACGCCAGCCACGGTGGTCACCAGCACGCCGCCCTCCGTCAATTCCATACTTTGGGCGACCAGTTGATTGCCAAACACGTCGATCACTTTGCACAGTTTCGGAGGAAGATTTCCCCGGGGCGGGTGCGCCAAGACCAACCCTCCCGTGGCGCGGGACTGAAGGAGGGAGACCCGTTCTCCCTCCGCCCGTTCAAAGTCCAAGCGTGCTCCGTCGGGTGTGCCGCCGTGAATGGTACCTTGCAGGAAGTTCAAGGTGTCTCCTTCTCGGATTACGTAGAGGTCCCGCTTGCCTCGTGCATTGAGCATTTTCTTCCATGCTTGCCGCACGGCGGGGTCTTCAGCACCCTTCATCATGAAAAAGACGACATCGAGGGATAAATCATAACGGGGAGGAGGAACATCCTCTGGGCCGCTGAGCAGTTCGCATTCCACCCGCCGCTGCTTGATGCTGAAGCGGCTCACCCGCAACGTGGAACCGTCCGTCAGTTCGATTTCATGATATTTGACACCCTTGGGCAGTGGAGGAACCGTTCGCCCCAATTCCACGGCCAAGAGGGAGTTGTTGGGAATCTGGACCTGAGCCTGGCCGACCCGGAGGGTGATTCGCTCCTTCTCGACGGCGAGGAGGTCGCCGGCCAATTTCTTCCCATCCAGAGTGATCACCTCGGCTGCGGAGAGGGACAGAGCCACACCCCAGAACGTGAGCATCACGGTTCCCAAAAAGCGGCGCCAAGCTGTTTTATCGTGTGGCATAAGACCTCGGCGGCGAATGGCTGAAGCGAGGAAAGAACAGCTTCCAAGCCGGCGTTCGAGTGGCCCGAATGGAAAAGAGACGCTATCCAATCCAGGATGTTGGGAAGGAGCGAGAGCGTCCAGCGGTTCCTCCGTCCGTTGAGCTGAGCGGTGGCCACGGGGGGCCGCCGCTGGAGAGTCCGTCGCGAACCTGGTCATAGCCTGGTCATGATGGGGTTTTGAAGCGGGAGGGGGGAATCCTCTCCCGCCGCCTAACCTACGCGCTCATTTGCTGTAGCCGTGAATCCGGTTGAGGGCCTTGAAATACTCATCGATGATCGGCTTGTACTTGGGCGGCAGGTCGCGGTTGATGTCCTCGATGATCTTGGCTCGCTTGTCGGGGGGGAGGGTACCCCAGCTCTCCGCGATCTTGCGGAGTTCCTTTTCATCGACGATTCCTTTTCCGGAGCCGCCCATGATGACGCTATCGGGGGCGGGGCTGCTGGGGGTTTGCTGGCTGCCGGGGCGCTTCCCATTGGCTTGGCCGCCATTGGGGCAGTTGCCGCCGTTACATTGGCCGCCGCCGTTTTTCTGCTGATTTTCCAGTTCCTTGATCAGCTCATCGAGGCGGAAGATGATTTTACGCTGGATGTCTTGGGTTTTTTCGCCGGCGCGGGCCAGTTCCAGTCGCCGCCCGCTGTTGTCCATCAGCCGTTCGATGTTGGCTAGGTCTTTCGGATCAGGGGACCAGTTTTGCATCTCGAAGAACATCAGGGAGGCGACGAGCTTGTAGCGATCCGGGGCGTCGGCCACTTCATCGAGCAAGCGGAGAATAGAACGGGTAGCGGCGCTCTTTTGGATCGTGGCATGTTCGCACACGGCCTTGTAGAAGAGGAAAGCGGCGGGGTCCACAGCCTTCTCTACTACCCCCCCGTTGAGAGCCTCCAGTGCCTCTTCGTAAACCTTGCGATTGACCGCAGCTTTAGCGAAAGCTAGCGCGAGGTTGGTCCGTACGAACGGATCCAAACTGCTGTCCCGAACGAAGGCGGGAGCTGCTTCCGGAGGAGGAGCATTGGGATCGCGGACCTGTTGCAGGGCGGCCTGAGCTTGGGGCAGTCCCAAAGCTAGCACATCTGCGGTACGGTCGATCAGCGAACGCCCCTGGTCATTCCAGATTCGGTCAAAGGTGGCGGCATCATAGCGTCCCGTGCTCCGAAGCCATTCCACGGCTTGTGTCCTGGCAGCTTCCTCCGTCATCGTGCGGAGGGTGCTGAAGCCGAAAGTCGGAGTGCGCCCGGACTTATTCGGCTCGGCAGCACGAGCCATCATGTTGGCAGAGAGCGCGCAGGCACAACCCGCCGTCAGAATCGCCCAAGAGAGAATGCGAGCGGACACGGCTAATCTCCTCCGGAAGGTCTATAGTAGGATTCCATCACTTTGCCACTCTGGCCCAATTGCTGGTGAAACTTTGTTCGCTAAGTGTGTTTCACAGGAACTAACCGCCGCCTGGTCAGGCGCCACCCTGCGGCTCTAACTCCTTCACCTCTGAAGACGGTTGAAGGGGTCATTCCTCACAGGTCGGTGATTCTGTTATCATTGTATCCTCATTCAGGATAACCGGTTGGACGTAAGATCACAACAGGGTTTGCTCAGCCGCTCCATGGGAGAGGGGGAAGGTCATCCCCCTCTTTCCGTCCTCGGAGACAGATTACTGGTTCGCCTGCGTGGCGATTTTGTGGAGCATCTCCTGGATGATGCGCTGGCGTTCGCCGAGTTTGCGAATCTCTTCCTGAAGGAGGGGGTCTTTGGCTTGTTCTCCCGGCTCCTGTTTGTTGTAGCTAATCGTCCGTTTATTGACCTGGTCCTGTAAGGAACGGACCAGTTTCAGTTCGTTGAGCAGGTCGATCAGTTTCGGTTTGCCTTGGCGGGCGTTGGGATCCGAAGGCTGGCTGTTGTTGGCCTGGTTTTCCATGTCCTGGCGGGCCTTTTTGAGGGCTTCGCGCATCATGAGCAGTTGATCGATGATGTCCTGCTCGATGTCCTGGGTTTGCTTTTCGACCCGGCCGGCTTCGAGGCGTTTGCGGACTGTTTCCATGTCGCTGCGGACTTCACGCAGGACGCCGGCAAAGACCACGGCGGACCCTTCGTTTTCCATCAGTTGGAGGGCTTTGTCCGCTTCCAGGATGATTTGCATTTCCTTTTCCGCCTCGACCTGGGCTTTTTGCAGGTCCGCAGTCGTTCGTTGACCGTTATTCCGCTGAATGCCCTGATCAATCCGGATGGTGGCTTCCCGGACTTCGATCTGCATGCGGAGCATGCGGTTGATTCGCTCTTCGAGGTTGGCGAGGAGTTTGAGGAGTTCCTTTTCCCGCATTTGTTTGAGGCGTTTTTCCAGTTCCCGGATGGCTTCTTCGATCTTGCGGATGGCGTCATCCTGTTTCTTGGAGGCTTCCTCCCGCTTGTTATTGCGGATGTCTTGTTCCGCGCCCTGTTGGGGTGGCACGGCCTCCTGGACGTTTTGCTGGGCGGGGTCCCGTTGCGAGGAATTATTTCCTTGTTGTCCGCCACTTTGTCCGCCGCTCTGGCCGCCGCTTTGCCCGCCACTCTGGCCGCCGGAGGGCTTGGAAGAACCCGCTTGTTGCTGGCCGGAGCTGCCCTGGCTGCCGCTGGCCTGTTGGTTCATCGGCTTGCCTTGGCCGCCTTGCTGCCCGTTGCTGGAACGGGATTCTCCTTTGCCTTCGCCTTGGGACTTGCTGGCTCCTGCCTGTTGCTGGCCCGTGTTGGGGGTATTGGCATTGTTGGGGTTCTGAGCGCCGCTCTGGCCCGGTTGGTTGGGATTTTGGTTCCCGGCGTTCGGATTGGAGGGATTATTGCCGTTGCTGGGATTTTGGGCAGAATCCGAGGGTTTGGCTTCCGAGGGTTTGGAGCCGGCGGCTTGGGGGTCTTTCGGAGCGTCACGGTCTTCTCCAGCACTAGCATTGGAAGGAGAGGCCGAACGGGATTCCGCGGGATTGCCGGCATTCTCTCCCGCAGCCTTGGTGTCGCCTTTGCTGTCGGGGGTATCGGGCCGGGCTTCGGGGGCGGCCTCACCGGGCTTGCTTTCCGGTTTGGTTTCGGCCCGATCGTCCTGACCAGCCTGGGCGTTGCCGCTGGTGCCTTTACCCTCCTGCCCGCCAAGCCGGTTGGCCAGGTCTTGGGTTCGGTTCGCTAGGTCGCGCTGGTCTTTGGCGATCTTGTCGCTATCACTCCGGGGGTTCTCCGTCCGGGCACGGAGGTTTTCCAGGTCCCGCTTGATTTGCTTCAATTCGCCGATGGTTTTTTGCAGTTCGGCGATTTGGCGGCGGAGACGTTCGGCTTCATCCTCCGTGGTCAGGGTGAGGAGAATTTCACGCAGGGCGGCCAAGAGGCGAGCATCCTTCCCCAAGAGTGTTTCAAAGTCACTGCTGGACGGATTGGGGCGGCTTAGTCCCTGGATCAGTTCCTTGTAGAGGTTTTCCACGCCGCGCTGTTCCGCCAGGTTGAGAGCCGCCCGCAGGACCTTGGCGCGTTCCCGATCGTCCGGGTTGTCGCTTTTTTCCCAGCGTTGGGCCAGCCGGAGCATTTCGTCTGCGAAACGCTTGTAGAGCTTGAGGTTTTCCTCTTCAGTGCTCTTGAGGCGGTCAGCAGGGGGAGGTTGCTGAGCGGCCAGCCAGCCGACACCCCAACACAACACGGCCAGAATCCCGACGGCCCAGCCACGACCGATTCGTCCCAGAACGGGTAGGGGTGACCACGGGCTGTTCATGGATGTTTTCTCCTCTTCAGGGGGTCCGGTTTCAGTTGGTCCGGTACGCCTTCGACGGCGGACACAAGCGATCCCTTGGGCTTGCTCTCGATCCCAGCCGTTGGAGCCGGGCTATTCCCCTGGTGCTCTGGCTAGGTCGCACGACGAGCGATGCTGTCATCACTATGACGACTGACCCTGCCTTTTGACAACTGTAACAATCCACCTTGTTACGATTATACGTTGCTACGCCCCCCTTTGCCTGGACCGACTTGCTCCCCCTTGGCCGGCCTGCTCGTGCGGGATTACGGCAATTGGCCGAGTGCGGAGGCAGGATGCTGGCCGGTGCCCTTGAGATTGTCCGGGCTTTCCCGGACGGGGGATCTGCCGGCAGGGACTAGGATCATTTGACTGTAACCTTGACAGTTACGGGCTGCCCACTCTTGGGGGTGAGAGTAATAGTAAATTCCCCTTCGATGTTGCCGGCGCGCACTTCATAGTCAAACTCATTCTGGTGGGTCTCGAAGTTGAGTTTCAGTTGCGCGGGTACCTGCAAGGCCTGGGGTTGGGAGACGGTCAATTGGATGGACAATTCATCTTCCTCGTATTGACGCCAGCGGATAGTGTGCTTGAGGCGCTTGCTTTCCCCTTTGGCGAGGAAGACAGGTCCAGCGGGGCCGATCGCCGGTTCTTTGGCGAAGCGATCGGCTTCGAGTTCTGCGCGCCAGCGGATCAGTTCCTGACGGATGCGTTCGCGGCGCTCGATCAGTGCCGTCAGCTCGCGGATGAGGCGGTCTTTGCTTTGGGCTTCGCCGAGGATAGAGCGGATTTTACTCAATTCGCGGTAGAGGGCCTGAAGAGCGTTATCGGCCTGGACGACGAGGAGCGGTTCGGCCAGCCGCCCTTCTTCGAGGCTGGTCAAGACCCTTTGCTGGAGCGTTTCCACTTCCGGGAAGGTTTGTTCGGGCAACAGCCGTCCGCTGCGCCATTGTTCGTCTTCCTCCGGGCTGATGGTCAGGGGATTATCACCTAAGACCCGATCGAGGCGGTTGGTGAACGTGCCGTAGTGGATGAGGGTGCGTTCTTCCAGTTGATTGACGATGCATTCCCGTTCGATGCGCCGGAATTCGCGAGCGACTTGCTGAACCAGCTCGCGGGCTTTGCTGAGGTCTTGAGCGCAATCTTTGGCACGAACCCGAGCAGGATCCAGCTCGTCGAGGCGCTGGCTCTCGTGGACGGAGCGGACGTATGCGTATTTACGCTGGGCATCATTGAGGCGGCGCAAGGCATCGTCGAGTTTGACCGCCAGCGCTTCCTCCTCCTTGCCGATCTCGACGAGCAGGTCCGCCGGGGAGACGACCAGCAGGCGGAGCGGTTCGGCCGTGATTGCGGTTTGCGGTCCGGTATCGAAGTTGGTATCCGTGGCGCGGATGGTCAGATCCACGCGGTAGCGCTGCTGGACCTCGCCTGTTGGGGTTTCCAGTCCCAGACCGCTCATATCGAAGTAATCGCCATCCACTTCCCAGCGGAATGATTCCAGGGAACCGTCGGAGCGAGTGGTGCGGCGGGGGAGGATTTCGGTCCGCAGCTTGAAGGTCCGGACCAGGTCGCGGTTTTCGCGAGAGAGGGGTTGCTGTAGGAGAGTAGCTAGATGTTCAGGCGTTTCGCGGCGGAGGGCCTGTTCGAGGCGATAGAACTTGGCCAGGAGGAAGGCCGCTTCTTGCGCAGGGGGTTGTTGGGTGGTGCGCTGGGCCCAATGGGTCATTACAGCGGCTTCCAGCGGAGCGGGACTTCCCGGCACGGGGAGAGGAGCCAAGGCTCGCAGGGCGTGGGCGGCGCGTAAACCCTGGCCGAATTCACTTTCTTCCGGGTAAAAGGTGGCGAGATACTCCACCTTGCTCAATCCATGATCGTCCCGCAGGTAGCTGTCTGGGTGGAAGGGGATTTTAGCCCGCGGGGTCACGTAGTAGCGATTCCCAACGCGGCGGATGATGTCGGGAGCGATTTCCACAGTCGGCGGTTGATCGTCCACCACCTGGATGAGCAGTTCTCGGCGGGAGCGAATGCCATCGGCATTGACCAGTTCCAACTCGCATTCAACCGGAGCGGTGAGGCGGAACTCGTTGCGGAACTCCAGCACGCAAGTCCGGCCTGACGGGGGCGCGGCGGGGGCGTCCGGATCGGCCCTGGCGTCAATCAGTGGCAAGGGGACCGGAGCGGCAGAACCCGGTTTAGCACCGGGAAGTCGTCCCACCTTGGGGAGAACATAGGCGGCGACAATCGGCTCTTCCGTGGTGGCCGTGAGAACCACTTCTGTCCCGGAGGGGACGATCAGAATGCTCTTATCGCCGGTGAGGGAGAGGCGTTGTTCCGGCATGCGCTGGCGCAGACCGCGGAGGGCTTCGTAACCTCGGCCCTGCGGGGCGGGATGGTGCAGATAGGCGGGTTCGTAGGTGGTGGCCGTCAAGAGGGTCAGCGTGGGGGGAGGAACCAGAGTGATCGGGCGCGGCGGTGTGCGGAAATCTTCGGCCTTGAGAACAAAACGGACATCCTCCTTCAGACCACTGATCTCTCCCACGTAGGCGTTATGTCCTTCCGGAGCCAGGGGGCCGCTTCCGGCAGTGCGCCGGCCGCTGTAGCTGTAGAACACCTGAGCGGGAACCTCCAGGTGCCGTAGGGTGCGGCCCCAGGCGGGATCGTTAGCCAAGGCTTCCAGGCGGTGGAACACAGCCAGCAACGCCCCATACTGGTCTCCCATAGCTTGGCGTAAGCGCCGCTGGAGGGCTTCATCCTTGCTGAAAAGGCGACGCTCGAGTTCATCGACCGTCCAGGCTGACGGATCTGTGGGGAGAGTTGGGTTGGTCTCCGGGAAGCTTCCAGGAGCAGGCAAGAGGGGTGCTCCGGCGAGTCCTGCCAGAGCTGTCCGGGTGTTGGGTTCGTCCGGCAAACCCAGGAGCGGGAAAGGAATGGCTGGGATGCTCCGGCCAATCCAGTTTTCGGTTACATCGCTCCAAAGCAGAGGTCGCCATCCTTCCGGCCGGTTGCGGTCGGCGATGACCCAGCGGTAGGAGTAGGCTCGCAGCCGGGCCGCCCCGCCATCTCGTGCGATACGCAGCCCTTGGGCCGTGGCTTCATCAGGGATCAGCAAGGCGCGGCGGGGCCAGGGGGTGTCCCAGAGCAGGATGTCGCGTTCCACGAGCAGGGTCGTCACGTGCCAGAGTTTCCAGGCGGCCGCCCGTGGCTGAAAGCCTCCGACCGCCACGGCATGTATGGCGAAGGACAATAGCACCGTGAGCAAGGGGAGGCCGATGGCCCAGACTGCCATGCGCTGCAAACGCTCCCAGTTGAAAACTTCCCACACGGCAACCCGGCCCACCAGCTCGCGTGCTTCAGCAATCGTTTGCCGGATCATGGCTGGGGAATAACCGTAGCGAGCCATCCGTTCCACATCGGCCAGCTCGACCGCGGTGATGAGACGGTCTCCTAGCAAGTCCGGGAAGTGTCGTTCCAGAACCAAGGCCAGTGATGGATACGACAATTCGGTTGTCAAGCGGATAATGATCCGCCGCACGAGGAGAGCGACGAGGAGGATCAGAGCGGCCGTCAAAGCGGCCCCTCGCAGCCAGCGTCCACTTTCCACCACCCAATCCCAGGTGAACAGTTTGAACACGCCGTAGTCGACCAGCAGGAGAAAGGCATACCAGCCGCCGAGGAAGATCAGGGCGGCGAGAATCCCTTCGATCACAACATAACGGCGGATCAATCCCCGGAGCTGTTCCAGGGGATGGACCAAGCGTTCATCCAGCCGGGTGGGACTCGAGGGAGTAGGAACAGAGGTAGCCATGGTTCTCATTTTCTCCTGCGAGCACAGGTAGCGTGGCGGTGCTGGGTCTCCTGCGCTATTGAGCGATGACACTTCACCGGGAGTATCGGGGTTGTTCGCTCAGGCCAGACGGAGCAATTTCCGCACGGCCCATTCCACACACAGCAGGCTGATAACCACCAGCATCACCCAACTGACGGGCAGGTATTTGCCGCTCCAGGCGCTGGGAATGTTACGCTCCCACCAGGAGCCATCTTCGCGCTGCTGAGGCAATTGGATGCCCCGGTCCCAGAGATCGTTGACCGGCCCGCGGATCAGTGAGCTTTGCTCTTCCGCCCGGAAGCAGTCCGGGATGAGGCTGAGCGGGGCGCGGTCGTCCAGGGTGAATTTCAGTTTAGGAGTTCCGCCTTCATCTTTAGGGAGCTGCTGGCTCCAGAGGGTCCGAACGCGTTCGGGGACGCGCCGTTGCAGATCGGTATCGAAGGGGCTGGCCAGGGCTAGCAGGGCCGCATGGTCCGGGGTGGTGTTGTCCAGCTCCGGGTTGGCCCGCACGAGGTGGAAGCGGCTTTGCAGTACTTCGCCGGCGCTGTCCGGAACTTCAATGCGTACCAGATATTCCCCTTCCGGAGGGAATTTGCGGGCGTCGGCGACGACCTGGCCAGTGTAGTACCCTTCAAAATCGTTGCCGCTGAGTTTGGGTTGCAGTGGCAGGCCGGCTTCCACCAACTCCGGTTGCTCGCTCGTGGGGGCAATTCGCCAGATGCTGAACTTGGGGCTGATAGCACCGCCGCCTTCCAGCGGATAAGGCCGGGAACTCGGATCGAGAATCTGCGCCTGAACGCGGATGAGGGAGCCGACGCGAAGCTCCTTGCTAATCAGAATGCGTCCGCGGCTAGCCTTGACATTCCGCTTGGCAGCCATGTAGCGGAGGAATTTCCCCCAAAACCGCTCATAGTATTCCCGACCTCTGCTGGGATAGGATTGCAAGCGGTAAAGCTCGGGCGAGGCGAGGAAGGCGGTGCGCCAAGCCGCTGCTGGGTTGTTCGTGACGAGGAAAGGCCGGCGGGCCAATTCGCCGCGCTCATCAATCTCCGCAAACTCTGCGAGAACATGCGCGCCCGGCTTAACTTCCTTGACAGGATAGCAGGAGTAAAAACCGCGCCGGGGGAACAATTCCACCTTGTAGTCCGGATGTTTGCTGTAGCGTTCGCGATCGGTGAAGAACTGCTCCCACCCGGCCACAGGATCCTGGGGAGAGACGCCCTTGTCCGAGGGCTGGGTCAGCGGGTCCACTTCCTCCAGTTGCAGCAGATCGGAACCGGGAATGGGGTTGAGATACAGGCGGCGGGGGTGTCGAGATATGGCCCGGATTTTGACCGCGATAATATCGTCAGGAAGCACCGGCAGGATTTCCAGGATCGGATTGAGCTGGCTGCCGGCTTCCATTCCCCGGCGGATCAGTTGGGCCGTGTGGATCCGATCGGCGACGAAGATCAGTCCTCCTCCTTGCCGCTGGACCCACGTTTGCAGTTGTTCGGCTTGCTGCTGCGTAATTTCCGACCAATCCGGATCGAAAGCCACAATCAGGTCATACTCGTTGAGGTTGTAGCCTTTCTCGTCCGGTGCGACCTTCCTGTCCGCCAGATCGAGGCGGTCGGGGAAGCGCTTGATCAGCCGCTCTTCAGGATTGGGCGTCAGTTGGCCGCTGCGCCCCGCGTCATTCTGCACGAGTAATGTCAGCTCGACCCGTTTATCCTTGGCTTCCCGCATCAGGAAGGTGCGCAGGAATTGGAACTCCCGGTTGGCGGCGGAAGCCCAGAGCAACACGCGCAGGACCTTCTGCTGCACCTGGATGCCGAGGCGCTCACGGGTGTGCTCCGCTTCGGGGAAGACTTCGTCAGGATGACGGGGGATGCGGGCGCGGACCGCCCAGACTCCCTCCTTGAGCACCGGCTTTTTGATCGCCGTGTCCTTGGACTCTTCCGTGAGGATTTTGCCTTGCGGATACTGCTGGAGTTTGGCCGGGTCGATCTCGAACTCGATCTGCCCGTGAGGCGGCTCGCCGGGAGTAAAGGTGATCTGGTAAGGTTCCTTGCGAGGATGCGTCTGAGCATTGAAAGTGAAATCCGGCTGGCGGTCTTTCAGGTCTGTAACACGAGCATCCTTGCCCAAGTAGAAAACATCGAGTTCTACAGGAACGCTCTGATGGGCCAGATTGACGCCATCGGCATGGACGGCCACTTTGAAACCCTGGTCCGGAGTGACGACGTCATCGGTTTGCACTTCGGTGATGGCAATGCTCGTGAAGCGGCGTTCCACGCCGACAGCGACGGTGAAGATTGGGATTTTCTCCCGGCTGGCTCGCTGGCGGACCTCACGAATGACGGCATCGCTGCCGAGGTTGCTCCGTCCATCGGAGAAGACGATGATCCCTTGTGTCATGTTCGGAGCTTCTCGGTTGATCGCCGTCAGGATGGCATCAGGGATGTTGGTTCCCAGAACGATGGCGCGAGCGACTTCGATCCGGCGGTCCAGCTTGCGCAAGTTGTCCCGCAGGATGGCGTCATCTTCCGGGGACAGGCCGGCGACGAGGGGCTTAGGCGGTTCCTGGGGGTTGGGGCTGAGTCCTTCGTCACGCCGAGCGTACCATTGGGTAGCCCAGTCTGCCCATTGGGGCGGTCCCGCGCGGCGCTGTCCGGCGGGGGGGCGCGGTCCGTTCCAGTCCGGCGTCGTGGTGTTCTGCAACGCTTGCTGGCCCGCCGGTGACAAACCGCGCAACAGAAATGGGCGGAAATCATAATGGGCGAAAGCTTCCCACTCCTGACGGGACCAGGGGGCGCTTCCCCGTTCCATCACCTGGGGTGTCTCATCCAGTCGAGTCCCGAAGGCATAAACAACCACAGGGTTATTCTGGAGCAGGCGGTGGACGAATTGCACTTGCTCATCGGTGAGAAACTCGATGAGGTGTTCGATCCGCGTGCGGGGAGTCCGTGGGCCGCCACTACTAACTTCATCGCTGACCTGGGTGATGCTGGGGGAAATATCCAGCAGCACAACAACCCGCGAGCGCTTCTCCGTCTTCTCCCACGTCTGCTGAGCAGGGAGCAGAAAGACAGCGAGGAGTATGGCGTAGACGGACAAGCGCACCAGAGCCAGCAGGGTGGCCCAATACCAGCGGATCGAGCGGCTATCCCGCAGGTATTGCACGGCGACGTAGAAGGCGGCTAAGGCGAATAAGACTCCGACGCTGATGTACCATAGCACGGGGTTGCTTTCACCGGGTGTGCCCTCCGCTTGTCCGCTGCGGATCTGTGCAGTGTCTCGCTGATAGAAGGCATAAAGGAACCAAAGGATGCAAGCCGCGCTGCTCAGGAATATGGCCCCGTTGAGCAAGCGCACTGTTGTGGGTGCCGCTTTGCCAGGGCCAGGTCCCAGACGGCGAGAATAGTACCGCTTTGCCGCGAGCCGGGCTGCGAAGAGCAGCAAGGTCAACACCACTAAGGCCAGAGGCAAGGCGGCCCACAAATCCGCGAGAAACTGCGGGAATGATTCCCCGAGTCGGCGGAAGACGAACTCTGTGTCGCGTGTGGTTTCTGGGGTCATTGCAGTCTCGGCTTATCAGGAAATCCGTTTTGGTCTCGTGTCCTGGGGTCGCATCGGGGCGAGGTATGGGCCGGGGTTTTCAGGAGGCGGCCACCGGGGTCGGCGGAGCGGGGGCGCCATTGCCGGAGGGTGCGGGCGGCGGAGTCCCTCGCGCGTAGGCAGCGGCAGCGCTGGGAGCGTGGGTGGCCACGTCTTCGGGACGGCTGTGATAACTGAGACGCACCGCCATGGCCTGCTCCAACACCAGAATCAACAGGATGAGCAGGTAGAGCCAGCGGCCGCTGGACAAGTCCGTTGGCTTTTGTTTGAGGCTGTCTAGCCAGTCGGCATCGGCTGCGGAATGGACCAGAGCGCCCCGTGCCAGTTCCGCCAGGTCGGTTCCGCGGGCGCGGGCCAGGTCCCCCTCACGCTGGCTGTCCAGATTGAAGATAGCGGCCAAGTACTCCGGCTTTTCGGCGGGTTCGCTGGGGGGATCGTCCTCCTGCCGCAGCCTCGTCAGAGTCAGCAGCAGCGCGCCGGGGCGTTTCTCGGTCGTTTCCAACTTCAGTTCGCGTCCCTCCAGGGACAGCACCAGTTCGCCGAGTTCCTCCCGCAGGACCTCTGCCTTGCCGCGATCATTGCGGGAAGTATCGCTCGTCAGGAAGACGCGCTGAGCAGTGGGTTTGTAACGCCCCGCTTCCAGGCGAAGAGTGAACGGTTCCCCAACGCTGCGGTTTTCATCCAGGCCGCCGCCGATGAGGTATTTCTGCATCTCTTTCATGACGGCGACCCAACCGGCGGCCCCGGCGCCGCTGGGCCAATCGGTCCAGGGCTCCCCTGCTGTGGTGGTCATGAGGGTCACCCGTCCGCTGCCGAAACGCTTGGCGATGTAGAGAGGGTCGCCATACTTGCAATCATCCCGCAGGGTCTGGGCTTCGCGCCGCAGCTCGGCCATTTCCGGCTGGCCCCAGAACTCCCGCAACTGAGCCTCGCGCGGGTCCCCTTCGCTGACCTCATCGGCTAGCAAGCGGTCCAGCCGGCGGGCTAACTCTGTTAATGGCATTTCCGTATTGGCAAACAAAGCGCGGATGTTTTGAAGGTGTTCGCTAATCAACGGGCGGTACGGCTCGAATTTCGGCTCAGCGTACTTCTTAGTAACCTTATCTTGCAACTCTATCACACGGGCTTCGTAGTGCGCGATGGGCCGATCGTTGGGAAGGCAGAACAACTCCTGCACCGTGCGGTCGTCCCGGGACTTCCAGCTCAGGCGTGAGATGGGCCAATGCTGGTCGATATTGACGAAGAAGAAGAAGCGTTCAATGTCCTGGGCTTTGTCAGGGTCGCCCCGCTCATTGGTGTAAAGACCGGCGATGGCCGGATGCTGCCGGGCGGAAGCCTCCCGGACCAGGATACGCTTGCTCAGCGACAGACTGCGGAGAAAGCGCTGTTCTTCGCTGGGGGGTGGGGTGGGGTCATTCCGCAATTCGACCGGGAAGAAGCCCAAGCCATCGCGGAACATCAGGCGATTGTACGCCTCGCGATTGACTCGCGGGCCGAGGAAAATGCCTACCCCTCCCCCTTGCTGGATGTAAGCCTCTAGCTTGCGGACTTGCGACTCGCTCAACTGGGGGACGTTGAGCAGGAAGATGGTGCTGTACTGCCTCAGGTCCTGCTTATCCAAGGCATCCGGCTGGGCAGTGATCCACTCCACACTCTTGAACGCTTCCTGGAACAAGCGGCGCAGATAGAAGGAATCGTTGCTCTTTTTGTCGGGATTGGCCAGGTCTTCATCCGGTCCCACGATGGCCAGCACGGCCAGTTTGTCCCGGACTTCGATGACCGCATGCCGGACGTTGTCGGCTGCCAAAGCGTCATTGGGCACATTGGCTACGACGGCGCTGACGATATGGAAGCGGGACAGGGGGTTATCCTTATTCCCCGCGTCAGGGAACTGGACCTGGATCAGTTGGGTGCGTTCCTGGCCCGCAGGGATGAGATCGAACGGCAATTCGGGGATGATGTGGCCGACGCCGTCGAGGAAGAAATAGACTTGCACATCCCGCAGGTCTGTGCTGCCAAAGTTTTTCAAGCGAATCTCGAAATCCACCGGGTCATTGCGGGCGGCCAGGCGCGTGCGGGGGCGGAACTCCACGATCCCGACGTTGTCGCTGTAATTCAAATGGCGGCTTTTGTCTGCCGGGCGGGGCGGCTGGGCTACATCAATCAGATGGACCTGGACCCCAGAATCGTGTAGCTCTTGAATCTTCTGCCGCAGGGCTTCCCCTTCCTGTGCCCAGTCCACGGCTCGCAGATCGGTCAGGACGTGGACGATCCGGGCGACATCGGCGCTGGCCCCTGCCTGGTCGCACTCCTGCTTCGCCTTCTCCAGTCCTCGAACCAAACTGGAGCGTACGGTTGAGACCTTCGGTTGCTGAGACAGCGTGGCGCGCACGGCTTCGATCAATTCCGAGGTGATGCGGTGCGGTCCGCTATCCGCCGCCGGGTCTGGCTGGAGCAGATCGGTCAGGTCGCTCAGGCGATACAAGCGCAGAGACTGGGGGGTTGTGGCTTCGAGGGTGGCTGGCAGGATTTTTTCTGTTAGGTGCTGGCGGGCGAGAGCGTAAACGTCCTGGCTGCGCTGAGGATCGCCGCCGGTTTCGCCCATACTGGGAGTGTCGTCCAATAGCACAAGGTGGAGGGTCGGTCGCGTTTCTTTGCCGGCCAGCGGGTCCAGACCCAGGAAGCGGGCGAAAAGCAAGGCAGCCAGAAACACCAGCAAGCAACGCAGAAACAGCAGAATGAGCTGCTCGATGATCAACTTGCGCCGCATCCGCTTCTGCGCCTTGAGCAGGAACTCCATCGCCGCCCAAGGAATCCTCCGGAAGCGCATGCGGTTGATCAGATGGATGATGATCGGGGCGCTGATCAACGTCGCGCCCACAATCATCGTCACCGGGTGTAGGAATAGCGACCACATGGTGCCAGGTCTCGCCTTCGGTTTCCAGGATCAATCAATGTCAATCCATGCGGGAGTAGGGCTGGCAGCAGCCAGTCCGGAGCGTCGGTTCTTTTCCACCGTTGGCGGCTTCGTCTCGCGTGCTGGTGTTCTCTGCTATTCTTAGGGTATGCCCGACCATAGGGTTGACCCGATCTTTGCTGGTCGGTGTGGTGGTGATAACGGCTCTCCCCAGCGCTTCCTCAACGCCGAACCAGCGAGTTCCGCTGGGACATGCGATGAAACAGGAAACGAGCGAGCACCGCGTCAAGGTAATCACCCGTGCGGACTAAGTGGTACTCGACGCCGATCCGGGTGCAGCCCCGGCGCACCTCCGTCAGGTATTCCTCCAGCACTTCCAGGTAACTGTCGCGCAGAGCACGGGGGTCGCAGAGCAAGTGCGGCTGGTCTTCCAGTCCCTCGAAACGGGTCATGCCGGAAAAAGGAAAGAGCAACTCGTCGTCATCGAGGATGTGGAAGACCATGACATCGTGCCGGCGGTGGCGGAGCATTTCCAGCCCTTGGAACAGCGGCGGGCGATCGACCAAAAGGTCGGAAAAGAGTACGACCAATCCCCGCTGCGGCATCGATTCCGCCACACGCTGGAGGATTTTGCGGATGTCCGTTTTGGCGCGGGGCTGGCTGGTGTGCAAGGCCTTGGTGATGGCGTCCACATGGGGCAGGCCGCTGCGGGGAGGCACCACCTCGCGCACATCCTCGTCAAAGGTGATCAGGCCGCAGGAATCCTGCTGCTTCGTGGTCAGATAGGCCAGGCAGGCCGCCGCCGTGGCTGCGTATTCGTACTTGTGCAGCGTCCCCGCTTTACGATGCCGGGCTTCCCCGTAGAGCATCGACTCGCTGCTGTCCACCACCAGATACGCCCGCAGGTTCGTCTCCGCCTCGAATTGCTTGATCACAAACTTGTCCGACCGCTGCCAGACTTTCCAGTCGATCCGCCGCAGATCATCCCCCGGCACATACTCCCGGTGCTGGACGAACTCGACCGACTGGCCATAAACCGGGCTTTTATGCATGCCGCTGAGGAAGCCTTCCACCGCTTGCCGTGCGCGCAAATCCAACGGCGAAATCCGGGCGATGACCGTGGGGTCCAAAAAGCGGCGGGGATCGCTCACATCACGTTTCGCCATAGCGGGTGTCCCATGGAAGCTCTGGAGAGCGGCTCCCTCTGCACGCCCCGGAAGAAACCGCTCCAGGAAGGCAGTCGAAACACGATCAGTACGTGGGCCTCAAACTTATCACGCAAAAATCTTCTTGAACCGCTCATCCGAGGTCAGCGCGCCTTCCTTGTCCGGGGTTTCTTCGAGCAGTTTTTGAATGACCAGGTCCGGCGTGATCCCTTCCGAAGCCGCCGTGAAATTGGTCAGAATCCGGTGACGGAGGACGGGATAGGCCAGGGCCTTGATGTCATCGGTGGTGACGTGAGCACGTCCATAGAGCAGAGCGCGCGCTTTGCCGCCGAGAATGAGGTTCTGCACCGCACGCGGCCCGGCGCCCCAGCTCAGCCAATCTTTGATGAACTTCGGTACTCCCGGTTCTCCCACCCGCGTTTGCCGGACCAGGGCCAGCGCGTAGTTGATCACATGGTCCGTGACCGGCACCTTCCGCACCAGCGTCTGAATCTCGATGATCTGCTCGCCGTTGAGCACCGGCGTGATCTCCTCGGTTTGCACCCCGGTTGTCCGCCGAGCGATCTCGAATTCCTCCTGATAGCTCGGATACTTGACGAACACTTTGAACATGAACCGGTCCTGCTGCGCCTCCGGCAGGGGATAGGTCCCTTCCTGCTCGATCGGGTTCTGCGTCGCCAGGACGAAAAATGGATTGGCCAGCTTGTGGCGGACGCGCCCCACAGACACCTGCCGCTCTTGCATCGCCTCCAGCAAGGCCGCTTGCGTCCGCGGAGGGGTCCGGTTGATCTCGTCCGCCAGAATCATGTTGGCAAACAGCGGCCCAGGGCGGAACAGCAGTTCGAACGTGCCCGTGACTGGGTTCTTCTCGATGAAATCCGTTCCCGTAATGTCTGCGGGCATCAAGTCCGGTGTGAACTGAATCCGGCTGAACTCCAGGTTCAAACACCGCGACAGCGTGCTGATCATCAACGTCTTGGCTAGCCCCGGTACCCCCTCTAGCAAACAGTGGCCCCGTGCAAACAACGCGATGAGCAATTCCTCAATCACCGCTTCCTGACCCACGATCACCCGGTGCAATTGTTGCTTGATGCTATCGAAGGCAGCCTTGAACTTTCGGATCGCTTCCAGATCGCTCTCCTGCATGGCCGACGCATTGGCGGCGCTCGTTTCGCTCATGGTTTCTCCTCAAAGGCGGCTATACTGCATCTCTTCTTACCCACCGTCGTTATCGGGCGTCAGCTCGATAACAGCTCCTTCCCCTCGCTTGGAGGGAGGTTTCATGGTTATGACGCCTGCCCCACGCTTTGACTAACATCCCCTGCGCTCCCTCCTGGAAAATTATGGTAGCAAGCCATGCCGCAACGGCGCCGAGAAACCCAGGCCTCCCTCGAATCGGCCCCGCCTTCGACCCACCCCTCATCCTATCCGCATGCCTCAACGCCCGGCTGATCTCCAGCACACAAGCGGCTAAGGGGCAAGTGGCCTCATTAGTCTCGCACCCTTGGCGATCTTCCCGCGCGATGGCATGCCATCCAGATGTTCCCCCAGCCGTCGCCCGACAAAAAAATTCCGATTGCCTCTTGACGGACTCCCCGGACCGGTTATACTCGCACTAACTCGAAAACCATCTCGAATGTATGGGTTCCCGCGAGGAGGCCGATCATGTCCTCCCAATCGCTACAGTCCCCCCCCCGCGGAAGAATCGGTAGGGAGTTCCTGGTTCTGCGCCTGACCCTGGGATTGTTCCTCGTCGGTGCTGCGGGATTGAAAGTGCACGCCCTGTTCGTCAGTTCTCCCCTTCAGGAGTCGCCCTTGTCTTCCCCTCGCTGGCAACTGACCGCAATTGTGACCGAACTACTGCTCGGCACCTGGTTACTGAGCGGCCAATGGTTGCGTGCCGCTTGGATAGCAAGTCTGGCCTTCTTCTCTGTCTTGGCCAGTGCCAGCCTGTATCTGGCACTCCTGGGGCAAACCGATTGCGGTTGTTTCGGCCGGCTCGCGGTCAATCCCTGGGTGACCTTCCTGCTCGATCTGGCGATCCTGGCCGCCCTGTTGCTATTTCGGCCTCGAGGCATTTCCCCATCATTCCAAATGAGCTATGGCCTAAGAGCGGCAAAGGTCGGAATGGCGGCAGCACTTTTGACGCTCTTCGTTGCCGTTCTCTTTCTGGCGATGGTGGACCGCCCGGCAGATGCCTTGGCTCGCTTGCGCGGAGAGCCACTCACCGTGGAACCTGCTGTCAGCGAAGTGGGTGAGGCCGCTGCCGGAACTCAACGCTGGTTCACGGTTCATCTGGTCAATCACACGGATCATCCCATCCGGGTTGTGGGAGGCACGGCAAGCTGTGCCTGTACGGCCACCCAAGACTTGCCTGTGACCGTGCCGCCTTACGAAATGCGACCGATCAATATCCTGATGACCTTTTCTGGAGGGGCGGGATACTTCCAGCACCGCTTCGCTTTGTTTACGGACCACCCTTCCCAACCCGTTGTGGTGGCACGCTACGCCGGGCGCGTAGTGCGAACGCCATCACCGTGAGGAAACATCTGCTTGCTGGGGGCTTCTCTGTGGTGGAGAAGCGGCAAGCCGGTGCAAAAGCAGCTCCGAAGCAGCTGCTGAGACAGAACGGAGGATGATGTCATGACGCGACTCTACGACACAGTCGGTTGGCTGCTAAGCAGCCTGGGTTTAGCGTTGCTGGTGTGCGGTCTGGTGCTCGTACCGCAAAACCGGCTGCTCTCTAATGATCCGGTCGATATTGTTACTGGTGGCTGTGCGGGACACAAGGTTTGCAACAGTGGGTGTGGGAATCAAAATCCCCCCAACTGTACAACCAGTAAATTAGATTGCAGTCAGGGTACTAACGATGATTGTTTATTCTGTGTCTGTACCAATGTTGATGAATCTTGCATTTGTAAATAAATGTTACTTGGAGCAAATATTCCCGATTTTGTCTATATTGTTGGAGGCGACAGTCATGGCGGCATTCCGGTCTATGGTGCTGAGTTTGTGGCTAGGTGGTGTGGTGGTGGGTGGGGTGTGGTGGGCAGTGTTGTGCCAACAGGGGATGAGCCAGGCTGTTGCCCAAGCGGACGGAAGTTGGCGGGAACGCTTTCTGCGGGAAGCCCCCGCCGCCTGGAAGGAATACGCAGAGTTTGCCCGTTGTTTGCAGGGAAGCTGTACAACACGATACTTGATACATTCAACGGGGAAGAAGATGCTGCATCGTACTGAGATCAAACAGAATAATGAATGTGGGATGTATACATATGAGGTGGTGGAGGGAGATGTAGTGAGGTTGGCTGTGGAATTGAAGGCGTACAATTCAAAGTACAGTTTTATGTTGGGTCGGCGGACATTAGATGGGGAGTGGCTGGTGGTGCGTTATGGTGTCGAGGCCGATCAGATAGCATTACGTCAGGAGACACGCGAAGGTATTGATAGCACTTCATCTGCTCCAGTGCGGGCGGTTCGGACGCGGTTGGTGGATTTGGTGGGTCAATCGACGTTTCGGGTGGTGGAGGTGAAGGGTGTGGAGTATGAGGGTCGGGAGTGCGTGGCGGTGCGGTTTGAGAATCCGCATCCGATGAGTCGTCAGCCGTTTGTGCCGGAGCAGGGAGGTGTGTTGGTGTTGGACCCGTCGCGGAAGTGGTGTTTGTGTCGGGCGGAGATTCGGAGTCAGTATTTGGGGGATAAGGGTCCGAAGGATGTATCGGAGGTGGTGGTAGTGGAGACGCGAGTGGGGAAGTCTGGGTATCCGATTCCGGTACGTCGGACGCTGCAGAACGATGGGGGAGTAATTACGAGAGAGTATGATTTGCGTGATGAAGGGGGGGTGCCGTTGGAGAGGGAGTTTACGTTGTCGGCGTTTGGGTTGCCGGAGCCGGTGGGGGTGGAGTGGGAGCGTCCGGTGCGGTGGTATTTGTGGCTGATGCTGGCGGGGGTGGTGTGTTTGGTAGCCGGCGGAGTATTTTATTGGCTGAGCCGCCGCCGAGCCGGAGGGACGAACTGAGGGGAGACTATTGGGTCGCAGAAACTCCCGTGAACTTGAAGTTGAGGTTTTCACTCTGATTACCGGAGCATATCGAAGTGTGGAGAAGGTATAGGTTGGGGTGTGGTAGGTTGTTGTCATATCGGTGGGTTGTGGTAATTGGGATGGGGTAGGGTTTAGCGTTGCTGGTGTGCGGTCTGGTGCTCGTACCGCAAAACCGGCTGCTGGGGGAACCTAATGAGACCATTGAGATCGGTCTCCAATGTCCAACTGTACCGTAGGGCTATGCATGTGTTGAACCCGGAAAACCGTGTCGGTTTTTCGATTTACCAAGCGCGTGTGACCTATCTCCTAACAAGGTGAATTGTACTTGCCCCGATCCAAGAAGATGAGTTTCGTTCTTGAAGTTGATAGTAATGTGTGAAGATAGGGGGAGGGGCACTCCGATTGATACTGGGTCGATGGGGTGTCCCATATGTTGATGTGTGTAGTTGATACTTTTGAATTGTGGAGAGGAAGACATGGGAGCCATGAGACGATTATATTTCTGGTGGGGTGTGGGAGGGCTACTTTTGGTAGGTGCCGATCGAGGTTTCGGAACGGATTCGGACCTACGAGAGTTGTTTTTGTCAGAATATAGGCAAGCCTATGATAAGTTGATTCAAAACTATACAAGCATCGAATACAGTTATCGTGGTGAGAATCCATCGGGGAAAGGGCTTGTGCAAATGCAAGAAGCAGAGGGGAAGTTTGATTTGAATCTCTATTTACTGAGGTCTAAGGGATGGGTTGCGAAGAGTGACACACGAGAGATGGTACGTGAGTATAAGCCTGTGATTAGTGGAGGGAATACCAAGTATGCTTTTGAGATTATTGAGGGAGGAAAAGGATATTTGTTGAGGAATTGGGAGCCGGCATCTCCAAGTGGGCGAGTACAATTTATGCCCTTCATAGCACCGATAGCGGATCAGTGGACGAACCGGACTTATTTGGAAATAGCTGAGGATGCCGAGACGAAATTTTTAGAGATGCGGGATACGGAGTATCGAGGCCGGAAGGTGAAACAACTGACGGTGGTAGTGTCTCATTTGGATGTGGTGACAAAGAAACCTACGCGGACGAAGAGTAGTTACTTTTTTGATCCGATGCGGGGTTGGGTGTGTGCGGGCTGGACTCATGACATTGGGTCGGGAACACGCTATTTGGAGTCGCATCACGAGTATGAGGGGGAAGGGGAATATCCGCCGTTGAAGGTGATCGAGGTGGGGGAGCGGGATCGTCAGGATTCTAAGTATTACGAGTTTCGTTGGAGGATAGAGTTTACGCGTTTTGAGCGGTTAGGTGGGAAGTTGGATGAGTCGGAGTTTCGGTTGTCGGCGTTTGGATTGCCGGAGCCGGTGGGTGTGGAGTGGGAGCGGCCGGTGCGGTGGTATTTGTGGCTGACGC
>ENA-ORXB01000874-ORXB01000874.1-sediment-metagenome-genome-assembly--contig:-NODE-874-length-46852-cov-16.315660_pt1 | contig 46852 bp, 43 predicted proteins | sample MGYA00237863_ERZ511475 | MGnify/ENA primary metagenome ERZ511475 (study PRJEB26305, sample SAMN06343858) | sediment metagenome | isolation source: hot spring sediment | place: Canada: British Columbia... | reverse complement strand
GACGCGGCGGCGGCCACCACCGCGGCCGCCTTCGGCTTCTTCGGGAGGCTGCTGCTGTGGACCGCTGTGGTCCTGCTGGCGCTGGACAACCTGGGAGTCGACATCACCACCCTGGTCGCCGGCCTGGGCGTCGGAGGCATCGCCGTCGCCCTGGCCGTGCAGAACATCCTGGGGGACCTCTTCGCCTCGTTTTCCATCGTCTCCGACAAGCCGTTTGCCATAGGGGACTTCATCATCGTCGGCGACTTCCTGGGTAAGGTGGAGCACGTGGGGTTGAAGACCACCCGTGTGCGCAGCCTCTCCGGAGAGCAAATCATCTTCTCCAACAGCGACCTGCTGCAGAGCCGCATCCGCAACTACCAGCGGATGGCCCAGCGGCGCGTGGTCTTCACGCTGGGGGTGACCTACGAGACCCCCTATGAGGAGCTGGCGGCGATTCCTGACATCGTGCGCGAGGTCATTGAGGGCCAGGCGCAGGCCCGCTTCGAGCGGGCGCACTTCAAATCCTACGGCGACTTCTCCCTGGTCTTCGAGGCGGTCTACTTCGTGGCCACGCCCGACTACAACGCCTACATGGATACACAACAGGCCATCAACCTGGAGATCTACCGCCGCTTCAAGGAGCGCGGCATCGAGTTCGCCTATCCCACCCGGACGGTGTACGTGCGGCCGGGCTCTGCCGCCGGGCCCTCGATTGCTACTGCGGAAGCAACGACCGGCGGGTGAACCGCATCGTCCGCGGCTGTGCTACTATAATTCTCGGGCGCCGAGTCCTGGTATCCCAGGAGCGGGGGACCCGGTGATGGTGGGGCGCATCTCGCCGCAGGGCGAGTAGGACAACTCTCGGTCCGAGCCCGTCAGCTAACCCCGCAGGCGACGAGAGAAGGTGGTCTGGGATGTGCGGCCCGGAGGACCTTCTCCGGGCCGCAGCACATTCGGGCTCGACCACCGGTCAACCGGCGCCGCTGATGCCATGAGCAACACCGATGTCCTCGTCGTGACCCAACGTACAAGCCCTCCGCCCGAGGCGGCGACGGCCCGCCAGGCTCGCGTGGCCGCCGCGCTGGCCGCCAGGCTCCCCGGTCGGCAACTGGTCATCGTCAGCAACCGTGAACCCTACGTGCACAGGCGCTCCCCCCACGGCGTGGAGGTGGAACGGCCGCCGGGAGGGCTGGTGGCGGCGCTCGATCCGGTGATGCAAGCCCTGGGCGGGGTGTGGATCGCCTGGGGCAGCGGTAACGCCGACCGCGAGGCAGTGGACGAGCACGACCGGTTGGCGGTTCCGCCGGAGCGGCCGCGCTACACCCTGCGCCGGGTCTGGCTGCCCGAGCCGGTGGTGGAGAACTACTACTACGGCTTCGCCAACCAGGCGCTGTGGCCGCTGTGCCACATGGCCGTAGACAAGGCCCGCTTTCGCCGCCGCTACTGGGACGGCTACGTGGCGGCCAACGCCCGCTTCGCCGCCGCCGTGCTGCAGGAGGCCGCTCCGGGAGCCTTGGTCTGGCTGCATGACTACCACCTGGCGCTGGCTCCGCGGCAGATCCGCCAACAGCGAGGGGACCTGATCCTGGCCCACTTCTGGCACATCCCCTGGCCGGCGTGGGACGTCTTCCGCGCGTGTCCCGCGGCGCAGCGGCGTGCGCTGCTGGACGGGCTGCTGGGCTGCGACCTGCTGGGATTCCACCTGGAACGCTTCCGCCAGACGTTCCTCGAATGCGTGGCCCGCGAGCTGGAAGCCCACGTGGACGCCGACCGCGGCACCGTCGACTACCGCGGGCACCGCACCACGGTTGAGGCCTTTCCCATCAGCATCGACGTGGAGAGGTTCGACCGCCTGGCCCGCTCGCCGGCGGCACAGCAGTGGATGGCCCGCTGGCGCAGCCGGCCGGAGATCGGCGAGCGGCGCATCGCCCTGGGCGTGGACCGCCTGGACTACACCAAGGGGATCCCCGAGCGGCTCCGGGCCATCGACCGCTTTCTCCGCCACTATCCCCAGTACCGGGAGCGCTTCGTCTTCGTCCAGAAGGCGGCGCCCAGCCGGACGCGGATCAAGGCCTACCGGGCGCTGCAGGATCTGGTGGAGCGGCAGATCGGCGAGATCAACTCCCGTCACGGACGGAACGGGTGGCGGCCGATCGTCTACCTCCCAGGTCCCATCCCTCCCGCGGCGATGGCCGCGCTGTACCGCTTGGCGGACGCAGCCATCGTCAGTCCCCTGCAAGACGGGATGAACCTGGTGGCCAAGGAGTTCATCGCCTGCCAGGTGGACGAGCGCGGTGTCCTCCTGCTCAGTGAGCTGGCTGGCGCCGTGGAGGAGATGGCCTACGCCGTACGCATCAACCCTTACGACGAGGAGGGTTTTGCCGAGGCGCTGGCCCAGGCCCTGGAAATCCCCCCGGGGGAGCGGCAGATCCGCATGCGGGCCATGCGGGCCTACCTCGCCGAGCACGACGTCTACTGGTGGATGGAGGAGGTGGTGGCTGCGGTCTCCCGCCTGCTGGCCCGCCGCCAGGAACCGCGCCACCTCCTGGAGCACCTCCCTCAGGTGGTCGCCCGGAGCGAGCGCCGGCCACCGGTCCTGTTCCTGGACTACGACGGTACACTGGTACCCATCGCCGCCACACCCGAGGCTGCTCGGCCTCCGGCGGAGGTCCCCCGGCTGCTGCGGGAGCTGCGGGACCGCGGCTACCAGGTGGTCATCATCAGCGGCCGGCCGGCCGGCGACGTCTACCGCCTGCTGGGGGTGGATGATCTGGACTACATCGGGAACCACGGGCTGGAGGTCCTGCACGGGGAGCCCCCTCCGGTGGCACGGACTGCGGAGCAACTGCAGGTTCAGGTCCGCTGGCTGGCCGCGCGCATCCGGGAGCGGCTGGGCGACGTGCCCGGCCTGCTCATCGAGGAGAAGCGGTTCTCCACGGCAATCCATTACAGGCTGGTGGACGCGGCGACGGTCGACCGGGTGAAGCAGGTGGCCACCTTCCTGGCGGCACAACACCGGCCGTGGGTGGTGCTGATGCGGGGGAAGGAGGTGCTGGAGATACGTCCCAACCTCCCCTGGGACAAAGGACGGGCCGCGCTCTGGTGGCTGGAGCGTCGCTACGGGCCGGACTGGCCGCAGCGGGTGATGCCTATCTACATCGGCGACGACCGCACCGATGAGGACGCCTTCGCCGCCCTCGCCGGCGGCGGGATCACCGTGGCCGTAGCCCCCCAGGGCCCCACTGTGGCCGGGTACTACCTGCGGGGCTGGGAGGAGGTCCTGGACTTCCTGCGCCGCCTGGCGACCCTGGGGACGGGGGATCAGCCGGTGCCTGCCTCCTGAGAGTCGGGACGGCCGATCTGCACGGCGAGCTCGGCGCCGAAGAGCAGAATCGCCGCTGACAGGTACATCCACACTAGGAAGACGATGATGCCGGTGAGCGACCCGTACACCAACTGGTAGCGCGCGAAGGTCTGCAGGTACCAGAAGAAGGCGTACTTGATGCCCTCGAAGAGCACCCCCGCCGTCACCGCGCCGACGACGGTGCGGGGCCAGGGAAGCTTCACGTTGGGCAGGTAGCGGTAGATCACCAGAAAGGTCAGGCTGCTCAGCCCCAGAGGGACTAGGGCGGAGGCCAGACGCGCCAGCGGAGAGCCGCCGAAGGTGGCGATGGCCAGGGCCAGCCCGGGGAAGGCCGCCAGCAGCCGGAGGACGGCAGAGGTGAAGAGGGAGAGGAGGATGAACGCGCCGGCCATTAGGACCAGCCCCAGGTCCAACAGCTTCCCAAGGAGGAAGGAGCGGCGGCGCGGCGCGCGGAGGAGGCGGTTGAGGGCGTTGCGCAGTGTGGCTGCCACGGCGGTGGCACTCCAGACGAGACCGACGATGGCCAGGGCGCCGAAGGTACCCCGCAGGCGGATGGTCTCGCCGATGTTGTGGTCGACGAACTCGGCGGTGGCGGGCGGCAGGTAGTGGGAGAGGGTCTCCGCGATGGCCCGGCGCACGTCGATCTCGCTGACCACCAGGCCGGCCGCGGCCACGATGGCCAGCAGCAGCGGGAAGATGGAAAAGAGCGCCGAGTATGCGATGGCGGCGGCCAGTTCAAACGCGCCGTCCTGCAGGAACCGTTTATAGGCCTCCACCACCACCCAGAGGGGCCGGATGCGGGGAAGTGCCAACGGCCGGCTCAGCGACAGGCGCACGGTTTACCCATTTTATCAGAGGGCGGCACGTTTGCGCGCGCGCACCACGATGCTGAAGATGTCGCCGGAGCCGCGAGCCAGCACCTCCACGTCAGTTGCTGATGACCGCATCCACGCTGGCTTCGGCAAGCGGCAGCGCCTCGATCTCGCCCAGGCGGAACTCCGCCTGGGGGAGCCCCAATCGCGCCGCGTCTGCGCCGGCGCGCCAGACCATCTCAGGGGCCATGTCCACGCCGATGACCCGTCCCCCCGGGCCGACGCGCTCGGCTGCGCGGAAGGCGTCCAGGCCGCGCCCGGAGCCCAGGTCCAGGACCACCTCTCCCGGCTGCAGGTCCGCGGCCTCGACCGGCGAGCCGCAGCCCAGCGAGGGGATGCCGGCCAGATGCTCCTGCCCCACCCCGGTGGGGCGGCATGTGTCGTCGGGGGTGCCGCAGCATTCCTCGCCAGCCGTACCACAGCAGCCTCGCTCCGCCGCCCTGGCGTAGTAGTCACGCACAGCCAGCTTGATCGCGGTCTCCTCCACGGACGTCCCTCCCTCATCGATGAGGCTCAGAGTGCAGCACCGGCGCCACCCCACGGCGCATGGCTGAGGCTGCGCCCTGCCAGCAGCGTCCGGTTACGGTGTCGCCAGCCGGCGGCGCATGGCCGCGGCAGAGCGCACACCGAGTCGCTTTGCCTGCGCGACTGCTGCGGCCACCAGCGCCCGTCCCAGCCCGCTCCCGCGGCGCGCCGCCGCCACCGCCACCGAGCGGAGGAGGGCGACGTCGCCATACACCTCCAGCCCGGCGGCGCCGGCAATCCTGCCGCTGTCCTCGGCGACGAGAAAGGTCTCCAGGTGCTCCTCCACTCCCGCCAGCGGCAGGCCGGCATCCCGCAGCAGCAAGGCGATGGCCCCGTAGTCCGCCCTGCGTGCGGGACGGATCCCTATGCCGGAGAATTTATCGACAGATGTCAATGAGGCCCTCGCTCAGACCAGCGCCAGCAGCTCCTGCACCAGCCTCTTTACCGCGGGCCGGGCCAGAGCGTAGTAGGCCCAGGTCCCGCGGCGCTGTACCTGCACCAGCCCGGCGTCGCGCAGGACCCGGAGGTGGTGCGAGATGGTCGGCTGCTCCAGGTCGAAGGCCGACTCGATCTCGCAGACGCACAGGGCCTGGTGACGCGCCAGAAGGTGGGCGATACGCAGGCGGACCGGCGCGGCCAGTGCCTGCAGCATCTCCTCCGTGGCCGCCAGCCGCTCCTCGTCGAACTGAGTGCGCGCTACCTCCTGCTGGCAGCCGTCCGGGCAACACGTGCGCGCAGCCGCTGCGGCGGTCTTCTCCGCGATCACCGCCATGCCTGCAGCCCTCCCCCTTGCCTGTCAGCTCCTGTCGCAGAAACGGGCTCCACCGGGATGTATTGACAGAGATCAATCTATTTCTTTGCGCTGCTCCTGTCAAGGTCCGGCGGCACGAGGCGGAACCAGTAGAAGCTGTGGGGCCCCAGCGTCAGGAAGTAGGGGAGGTCGCCGATGGGCGGGAAGGGGGTGTGCCCGAAGAGCTCCACCGGGACGTGGCTGCGATAACGGCGCAGGTCCAGCTCGCAAGGCTGGACGAATCGGGAGAGGTTGGCCACGCAGAGGATGGTCTCGCTGGCGTCGCTGCGCAGGTAGGCGAAGATGCGCCGGTTGGCCGGCTCCAGGATCTCCAGGGCGCCCCGGCCGAAGACGGGGAATCGCTTGCGGATGGCGACCAAGCGCTTCATCCAGTTGAGGAGCGAGGCCGGGCTGCGCTGCTGGGCGTCTACGTTGACGGCGGCATAGTGGTACTGCGGATTCTCGATGGGGGGGAGGTAGAGCCGCTCCGGGTCGCAGCGGGAGAATCCGGCGTTGCGGTCGGCGGACCACTGCATGGGCGTTCGCACGCCGTTGCGGTCCCCCAGGTAGATGTTGTCGCCCATCCCGATCTCATCTCCGTAGTAGATGATGGGCGTGCCGGGCAGGGAGAAGAGCAGGCTGTTCAGCAGCTCCATGCGGCGGCGGCTGCCCTCCAGCAGCGGGGCCAGGCGGCGGCGGATGCCCAGGTTCAGCCGCATCTGCGGGTCCCGCGCATACTCGTGGTACATGTAGTCCCGCTCCTCGTCCGTGACCATCTCCAGGGTCAGCTCGTCGTGGTTGCGCAGGAAGAGGGCCCACTGACAGGCGGGCGGGATGGGGGGCGTGCGTTTCAGGATCTCCGTGATGGGGTGGCGGTCCTCCTGTCGGATGGCCATAAACATGCGGGGCATCAGGGGGAAGTGGAAGGCCATGTGGAACTCGTCGCCCTCCCCGAAGTATGCCACCACGTCCTCCGGCCACTGGTTGGCTTCCGCCAGCAGGAGGCGTGTCCCCCCGTACCGCTCGTCGACGAAGCGGCGCAGCCGCTTCATGAAAGCGTGGGTCTCTGGCAGGTTCTCGCAGTTGGTCCCCTCCCGCTCGTAGAGGTAGGGGACGGCGTCACAGCGCAGTCCGTCCACTCCCCTGTCCAGCCAGAAGGCGATGACGTCCAGGATCTCCTCCCGCACCTGCGGGTTGTCGTAGTTCAGGTCCGGCTGGTGGCTGAAGAAGCGGTGCCAGTAGTAGGCCTTGGCCACGGGATCCCAGGTCCAGTTGGAGCGCTCCGTGTCCAGGAAGATGACCCGCGCCCCGGCATACCGCTGGTCGGTGTCGCTCCACACGTAGTAGTCCCGGTAGGGTGACGCAGGGTTGCGCCGTGCTTCCTGGAACCAGGGGTGCTGGTCGGAGGTGTGGTTGAGCACCAGCTCGGTGATTACGCGCATCCCCCGGGCGTGAGTCGCCTCCAGAAATGCCTGGAAGTCCTCCAGCGTGCCGTAGTCCGGGTGGATGCCCCGGTAGTCGGCGATGTCGTAGCCGTCATCCTTGAGCGGCGAAGGATAGAAGGGGAGCAGCCACAGGCAGGTCACTCCCAGGTCCTGCAGGTAGTCCAGCTTCTCCCGGAGGCCCCGAAAGTCGCCCCGGCCATCCCCGTTGCTGTCATAGAAGGCCTTCACGTGCACCTGGTAGATGATGGCGTCCTTGTACCAGAGCGGCTCCTCCATGCTCCTTCTCCCGCTCGTCCGGTCGCGTCCGGCGAGTAACGCCCTCGCACGGGTCGGTGCAAAGCCTCCCCAGGCGCGCGTGCGTCTTTGGCGCTCCCATACTAGAATACCCACGATGACGGAGGTCTGGCCCGGACGGCCGTACCCGCTGGGCGCCACCTGGGACGGCTCGGGCGTCAACTTCGCGCTGTACAGCGAGCACGCCGAGCGGGTGGAGCTGGTCCTCTTCGAGGGCCCCGATGATCGCCTGGGTAGCGCGCTTCCCCTACCCGAGCGTACCGGGCCCGTCTGGCACGGTTACCTGCCCAACCTCCGCCCGGGGCAGCTCTACGGCTACCGGGTGTGGGGCCCTTACTGGCCGCAGGCCGGACACCGCTTCAACCCGCGCAAGCTACTTCTCGATCCCTACGCCAGGGCCCTCGGCCGGCCCCTGCGCTGGCACGACAGCCTGTTCGGCTACCGCATCGGCGACCCCGAAGCAGACCTAGTCGCCAGCGAAGAGGATAGTGCCCCCTGGGCGCCGCTGGGGGTTGTGGTAGAGGACTCCTTCGAGTGGGGGAGCGACCGGTCCCCTCGCATCCCTTGGGAGGAGACGATCATTTACGAGACGCATGTGAAGGGGATCAGCAGGCTCCACCCAGAGGTGCCTGAAGAGCTGCGCGGGACCTACCTCGGCCTGGCTTCCGATCCCGTCCTGGACCACCTGGAGAGCCTGGGGATCACCACCGTGGAGCTCATGCCGGTGCAGGCCTTCGTCAACGACCGGCGCCTGGTGGATCTGGGACTGTCCAACTACTGGGGCTACAACCCCCTGGCCTACTTCGCCCCCGAGCCCACCTACGCCGCCTCCGGGGCAGCGGGCGCTGTGCGCGAGTTCAAGACGATGGTGCGGGCCATGCACGCCCGAGGCCTGGAGGTCATCATTGACGTGGTCTACAACCACACCGGGGAGGGGAACCATCTGGGTCCCACCCTCTCCTTCCGGGGCATCGACAACTTCGCCTACTACAAGCTCGCCGAGGACCCCCGCTACTACGCCGACTACACCGGCACGGGCAACACCCTGGACCCGGGCAACCCCTATGTCCTGCAGCTCATCACCGACAGCCTGCGCTACTGGGTGGAACAGATGCACGTGGACGGATTCCGCTTCGATCTGGCTGCGGCGCTGGCGCGGGAGTTCTACGACGTCAACATGCTGGCGGCGTTCTTCAAGGTCATCCAGCAGGATCCGGTGCTGGCCCGAGTCAAGCTCATCGCCGAGCCCTGGGACGTGGGGGAAGGCGGGTACCAGGTGGGCAATTTCCCCTGGCTGTGGGCGGAGTGGAACGGGCGGTACCGCGACGCCGTCCGCCGCTTCTGGCGGGGGGACCGGGGGATGCTGGGAGAGCTGGCCACGCGTATCGCCGGCAGCAGCGACCTCTACGCCCGCAGCGGGCGCCGGCCCTACGCCTCCATCAACTTTGTCACCGCCCACGACGGTTTCACCCTGGAAGACCTGGTCAGTTACGAGCGCAAGCACAACGAAGCCAACAGAGAGGACAACCGGGACGGCAGCGATGAGAACTACAGCACCAACTGTGGGGCGGAGGGCCCCAGCGACGACTCAGGGGTGCTGGCCTGCCGGGAGGAGTTGAAACGCTGCCTGATCTCCACCCTGCTCCTCTCACAGGGCGTGCCCATGCTCCTGGGTGGAGACGAGCTCTCCCGCACCCAGCGGGGCAACAACAACGCCTACTGCCAGGACAACGAGCTGAGCTGGTACCACTGGGATCTGGACGAGCGGCGGCGGCGCTTTCTGGAGTTCGTGCGCCGGGTCATCGCCTTCCGCCGCAGCCACCCCACCTTCCGCCGGCGCCACTTCCTGAGAGGGGAGGCCACCCCTGATGGGCACAGGGATGTGACCTGGCTGCACCCGGAGGGGCGAGAGATGACCGTCGAGGATTGGAACTCCCCTCACCTGCAGGCCCTGGGGATGCTGCTCAGCGGACGCCTCGCTCGCGAGGTGGACGCCCGGGGGAGGACGCCGAGCGACGACACCCTGCTGGTCGTCTTTAACCCCGCAGGTACCAGACGCTTCGTCCTCCCGGAGCCCCCTGCGGGCTGGGGTTGGGAGGTCGTGCTTTCCACCGACCGCGACCGCCCAGATGTCCTGCCGCCCAAAAGCCCCCTCCTCCTCCGCCCACGCCAAGTGAAGGTGCTGCGGGCCAGCCAGCCGCGCTGAGCGCGCCTAGCGCACGAGACGGACCGAGTACCAGCCTCCCCACTCACAGGGCATGCGTCCATCGTCTTCGGGATCGTTGCAGGGAAAGCCGTCGGCGATGAACAGGTAGGGATATCTGCCCTCCGGCAGGGTTAGGGTGATAGACCACCAGCCGTCGTCCTGGCGCGTCAACCGGTGGACGGAGGGATCCCAGTCGTTGAACGGGCCGACCACGGCCACCCAGCGGGCCCCTGGAACGCGTCGGCCGTCCAGCCTGAACCTCACTTCTCGCAGGGATGGGGCTGCCTTCGTCGCCATGTGCATCGCCCTCCATGCGCAGACTATGAATAATGCCACCAACCGTCGATCTGGAAGGACGAGAAGGCTGTCAGGCCGCTGTGCAGGAGGAACTCGCCCGTAGTCAGCAGGGGATCCGCGTGAGCTCCGCAGCAAACCTCCAAACAAATTCTAGCGAAGAGGTGCAATCCGATCCGAGCGCCACGCGGGCGGAAGGCGCTGGTCCGCTGCGGGTTGCAGGCAAGGGGGAAGAAGCCCCCGCGGCGTGCCGAGCCCAAACCCGCGCTGGCGAGCTCTACGTCCTTTGCCTGAGGAAGAGGACGGCCAGGGGGGGGAGGGTCAACTCCAGGGAATACGGCCGACCGTGGAAGGGCTGCGGTGAGGCGGCCACCTCACCCAGGTTCCCCAGGTTGCTGCCGCCGTAGACGGCGGCGTCGCTGTTCAGGACCTCCTGCCACCATCCGGCGAGGGGCACCCCCACTCGAAAGCCGTACCGGGGCACCGGGGTGAAGTTGCAGACCACCAGGATGAGATCTTCGGCATGGCGGCCCCGCCGCAGAAAGCAGAGCGTGCTCTGCTCGCTGTCGCTGGCGTCCACCCACTCAAAGCCGGCCGGATCGAAGTCCAGCTCGTGCAGGGCCGAGGTGCGCCGGTAGAGCGCGTTCAGGTCCTGGACCCAGCGCTGCAGCCCGGCGTGCCGCGGGTCTGCCAGCAGGTGCCAGTCCAGGCTCTCCTCATGGTTCCACTCGCGCTGCTGGCCGAACTCCCCGCCCATGAAGAGCAGCTTCTTCCCGGGCTGGGCGTACATGTATCCCAGGAGCAGCCGCAGGTTGGCTGCCCGCTGCCAGGCGTCCCCGGGCATCTTCGCCCACAGCGAGCCCTTGCCGTGCACCACCTCGTCGTGGGAGAGGGGCAGGACGAAGTTCTCGCTGAAGGCGTACAGCATGCGGAAGGTAACCTGGTTGTGGTGGTACTTGCGGTGGATGGGGTCGTGGCGCATGTACTCCAGGGTGTCGTGCATCCAACCCATGTCCCACTTCATGCCGAAGCCCAGCCCGCCCAGGTAGGTGGGGCGGGAGACCATGGGCCAGGCCGTGGACTCCTCGGCGATAGTCTGTGTGCCCGGGACCTGGCCGTAGACCACCTCGTTGAGGCGGCGGAGGAAGGCGATGGCCTCCAGGTTCTCCCGGCCGCCGTAGATGTTGGGGATCCACTCCCCCTCCTTGCGGGAGTAGTCCAGGTAGAGCATGGAGGCTACGGCGTCCACGCGTAGGCCGTCGGCGTGGTAGCGCTCCAGCCAGAAGCGGGCGCTGGACAGCAGGAAGCTGCGCACCTCGTGCCGACCGTAGTTGAAGATGTAGCTGTTCCAGTCGGGGTGGATGCCCCGCCTGGGGTCGGCGTGCTCGTAGAGGTGGGTCCCGTCGAAAAACCCCAGGCCGTGCTCGTCGGTGGGGAAGTGAGAGGGGACCCAGTCCAGGATGACCCCGATGCCCTCCTGGTGGAGGAAGTCTATCAGGAACATGAGGTCCTGGGGCGTGCCGTAGCGGCCGGTCGGCGCAAAATAGCCGGTTATCTGGTACCCCCAGGAGCCGTAGAATGGGTGCTCCATCACCGGCAGGAACTCCACGTGGGTGAACCCCATCCGACGCACGTACTCGGCCAGGCGGGGGGCCAGTTCCCGGTAAGTAAGCCAGCGACGACCCTCCTCCGGGGCGCGAACCCAGGAGCCCGGGTGTACCTCGTAGATGGCCATGGGGGCGGCGAGGCTGTTGCGCTGCACCCGCTGCGCCATCCACTCCGCGTCGCCCCACGCATACCCCAGGTCCCAGACCACTGAGGCGGTACGGGGCGGAGGCTCGGCGGCGAAGGCCAGGGGGTCGGCCTTGTCCACTAGGTAGCCGCCGTGGCGCGAGACGATGTGGTACTTGTAGCGAGCACCCGGCCCCACGCCAGGGAGGAACCCCTCCCAGATGCCCGACTGCTCTCGAGGCTGGAGGGGGTGGGCCGCGGGATCCCAGCGGTTGAAGTCCCCGATCACCGACACCCACCGGGCGTTGGGAGCCCAGACGGCAAAGTAGGTCCCCCTCACCCCGTCCACAATCAGGGGGTGGGCGCCCAGCTTCTCGAAGAGGCGGTCGTGTGTGCCCTCGTTGAAGTAGTGGAGGTCGTCCGCCGACAGGAGGGTGACCTCCGCTCGCTTCATCTTCTACTCCTCACGCCATGCCTCCCCGGTCCCGACGCGCCTGCCGCAGGCGGTGCACTAGGCGCAGGACGGAGGTAACCTGCCGCATGCGCCGGAACTCCTCGAACCGGTAACGGGCCTTCCGCCGCCAGTTAGGCCGTTCCGGCCCGGTCCCGGGGACGTTCTGCGGCCGCGGCTCCAGCCAGAGGTCCTCCAGGCCCAGCACGACCATGCGCGCCGGGCCCGCCGCCAGGTAGGCCAGGAGACCGCGGAGCACGCCCGCCGGCCCTGCTCTCCTGCCCTCCAGCCACCCCCCGGCGCGTAGGAAGGACGTAATGGCTTCCCGCAGCCTTGGCCGCTCCCGCCTTTCCTGTTTCGCGGCAGCGGCGTCCGTCAGGCCGAGGGCCTGCCGGTCCCGGATGTCCAGCCCCTGCCAGAAGGCGGCGAAAGGTGGCATGTCGTGCGTGTTCAGCCCCGCCAGGAAGTCCTCGGTCACCGTGCCCAGCGGCCTTCCGGCGTCCGCCCGCGCCTCGTACTGGACAACGTACATCCGCTGCACTCCGTGGCGGTGCATCGCCCGGCGCACCTGCGGGGGAACGGTGCCCAAGTCCTCACCCACGATGACGGCCCGGTGGCGGTGCGACTCCAGGCTGAGGATGGCATAGAGCTCCTCCGCCGGGTAGGTGACGTAGACCCCCTGACGCGCCTCCATCCCCCGAGGCACCCAGAACAGACGGTGCAGGGCCATGATGTGGTCGAGACGCAGGACGCCGGCGTGCTCCAGGTGATGGCGGATCACGGCGGTGAAGTACCTGTAGCGCTCCGCCCGCAGCCGCTGCGGGTGGAGGGGCGGGAAGCCCCAGTCCTGTCCCTTGGTGAAGAAGGCGTCGGGGGGCGCGCCGCCGGAGACCCCCGGGGCAAAAGCCTCCCTCTCCCGCCAGCTGTCGTACCCGTCCGGGTGCACTCCCAGCGGCAGGTCGAGGTAGAGGCCGGGGCCATTACGGCGCGCCCTCTCAGCCAGGGTCGAGATCTGCTCGTGCGCCAGCCACTGCGCGTAGATGTGGTAGCGTCGCGCGTCCTCGTCGTACTCCCCCTCGCGCACCTCCCCCTCGCGGAGGCGGAGAGGCCAGGTGGGCCAGGGACGGCGCAGCCGCTCCCCCACGGCGCGGAAGCGGGCGTAGTCTTCCAGGCGTGGGCGGGCGGCGAGAAAGGCGAGGAGGGCGTCCCTCCGGGCGGAGGGCTCCTGGAAGACGGAGCGGGCCAGCGCCTCCAGCACCGGCCGCTTCGCCCGTATGGCAGCGCGGTAGTCCACCAGCGGGGCCGACCGCAGGCGGGCCAGCTCCCGGCGCAGCGCCCCAGACTCCAAGAGCGCCTGCGCCTGCGGACAACGGGACAGGTCCGGACTGCGGGAGGGGTCCACGTAGAGCTCGTTCCAAAAGAGGCGGCTCGCGGGGACGTAGGGACTGGGCTCGCAGGGTTCGTCCAGAAAAGCCGCCAGGAACGGCAGCGTGGCCACCACGCCGCCTCCGAGGTCGCCCACCCACTCCAGTAGCGCCTCCAGGTCGGTGAAGTCCCCCGTCCCCCACGACCGGCGGGTACGCAACGCGTACAGCGGAAGGAAGACCCCCCAGGTGCGGGCCGCTGGGTCCTCCGGGGCGGGGAGGTACGCCTGGCGCGGCGCGGAGATGAGCATCGTCTCCCACCTGCGCCGGCCGGCGCGGACCACCAGGCGGTGATATCCCGGCGGCAGGCGGCCCGGCAGGCGGAGGCGGAGGAGGGCGTAGCGCCTTCCCTCAACCTGCGCGGAGCCTTCCGCGTGCAGCTGGCCCGGGGAAACGCTCCAGGTGAGGGTCTTGCCGTCCTCCAGTGCCAGGCGGCAGGCGAGGGGAGGAGAGTCAGCCGCCGGAAGCCGGAGCGCAACCCCCCGGAGCCGGCCGTCCCACGCCACCGCCACCGGCTCGCACCCTGCCCGCCAGTACGCTTCCCATCGCGCCCGCAGGGCCTCCGGGACGTCGCGCAGGTCCTGCAACGGGGCGCCCAGCGCCCGGAGCACGGCGAGCAGGCTCTCCACCGAGGCGCGCTGTAGCCGGCCGTACACGTCATAGTAGGTGGTCTGTACACCATAAAGCGCAGCCAGGCGGTGCAGCGCGGGTTGACGCTCACGCGGATCGGGCCGGCGGACCATCACTGCTGCGATCCCCGGGTCATAAACCACTCCACCGTGCGGCGGAGCCCCTCCTCCACAGCGACCTGCGGCCGCCACCCCAGGGTGCGGGCCGCCAGTGTCACATCCAGGCAGATGCGGTAGACGTCCCCTTCCCGGGGCGGCCCGTGCACCGGTACCCCTCGATAGCCGGTTGCCGCCGCCAGCAGCCGGTGGATGTCGTTCACGGTGGTCTCGACCCCTGTGGCGACGTGCACCACGCCGCAGGCTGCGGAGGCTGTGGCCAGGAGGTTGGCCCGCACCACGTCCTCCACGTAGACGAAGTCGCGGGTCTGTGTGCCGTCGCCGAAGATGACCGGGGCCTGCCCCCTAAGCATGGCCGCAGCGAAGATGGCCACGATACCCGCCTCGCCCAGAGGGTCCTGCCGCGGCCCGAAGACGTTGGAGTAGCGGAGGATGAAGTATGGCAGGCCGTGCAGCCGGTGGTAGAGCTGCACGTAGACCTCCCCCGCGTACTTGGATGCGCCGTACGGGCTGAGGGGCCGCACGGGGTGGTCCTCGCGCACGGGTATGGAGTCCGGTTCGCCGTAGAGCGCCCCCCCGGTGGAGGCGTAGATGACCCTGCGCACGCCGGACCGCACCGCCTGGTCCAGGACGTTGAGCGTTCCCAGCACGTTGACCTGCGCGTCCAGAAGCGGCTGCCGCACCGAGAGGGCCACCGAGGCCAGTGCGGCGTGGTGGTTGACCACCTCCGGGCGCTCCCGGGCGAAGACGTCCTTCAGCTCCGGGGAGGCGACATCCACCCGATAGAGCCGCGCCCGGGGGTGGACGTACGCCGCGCTGCCTGTGTGCAGGGTGTCCACCACCGCCACCTCGTGGCCTTCTGCCACGTAGGCGTCCACCACGTGCGACCCGATGAAGCCGGCGCCCCCGGTTACCAGGATGTTCACGACCGGGTCAACGCCTCACCGCCCGGCGCCGCGGCTCCCGCTGGAAGCGGTCCAGCGCGCGGGCGGCAGCCTCGGCCTCCTCCAGGGAGAGGGTGCCGACAATCCACTTGATCTCCCGCAGCACCTCCCCAGCCGCCAGCTCCCGAATTGGATCTCGCGGGCCGGGAACCCGCTCCCGCCGCGCGGTCTCCATGACGCGCAGCAACTCCCGCTGCTGGCGCAGCGGCAGCGCCACGGCCTCCCGACGGATGCGGTCGCGCACCTCCAGCAGGCGGCGGAGGTTCTTCCCGCTCAGCATGGCCTTATAATACCCTTCGTGCATCCCCTAGACGACCCGCAGACCTACCTGCGCCTCGATCCCCAGGGGATGGCCGACCTCGTGGCCCGCTTCCCGGCCATGGGGGCGGATGCCTGGGAGGCCGCGCTGCGGCTGCAGCCACCGCCCGGTCCGCTCAGCGCCGTCGTCATCCTGGGGATGGGCGGTTCCGGGGTGGGCGGCGACCTCCTCGCGGCCCTGCTCCGTCCGGTTTTCCCTCTTCCGGTGGCGGTGATCAAGGACAGCCGTGTGCCGGGGTTCGTCGGACCGCAGACGCTGGTCTTCGCCTGTTCCTATTCGGGCAATACCGAGGAGACAGTCAACGCCTACAAAGCCGCCAAGCAGGTCGGCGCCCCCGCTGTGGTCATCACCGCTGGCGGCCTCCTGCGGGAGTTGGCAGCGAGAGGCGGCGACCCAGTGGTCCAGGTGCCACCGGGCATCCCTCCTCGGGCGGCGCTGCCCTACCTCTTCCTGCCCATGGTGGGGGCGCTGCGCCACCTCCTCCCCCGGACAGACCTCCTCGGAGAGTGGGCGGAGGCACATGCGGTGCTCGAGGATCTGGGGGGGCAACTGGGTCGGGATGTCCCCGCCGACCGCAACGCCGCCAAGCAGCTTGCGGATCGGCTGGTCGGCCGCCTGCCGGCGGTCTACGCCGCGACCTCCGATCTGGCCCCGGTCGCCTACCGCTGGAAGAGCCAGCTCAACGAGAACGGGAAGGTCCTGGCCTTGTGGCACTCCTTCTCCGAGCTGAACCATAACGAGTCCGTGGGCTGGGAGGATCGAACCCTGGCCCAGCGGGTGGCCGTGGTCCTGCTGCGGGAGCCGGAGGAGGAGCCGGAGCTGGCCCGCCGTATCGCGGCCACCCGGGAGGTCTCCTTCAGCGCCGCTGCCTCGGTGAGCGAGGTCATCGCCCGGGGAAAGGGCCGTCTGGCCCGCCTGCTGTCGCTGGTCCTGTTTGGGGACTTCGTCAGCGTCTACGTGGCCCTGCTCCGCGGGGTGGATCCCACTCCCGTCCCGCCCATAGACGAGATCAAACGCCGCCTGCGCGGGTGACGCCGCCCCGCCGCGGGCTGGCCCACCCTCGACCCGTTCCTTGCTCTCCCGGAGCAGAGGGCATGACCCCGCCCCTCGCCCGATGCCGCTGGCGCGCCGGCGCCCCGTGCTTTAATAATGGTAGGGGGTGCAGGCAGATAGTGGAACTACACGGGTGAGGTGGGAGGCGGCGTGGCTAAGGTCCAGCTGGAGCACCTGACAAAGAAGTTCGGAAACGTGACCGCGGTGAACGACATGACCCTGGAGATCCCCGACAAGCAGTTCACCGTGCTGGTGGGGCCCTCCGGGTGCGGCAAGACCACGTGTCTGCGTCTGATCGCCGGACTGGAGGAGGCCACCGCCGGCGACATCTACATCGGGGACCGCCTGGTGAACGACGTGCCTCCGAAAGACCGGGACATCGCCATGGTCTTTCAGAACTACGCCCTCTACCCGCATATGTCCGTCTACGACAACATGGCGTTCGGCCTTCGCCTGCGCAAGTACCCCAAGGCCGAGATCGACCGCCGCGTGCGCGAGGCGGCGGCCATGCTGGGGATCGAGGGGCTGCTCCACCGCAAGCCCAAGCAGCTATCCGGCGGCCAGCGGCAGCGTGTCGCCCTAGGGCGGGCCATCGTCCGCGAGCCCCTGGTCTTTCTCATGGACGAGCCCCTCTCAAACCTGGACGCCAAGCTACGGGTGGAGACCCGCGCGGAGATCAAGAAGCTGCACGCCCGCCTGCAGACCACGACCATCTACGTCACCCACGACCAGGTGGAGGCCATGACCATGGGTGACCGCATCGTCGTCATGCACGACGGGGTCATCCAGCAGGTGGACACGCCGCTCAACCTCTACGAGAAGCCGGCCAACCTCTTCGTCGCCGGCTTCATCGGCAGCCCGGCCATGAACTTCCTGCGCAGCCGGCTGGTGGAGCGCAACGGCCGGATGGAGGTGGACACCGGACCCTTCCGCCTTCCCATCCCTGAGGACCTGGTACCCACCGCCCGGCCCCACGCTGGTCGGGAGGTCATCTTCGGCATCCGCCCGGAGGACATCCAAGACCGGGCGCTTTGGCGGGACGCGCCGCAGGAGTGGACGGTACGGGCGATGGTTGACGTTCACGAGCCCATCGGCTCCGACATCATCCTCCACCTGACCGCCGGAGACCAGTCGGTGGTGGCCCGGGTGGACGCCAAGAGCGAGGCGCGGATGGGCTTTCCGGTCGAGGTGGTCTTCAACATGCGCAAGCTGCACCTCTTCGACCCGGAGACGGCGCAGGCCATCATCTAAGGACCGCTGTCGGGCTCCCTGCTCCCAAAGGCACGCCCGGCCATATCCCCCAGAGGTCCCAGGAGGCGGGTGAACTCCAGGGGGAAGACAAACTTAGTTGCCGGGCTGGCCCCCAGCGCCTTCAGCGCCTCCAGGTACTGGAGGGCCATGGTCTTGCTGTCCACCTTCTGCGCCGCGCCGAAGATGGTCTCCAGGGCCAGGGCAAACCCCTCCGCGCGCAGGATCGCCGCCTGCCTGTCGCCCTCCGCGCGCAGGATAGCCGCCTGCTTCTCACCCTCGGCCACCTTGATGGCCGCTTCGCGCTTGCCATCGGCCTCCGTGACCACCGCGCGGCGGGTGCGCTCGGCGGACATCTGCCGGGTCATCGCCTCCTGAACCTCCCGCGGCGGCAGGATCTCCCGGATCTCCACCGTGGTCACCTTGACCCCCCAGCGCTCGGTGACCTCGTCCAGCTTCGCCCGCAGCACCTGGTTGATCTGCTCGCGGCGGGCCAGGACGTCGTCCAGGACGATGTCGCCGATGACGGCACGCAGCGTGGTGGTGGCGATGCCGCGGGCCGCCCCGGCGAAGTCCTGCACCTGGATGACCGACATCTCCGGGTCGAAGACCTTCCAGTAGATGAGGAAGTCGATGTTGATGGGGGCGTTGTCCTTGGTGATGCACGTCTGGCTGGGGATCTCCAGGAAGGCCTCCCGCAGGTCAACCCAGACGGGGCGGTCCACCATGGGGATGAGGAAGACCAGGCCGGGTCCCTTGCGGCCGATGGAGCGGCCGAAGCGGAAGACGACCAGACGCTGGTACTCCCGAACCACCTTGACCGCCATGGGAATGATGATGAACGCCACGATGGCGATGACGATCGGCCAAAAGAGCAGCCCGAAGAGACCTGGCATGGGCACACCTCCGCGGGGATCCTCAGCATAGACTTCGAATAATCTTCCCCGGCTCCTCTTCGGGGCGGCGCTGCGGGGTGCAGCAGGAGGTGTGGGATGGCCGGGCAGGCCGTGGTGGGGGTCGACGTGGGCGGGACGAAGACCCTGCTGGCGCTGGTGGACCCGGGCGGGGGCGTGCGGGCGCGCCGCCGCGTGGAGACGCCGCAGCGCGGGCCGGAAGACCTCGTGCAGGTCCTGGTGCGGGAGCTGGAGGCGCTGCTGGAGCAGGCAGGCCGGCGGCGGGAGGATGTGCTGGGGTTGGGGGTGGGCGCTCCCGGCCCTCTGGATCCCCGAAGCGGCGTTGTGTTCGAGCCGCCGAACCTGGCGGGATGGCGGGACGTGCCGCTGGCTGCCATGCTGCAGGAGGCCGCCGGCATCCCCACCTGGGTGGAGAACGACGCCAACGCCGCCGCCCTGGCCGAGGCATGGGTGGGAGTGGGGACGGGAGTGCGCGACCTGATCTACATCACCGTGAGCACAGGCATCGGAGGGGGTCTCATCCTCGACGGTGAGCTCTACCATGGCGTCTCCGGCACCGCCGGAGAGGTCGGGCACATGACGGTGGAGCCGGAGGGGCCGCTTTGTGGCTGCGGCCGCCGCGGGCACCTGGAGGCGGTAGCCTCCGGCGGAGCCATCGCCCGCATGGCGCAGGAGGCGGTGCGCGCGGGACGGGAGACCCGGCTGAGCGCCCTGCCTTCGCAGGCCCTGACCGCGGAGGCGGTGGCGGAGGCAGCCGCCCAGGGGGACGCGCTGGCGCGGGAGATCTACGCGCGCGCCGGCTCCTACATCGGTCTGGCGGTGGCGTCGCTGGTGAACGTGCTCAATCCGGCCATGGTGGTCTTCGGCGGCGGGGTGAGCAAGGCGGGCGACCTGCTGCTGGAACCGGTGCGCCGCGTTGTCCGGGAGAGGGCCTTTCGGCGCCCGGCGCAGGCGGCGCAGATCGTCCCTGCCGGGCTGGGCGACGACGTGGGCGTCATCGGCGCCGCGGCGGTGGTCTACCGCCGGGGGAGGGGATGAAAGGGAGATTCCCCTGATTATCCGGGATGCCGCCCGCGCGCGGAGTGGTCTGTGCCGATGGTCGTCTCGCAAAGGTCATCGGTACACATGATCGGCTGGTCCATCGGGGCCTCCCTAATCTAGATTGCTGCACGATGATACGGCACCGGTGAATGCGCAAGTTCCTAGTTCTCCCTTGCGTCGCATGACTCTGTCTGGCGAACGAGAGGGTGCAACCCGCTACGCTTCGCGCTCATGCAATTGCCTCTTGAGATATTGAAGTTGCTTGCCGATAGAAAGTCCCGGATTTGGCGCGGCGACGTGCTATTGAGTGTGACATCGTAGGGGTCTATGTACTGTTCCGGGCGAACGAGGCCATATTTCGCGGACAATATGAATGTCACGTCAGGGCGAAAACATTTTGGCGTATTCGTAGCCGAGCTGAAAGAGCGGGCTCGTGTATAAGTCTTTAGCTCGGGCTCTGGTTCCAAGCTTCTTGCTCACGCAGGAGATAAGGACGATATTTCTCATAGCATCGGAGCACTCCGTGGCAGGCTAACGGCCCGCGGATGAGCCGCCAAGCGAGGCGAGGTCGGCTCCATCGCATGCTAGGCGGCGGTCTTATTCGACTAGGTATCCGCCTCTTCATCTTGAAATCCTTGCGGCCTATTCAATGTGCTTCCTGTTAATGGCCCTCTCCGGCAGTGGCGAGATGAGTTGGGGCAATCCCAAGGCCGAGCGCACCCACCGCGGGACCGGATGGCCTGCGGCTAACAGAATGCGCGCGCGATCGTGCGCGTGTGGTACCGTTCGTGATAGAGCAAACGCCTTAGCACCTTGCGAAGTGTCCACATCTCGCCGGAGGATCGTGTGCTGCGGGCGAGATCCTCTCGCCTTGGATGCCGTAACACCTCCAGCACCTGTGACCGCGTTAGCGCCAGGCGCTGGAGGGGCGAATCCGAGCGCGGCAGCGGGGGCAGGCCCTCCCACAGTTGGCTGACATACCACTTCTCGACACTTGCGATGTGGCGGAGATAGTGCCAGATCGTCCACCCACCGCCGCCCTTGCCCGGCCGCCGGCCGCGCCGCTGCGGCGTCCCCCACAGCAGCGCTTCCGGCGGGAGCCCCTCCACCACCGCGAAGAGTGTACGGCGGCTGTGTTCTAGCCATCGCAGATGCTGCCTGACCTCCCGGAGGGTCAGCGCAGAACGGTCGATCGCGAAGAACGCCCGCGTCCTGCCGTGGTCGAGTCTAGCCCGATACACTAGACGTTCAGTGACTTCGACGCCGATGCGGCGCGGCTGCGGAAGCTCTTCACCGAAGTGCCGTAGCCAGCTGATATAGGCAGCGATCTCCCGCGGCATCGCCCCCCACGGCCGCGGCCTCTGAAGGCCGGCTGATGTGTGCGCCGGGCCATTGCGCCGCCCAAACCGTGCACCACCCGTCGCCGCCGATTTCCAGGCACAGGGGTTCACGCATGGTCACGGGGGATCCGTTCAGACCTCTTAGTGGTGGACTTTCGCACTTTCTCAGCACCTGATCACGTTCGATCCCTCAGCATAAGGTAGCCTCTACGCGGCCTGAGCGAGTACCTCGATCAGCGTCTCGGTCATTTTCGCGGAGACCGAGCGCGAAGTGGAGTTCGCGGAAATCTGACGCCGCCACAGGGCACGGCGGAGCGCCGCGAGCGCGTCCGCGAAGGACGGTGTCGCCTTGGCCCGATACCACGGGAGCACGGGCCAGGACGGTATTGTCCCGTGGGTAGGGATGTACCAGAGCCACACGGCCGCATAGATCCAGAAGGACAAGGCCGCCGCCCGTTCGGGGCCCTCCCCCGTCCATGTCTGCGGGTCCTCTCCCCCCAGGGCCTGCTTGGTCGCGCGGAAGGTGTCCTCAATGGCCCACCGGCCGGAGTAGCCACTGGCCACGCTGGCTGCGGACGCGGTGAGATCCGTGGTGAAGAGGAAGTCATCCGGCTGCCTCCCGTCGGGATCGCGCACAATCACGAGGCGCACCAGCCGGTCCGGGCACACATGGTACCAGAGGACGGGGCGGTGGAGCAGCAGCCGGTCCACGGTCTTGCCGCGGACCTCGACGCTGATCCGTTGCCATCCTGTGCGGCGGCGTGCGAGGTGCGCTGGCGTGGGAAGGCGGGTGCCCTTCTTTCGAGGCCGGCCGCGTTGGCCGGGTCGCCGCGGGCGCGGCCGGGTGTACAGCGCCGCGTCGCACCGCATCCTGGAGAGCACGTGGGTGCGCGGCAAGCCAGCCCCAGCCAGGGTCGCGTACGCCCCATCGCCACAGAGGAGGAAGGCGCGGCCGGGGAACCACGTGGCCACTTCCTGCACCATCGCCGCGCCCAACGCGATCAGGGACGGGCCGCCTTTCCGATAGAGCCGCACGTTGATCGGGAGTCCCAGCGGTTCACCGCCCCACGGCGGCTGGATCCGTATCGTGAGCACCGCCAGGTTCAACCCGCGCGCGTACACCACGGTGCGCGCGGTGGCGCGCACGGGGTCGCGGAAGAGCCCGGCCCCGGCGATCTTGCGGCCGGTCTTGTGGAACAGCGTGTCGTCCAGGTCCAGGACCAGGGGGCCGCTCGGGCAGAGCGTGGCGACGACGAGGCCGGCGAGGGTGCGCCACAGGGCGGTCAGGCTCCACGTCCCCGCCCGCAGGAGGCGGTGATAGGCATCATGCGCCCGTGTGCCCGCGGGGTCCGCCACCCGAATCATCCGGGTGACGGTCCGTCGGCCAGGGCACAGCACCCAGGCACTGACCAGGGTCCAGAACAGGATGAACGAGGGCCGGGTGAATACCGCGGCAGAGGCCTGCAAGAGCGCGTCCCACTCGGCGGCCCCGGTCATCGCTGCCTGCCTCGCCCCACTGTTTTCTCGCGCGCGATCCGCTCCCGCAGGGTCGCCAGACTCGTCTGTACCTGCCGCTCCAGTCCCCGGAGGACACGCTGGTAGCGCGCGAGCGCCGCCCGCACGGTCGGGATATCGTGGGGGCGTAGCATGAGGATCTTTGTGACCCCGGCCACCTTATAGGCCAGGGCGGGCGTCTCGTGCACCCCTCCTCGGGCACACCAGCAGGTCGGCTTCCCGCACCTCCGCCGCAGCACAACCAGCGTCCCTCGCAAGACGAGCGGTCGCGCCATGGGGCATTCGCCTCCTCATCTATATCTGTTACCCTCTAGGTTAACAGATAAACAGGCGGAATGCCAGCTCAACGTGTTCTGTCGGGGCTCTTGGGCTTACGGACTCAGGGGATCAAGACGGCTGGAGAGGAGGGAAGATGACGCTGGCCGCTGAAAAAGTGCGAAAGTCCACTAGTGCGTAATGAAAATGATTGGCTCAGGAATGGCGGCGCTCCTTACAACTCGGATTCCATCAATCTTTTCCTGATTTGAGAGACTTGTGCCAGTCAGTTGTTCATAAAGGTCTTGTCTGTTCTTTCATCCATCCACGGTTTATCGATGATGGTAGTGATTTCGGTTTGGTGCTCATTAATCGCTTCAAATGTTGTCCTACCGTACATGATAACAGGACCGTCATGGATTTCCATTGCAAGCATGCGATTTGGTTCAAATTCAACGACCTTCATTGTTCCTTCAACAGGAGTTCCACTGCGTTTGTTACGCCTGTGGATAATCGTTCCAACGCCAATGGGAGCGTCGGAGTCCAGCCAGAGTTCGATATCCGAGTCCCAGCGGGGATGATTTCGGACGTGGTCTACGGCGTAAAAGTGAAATACTTTATCAATTGGTCGATCAATTACTTCTGATGATTCAAATTTTAAAGCCATTGTTTTCTCCTTTCTTATTTGACTTGCCGAATAAGACCGCTTCACGAGGGATGGTGGGCTAACGTACCGTATAGGCTGTGGCTGGCACGGATCTCACGCAACACCAACTAGAAACCGGTCAGGCCGGCCGTCAGCTTCAGGCGAGTGTTAGCCCGCTCCCCTCACTCCTCCCTGCCCGCTGCGCCACTTGGCAAAATCACGAGCGCTATGAAGGAACGCAAGAATCACAACTTGCGACGGCCCAACTTCGTAAATGAGGCGGTACTTGTGGACGAAGACCTCGCGAACAGCGGGATGGGACAACTCGGGAACGACGCGACCCCGCTCGCTCAGCATCGACAAGGAAGAGGCCGCCTCTAGCACATCCAGGAGAACGCGCTGGGCCGCCTCGAGGGAATCTTTCGGGATATACTCGACCGCCTCGTCCAACTGGCGCCGAGCCTGCGCGGACCAGACTACTCGCCGGCCCCGAGGAGCCACCGGCTGCGGAGCTCTTCTTCGACCTGCTCATGAGAAAGTGTGCGTCCGACAGCCACATCCGCCTGCCCGCGCTCGATTGCTCGCAGGACGTACAGGTGGTATAGAACATCGTCCATGCTACAGTCGTCGGGGAGACGATCGAGCAACGCCCTGACCGCTTCCTTGGCCTCCACGCCATTCCTCCTCGAAGATAGAGTCACCTTCTCAATCGTACTATGCCCGCCCCCCACCCGTGCGGAGCGGGCTAACGGTCGGCGTCAGCCGCGCGCGGAGCGCGCCGGCTGCACGCGGTGTTAGGCGCAACTTGGCCAATTCCACAAGTCATGTGTCGCCTCGGCAATCAACCGCGCGCAAGCGATAGTGCGAGCCAGGTGAGTACACCCAATTCGACTACTAGCAGAGCAACGCTCCCGAGTGCCAAACTCTGCACGACGCGCACCGCTGCTCTGGCGCCCACAAGCTGGGCACCCAGATCTTCCTTGAGGCGTTCAATGTCCCGCTGATGCGCTTCGATGAGCGACTGCCGTGTGCCGTCGAGGGCCTGCCGTAACTCGGCTACTTTGTTGGCCAGTGCTTCCAGCCCCCGCAACAGCTCAGGCGTGCCGATCGACCGCAGCGTTTGCGCGAGGCTGCCAAGCTCCTCGGCGATCTTCGCACATCGAGTCGATAGTCCGCTTATGCCTGCACCGGCTTGATCGAGCGCTTCACGGGCCGTGTTGTAAGACTCGGTCTCCTCCTTGAGCCGTCTCAACTCCTCCACAAGGCGGTTTGCCTCTTCCTCGGCGCGCAAGAACAAGTCGGCTCCATGTGTTGCCACGTTATTAACCCTCCTCGGTTGTAAGCAGCGCCTCACACCGCTCGGCAAGTTTGTTCAACAGCCACCAAGCCGGAATTCCAGCCAGATCTCTCGGCACGTGCTGTATGAGCGCACGCACGAACACACGGTCGATGTGGCGCGAGTCGAGGGTGGACCGTAGCAGCAACTCTCCTGCTCCGGCCTTGTCCCGCGCGCGAGCAATCGCCTGGCCCAGGGCGGCCGCTACCTCCGTCGAGTCGAGCCGGAACTTCTCGAAGGCAAACCCCAGCGCGGCCTCGACATTCTGGCGCACCTCCTCTGGGTCGGCGTCGGGGCTGAGTGCCTCAGAGACACTCCGCAGGATCAGCAGACCCGGGACGTCGGGGTACGACGCCAGCGCACGGCCGGTCGCAGCGCGCAGGGCAGCGGCATCATTGGGGGACACCAGGTCGTCCAGCACCGGCGCCAGCCTGTCCACGCCCCCGACCGCCGAGGCGCGGACGGCCTCCAGCCGCTCATCCCACTCGGACTGCTCCAGGTAGGCCAGGATGCGGCGCCGCAGCTGGTCACCGGTTTGCCCGGCGATCGCAGCCTGCAGCATCTCGTTGAGCGCACGGCGGCGGGCCAGCTCGATGTGTTGATAGATAAAGCGGACTAGCCGCTCGGCGACTGCCAACACGTACTCGCGGTGAGCTTCCCGCCGCAGCGCGAGCGCCTCCCGCTCGGCCTGCTCGCCGAGCCGTTGCTGGTAGGCCGCAGCGTAGCGGCCGAACGCTGCCGCAATCTCCTCCTGCGTGGCGCCTGCAATCCTGACGCCGAACTCCTGTGAAGCGAAGTCGACCGTGTAATCCTTGACCACGCCTAGCACTACGAGCCGGTGGAGTGCCTTCTCCGCTCGTTCTCGACCAGCATCCCGCCAGCGACCCTCTGAGAGCCATCGCGGGTCCCCCCACGTGACGTTCACCTGCCGCCGCGTCTGCACGTCGCCAAGCTGGTCGAGCATCCTGGCTATATCCTCGACCTCGGCCCGCTCGCCACGGAAGGCCCGCACGTGGAACCAGAGGGCGCGCACGATGTCGTCTGCATCATCCCAGCTGGTCTCATTGACGACCCGTCCCACCTCATCGAGCGGCGTCGCGGGGCTGAGGAGGCGCTGCGACCGTCTCGGGTCGTCGTTCGACAGGACGATAGCGCACTCCGCGCGGCGGCGGTCCCGGCCGGCCCGCCCCGCCTCCTGGTAGAAAGACTCGATCGAGGGGGGAAGCGCGATATGGACCGTGTAGCGGATGTTGGGCTTGTCGATGCCCATGCCAAAAGCCTTGGTGCAAGCCAGCACTGCAATTCGGTTCCGCTTGAAGTCTCGGGCGACTCTTCGTTTCTCTTTCTCCCATTCCTCGGCGTCGGTATTCCGAGGCGGCTCGCCGCTGTAGACGCCAACAGGTGTCCGGAGTGCCTCCTTGAGGTGCTCCGCCTGCTCCACCACGCCGTAGGGGCCGTTCACGTGCGGACAGAACACCAGACCCGCGTACGTCTGCCTCCCTCTGGGGCGAAAGAATTGGCTGCGGTCGAGCCCGAAATCGGTTGGCAGCCGCTCCAAGAACCCCAGCACCCGCTGCACCTTCTCGCCCGAGGGGCTGGTCAGGATGGTGTAGCGCAGCTCTGGGCGGTCGAAGGTCTTCGGACTAATGATGGCGTCGAACGCCGTGATCCCCAGCTCGCGCTGGACGTCCATGAGCACGATCTTGCTCGCCGTCCCGGTGAGGGCGACAAGCGGCGGCACGACACCGTGCGAAGCGCAGTAGTCGCGGGTAAGCCGGCCGAGATTGAGATAGGCGGTGCGGAAATCGTGTCCCCACTCGGAAACACAGTGCGCTTCGTCGATGGCAATGAGCGAGATGGGGGTGTTCGCGGTGAGCGCCCGCAATGCCTCGCGAAACGGGACCGTTTGGAATCGCTCCGGAGCCACATAGCAGAATAGATAGTGCCCCGACTGGAACGCTTGGAGCGCCAGTCCACGCTCCTCTGTTGTCAGTTGGCTTGTAATGCCGATGCAGCGGTCGATCCCCACCGCCGCCAAGTTGTCGATTTGGTCATCGATCAACGAGAGGATCGGATCCACGGCGATGCATCGCCCCGGTAGGAGAAGGCCGCTAACTGAAAGGCGATTGATTTCCCCGCGCCCGTAGGCAGGAGCACCACCGAGTCAAGCCCGCGCAACGTGCGATCAATGACCTCCCACTGGCCGTCCCAAAAGTCTTCCTTGCGAAACAGGTAGTGGAGGAACCAGCGCGCATCCTCCCGTTCTGGTGACGCGAGTCGTGCCGGCGACGCCGCAGTGAGTGGCGCGCGGATCTCAGCCGGGAAGCAGATGTCCGACACCAAGAACCGCGCCCGCACCCCCCGCGCCGAGTTGTCGATCGTTCCGTCCGCCGGCCCGACCAGCACGTCGAGCTCCGGATCGACCTCGCCATCCCCTACGATCGCGACGCGCGGCTCGATCGCGCGAACCGGCCGCCGATGCAGGCGCGCGAGGCGGCCGATCAGCTCCAGCAGGTCGTCTACCGCGAGCCGGATGATCGTGGCGGCCTGCGGGTCGTCCCGAAGCGGGGTGGGGACAGCAACCCCGATGCGCCAAGGGACACCGAGGTGGAGCCAACCGCCGCGTAGCGCAGCGAGCAACGACAGCTGTATTTGGTGGGCGTACTTGCACCAGCGGACGATGCGCGAGAGTTTGGTTTCCGGTGGCAGGTCACGCCGCCCGTCCAACAGGATCTGCTTCACGATATCGAGGTTCGGGCCGCGGCGGTCGCGGGCCTCGCTCGCTGGGACGCGGACGATGCGCACCCCGGCCGCCTCGAGCGCCCGGTCGCGCGCCGCGTCTCGATCACGGTGGGAGTCGTGCTGCGAGCCATCGACCTCTACGAGAATGGCATCACCTTCTGGATGGACGAGCAGGAGATCGCCACGCTCGGCTGTGTGCGGATCGATGGCCGGACTGATGGAGGCGAGTTCTATCTGTGGCAGGAGTGACCAAGGCAGTCTCTCGCGGTCGGCCAGCGCTAGTACCCAGTCGCAAACTGCGCGTTCCTCAGGGCTGTCGAACAGAAGTGGGCGGAACCGGCACGATGGGGTGAAGGCAACACGGCGCACGGCCTCGATGACCGGCTCGGCCTCGTCGGGCAGCACGGCCTCCTCTCCCAGGGTGCGCTCCAGAGACGGCGAGCAGAAGGGGGTGGTCCCTCGGGTCAGCAGCGACTCGGCGACCGCGATCACGTTGCGATCTTCCGGTGGCACACCCTCGCTATGCGGCAGTGGGTAATCGAGCCGCCACTGGGCGGCCGCTCGCACCAGCGATCGGTCGGCACCGGCCATGTGCAGATGCTCCACGAACGCGGCGGGCAGCCCGCATGCCTGAAAAAACGCGGTCTGTAACTGTCGTTCCCGCGGTGCGGCGGTCGGGAGGACCGGAAAAGTTCGTGGCTTAGCAGGCGGCGAAGTTGTCTGGGACGGGAGGATCACCATCGGACGTGGTGGGCGTGAACTCAGCATTGCTCCCCTCCGCCTATTTGGAGGAACGGGAGCGCGCCCGGTCTTGGCGTCCGCGCGGCCCGGCCATTGCTCGCCGGCGAGCGCGTGGTGCGTCGGACCTCATTCGATCGTGCTCAGGTCGATGCGCCTCTGCACGAAGTTGGTGTAGACCTCGCCGCGGCGGAAGAAGGCGTTGTCCAGGACTCTGAGGTGGAAGGGGATGGTGGTGGGTACGCCGCCGATCTCGAACTCGCCCAGGGCGCGGCGCATGCGGGCGATGGCCTCCTCCCGCGTCTGCCCCCAGGCGGTCACCTTGGCCACCAGGGAGTCGTAGTAGGGGGGGATGGTGTAGCCGGCGAAGGCGTGGGTGTCCACCCGCACCCCCGGCCCGCCCGGGGGGAGGAAGGTGGTGATGGTGCCCGGCGCGGGGCGGAAGTCGTGCCGCGGGTCTTCGGCGTTGATCCGGCACTCGATGGCATGCCCGCTGAAGGTGACCTCCCGCTGTGAGAGCGGAAGCCGCTCGCCCGCGGCGATGCGGATCTGCTCCTTGACCAGGTCCACTCCCGTCACCATCTCCGTCACTGGGTGCTCCACCTGCAGGCGCGTGTTCATCTCCATGAAGTAGATGTTCTCCTGCTTGTCCACCAGGAACTCCACGGTCCCCGCGTTGACGTAGTGGATGGCCTGGGCCGCCCGCAGCGCCGCCCGGGCCAGGCGCTCCAGCGTCTTCTCCCGCAGCCGCGGAGGCGGGGACTCCTCGAGGAGCTTCTGGTGCCGTCGCTGCACAGAGCAGTCCCGCGCCCCCAGGTGTATCAGCCCGCCGTGGGCGTCCGCCAGGATCTGCACCTCCACGTGCCGCGGCTCGTCCACGTACTTCTCGATGTACAGCTTCCCGTCGCCGAAGGCTGCCTCCGCCTCCCGCTGCGCCACCTGCAGCGCTGCGCGCAGGTCCTCCCGCGAGTGCACCACCCGCATGCCCCGGCCGCCGCCGCCGGCGGAGGCCTTGAGCAGAAGGGGAAAGCCTATGGTTCTGGCGATCTCCAGCACCTGCCGCTCCCCGTCCACCGGCCCCTCGCTGCCGGGCACCACGGGAACGCCGGCCTTGAGCATCACCTGCCGCGCCTGGGCCTTGTCGCCCATCTTGCGAATGGCGTCGGCGCCGGGGCCGATGAAGGCGATCTTCAGGTCGGCGCAGATCTCGGCGAACTGCGCGTTCTCCGCCAGGAAGCCGTACCCGGGGTGGATAGCGTCCACACCCAGGATCTCGGCCGTGCTCAGTATGTTGGGGATGTTCAGGTAGGATTCCGCGGCCGGCGGCGGGCCGATGCAGAAGGCCTCGTCGGCCAGCCTGACGTGCAGCGCGTTGCGGTCCGCTTCCGAGTACACGGCGACCGTGCGGATGCCCAGCTCGCGGCAGGCGCGGATGACGCGCACGGCGATCTCGCCCCGGTTGGCGATGAGGACCTTCTGGAACACCGCCGCCTCAGGGGAGCGGCTCAAGCAACACCAGGGGCTGGCCGTACTCCACCGGGGCCCCGTTCTCCGAGAGGATGCGCACCACCCGGCCGCTCACCTCGCTCTGGATTTCGTTGAAGAGCTTCATGGCCTCGATGATGCAGACGGTCTGCCCGGCCTGCACCACGTCCCCTTCCCGGATGAAGGGCGGCGCGTCGGGGGAGGGGGCGCGGTAGAAGGTTCCAACCATGGGCGCGGTGATGGTCTTGAGGTGGTCGGGCACCACCTCCCCTGCCGCAGCCAGCTCCTCCGCAGAGACGGCCAACTCTCCTGGGGGAGCCGCGGGGGCTGCCGCCTCCGGCGGTACCGGTCGCGGCGGACGCCGCGCAGAGGCAGGGGAGGGGACCTCCGTCCGCCCCGCCGCCTTCTTGATGGTCACCTTCAGCCGCGGGGACTCCACGGTGAGCTCCGTGATGTCCGCCTCGTCGGCGAGTTTCAGGAGCGCACGGATCTCCTCCAGGTCTAACCCCTGCTCCACCGGCATCTCACCCGCCCTTCCACCCCGCCGCTGCCTGCGCCCCCCACAGGGATTCGCCGCCCAATTCTCCGGAACCCCGCCCCTCGTCCGGGGCCATCTCCCGCGAGCCTAACCGCGGGAGAGGCTCTCCACGTGCCGCCCCATCCTCCGGTACCGCTCGTAGCGCAGGGCCGGCAGCCGCTCCAGAGGTATCTCCCTCAGCGCCATGAGGTGGCGGCGCAGCGGTTCGCGAACCGCCCCCACGGCGGCATCGGGGTCGCGGTGCGCGCCTCCCTCAGGCTCGGGAACGATCTCGTCCACGACCCCCAGTGCGGCCAGATCCTCCGCGGTCAGGCGCAATGCCTCCGCAGCCTCCTGCGCTCGCGAGGCGTCGCGCCAGAGGATGGCGGCACACCCCTCCGGAGGGATGACGGTGTAGATGGCGTGCTGCAGCATCAGTACCGCGTCTCCCACGCCCAGGGCCAGCGCTCCTCCGCTTCCCCCCTCGCCGGTGATCACCACCAGAATGGGGGTGCGCAGGGTGCTCATCTCCATGATGTTGCGGGCGATGGCCTGGGCCTGCCCACGCTCCTCCGCCTCATCCCCGGGGAAGGCGGCGGGGGTGTCCACGAAGGAGAGCACGGGGTAGCCGAACTTCTCCGCCAGCTTCATCACCCGCAGGGCTTTGCGGTAGCCCTCCGGGTTGGGCATCCCGAAGTTGTGCGCCAGGTTCTCCCGGGTGTCGCGTCCCTTGTACGGCCCCATCACCGCCACAGGCTGCCCCTCGAACCAGCCCAGGCCGGCCAGCAGCGCCGGGTCGTCGCGGAAGAGCCGGTCCCCGTGCACCTCCACAAAGTCGGTGACCAGCCCCAGGATGAAGTCGGGTGCCTTGGGCCGCTGCGGGTGGCGCGCCAACTGGACGACCTCCCACGGCGAGAGGCGGGGGGCGGCGGGGGAGCCCGCCTGGGGGGTCGGCAGCGGCTCGGCGGCCATGACCTATGCCGGCTCGGCCTGGGCGGCGCGCGGCGCCCCGAAGAAGCGGAGCAGCCGACCTAGCTGCGCACGCATCTGGTCGCGGGGGACGATCATGTCGATCAGCCCGTGTTCCAGGCAGAACTCCGCCGTCTGAAAGGTCTCGGGCAGGCGACGCCCGATGGTCTGCTCGATCACCCGCCGTCCGGCAAACCCTATCAGCGCTCCGGGCTCAGCCAGGATCAGGTCGCCCAGGAAGGCGAAGGACGCGGTCACCCCGCCGGTGGTCGGGTCGCACATCACCGAGATGTAAGGCAACCGCTCCTGGTGCAGCCGGGCCACGGCGGCGCTGGTTTTGGCCAGCTGCATCAGCGCCAGCGCCCCCTCCTGCATGCGGGCGCCCCCGGAGGCGGAGAAGGTGACGAGCGGCAGGCCCTGCTGCAGCGCCCGCTCGGCGGCGCGGGCCACCTTCTCACCGACCACCGAGCCCATGGAGCCGCCCATGAAGGGGAAGTCCAGCACGGCCACCACCGTGCGAAAGCCGTGCACGGTGCCCACGCCGGTCACTGCCGCCTCCGCGCGGCCGGTGCGCCGGCGGGCCTCCTCCAGCTTCTCCGCGTAGCCGACGAACCCCAGGGGATCAACGGAGGTCAGCCCCGCGTCAAACTCCACGAAGCTGCCCGGATCCAGGGTGATGGCGATGCGCTCCGGGGCGGAGAGGCGGTGGTGGTAGCCGCAGCGGGGACAGACCTGCAGGTTACGTTCCAGCTCCTTCTGGTAGATGAGACGCTGGCAGCGGGGACACTTCGCCCACAGCCCGCTGGGCATCTCGCGGCGCTGCGGCGAGGTGTACTTCGGCCGGCGCAGCCATGGTGACATGACGCTGTCCGCAGCATTATACCACCGGGGACCGAACGCCGGGGCGCGGGGGCGCGGGCTCGGCCGCGCGACGCCTGATGGCGAATTATAATGGAGGGGCGCTGTTATCCGGTCATGAGGAGGTCACTGTGAGCGTTGGCCCTCCCCGGCGCGAGTCTCCGGGATTCTCCACCATCGTCTTCGTCGTGCTGCTCTCCTTGGTCCTGGGCGCGGCGCTGGGCAATACATACCTGCCGCGCTACTTCCCCCGCATCGGCGGCGTGCCTTCGCTGCCGCTGACGCCCCCCGCCCCTCCCGCTACCCCCGGGCCCCTGCAGGGCCCGCCCCTGACGGTGCCCCGGGCGGTGGAGAGCGAGGAGTCAGCGGTGATCAAGGCCGTGGAGAAGGTGCGCCCGGCGGTGGTGAACATCACCACACAGGCCAGGGTGCAGACCTTCTTCGGCGTCTTCCCCCAGGAGGGTGCCGGATCGGGCGTCATCGTCCGCAGCGACGGGCTCATTCTCACCAACTTCCACGTCATCCAGGGGGCGCAGGACATCACCGTCACCCTGCTTACCGGAAAGAAGCTGCCCGGGCGCGTGGTCGGTGCCGACCGCTTCACCGACCTGGCGGTCATCAAGGTGGAAAGCGATCGAGCCCTGCCCGTGGCGGAGCTGGGGACCAGCAGCAGCCTCAAGGTGGGGCAGATGGCCATCGCCATCGGCAACCCCTTCGGCCTGGGCAGCAGCGTCACGGTGGGCGTCATCAGCGCCCTCAACCGGAGCATCCAGATCAGCCCTGACTTCGTAGTGGACAACCTGATCCAGACCGACGCGGCCATCAACCCGGGGAACAGCGGGGGCGCGCTGGTGGACAGCGCGGGGCGGCTCATCGGCATCAACACCGCCATCGTCCGCGACGCCCAGGGCATCGGATTCGCCATCCCCGTGGACATCGCCGTCAGCATCATGAACCAGTTGATCCAGACCGGGCGCGTGGTGCGGCCGGCGCTGGGGATCATCCTGGGCGGGGAGATCGACCCGCTGATCCAGCGCTCCTACGGCCTGCCCACAGACCATGGGGTGATCGTGCAGGACGTGCCCCCGGGCAGCCCCGCCGCCACCGCCGGCATGATGCCCAACGACATCATCGTGGGCATCGACGGTCAGTCCATCAGGGGGGTCAACGACCTGCGGCGCGCCCTCTTCGAGAGGCGGCCTGGAGACCGGGTGCAGGTACAGGTCATCCGCGGCGGGCGGCGGATCACCCTGACGGTGGTCCTGACCGAGCTGCGTCAGTAGCGGCAGCTCCGTGTCCCTGATAGCCGCGGAGCGGCTGGTCGGCCCGCTGGTGATGGTGGACTTCTCCGGCCGCTGCCCCTCGCAGCGCGTGGCCGATCTGATCGCACGGCGGCACCTGGGCGGGGTAGTCCTCTTCGACAAGAACATCGAGAGCACAGCGCAGGCGGCCAGCCTCTGCGCGGAACTTCAGGAGCTGGCGCGGAGGGCCGGCGCGCCGCCGCTACTGATCGCCGTGGACCAGGAGGGCGGCGCGGTGGAACGGCTGCCGCTGGGCCTGCCGGGAGCGATGGCTTTGGGAGCGACGGGCTCCGCGGCGCTGGCTGAGGAGGCCGGGCGCCTAGTTGGGCGGGCGCTGCGCGCAGCGGGCTGCCCCGTCAACTTCGCCCCCGTCCTGGACGTCAACTCCAACCCCGGGAACCCGATCATCGGCGTCCGCTCCTTCGGCGAGGACGCTGGGCTGGTGGCCCGGCTGGGCTGCGCCTTCGCCCGCGGCCTGCGCCAGGCCGGCGTGGCCGCCACCGGCAAGCACTTCCCCGGACACGGCGATGCGGACCGCGACTCCCACCTGGACCTCCCGGTGGTGGGGCACCCGCTGGAGCGGCTGGAGGCGGTGGAGTTCCTCCCGTTTCGCCGGGCGATTCGGGAAGGCCTGCCGGCGCTGATGACCGCGCACGTGGCCTTCACCGCCTTCTCCTCCCTCCCGGCCACACTCTGCCCCCCGCTGCTGGAGGGGATGCTGAGGCGGGAGTGGAGGTTCGACGGGGTCGTATTCACCGACAGCCTCTCCATGGCCGCGGTCAGAGATCAGGTTGGGGCGGGCACGGCGGCGGTGCTGGCTCTGCTGGCGGGCGCCGACGTCCTGCTGGCCCTTGGGGAGGCGGAACTGCAGGAGGAGGTCTTCACCGCCGTGGATCGAGCTGTCGCCGAGGGAGTCCTGAGCACATCCCGCCTGCTGCAGTCCCACAGGCGCCTGCAGCGGCTGCGGGCGGACCTGTCCCTTCCGGACAGATCGGAGAGGGGTCCGGGAGCAGAACATGCCGGGGCGGAGGAGGCGGCCGTGCGGGCGCTGGCGGAGGAGATAGCCGCGGCGGCTGTGACGCTGGTGCGATGCGCCCCGGGGAGGGTTCCTCTGCCGGATGGCCCGGTCCTGGTGGTCACCGCTGCCGGTGAAGCCGCCCCGGCTGTAGGGGCCGGCCCGACCCTGGGGGAGATGCTGCGGGCGCTGCACCGCCCGGCGCGGGACGGCTGGCTGCGACCCGGACAGCCGTGGGACGGCGCGCCCGGGGAGCAGGGTACCGTGATCCTCGTGACCTACAGCCGTGGCAACCCGTCGTCCTGGCAGGTGGAGCTCGTCCGCCGGGCGCAGCAGACCCACCGCGACCGCCTGGTGTTGGTGGCGACGGGGACGCCCTACGACCTGGCCGCCACTCCGGCGGTGTCCACCTGCCTAGCCACCTACGGGAGGGAGCCCGTGCTCCTCCGGGCGGCGGCGCGGATTCTGGCAGGGGCTTCCCCGCCGCGGGGGCGCCTGCCCGTGGCCATCCCCGGTCTCCATCCCGCGGGGTCGGGCGTCGTGTGGTAGACTGCCCACGTGTTCCGGGCAGCGTTGCGCAACTACCTCGAAGCGGCGGCGCGGCGGGCCATGGCCGCAGGAGCCCTCCCCACAGTACCCCTCCCCGAGGTGGAGGTGGACGTCCCCCGGGGGCGCCGCCACGCCGACTACGCCAGCAACCTGCCGCTGGCGCTGGCCCGGATATGCGGACGGCCGCCGCGGGAGGTGGCCCGGGCGCTGGTCGACGCCCTGGAGGTTCCCCCGCAGCAGGTGGCGCGGGTGGAGGTGGCGGGTGCGGGGTTCATCAACTTCTTCCTGGCTCCGGCGTGGCTGCACGAGCTGCTGAAGCAGATCCACGCCGCAGGAGAGGCCTACGGCAACAGGGACCTGGGCGGGGGCAGGCGTGTGAACATCGAGTTCGTCAGCGCCAACCCCACCGGGCCGCTGCACATCGGCAGTGGGCGCAACGGGGTGATCGGCGACGTCCTGGCCAACCTCCTTGAGGCTCTGGGCTACCGGGTTACCCGGGAGTACTACATCAACGACGCCGGGCTGCTGGTGCACACTCTGGCGCAGAGCGTGGCCTATCACTACTTCGCGCACTTCGGGCACGAGCACCCCTTCCCCGAGGACGGCTACCGAGGGGAGTATGTGCGCGAGCTGGCCCTACGCCTGGCGGAGCGGGACGGCGCCATCTGGCTGGAGCGCCCGGAGGAGGAGCGTCTGGCTGCGTTCCGAGACTTCGCCCTGGGCGAGATCCTGGCGGACATCCGGCGCACCCTGGACGCCTTCGGCATCCACTTCGACGTCTGGTTCAGCGAGAGCAGCCTCTACGAGCAGGGAGCGGTGGACCGGGTCCTGGCCAGACTGCGGGAGCGCGGCCTGCTCTACGAGCAGGACGGCGCCGTATGGTTCCGCTCCACCAGCTTCGGCGACGAGAAGGACCGGGTGATCATCCGCCGCAGTGGCTGGCCCATGTACTACGCGGCGGACATCCCCTACCACCTGAACAAGCTGGAGCGCGGCTTCGACCACCTTATAAATGTCTGGGGGATCGACCACATCGGCGACATCGCCCGCGTCAAGGGCGGCCTGGCGGCCCTGGGGGTGGATGTGAGCCGGTTGGAGATCGTCCTCTACCAGCATGTCCGCCTGCGCAACGAGGGAGAGCTGCTGCGCATGTCCCGGCGGCGGGGCGAGTACGTAACCCTTCAGGACCTGCTGGAGACGGTGGGTCGGGATGCGGCGCGCTACTTCTTCTGCATGTACAGCCCCTCGGTGCCCATGGACTTCGACTGGAAGCTGGCCCAGGAGAGGTCCCAGGAGAACCCCGTCTACTACGTCCAGTACGCCCACGCCCGCATCAGCGGCATCCTGCGGGAGGCAAGGCAGCACCCCGTGGGGCGGGGGATTGTGGGGCCTGCCGCCGAGGGCGGCGGTTGGGCAGTGGACCCTGCTGCCGTGCAGCGAGCCGACCTCTCCGTCCTCACCCACGAGACGGAGGTGGCCCTGCTGCACGCCCTGGGAGAACTCCCCGAGGTGGTCACAGCTGCGGGTATGCGGCGGGAGCCGCAGCGGCTGTGCGCCTACGCCCGCGGGCTGGCCGAGGCGTTCCACGTCTTCTACACCCAGTGCCGAGTGCTATCCGACGATCCCGTGCTAACCGTCGCCCGCCTGATCCTGGCAGACGCCGTCCGCCTGGTGCTGAGGCGGACCCTGGGTCTGATCGGGGTCTCCGCCCCCGAGCGGATGTGACCGCCTCCCCCTGGGCATGAGGGGGTCGCATAGGTTATAGTGACTAGCAGGAGGCCGATAGCCCGAAGGCGAACTCCAAAGCGGCCACTCGACGGAACGGCCTTTCCGAGCCAGCATCCCGTTCGACAACATGACGTGCAGGCGTATGGAGCGCGCCGGCCGTTCCCTAGACCGTGAGGTCCGACTCACGCACACCGAACTCCCAATGGCTACCACCCAGAGGAGACACCTGATGCGCACGCTCGGCGCCGCGTTCCTGGTGCTGGTCCTGGCCGCGCCCGGCTGGGCCGACATCTTCACGGACATCAGCGGGCTCCCCGCGCAGCGGGCCATTGAGCGCCTGGCTGCCAAAGGGGTCGTCCGCGGGACGGCCGAGGGCCGGTTCCTCCCCGGAAGCGTGGTCACCCGCCTGGAGATGGTCCTCTTCCTGGTACGCCTGCTGGGAGTCTCCGGGCAGGGGCTGGTGCCGCCGGAATTCCGGGACCTAGAGCGGATCCCCCAGGGGGCCCGTCCCGCCGTGGCCGCGGCGGTGAGCCTGGGGACGGTGTCGGCGCGCAGCGTGGAGCTGAAGAAGGGCGACATCCTATATACCCTGACCGTGGACAAGGTGGCCTACGGCCCCCAGGAGGAGGTACTCCTCACCTTTGTCATCAGCAACACGGGCAAGGAGGACGTCCTCTTCGAGTACCACAACTCCCAGTTCCACGACTTCATCGTCCGGGCGGCGGACGGGATGGAGGTCGCCCGCTGGTCGCTGGGTAAGGCCTTCCTCCCCGTGGAGAAGCCCGTGCCGCTTGCCGCAGGCAAGTCCATGAACTTCAACACCCGGTGGAGGCAGCTGGACCAGAACGATCGGCCCATAGGCCCCGGGCGCTACGAGATCGTCGCCGTGCACACCACCAAGACCGCTCCCACAGCGCTCTCCCTGTTCTTTCAGAAGGGGCTTGTTGTGGGGTATCCGGACAACACCTTTCGCCCCGACCAGCCCGTGACCCGGGCGGAACTGGCGGCCCTGGCTGTACGCGCCGGGGGTCTGGACGCCGAGGCGTTCGCCAGGGCCACGGCCACCCTGCCCGTCTCAGACAACGCCGCGGTCCTGCCCTGGGCGCGCGGCAGTGTGGCCGTGGCCATCGAGCGGAAGATGGTCCCTCTGGTGGATGGGGCCTTCCGGCCAGCGCAGGGGGCCACGCGCGCCGACGCCGCCGTGGCCCTGGACGTAGTCATGGGACTGCTGAAGAAGTACGACTTCCAGAAGGGCGTCTTGCGCGGGCTGCAGGAGAGCCGGCCGCCCACCATCACCATCGAGGACGAGAAGAAGGCGGTGCGCACCTTTCGCGTGGCCCCGGCCCATGCGGTCTACCGCAACGACCGCCGCGCCTCTCTGGGGGCGCTGCGGCCGGGGGATACCCTGCAGTTCCTCAAGGAAAGCGACGTGGGCGACGTAGTCTACATCGAGGCCACGGGACCGTGACCGCCGGCGGAGGGGCGACGATGAAGTTCTTTCTGGACACGGCCAATCTGGAGGAGATCCGCCAGGCGGTGGATTGGGGGTTGTGCGACGGGGTGACCACCAACCCCACCCTGGTGGCCCGCGAGGGGCGGGAACACAAGGCTCAGATCCTGGAGATCGCCAGGCTGGTGGGCGGCCCCATCTCCGTGGAGACCACCAGCGACGACGCCGAGGAGATGGTGCGCCAGGGGGTGGAGTTCGCCGGCTGGGCCCCCAATGTGGTGGTCAAGGTGCCGATGACTCCTCAGGGGCTGCAGGCCTGCCGCCAGCTGAGGGGGCGGGGGATCGCCGTCAACGTCACCCTGACCTTCTCCGCCAACCAAGCTCTGCTGGCCTGCAAGGCGGGGGCAACCTTCGTCAGCCCCTTCGTCGGGCGGCTGGACGACATCGGCCACGACGGCATGCAGGTGGTGCGGGATGCGGTGCAGATGGTCCGCAACTACGGATTCTCCACCCAGGTGCTGGCGGCCAGCCTGCGTCACCCGCTGCACGTCACCGCAGCGGCGCTGGCCGGTGCGCACATCGCCACCATGCCCTTCAAGGTCCTGGAGCAGCTCTTCAAGCACGCGCTCACCGACGTGGGCCAGGCACGCTTCCTGGCCGACGCGGCCAAGCTGCGGGCGGAAGTGGAAAAACCCAAAGCCAGGGTGTGATGTCCCGTGCTCGCTATCGCTGACCTGCAAGAGAAAACCCTCGCCGAGCTGCAGGAGCTGGCCAAAGAGCTGAACATCGCCAACCTGCGGCGCTACCGCAAACAGGAGCTGATCATGCGCATCCTGCAGGCCCAGACGGAACGGGAAGGGTTGATGTTCCGCGCCGGCATCCTGGAGATCATGGCCGAGGGCTACGGGTTCCTGCGCACCAGCGGCTACCTACCGGGACCGGAGGACATATACGTCTCCCCCTCGCAGATAAAGCGCTTCGGCCTGCGGGTGGGCGACGAGGTGCTGGGGCAGGTCCGACCCCCCAAGGACAACGAGAAGTACTTCGCCCTGTTGCGCGTGGAGGTGGTCAACGGGCTGGACCCGGAGCAGGCGCGCAACCGGCCCAACTTCGAGCAGCTCACACCGGTCTTCCCCCATGAGCGGATCAAGCTGGAGATGCCCGACGGCGACCTCACCGTGCGCGTGGTGGACCTCTTCGCCCCCATCGGCAAGGGGCAGCGGGCGATGATCGTCTCCCCGCCCAAGGCCGGCAAGACCACCCTGCTGAAGCGGATCGGTCAGGCGGTGGTGCAGAACCACCCCGAAATCTACCTGATCGTCCTCCTGCTGGATGAGCGGCCGGAGGAGGTCACGGACATGCGCCGCTCCGTGGAGGCCGAGGTCATCGCCAGCACCTTCGACCGGCCCCCGGAGGAGCACATCCAGGTGGCCGACCTGGTGCTGGACCGGGCCAAGCGCCTGGTGGAGGGCGGCCGGGATGTGGTCATCCTGCTGGACAGCCTGACGCGCTTCTCCCGCGCCAACAACCTGGTCATCCCACCCTCAGGTCGCACCCTCTCCGGCGGGCTGGACCCGGCGGCGCTGCACCGGCCGAAGCGCTTCTTCGGTGCGGCGCGGAAGATCGAGGAGGGCGGCAGCCTGACCATCGTCGCCACCGCCCTGATCGACACCGGCAGCCGCATGGACGACGTCATCTACGAGGAGTTCAAGGGCACCGGCAACATGGAGCTGCACCTGAACCGCAAGCTGCAGGAGCGCCGCACCTTCCCGGCCATCGACATCAAGATGTCGGGCACGCGCCGGGAGGAGCTGCTCCTCACCGACGAAGAGCTGCGCAAGGTCTGGGTGTTGCGCAAGAGCCTGGAGCAGCTGGACACGGTGGCCATGACCGAGCTGATCCTGGACCGGCTGCGCCGTACCCCCAACAACGCCGGGTTCCTGCGCTCCATCGTCAAGAGCGCGGAGGAGGACGCCGTCGGCTCGTAAACGGGAGAAATCTCGAGCGCGCAATAGAAATTCCCCGAAAACTGCCGATCTGCCAGATCCTGCGAACTCAAGTTCGCAGGATCTTTCGTTAGATAGAAAAATCGACGGTTTCCCGCAGGACTTTGCCGACGCGCGTCGAAACGCCTCGCGGGAAGAGGCACATCCGGATGCCCTTCACGGCGGCCAGCCCGCCGGCACGCGGGTGCAGTCGTGCGCCGCCGTGGCTCAACCGTTTTCGCTGCTTTCACCGATTTCCAGCGCCCTTTCCTGGGACGGAGGAGATGGGCAACCGCGCAGTTCCGGCATTCCTGCTCGTCGCACTGCTGGTCCCGTTGCCGAAGGCGTTCTCCGCGACGGAACCGAGGGCGTTCTTCACGACGGAGCCGAAGGCGTTCTCCGCGGCCGGGCCGGCGGCACCCGGTCCCTTCGTCGACGTACCCCCGGTCGGCACGGTTCGGGGCGCCGCGCAGATCCGCAGCCTGTCGCTCCTCCACGGGCTGGAGGCGTTTGTCCAGCCCCAGCCCACAGATGCAGCGGCGCAGGCCGTGGCCCCTGCAACACCGCTCGCATCAGGTCGGAGGGCCGTTGCCGCTGTGCCTGCGGCGCGAGGAGGGGAGGCGGCACCGCGCACCCTCCGTGCCCCCGACTCCGCGCCAAGCGGGGCTGCGCTACGCCACCGGGTGGCCGCCGGGGACACCCTCTTCGACCTCGCTCGCCGCTACGGCACCACCGTCGACGCCATCGCTGCCGCCAACACCCTCTCCTCCCCGCACGCCCTGCAGATCGGACAGGAGCTGATCATCCCGCCCAAGGCGAAGGTGCCGGCCGCGGTGGCATCGGCGCCGCGTCGGCAGGTCTCCAGTTCGGAGGCCTCCGTCGCCTACCGCGTGCAGCCGGGGGACACGCTGTTCGCCATTGCCCGCCGCTACGGGACCACCGTGGAAGCCATCGCCGCCGCCAACGGGCTGCCCTCGGCCCACCGTCTGCGGGTGGGCCAGCGACTGGTCCTGCCCGCGGGCCGACGGTTAGCACCTGCGGCGTTGGCCGTGCGGGCGGCTCGCCCTCCGCTGGCGGCGCGTCCCGCCCTGAGCTGGCCCGCTCGGGGGATGATCACCTCCCGCTACGGCTGGCGCTACAGGCAGCACCACGACGGCATCGACTTGGCCGCTCCCTGGGGGACGCCGATCCACGCCGCCCGCGCGGGCCGTGTGGTCCTGGCCGGGTGGTACTACGGGTACGGGCGCACGGTGATCATCGAGCACGAGGGCGGGCTGCGCACCCTCTACGGACATGCCTCCAGGCTCCTGGTGCGTCCCGGGCAGGTGGTGAGGCAGGGGGAGCGGATCGCTCTGGTGGGATGCACCGGCCGGTGTACCGGCGCGCATGTCCACTTCGAGGTGCGGATCAACGGGCGGCCGGTGAACCCGCTGCCGTACCTGCGCTAGCCGCGCAGCGGCATCGAGCGGCGCCGTCGCCGTGGAGACATGCGGCGCGGCATGCGTAGCGCCCGTGGCGGCCGGCAGCGTGGCATCCGAAGAACCCACAGTGCAGCGTTCATGATATAATCCGACGGACTTGCGCTGTGCGGGCGTATTGTCGCCCGGCGGCACGGAGGTTGCGGCATGAAGAAGGATATTCACCCTCCCTACTACCGGGCGACGGTGACTTGCGCCTGCGGTGAGACCTTCGTAACGGGGTCGACCAAGCAGTCCATCCGCGTGGAGATCTGCTCGCGCTGCCACCCCTTCTACACGGGGCAGCGCAAGTTCGTGGATGCTGAGGGCCGCGTGCAGAAGTTCGCCCGCAAGTACGGCCTCAAGGTCTAGGCGCAGGGCTTTCCTGTCCCGGCACGCCACCGGCCCATGACCGCACGGCCCGGCACGCTGGAGGTCATCGCCGGCCCCATGTTCTCCGGCAAGAGCGAGGAGCTCATCCGCCGCGTGCGCCGCGCCCAGATTGGCCGGCAGCGGGTGCAGGTCTTCTCCCACGCCCTGGACACCCGCTACGGGGAGAACCAGGTCCGCTCCCACGACGGGGGAGCGCTGGCGTCGATTCCCGTGGCCAGCAGCGCCGACCTGGAGGCGCACGTCGATCCCCAGGCCGAGCTCATCGCCGTGGACGAGGTGCAGTTCATGGACGAGGGGATCGCGCGCGTGGCCGAGGGGTTGGTGGCGCGGGGGGTGCGGGTGGTCCTTGCCGGCCTGGACACAGACTTCCGCGGCGAGCCCTTCGGGCCCATGCCCCGCCTCCTGGCGCAGGCGGACCGGGTGACGAAGCTGGAGGCGGTGTGCATGGTCTGCGGCGGTCCGGCCCAGCGCACGCAGCGCCTGGTGGAGGGGCGTCCCGCCCCCTATGACGCCCCGGTGATCCAGGTGGGGGCCAGGGAGGCCTACGAGGCCCGCTGCCGGCTGCACCACGAAGTGCCGGGCAGGCCCTGAGGCCCGCCCGGCGTAGGTTCTACGGTTGCTATAATCAACCCGGAATGCTGGAGCAGACGGTTCTTGCCAGGCTGGAGGCCCTCGAGGCGCGCTACGAGGAGCTGACGCGCCTGCTCGCCGACCCGGCGACGCTGGCGGCGCCCGACCGCTACCAGAAGGTGGCCAAAGAGCACGCCGATCTGGCCGCCATGGTGGCCCTCTACCGAGACCTGCAACGGGTGCGTCGTGAGGCCGAGGAGGCCGGGACCATGGCGCGGGAGGAGGCCGACTCCGAGATGCGCACCCTGGCGGCCGCGGAGGCGGCGCGCCTGCGGGCGGAGGCTGCCGCGCTGGAGGAGCGCCTGCGGGAGGCCCTGGCCCCGGCCCACCCGCACGACCGACGTGACATCATCATGGAGATCCGTGCTGGCACCGGGGGGGAGGAGGCGGCGCTCTTCGCCGGGGACCTGTTCCGCATGTACGGCCGCTATGCTGAGCGGCGCGGCTGGAAGGTGGAGGTCCTGGAGAGCAGCCCCACCGGGCTGGGCGGGTTCAAGGAGATAATTTTCGCCGTGAAGGGGCAGGGGGCCTACAGCCGGCTCAAGTTCGAAAGCGGCGTGCACCGGGTGCAGCGCGTGCCCGTTACTGAAGCCTCCGGACGCATCCACACCTCCACGGCCACGGTGGCGGTCCTGCCGGAGGCGGAGGAAGTCGACGTGCAGATCCGCCCCGAAGACCTGGAGATCGAGACCTTCCGAGCCGGCGGCGCCGGCGGGCAGAACGTGAACAAGGTGGAGACCGCGGTACGCATCCGCCACCTGCCCAGCGGCATTGTCGTCTCCTGCCAGGACGAGCGCTCGCAGTTCCAGAACCGGGAGAAGGCCATGCGCATCCTGCGGGCCCACCTGCTGCAGCGAGCGCAGCGGGAGCAGCAACAGGCCATCGCCCGGCAGCGTCGTCTTCAGGTGGGCACGGGGGAGCGCAGCGAGAAGGTGCGCACCTACAACTTCCCGCAGAACCGCGTCACCGACCACCGCATCGGCCTCTCACTGCACCGCCTACCCGCGGTGCTGGACGGCGAACTGGACGAGTTGATTGACGCTCTGGTCGCGGCCGATCGGGCGGCCGCTGCCACGTCGTAACGCGCGCCGTGCGCGCCGTCGCGGCCCGCGGCATGGATCGTCCTGCGTCCCCTTCTGCCCCGGCTACGGTGCGCGAGGCATGGCTGCTGGGCCGGGCATGCCTCCTGGCCAGCGGGGTGGAGGCCGGGGGGCTGGAGGCGGAGGTGCTGCTGCGGCACGTCCTGGGACTGGGGCGTGCGGCGCTCTACCTGGCCTGGAAGCGGCCCATCACCCCTGCAGCCTGGGAGCGCTTCCGCGCCCTCCTGGAGGAGCGGGCCCGCGGCCGGCCCGTTCCATACCTGGTGGGGTACCGGGAGTTCATGGGGGTGGAGCTGCGGGTGGACGAGAGGGTGCTCATCCCCCGCCCGGAAACGGAGATCCTCGTGGAGTTTCTGCTGAACGTCCTGCAGGGCCTGGCCGAGGCCCGGGTCATCGATGTGGGTACAGGCAGCGGCGCCATCGCCGTGGCCCTGGCCCGGTTCCTGCCACAGGTGCGGGTCCTGGCGGTGGACCTTTCGGCGGACGCCCTGGCCGTGGCACGGGAGAACGCCGCCCGCCACCGGGTGGCGGAAAGGATCACCTTCGCCCGTGGCGACCTGCTGGCCCCGGCGCGGCGGCGGGGGTGGAACCAGGTAGACGCCATCGCCTCGAACCCCCCCTACGTCGACCCGGCCAACGCCGGCACCCTGCCGCAGGAGGTGCGGCACGAGCCGGCTGTGGCCCTGCTGGCCGCGGAAGGCGGGACCGCCTTTCACGCCCGCCTGGCTGTAGAGGGGCCACCGCTGCTGCGGCCCGGCGGGTGGCTGGCGGTGGAGGTGGGCGCAGGCCAGGCTCAGGCGGTGAGCGAACTCTTCGCCCGAGTGGGGACGCTGGGCCAGATCCGCGCGGTCAACGACCTGGCGGGGATCCCTCGTGTGGTGGCCGCCCGACGCCGATGAGCCCTGCGGCACGATCCTACTACGACCTCTCCTTCCAGCCGGCGGTCCGCCCGGCCCTGCGGCCGCTGCCGATCATCCGGGTGACGGAGGACCAGGAGGCCCCCCGGCGCGCCGTACGCCTCATCCAGGAAGGAGGGCTGTTGGCCTATCCTACGGACACCGTCTACGGCGTCGGCTGCGACGCCTATGACAACGCCGCCGTTCTCCGGGTCTACGCGGTGAAGCAGCGGCCGCGCAGTGACCCCCTGCCCCTGCTCATCGCCGACCTGGAGCAGCTCGTCGACCTGGTGGCAGATGTCCCGGAGGCGGCGGGGCGTCTGATGCGGCGGTTCTGGCCGGGGGCCCTCACGCTGATCCTGCGCAAAGGGCGACGCGTCTCCTCCCTGGTCGCCGCCGGGGGCGAGCACGTGGCCGTGCGCCTGCCCGACCACCCGATCCCGCGCTCCCTCGTCCGGCTGGCGGGCGTTCCCATCGTCGGCACCAGCGCCAACCTCCACGGCAGTCGGAGCCCCACCACGGCGCAGCACGTGGCCTTCGAGCTGGGCGACCGGGTGGACATGATCCTGGACGGAGGGCGGACGCGGCACGGGCGGGAGTCCACGGTGGTGGACGCCACCACGGATCCCCCGCGGGTGGTGCGCGTCGGCGCCATCCCTCCCGTCGCCGTCGAGGAGGCCCTGCGCTGAAGATCGCCCTGGGCAGCGACCACGCCGGGTTCCCGCTGAAGGAGCACATCAAGGCGCTGCTCGTGGAGTGGGGGCACGAGGTGCATGACTGGGGTACTACGGGTCCCGATCCCGTCGACTACCCCGACTATGTGGCGCCGGCGGCGCGGGCGGTGGCCCGCGGCGAGGCTGACAGGGCCATCGTCTTCGGCGGGTCGGGGCACGGGGAGGCCATGGTGGCCAACAAGATACGGGGGGTGCGCGCCGCCCTCTGCCACGACGTGACCACGGCCCGCCTCTCCCGTCAGCACAACGACGCCAACGTGCTCTCCCTGGGGGCGCGGACCACGGGCACGGAGGTGGCCGCGGACATCGTGCGGGTGTGGTTGGAGACCTCCTTCGAGGGCGGGCGGCATCTGCGGCGGGTGCAGAAGATCCACGCGGTGGAGGCGGCGGAGGCCTCCGGCGGGCAGGGGGAAGGCGCGTAGGGATGGAACCTTGAGGGAGCACCCTGGCGGAGGTGGCTCCGTGAGCAAGGTCCATGTCTTCGACCACCCCCTGATCCTGCACAAACTGACCATCCTGCGCGACAAGCGCACCGGGCACAAGGAGTTCCGCGAGCTGGTGGAGGAGCTGGCCATGCTCATGGCCTTCGAGGCCACCCGCGCCCACCCGGTGAAGGAGACGGCGGTGGAGACGCCCCTGGGCACCGCCCGGGGTTGGTCCATCGCGGGGCAGGAGATCGCCGTGGTGCCCATCTTGCGCGCGGGGCTGGCCATGGAGGCGGGCATCACCAGGCTAATACCCACGGCGCGCGTGGGCCACGTGGGGATCTGGCGCGACCCGGAGACGCTGGAGCCCCACTCCTACTACGCCAAGCTGCCCGCAGACATCGCCGAGCGGGAGGCCATGGTCCTGGACCCCATGCTGGCCACAGGGGGTTCGGCGGTGGCCTGCATCGACACCCTGAAGCAGGCGGGCTGCCGCACCATCCGAGTCATGGCCATCATCTCCGCGCCTGAAGGCATCCAGAAGGTGCAGGCGGCCCACCCCGACGTGGAGATCTACACGGCGGCCGTGGACGACTACCTCAACGACCACGGCTACATCGTCCCGGGCCTGGGAGACGCTGGGGACCGCCTTTACGGGACGAAGTAGGAGGGCGGCGCATGGCGGCACGTCCGGGCTGGGACGAGTACTTCATGCGCATGGCTCACCTGGCGGCGACGCGCTCCACCTGTAGGCGCCGCCGCGTGGGCGCGGTCATCGTGAAGGACCGGATGGTGCTGGCCACGGGTTACAACGATACCCCCCGCGGCGTCCCCAACTGCGGAGACGGGGGATGCGCCCGTTGCGCGGGAGACGCTCCGCCGGGGACAGGCCACGACACCTGCCTATGCATCCACGCGGAGATGAACTGCGTCATCCAGGCGGCCTACCACGGGGTCTCCGTGGCGGGGGGAACACTGTACTGCACCTATCTCCCTTGTCTGAGCTGCGCCAAAACTCTGCTCAACGTGGGCATCCAGCGCATCGTCTTCGAGGGGCACTACCCCGACCCGCTCTCCCTGGAGCTGCTGACCGCCGCCAGCATCGAGCTGGTGCGCTACGCCGTGGAGGAAGCCCCCGCCTGAGG
>ENA-ORXB01000871-ORXB01000871.1-sediment-metagenome-genome-assembly--contig:-NODE-871-length-46932-cov-86.113563_pt1 | contig 46932 bp, 43 predicted proteins | sample MGYA00237863_ERZ511475 | MGnify/ENA primary metagenome ERZ511475 (study PRJEB26305, sample SAMN06343858) | sediment metagenome | isolation source: hot spring sediment | place: Canada: British Columbia... | reverse complement strand
CTTGGCCAGCCTCCTTCCCTCCACCCTCTCCGCAGCCTGTCCCAAGGCCTTGTTCAACGGCTTCCCAGGTACTATGAAGCTGTCCGACTTCCCGCCCCCGTTTATCATCGGCGTGTGTCCCCAGACTTCCCGATGCAGCCTGCCAACTCCACAGACAGAGACGGGATCTCCCGGTTCCCGCTCAAGGTGTTTCCGCACATGCCTGGGGTCTCCGACCACGCGGGCCTGAATGCCTCTCGCATTATCGATGCACCCAATATTGCCTTCCGCCATCCTGACGGCGTCAGCGTCCCGGAGGATCGCTTTCCAGCGATGAACCTGATTTCGTGGCTCCATACCCAGCCTATGCGTACCCCTGTCAACGCTTCGCTCCCACCCTTACAAGTGAAAACGCATGACTCGGGGCCAGTGTGGATCGCTACTCCTTCACTGTATGGCTCTCTCATTCACTACACCTTGCCGGTCTCTCCGGCGCACCAGGATTACAATTACTCCTAATCTTATTTCTTCATTTAATTCAGGTTCTAATATTCTTCCTTTTACCCTCACGAATACTGGGAAAATAAACGTATCCTCAGGGGCCCTTGATTTAAGCCTCAAAGCTCCAGATGGAAACATTGTCTATTCAGGAAGCCAGCCTTTTAACCTTACTGTTGGAGAGAGTAAGATACTGGAAATCCCAGTATCCATTCCATCCCTTAATTTTGGTAACTACACTCTGATTTATATCCAATCAGACGAGACACGGGCAGGAAGCCCAACCCATATAATCATTCCCAACTCTATTGCGTTTTCTCCTTCTCTTGACAAGCCATCTTATAGAATAAGGGGAACAGCAAATCTCAGGGTGGATTTGAAGAATACAGGGAAGTTCAACTTAGAGAATGTTTCTCTAAATGTCTCAGTACCAGATATCAATTATTTTGATACGAAGACTCTGCCGCTGGGGGTAAGCCCCAACGCTACATCATTAGATTTTGAAATTCCGATTCCCGAGACCACTTTGCCGGGTTTACACCGTGTAGAAGTAGCCGCTACGCTTCCCTCAGGGAGTCGTCTTATAAAGACGGCAAGCCTGAACGTGCCGGAGTCTGCCTTAAGCATTTCCTATTCAGCAGGGGCTAACCTTAGGGGAGGAGATCTGATAAACGTAAACATAACCAATACAGGAGGTGTAGATACCGGTATTAACTATGTTGCTACTCTAACTGGTAATGGTGTTACCATCGCTCGCCACACAGGTGATGATAATCTTCAAGCAAGCCAAACCAAGGCCTTTAGCCTTCATATTCCCCTTCAGGCGGTAGAGGGAAAATACCTCCTTTTGGTAGAAGTTACAGATAAAAAGACACATCGAAAGGCTTATCTCAAGCAAAATTTAATCATATCTGGCCTCAAAGCCAACCTTATAGTTAAGACGGATCGCGATATCTATCTTTCTTCAGAAAATATCACTGTTTTAAGTGAAGTGGTTAATCAGGCTTATAGAATTGAAAATGGGAATCTTCTTCTCCAAATAGTGAACAGATGTGGTTGGGGAATGCCGGCCTCTTACCACGTTTTCACATGGGATGGTAATGCATGGGTGAGTCGAGGCACGCTTCATTATCCTAATACCTTGGAAACTAAGCTTATTGATTTATCCCCATATCTTCCTGATCCATCGGGTGAATACAAAATAAGGATTAAACATATTGGGGAGGATCATGCAGAAATTGACTATATCAGTTTAGTCGCCGCTGGAATTGCCTATGCCCCCAGTTCGGCTTTGAACCTCACTACCAATTATAATATCCTTCCGCAAATGATCGAGGGTGACAGTTGGTCAGCCATCGTATTAAACAATGAAATCGAGGTTCGATGGACCAATGTGCCTTCCTCGACTAACCTCATCCTTTTGATGAGAGCCCAAGAGGGAGAGGTTCAATACTCTCCCTGTCATGAGTTGATCTGTTGGCAAGCCGTATTTCCAGTGGGGCAGGGCCCAAATAGTACCGTAAACTTGAATCATATAGTCAATCCTCTCTATCAAACTGGTCAATTCTATCTCCAAGGGACATTGGTATCGCAAACAGGGCAGGTTATGAGCAGAGCAGAATATCGGTTTCACGTCATTGACGGAGATATAGGCCTACGCTTTCATACTGACAAACCTATTTATCGAGAGGGTGAAACCATCAGGATTACAGGGGATGTAGTGAACCTGGGTTTGATTCAGGCCACAAATGTAACTGTAAGGATATATAATCATAATTGGACAACCCTTTATATGAAGACCTTCGATATATCTGCCAAAGAAAGTCATCCTATTGGTTTCACCATAACCGCAGGACCAAAGGGAATTTATCCGCTCCACGGGATGGTATTTCAAAACATGAGTTATCTGACCTCCCTTTCGGAAAAATATGAGGTAGTGGTCCCAAACCTCTTCGTAACAGCCGAGGTCCCATCCATCGTCGGAAATGAGCCCTTTCCATTAAACATTACAATAAACAACGAAGGCAAAATTCCTGCCACGGTCCAAATGTCTGTGGAAGGCGGATCGATATTGGATGTCCAAACGATTTCTCTTGCGCCCAATGAAACAAGACTGATCCAATATAACCAGTCTATTTCCTCTGATACCACCTATACTATAGATTTTACGGGTGATTTAAGTGAGAGGATAATAAAAATGGTCTCTTATGGTCTTGGAGCATCCATACAATTGGGAGGTGGGGGTTCGGGGTTAGGAGTATTCTCTGAGAGTAGTGTAGCTGTGCCAGTGACTCTAACCAATACAGGACAATTGGTAGAGCCTCTTACCATCACTTACCTGTTAAATCCTGGGACGGATCGGCAATCCAGGACCTATTCACTTCCCGTAGGAGAGAGTATAACCGATACTCTGTACGTCGATCTTCCTGAAGGAGACTATCAAATCACCGCGAGTAGTCAAAGGCCTGATGCTATTGCCCAAGCAAACTTTTCTGTCAGGAAAGAGAATCAGGTGGAGATGAAAGTCTCTTTAGGAACACAGACGGACGGGCTGATCCCTGTTAACGTCAATCTGAGCAATTTGGGATACAACGAAATCAGTGGCAGTGTGATTGTCAGCATCAGCCCTTCGACAGGACAGCCAGTATGGAATGGAGGGGAGACCGTTTCTCAACTTTTACCTCAAAGATCTCAAATCATAACCTTTAACATCAACCCCTCGATTTTTGAACCAGGCAACTATAACCTGCAGGCCCAATTCCTTACCACCAGCAATCAGCTCGTAGCCGTTCGGAGTTTAGAGTTCATGGTTCGGAGCCCTCACTTCCAGATTACGCAAATGCCATCGTACCAAACATTCTATCCTGGGCAAGAAGCTACTTTTATCTTCAGGGTGAGAAACACTGGCGATCAGGAGGGGAGTTTTGACCTAAGATTCAAATCCTATGATTTAATCGATTCCACTCAGAGGGAGTGGCTCAAACCTGGGGAAGAGAAGACCCTCACTTTTAGTTTCATGGTACCGGAAGACCTGGAGGAGAAGGATTATTTTGCGACCTATGAATTGAAAGATTCGAGGATTCAAGGGGCCGAGGAGTTGAGGGGGCAAATTAAGTATCATCTCGCTGGAATCAAACTCACTGTTCATGCCTTCCTTGATAAGCCTTATTATACAGAGGGGGAGACGGCTCGTTTGAGTATCGATATCCAAAGTTCAAATCCTATTGCTCAAAGTCTCTTTGCAAGAGTGAATTATGCCGGACATGAAACCCAGCAGGTCTTTACATTAAATGGCACTCAGGTTCTTATATTTGATATTCCTTTACCTCAGATCACAGGGGAGAAACTCTTCTATGGGATTTATCATGAAGGAGGTCGTTCCATTCATCTAAATTCCCTCTATATTCATAAGGCAGGGGATGTCCTCACCCTCACCACGGATAGGCAGGTTTATCATCCTGGAGAGACTGTCATCGTGTCCATTTCTGGAAATGTAGATGGAACCATGACCCTCTCAGCTCCGGGAGGATATGAAGAGACTTTTCCCTTTTCAGGACAAATCACAAAGAACTTTACTCTTCCTTCAACGATGATTGCTGGCACCTATTTTATCCATGCAATTCTTGTGGCCTCTGATCCTGGAACGATTGCAGTCTCCCATCCCTTTGATGTTGCGGGGATTTTAGTCAAAGTCCTTGAGTGCAAAAATGACAGAGGGAAATATGCCTCCTCAGACCTGATTAAGACCAGCCTAAACATTTCAACCAACGCGCCCATGCCAGTCCTCCTCAAGATGTGGATTGTTGATCCATCAGGCCAATACATCAGTGTAGGAGAACAAACTATCCATCTCTCTTCTTCAGAGAATTCACTGATCACCACCTCCTCTCCGCTGATCACCACCCTCTCTGGGATTCACCGCCTGGTTTACGGGATCTATGGTTCTGAAGGCCTCCTTCTATGTTTGGGAGGTGAGGCCTTTGATGTAGGGGATGCTATACTTCTAGGACTCTCCACTAACAAGAAAGACTACCCCACCAATACTGAGCCTATCATTATTACAACTACCCTTTTTGGATCGGTTAGTGGAGAACTTCAACTTGAGCTCGATGGGATTATAATAAAGAGGGAGACGGTCTTACTAAATGGATTTGCCACTTATAGTACTCAAATTCAAGAGATTACGCCAGGTCCTCATGTACTCAAGGGAACTCTAACAGCAGGGGGACTAAAGAGCACTAAGGAGATAAGTTTTACTTATGCCTTAGCGTTTATGCCCAAACCTATGATCTCTGCTTCTCCCATTTCTCTTGAGTTTGGCAATATCAACCTCAGCTCTTCTTCTACCCAAAAGATTACGCTTTCAAGTATCGGCAATAAAGACTTAGTGATAGGGAGGATTACGCTGTCAGGAACAAATCAGGAAGAATTTAGCATAAGTTATGATGGGTGTTCAGGCCAGACTATCTCCCCATCAGGAGATTGTAGTATCGATGTTCTATTCTCACCCACATCCTTAGGGGAAAAGAGTGCTTTGCTCTCAATATCTTCCAATTCTATTAACTTCCCAACGCTAATTCTACCACTCCGGGGAAGAGGCGCGGTAGTTTTAAACATTTCAGTAGACCCCATTAGTGGTGGACGAGTTACGGGTGAAGGTATTGATTGTCCTGGCGACTGCACAGAAATCATTTCCATCAAAGGGGCAGCCATTCAACTTACTGCAACTCCAACAGAGGGCAACCGATTTGTCAACTGGTCTGGAGATATAGATAGTTTGGAAAACCCGGTGAGCGTCAATATGGATGATCACCGAAATGTGACTGCTACTTTTACAATCAATACCTTCAATATTACTGCTACTGCAGGCTTAGGGGGCTTAATCAATCCATCAGGTATAATTCCATTAAACTACGGAGCCAGCCAAACCTTTATCATCACACCCAATTTAGGATATCAGATAGTGGATGTTAGGGTAGATGGGGTTTCGATCGGGCCTGTTTCTACTTATACTTTTGAAAATATCCAATCGGACCATACTATCGAGGTCATTTTTGGGATCTACCTGTACACCATTACTGCAATCGCAGGAGAAAATGGGACGATTTTCCCATCAGGAACACTCACAGCGGAGTATGGCTCGAGTAAGACCTTTACCATCACACCCAATTCAGGGTATCACATCACAGAGGTAAAGGTGGATGGGACTTCCATAGGTCCCGTCACTACTTTTACATTTAACAATATCACCTCCAATCACACCATCGAAGCCAGTTTTGATGCAGATCTGATATTAACTTGGGCAAAGACCTATGGGGGTAAGGGTTTGGACTTAGCTTTCACCATTAAACAAACGGAGGATAGGGGTTACATTGTAGGGGGAGAAAGTAGGTCCTTCGGTTCATTTTTTTCCGATGCGTGGGTTATCAAGCTTGATGCCCATGGAAATATTCAGTGGCAGAAAAGGTATGGTGGAAGTCTAAATGATGCAATCTATTCTATCGATAAGACGAAAGATGGAGGGTTTATCATGGCAGGGGAGACAGGAGCCTCCATTCCTCTTTTAGGTCTCTTCTGGGTAGTCAAGATCGATGAGAATGGTCAGATTCAATGGCAAAAGACTTATGGCCAAGGTTGGGTTTACTCGATCCAGCAAACCTCTGAAGGGGGCTATGTGGCTGTGGGGGTAAATAAGGGGAAACCCTGGGTCGTCAAACTTGATAATCAAGGGAATATCCAATGGCAGAAGAGATACGGTGGAATAAATGGAGATCTAACTCAATCCATAAAGCAGACCTCTGAAGGGGGCTATATTATTGCTGGAATGATGAGGGGGAGAATCTGGATTCTTAAACTAAATTCAGCCGGAGAAATGGAGTGGCAGAAGACCTATAGCCAAGGATTTTTGGATGCAAACTTCTCAATCCAACAGACCGAGGATGGAGGATATATCTTAGCCAGTGTAAGTTTCACATTTGAGTCAGGATATACGGATATATGGATTTTGAAACTTGATGCTGAAGGTGAAATCGAATGGCAGAAGAGCTATGGAGGATCGGGATTAGAGATGGTCCACTCTATTGAACAGACTCGAGAAGGAGGTTTTGTGGTGGGAGGCTGGACAGACTCATTTGGTTCGGGGAATATGGATGCATGGCTTCTGAAACTTAATCCAAAAGGTGAGATTGAATGGCAGAAGGCTTATGGGAGTTCAGGAGTCGATTTGGCCACTTCCATTAGTCCGACTAAAGATGGGGGGTACGTGGTGGTGGGAGCGACCCATTCCTTTGGTGCAGGAGAGATGGATATTTGGGTATTGAAGGTCGATGCCAATGGAAATATGTTGGGTTGCCCAGGAGGGTTAATAAAAACCACTTCTTCTATCTCTACGATGACCAGTGCTACGGTGAATCTATCCAATGAAACCGCCCAGGCCACTCATCTATCTCCAAAGAATGGGAATGCTGCGGTGAAAGAAACCTTTATCGTTCCCGGCCCGATTTGCGGAAATTAGATTTGGGTAACGAATATTTTTTAGTTTTTAGGATGAATCCTTCTGGACGTTTTGGACCGCTTCACTTCTTTCCTTTTTTGGATCTAAGAGGAGCGGATTGGATCACTTGGTGAAATAGGAGTTTTTGTTTGAGAGCCATTTTCCTGGCTTCTTTTCTGTCTCCCTCGTGTTCATATCCGATCAAATGAAGGATTCCATGGATCATCAAAAGAGTAATCATCTTCATCGGGCTGAGCCCCCATGCCTTCGATTGCCGTTTGGCCGTTTCGATGGAGATCACCAAGTCCCCAAGAAGATAGGGGTTAAGGGAAGAGTTGACCCCCTCCCTCATAGAGAAGGAGAGGACATTGGTGGGCTTATCCCGACCCAAATACTTGCGATTCATCCCTCGAATCTGCTGATCGTTTACAAACAGGATACTGAGTTCAGCTTCAGGAAGTTCTAAGTTGGTCAATATCTTTTGGACCGTTCTTTTTATCTTTCTTGAGTCTAAGGGAATAAGTTTTTGTTGATTTTTGATCCAGATTTTCATCATTTTTCTTTTTCTGAAACTCTGAAAAGGGAACAGATGGATAGTCAATCCTCTGGTGGAAGATGGCGGTGAGGATCCGACTAAAGCTCTCTTCAATCTTTTGGAGATCCTTTAAAGTCAATTCACACTCTTCGAGTTGACCATCGAGGAAGATGTTACGGATGATCTGTTGAACCAATCCTCGAAGCCGAGAGGCAGTAGGATCCATAAGGGTTCGAGAAGCCGCTTCGACGGCATCAGCGAGCATCACGATTCCAGCCTCCTTCGTTTGGGGTTTTGGCCCCGGGTACCGGAAATCTTTCTCCTCTATGGGATCCATCTCTTGATTCTCTTTTTCTTTTGCCTTTTGATAAAAATAGGTAATCAGACTTGTTCCATGGTGTTGTCGAATGATATTGGTAATCCTCTCTCCCAAGCGATGCTCCGATGCCAATTCGACTCCATCCTTGATATGCGAGATCAAGATAAGGCTTGACATGGAAGGAGAAAGATGATCGTGGCGATTCTCCATTATTCCCTCCATTCCCCTGACATTTTCTATAAAATAGAGGGGTTTTTTAAGTTTTCCTATATCATGATAATAGGAGCTCACCCTAACCAATAAGGGATTGGCTGAAATGGATTTGGCGGCTTCTTCAGCCAGGCTTCCAACAACGAGACTGTGATGGTAAGTCCCAGGGGCTTGGACCGCCATATCCTTCAAGAGAGGATGGTCCATATTTGCCAGCTCAAGGAGTTTGATGTCGGTCGTGTAATTAAATAGGCTTTCGATGATGGGGGTGATCCCCAACAGGACTACAGAAGAGATGGGACCGGCTAAAAATCCCATGATCCCATCGGAAAGGAGGGTCATCCTAAGGGGAGTCCCAGTAATCAGATGATAAGAGAAGAGGGTGAGGAGGTTCACTCCACCAACGATCCATCCGGCTTTAATCAGAATGGATCGTTGTTCACATCGGGCTACCCGATGGGCTCCAATCAAGCTCCCTATTAAACAGAAGATAAAGAAGAAGAGCTGGTTTCCTATGAGAACAGCCGAGAAGTAACTTGAAAGAATGGCATAGACGATGGCCACCTCTGAATTGAGGACAATTCGAATGAGCATGGCCCCTGCGGCTATCGGGAAGAGGTAAATATAAGAGGAAGAAGGAATAGAGAGAAGTTCTCCCCCTAAGATATCAGTGATCAGTTGAAAAAGCTTCAGGAACCCAATGGTTCCGACAAGGGTGCTACAGAAAAAGATCAGGTCTTTCCGAGAGGGGGCAATCTTTCGAATATTTTTAGTAGAGAATTCATGAAGGATCACTAAAATGAGAAAACTCAAAAGGGTGAGTCCTGCCAAAATAGAGAGAAGGTGGCCTCTTTCCTGAGCTTTCTTTAAAGCGTTGATCTTCAGAAGATGCTCTTCTCTTACCCTTTCACCTGCCCTCAGGATGACCTCTCCTCGTTTCACCTGGAAATAGACAGGATTCACTTTCTCTCTTGCTTCCGTCTTTAGGGTTTCAGTCTCATCTTTATTAAAGGTAAGATTGGGCCGTAAGAAATGTTCCGAGATCTTGATCAGAAGGATTCCCATCTCTCTCCCATAAACCGTAGAGAGGGGTTCTGTTTCTCCCCGAAGTTTAGATTTGGCCTCCTTATAATCGAGAAAGTGAAAGGGAGGAAGGTCCTTTCTTTCCAGCCGCGTTTGAATGTTTCGAATGATTACCCCCTTGGTCGCTTCAGGATCGAGGAGGTCTTTGTCATTGACGATCCCTTTTATGAATAGAGGGGTGATCAATTTCAGGATTCTCTCACCCAAGAGGGGATTGAATTTTTCTTTCTCTAAGAGACGCCATTCTTCTGGATTCAAGGGAAGGCGAATGGAGGCCTCCCATTCCCTTAGTCTTTGGGCCTCTAATTCATGGTTTTTTCCTTTCTGTAAAGAAGAGGAGAGAGAGGCAAAGGTTGAACGAATCCGATTTTCTGCATCCACGAGGACACTCGGATCATAATCGTAAACGGAAAGAACCGATTTCTCGGCTTCCATTCTTTTTTCCCTGGTCGAGTTCTCATCTTCTACCAGAAGATCCTGGGCTGCTTTAATCTCTTTGGTGGCAATATCCCCGATCCTATATTCCTTAATGGGCAAACTTAAGGTGGGGAGGAGGAGAAGGGCAAGAAGGAGGGTCGTGATGATCCCAATGAGCCACTTTTGATAATAAGGAGATTTAACCTTTTCTCCCCAGGAGCTCCGTTTGGAGCCATTATTCCTTTGCCTCAATCCTAAAAGCCGCCTCCATTTTTTAATCAGTTTCATCATTCCTCTTCTCAAGGGAGTCTCAATGTTTGGAACGGAGACGCTTCTCCTCGGCTCTTTCATAAGCCTTAATGATCTCCTGGACCAGAGGATGTCGGACCACATCTTTTTCTGAAAAATAGATAAAGGCGATTCCCTCTATTCCCTTGAGAATTCCTTGAATCTCGATCAGTCCTGAGACTTTATTCTCCGGGAGATCCACCTGGGTGATGTCTCCCGTGATGACCGCCTTGGAACTGAACCCTAATCGGGTAAGAAACATTTTCATCTGTTCTGGTCCAGTATTCTGGGCTTCATCCAGAATAATAAAAGAGTCGTTCAGGGTTCGACCCCGCATGAAGGCCAGAGGGGCCACTTCAATGATCCCTTTTTCTACCAATCTGGATGCCTTTTCGAAATCCATCATATCATAGAGGGCGTCATAGAGGGGACGGAGATAGGGATTGACCTTTTCATACATATTGCCAGGGAGAAAACCTAACTTTTCTCCTGCCTCAACCGCTGGCCGAGTCAGAACAATCCGCTCCACCTCTTGTTTCATGAGAGAGGCTACAGCCATGGCCATGGCCAGATAGGTCTTTCCCGTCCCGGCAGGGCCAATCCCTATAACGAGGTCGTATTTTCGTATCGCATCGATGTATTGTTTCTGGGTCAAACTTTTTGGAGTGATCACTCTCTTTTTTGAAGAGATATAGATGGTATCGAGAAAAATCTCTTCAATATTCACACTTTGGTCATCGGAGATCATCCGGATAGCATAATCGATATCATTGGGATAGAGGGGGTAGCCTTTTTTCAGGAGGAGATAGAGATCATGAAGGACACGTTTTGAGAGTTCCACATCGAGGCTTTCGCCTTGAATCGTCAATACATTACCCTTTACATTGATCTTGACGCCAATGGTTCGAGCAATCCGCTTCAAATTTTCGTTGTGAGGCCCGAAAAGGAGGTTGGCTAATTGAAGATCATCAAAGACAACCTTTTCAACAGCCTCTTCCTGGAGGAGCGATTCTACGGCTTGTTGTTCTTTCAAATAGAGACCTTCACCTCTCATTGCGAAGCCCAACTCCCAAGAGTTGGGCTGTTGTTGGAAGATTCCTAATTAAATCATATCATTTTAAAATGTAGATTTCAATAACTTCGGCCAGAGGCCATCCATCGTTTCACCTCGTGGACAATTTCCGGAAGGATTTTTCCAGCCGGGCCTTGAATCAAATAGTCGGATATTTGATAGGTGAGTGGGGTTGGCTCCATATTGATTTCTATCACAGTCGCCCCGCTTTGTTTCGCCATAAAAGGAATGGACGCCGCAGGATAGACCACGGCCGAGGTTCCAATGACTAAGATCAGATCGCAGGATTTGGCCTCCATGAGGGAAAGGGTTTGAGCCTTCCATGGGATCGCCTCTCCAAAGAAGACCACATCGGGCTTCAAAAGGGATGCGCAGGAGGGACAACGGGCAGGGAGATCCTCTACTGTGAGATGGGTGCCATCAATGGATTTCGAACATTTAAGGCAGGAAAGGGTACGATGGCTTCCATGGTATTCAATGACATTCTTACTTCCGGCAGCCTGGTGAAGGCCATCCACATTTTGGGTAATGATAGAAGAAAGGAGTCCCATTTTCTCGAGTTCAGCTAAACCGATGTGGGCTGGATTGGGCTTGGCCTTCAGGACAAGAGAAAACATCTCCTTAAGCATGGTCCAGACCTTCTCCGGGTTAGCATAGAAGGCATCAATATGCGCATATTCTTCCGGGTCGAATCTCTCCCATAATCCTCCCGCACTCCGAAAGTCAGGGATTCCACTTTCGACAGAGATCCCGGCTCCTGTGAAAGCAATCGTTTTCTTGGATTTAAGGATATCTCTTGCTGCTTTTTGAATCATTTGAGGATCCATTCTTTTCTCCTTATAGTTGACGATATTAACAAGAAGGAATATAGGTGTCAATTATTTTAATTTCAATGAGCGATTTACTTGAATTTTTGTATAAGACTCAATTATCATTAGTTTTAAAAGGTGAGGTGAAAAAATGAGGGAAACCATAGAAAGGGCAAGAAAAATTCTTTATGATTGGAAGGGAGAGAGCTATCTCTTCGGAGAAGAGGTATTGAATGCCACAGGGAGGGTGACAGCCCGATTTGGGAAAAGAGTCCTTCTGGTGGTCACAGGGTTAGGTCATCCGTGGGTTGAGAAACCTCTGAATGAGCTTAAAGAAAGTTTTAGAGCACATGGAGTGGACTTCGATGTAATCAATGGAGCCCGACCCAATGCCCCCCGGGAGGATGTGTATCGGGTCAGTCTACAGGTAGCCCGTTCAAAGGCAGAGGTCCTTGTGGCTCTTGGGGGTGGGAGTACGATCGATTCGGCCAAGGCTTCTGCCATACTGAATTCCTTTACTCCAAAAGAAGTTTCGGAGATTTTAGGAGTTCCCCCAGAGGAGGCAGATTCCATTGAGCCTTTTTTTGGAACGGGTCTGGTTTCAAAACTTCAGGAAAAGACAGGGAAAAGGGTGATGCCGGTTGTGGCTGTCCAGACCGCTTCCAGTTCGGGGGCTCATTTAACAAAGTATTCAAATATTACGGACCTGGTGACAGGCCAGAAGAAGTTGATCGTAGATGAAGCCATCGTTCCTCCAGCAGCGGTTTTCGATTATAAGATTACCCTGGATTCCCCTATGAACCTCACTTTAGATGGGGGACTTGATGGAATTGCTCATGCCTGGGAAGTCTTTATGGGAGCGAAGGGCACAGATTATGAGAAGATCAAGGAAGTGACCCAAGTTTGTATTCGATTAATTATTTATGGCCTTCAAAGGGTGAAGAAAGATAGGAGAGATAGAGAGGGAAGGGTAGCTCTTGGTCTTGGAACAGATTTGGGAGGATATGCCATTATGCTCGGAGGCACCAGTGGTCCTCACCTGGGAAGTTTTTCATTGGTCGATATTTTGAGCCACGGGAGGGCCTGCGCCTTACTTAATCCCTATTATACCGTGCTTTTTGCCCCGGTCATTGAGGATCAACTAAAGACAATAGGAGCTATTTTTAAAGAGGCCGGTTATATTCAGGAGGAATTAGATCCATTAAAGGGGAGGGAATTGGGATTAGCCGTCGCTAAAGGAATGATTGCATTTGCTAAGGATCTAAATTTCCCAACTACCCTCAAAGAGGCCGGGGCCTCTCGAAGCCACCTTGAACGGATGCTCGTCGCAGCCAAAAATCCTCAACTTAAGATGAAACTCCAGAACATGCCAACTCCCATGGACCCTGAAAAAGGGGATGTGGAACGATTAATGAGACCTGTTCTCGAAGCGGCCTTTTCAGGGGATCTGAATTTGATCCCGTGAAGGAGACCCCCTTTAAAAACGGTCAACGACTTCAGGAGGAAAAATGAAATCCGATCTCAAGAAAGTGATGAAGAAAGTGGATACCAGAGATTGGCGGCTTATTCCAATTGAGTTTGGGAAAGAGGTTCTCGAGGTGTTTGTCCCCCCGTATTGTGTGGAACTTACTATGAAAGATGTTCCGCCCCTTCCCGATCCTCGAAGGGCTATTGAAGAGGCTCTCGATCATCCTCTCCAAAGTCCTCCATTGGAAGAAATCATTCGAAAGAAAGGGAAACCTCCAGACGAGCTCCATGTGGCGATTGCCGTATCTGATATTACAAGGCCTGTTCCCTACAAAGGAGAACAAGGGATCCTTCTTCCCATACTGAAAAGGCTGGAATCTTCAGGAATCAGAAAGGAAAACATCAAGATTATTGTTGCGACAGGAATGCATCGAGCCAGTACGCTTGAAGAGAAGATCGAGATGTATGGGAATGAAGTGGTAGACCAGTATCTGATCCTTGATCATGATTGTGAGAATCCGGATATTCTTGAAAGTATCGGAGAGACCAGAAGAGGGACCCACGTCTATGTCAATCGGGATTTCTATTCTGCCGATCTAAAAATTTTAACAGGATTGGTGGAGAGTCATTTCTTTACAGGAATTTCAGGAGGGAGGAAATCCATCTGCCCAGGGTTGGTTGACGTCAAAACCATCCAGAAATTCCACGGACCCTATTATCTCGAAGACCCTCATGCCACAAACCTCGTCTTGGAAGGGAATCCATGTCATGAGGAGGCTTTGGAGGTAGCCCAGACGGTTGGGGTGGATTTTGTCGTCAATGTCAATCTGGACAAGGAGTTGCGACTCGTTCGGGTTTTCGCCGGGGATATGATTGAAGTGAATCTCAAGGCCTTTGAGTTGATCAAAGGGTATGCAGAGATTCCTTTAGAGAAACCCTTTGATATTGTCTTGACCCATAGTGGCTATGTGGGGAGGGACCATTATCAGACGGCAAAGGCAGGTGTCGGGGCACTGCCTGCTGTAAAAGAGGGAGGAACCATTGTCATTGTCGCCAATAATCGAGATCCCATCGAACCGATTGGCTCTCCTGAGTATAAAACCCTCATCCATCTCCTTAAACTGCAAGGTCCAGATGGTTATCTTAAGATGCTAAGAATGCCGGAGTGGAAGTTTACTAAAGACCAGTGGGAACCTGAGGTTTGGGGCAAGGTGATGAGAAAAGTTGGGGAGGAGGGATTGATTTATTGTTCTCTCGAGATCGATCGGAAAAATTATTGTCTTCTTCCAGGGATTTGTGGACTCGACTTTTTGAATACCAAGCGACTAAAACCCTCTCTAGAAAAAGCCAAAGAGATGGTCCAGAAGGCCATCCAGTTTGCACTCTATCGGTATAGAGAGAAAGGAATTGAACCAACGATGGCCTTTATCCGTGAAGGACCCTACGCGGTTCCTACTCTTCGAACGTAGCTCCCTTAGAGGCGGATTGGACAAGTCTCGAATACCGTTTTAGATAGCCCTTTAGTCCCTTTTTAGGAGGTCTCCACTTAGAGAGTCTCCTCTTCATCTCTTCCTCCGGAATGAGAAGATTAACTCTCTTGTTGGGAATATCGATTTCGATCACGTCTCCATCTTGAACAATGGCGATGGGTCCTCCCTCAGCAGCTTCAGGAGAGATATGCCCAATGGCTGCTCCCCGACTTCCTCCAGAGAAGCGACCGTCCGTTAAGAGGGCCACTTCACGATCCATTCCAATTCCAACAATGGCAGAAGTGGGGGCGAGCATCTCTCGCATTCCTGGTCCCCCTTTTGGACCTTCATAACGAATCACCACCACCTCCCCTTTGCGGAGGTGTCGGCTCAGTATCACCTTAATGGCTTCCTCTTCCGAATCAAAGACCCTCGCAGGACCTTTATGCTTTAGCATTGTCTCATCGACGGCTGATCGCTTTACCACTGCCCCTTCAGGAGCTAAATTCCCGAAAAGGACGGCAAGCCCTCCAGTGGAATGATAAGGACGATCTATAGATCGGATCACCTCGGGATCAAACACCTTTTTCCCTTTTAAATTTTCTCCGACTCTTTTTCCGGTAACAGTCATAGGACTCTTATGAATAAGCCCTTCCTGACTCAATTCGGCCATAAGGGCTGGGATTCCTCCTGCCCGATGGAGATCCTGGAGATGGTGGGGACCTCCAGGGGATAGGTTACAGAGATGAGGGGTCCTTTCACTGATTTGATTAAAGAGCTCAAGAGAAAGGGAAATTCCGACCTCTCTGGCGATCGCAGGCAGATGAAGGGTTGTATTGGTAGAACCTCCAAAAGCCATATCCACAGTGATCGCATTTTCAAAGGCCTTGGGAGTTAGAATCGCAGAAGGCCTCAAGTCTCTCTTTACCAGATCCATGATCTTTTGTCCCGCCTCCTTTGCGAGTCGAATTCGATCGGCGAAGACAGCAGGAATAGTTCCATTGTATGGGAGGGCGAGGCCCAAGACCTCGGCCAAACAGTTCATCGAATTGGCCGTGAACATTCCTGCACAGGAACCCACTCCAGGACAGGCGCACCCTTCCGCCTCTCTCAATTCTTTTTTGGTCATTTCACCGGTCTTCACCTTTCCAATCCATTCAAAGACAGTGATCAGGTCGATCTCTTTGCCATAAAATTCCCCTGCTAACATCGGTCCTCCACTGACCAGAATGGTAGGGATATCCAGACGGGCAGCAGCCATCATCATTCCAGGAACGATTTTGTCGCAATTCGGAATGAGCACCAGACCATCGAAGGGATAAGCCATAGCCATGGATTCGATCGAATCTGCAATCAGTTCCCTCGAACTGAGAGAATACTTCATCCCTTCATGACCCATGATGATTCCATCACAGATTCCGATGGTATAGAATTCAAGGGGGGTTCCTCCAGCCATTCGAATCCCCGTCTTCACAGCCTCCGCGATCTGATGGAGATGAAGATGGCCTGGGATGACCTCATTTGCTGAATTGGCAATCCCGATCATGGGTCGGTCAATTTCCCGATCGGTCAATCCCAGGGCTTTAAACAAAGACCGATGGGGAGCTCGCTCCAACCCTTTTTTCATTTTATCCGATCTCATCTGTGGCTCCTTTCTTGAAAATGAAAGTTTTCTTTTTTAAAAATCTCCATAACACATCTTGACAAAATTCGCCAAAGAGTATAAATGAAAAATAAGAAAAGGTGCCTGGGTGGCGGAATAGGTAGACGCAAGGGACTTAAAATCCCTCGGTGGTCCCCCACCGTGCCGGTTCAACTCCGGCCTCAGGCACCAGGATTAAAAGAGCGATGATCCTCTATAAAGTATTTCTAAAAAATTATGATCGTAAAAAAGGCGAACTTATTGGAATGCTCATAGAGCGAAGGAAAGACCTTAGAGGAATGAGTCAGGTCGAATCCGGGCTCAGGTGGGCCAGATTAAAATTCGGTCATAAGGGGAAGAATAAAAAAGATCTATTTGTGGTTCCAATCGAATCCAATTCCATCCATGAGCCCCAATGGCTAAAAGAGAAGGCTACATGGACTAAAGAAGAATTACTCGGCCTCCTAAATTTCCTTAAATCGGCTTCTCCCTAATCTCATCCAAAATTATTTTTCCCCTTCTCGCAGCCGAGATATTTGAGCAGACCTGTGATAAAATTTCCCCACGTAGGCATTAAACGGTCAATCTCATAGGGAATGAGAGGGACCTCTCCTCGATGAACCTTCTGATGGATCTCTTCTAATTTTTTGAAATTCAGGGGCCAGGTCTTTTTCCCTAATTCACAGATCATATGGAGATTCTTTGTCTTGTGATCCACATCGAGGATTCTTAGTCGTTTAAAGCCATCCCCGGCAAAAAACTGGGTCTTCTTCTCCTTCATCTCCACCAATTTCTCCCAGGAGAAGAGACACTGACCTGGAGGGCTGAAACCCTCTTTCTCTCCCCTATCCTCTTTCCTTTTCCCTTTTTTCATTGCTTTTCAAAATAGAAACGAGTCTCACTTTATGAGAAAAGGTCCCAATCCATTTCTAAATATCGAATTCCGATTATCTTCTACTTTTTTTTCGGTAGAGTCCCGCCTTTCTCTTTTTGATTTGTTTCACCCTTTTCTTTAAGTCCTTTAAATCCAGGATTTCAATCTTTGGGCTCTTTGGTCTTCCCCTCTTAGATTTTCTCTTTTTGACCTTATTTTCCATGAATGGCTCCCTCATTGGCGAAAGTGATTTAATCGTATTAAAATTTAAACATAATGTCAAGAGGAGGAGAATTCCCTTAACTGTAAGACCTCCAACCCTCTCACCTCTCGACCCCGTTTTTCTTATCGTTGTTAACCCTACATAAAAGTTATATAATGGATCCGCGTTTCAAGATTTCCGGAGGCATCCCTGTCGGGCCCTTAGATATTAACACCCTCCAGTTCAGTTAGAGAAACCATCCCTAAAGGTTGATGAATCAGAAGGGAGTTTGTTCAAGGCTTCAAAAAGACCTATCCCTCTTCAGGATTAAAATGGATGGGATTAAAGAGACCTCAGAGCCTCCTTAAGAGAGAGGTTACATTGATCAAGGCTTTCCATGGCCTCTTTAATCTTTGTCTTGACGAGGAAGAGCCCTAATTCTTCTGCCCTTTGGGCCCATTTCTTGTATTCTTCTTGATGGCTTTCATTATGCTCTATCCAGTGTTGAATCAGAATAGCCAATCTCTTTTTGTCCTCCATTTCCTCTCTCCCAAGTCTGACCAAGAATAGTTAAAATTTCCCTTCATCCCCGAAACACGGGGCGGGGAAGGGATTTAGATGTATTCAATCGTCGCAGGAGGTTTTGGCGTAAGGTCATAAAGGCATCGATTCACTCCGGGAAGGGAGGTAATCCGCTCACATAGGCGTTTCAATTTTTCCCAGGAAAGCTCCACTGGAGTGGCCGTTCTTGCATCCACGCTTTGAATACAACGAACGACGATGATCTGCCCAAACTCTCTCTTTCCCTCATGGATCCCTGTTGCCCGATCATTAAGAAGAACGGCCAGGTACTGGAAGGCTCCGGTATCTCGAAGTTCTTCCTCCACAATGGCCGTAGCTGCACGGATGGTGGCCAGACGCTCCTCGGTGACTTCTCCCACAATCCGGGTAGCAAGGGCAGGACCTGGAAAGGGAATCCTCTCTATAATCTCATAAGGGAGTCCCAATACCTTTGCCACCTCTCTTACCCCATCTTTCCGAAGGGTCTTTAAGGGTTCGATAATCTGATAGCCAAACTCTTTTTCTGGATCAATTCCTATCTGGGCAAGAATATTATGCTGACGTTTTATCCCGGCCACGGTTTCTTCAATATCTGTGAGAATGGTCCCATGGAGAAGAAATTTTGCCCCACTCTCACGGACCAATCTTCCAAAGACTTGAGAATAGAAGGTTTTGGTAATTGCATTTCGTTTCTCCTCAGGATCGGTCAGTCCTTTTAGAGCATCCAGGAATTCTTTCTTGGCCGGAATGAGTTGGACAGGGATTCCCATCTCTTCGAACATTTTAACGACTCGCTCGGGTTCCCCCTCTCGCATCAGACCATTTTCGATAAAAACGGTCTTAAGTCTTTCGCCGAGAGCCCGATGGCCAAGCACGGTGACCACGGAACTATCCACCCCTCCGCTTAACGCATTGATCGCAAGTTGATTCCCCACCAATTGTCTAATTTCATGGATCTGTTCTTCGACAAAGCGTTGATAATCCATAGGACATTCTCCTTAAAATAAGATGTTTCAAGGGTTGGGAGTTTTTCCTACTTCCTGGAGCAGTTTTTTAAATTTTTGAAGCATTCCTTTGGGCATGGATTGGAAAGCAAGACCGTATCGATGTTCCCTCCAGCTTTCTTTAGCTGCAAGATCTGCCCAAACAACTTTTGCTACCCCACGAATCGTGGATAATCCCAATCCTTTTGGGAAAAAGATCTCAACCGTGAGAAGTTCACCCATCTCTAATTTCTCAGGAAGATAGACCAGGATTCCTCCTTCACTGGCATTCTTGACGAAACCTCCAAAGTCCGATTTTTTTCCTTTTCTCGAGTAATCCAGTGGAAGTTCAACATAAAATCTTGGAAATCTTCGCCTCTCAATGGCCAGAATTCCTTTTCTCGAAGGAACCTTTTTAGGGTGAGCCTTTTTTTCGGACGACAGGACTGCCTTCTTTGGACTCATGGAAACCTCCTAATGATTTGAAATTAAAAATTATCGATTCGGAAAAGAAAAGTCAATCCTCTCCGGTTCAACGGATTAATCCCTCCCTCAGAAGTGGGGAATAAGCCCGAGAGGGGGATTGGAGAAACCCATGGTGCGGCTACCTTAAATGGTCCATAGAAATTGTTACTTTGGTTTGTCTTAATCAGAAACCCATTTCTACGATGGATCGATTCGTACTCCTTAAACATATAAATTGATCCGCATTCTATGGGTTTCGGAAATACTCCTGTCGGGCTTAAATTTATTTCCACCCTTCAGTGAGAGGTTACTCAACGGGTCATTTTCTTTCTTTAATTTTATATTTTCGATTTTGGTGGTAGGCCTCTCTTTTAGCGATGTAAGGGTCCAGAACTACTTTTTTGAAATCTTCATACTCTCCGAGTCGAAGGGAGGTCTCATTGACCTTCTCATAAGTTTTTAAACCGATTCGAATCGGGGTTGAGGGAAGGTAGGTGATTGGATCCAAAAAAAGGTCTCCTATATAACCCAAGGTATCTCTGAGATTAGAGGATCCGAGAATGGGCCATTCCAGGTAGAAGGCAGGGCCAAATCCCCACACCCCGAAGGTTTGACCGAGGTCTTCTTCCCTCTTTTCCAGGCCAAATTCTTTTTGAGCAGGGTCGAGAAATCCAAACAAACCAAACGGAGTATTGATAAGAAAACGAAGGGCCTCTGTTGCTGCCCCTTTTAGGTTGGCCTGAAGAACACAGTTCACCAGACGGATGGGAGTCGCTATGTTAGAGAAAAAATTGGAGACCCCGATTCGTACTTCTTTGGAGAAGACCTTCTGATATCCGGAGGCCACAGGCTTAAGGACCCAGAAATAAAGCCTATCGTTTATATGAAAGAAGATGCGGTTGAGAGGCTCTAAGGGATCCCGAATCTTTTCTTCAAGAACCTCTTCCTCCGGAAAAGACGGTTCTGATTCCCCTTTAAATTCCATCCTCCCATCAGAACGAGCCATCCAATCTGATTTGGATCTGTCCTCAAAGCCAGAGTTGAATTCTTCGGTGTCAATCCCATCGGAAAGCTCCGCTTTACTTTCGATTGGCATCAGAAAGATCAATCCTAATCCAATCCATAGGTAAAAAAAGAAGAAGATTTTTCTCCTCACCCCACTCCCTCGAAAGAATGGCTCATTTAAGGTTGAGACACTTTTGTTTTAAGTCTTTTGATCAGTTCTCGATAAGAAGATTTCACAATAATCTCATTAAATTGGGTTCGATAATTGTTGACCATGCTTATCCCCTCGATTGAAAAATCGTAAACCAACCAGTGGGGTCCTTTTTTGAGGAGTCGATACTCCACACGGATAGGTTGTTCCTTGGAAGTAAAAATTTTTACCTTTACCGTCCCATAATTTCCATCGATGGTTTCTCCCTCGTATTGAATCTTATTCCAGGAGTAGGCTTCTACCTTATCCATATAAACCTGCTGAAGAAGTTCCTTAAAAAGATGGATAAACTCTCTCTTTTCTTCCGGAGTTCTTTGAACCCAATGCCTTGCCAAACAACGCCGCGCCATCTCCTCCCAATCGAATCGCTCATCCACGACCCTGAGGATCAACTCCCTCCTCTCCTTGGCCTTTTCGGGAGATTTTAGGTTCGGATCCGAAAGGATGGCTAAAACCTTGTCGGTCGTTTGTTGGAGCTGCTCTTGGGGTTCTCCAGAAAACAGAGGGGTTGTCATCCCAAATAATAATAAAAACAGGATCCACAGCCTTATCAGACTCATCTCACAATTCCTTTGACCGATCAAATCTTTTCAAATAGGATTTTGGAGATCAGATCTTCCAGGTCCACAGGGGGTTGTGTCTCCCGGATCCTCCCCCCTGGCGGGATAAATTCATTTGAACCTCCGGGGGTGATTTCGATATACTTCTCTCCGACCAGACCTTTCGTCTTGATGGAGGCAATCGCATCTTCCTGAATTTTGACCTCTGGTTGAAGAAGGAGGGTGATCTTTGCCTGATAGTTTTCGAGAGAGATACTTTTTACTCTTCCCACCTCCACTCCGGCGAGGACCACTGTGGAGCCTGTCTTAATACCGCCTGTATTGGAAAAGATGGCATAGATTTCGTATCCTCTCCCCCCAAAGATCTCCATCCGACCCAATTTGATGGAAAGGTATCCCAGACAGAGAATCCCTGCGATCACGAAAAGCCCAACCCCAAATTCCATATTCAATCTTTTCATCTTTCTCCCTCAATAAAATGTCATGGGACCTTCGGAAGCCCCACGGATGAACTGTCTGACCACTGGATCTTTGGATTTTAGAATCTCGTCGGGTGTTCCAATGGTTTGAAGGATTCCCTCGTGGATCATGGCCACCCGATGGGCAATCTGAAAGATCCTCGAAAGTTCATGACTGACGATGATCGCTGTAAACCCGAGACGGGAATGGAGAGAATGGATAAGATCCAGGATGGTCCGAGCGATGATAGGATCGAGTCCTGTGGTGGGTTCATCAAAGAGCATGATTTCAGGATTCTGAATCAGAGCCCGTGCAAAAGCCGTTCGTTTCATCATCCCACCGCTGAGCTCTGCGGGGTATTTGTTCTCTGCTCCTGAGAGGCCTACCTGTTCGAGTTGATCCATTACCCTTTTTCGAATCTCCTCCTCAGGCAGATGGGTCTTCTCCCGGAGAGGGAAGGCTACATTTTCGTAAACCGTAAAAGAAGTAAATAAGGCATTGCTCTGAAAAAGAAATCCTATTCGACTTCTGATCTCTTCAAGGGGTTTACCTTTGAGATGACAGATGTCCTTTCCCTCGATAAAGACATGGCCCTGATCAGGCTTCATCAGCCCAACAATATGTTTTAAGATGACGCTTTTCCCTTGACCACTCCCCCCGATCAGGGCCAGAATCTCTCCCTTTTGGACCTGAAAAGAGATCCCTCTCAGAACAGGGACTCCATTAAAAGATTTGTAAACGTTATCCAATTGGATCATTTTTTCTCTAAAAGAGGAGAGAGGTCATGATGTAATCCCAAAAAAGAATGAGGACGGAGGAGAGAACGACTGCTTGGGTCGTCGCTTTGCTCACTCCCTCTGCTCCATATCCGGCATAATAGCCTTTATAACAACAAACCCAAGTGATTAAAATCCCAAAACTCAGAGATTTATAAATCCCTTCCAATACATCTTGGATTTTTACATAAGCGGTCATCTCCCCAAAATAGGTTCCTTCTCCTACTCCCAAGAGCTTTCCTCCAATAATATATCCCCCAAAGATCCCGACCACATTGAAAATGGCCGTCAATAGGGGGAGGGCGATGATTCCAGCGATCAATTTAGGGACGATCAGGTATCGAAATGGATTAAGGCCCATTAATTCGATCGCATCGATCTGCTCGGTGGTTCGCATTATTCCGATCTCTGCCGTTATTGCAGAACCAGCTCTTCCGGTCACCATCAGGGCAGAGAGGACCGGGCCAAGTTCTTTGATCAAGGAGAGGGCAACCATAGGCCCCAAGAGGGCCACCGAACCGAATCGATTGAGAGTATAAAACCCATGGAGTCCCAGGACCATGCCAGAAAAAGCACCGGTGAGGAAGATGACCAGAGTGGATTGAGACCCAATGAACCAGACCTGTTTCAATACCCATGAGGATTTAAAAGGAGGGGTGACAGCACAGAGGAAGGCCTTCACAAGAAAAAGACCCATCCTTCCCATTCTTTCGATATAGAAAATCGTAAAAGCTCCCAGTTGATTGATCCAATTCACAGGGAAAAATTATGTCAAATTTCCTTCTGGATGTCAAAAAAATCATTCCTTCCAATTGATTCTTCAGGCGAGTTTTAGTATAGTTCATTGACATTCAGGATGAAAGGAGCATGATTTTATGAGAAGAGAAATTCAGGAGATGGTCGTCCAAAAATTTCCTCATCGTTGCCCTTATTGTGACCAGCCCCTCTCTTATGAGAGGGATTCGTTAAAACCCGGGGAAAATGAGATAGTGTGTCCTTTTTGTAAAAAAAAGTTTATCAAAGTAGTGCTGGAAGAGACCCCGTCTTATAAAAAAGTGAAGAGAGGCATCCCAAGGAGAAAAAGAGGGAAGACTCGATGAGTCCATCCGTAAAACCTCCTTTCCAGAATCGCCTTCTTACCCCTATTCAGTATGTCAAGGGAGTGGGACCAAAATTGGCAGCCCTTTTTGGTAAAAAGGGAATCTACACTGTGGAGGATGCCCTCTATTTCCTTCCACGGGCTTATGAAGATCGGCGAAGCATTAAAAAGATTGCCGAGCTAAAAGTGGGTCACAAGGAGGCCAGTCTCGGAGAGATTTTCCTCTCCGAGATGGTTTTTTATCAAAACCAACGGAAAAGAGTTTTTGAAGTCATGGTGAAAGATGGCAGTGGGGTCATCCTCTTGAAGTGGTTTCACGGAAATGAGCGGTATCTTCGAGAACGATTTAAAAAGGGACGGCGAATCCTCTTTTCAGGCGAGGTTCGATGGTTTCATGGCCACAAGGAGATTCATCATCCCGATGTAGAGATGATCGAAGGAGAGGTGGATCAAGACTCGTTAAATTTTAATCGAATCGTTCCTATCTACTCTGAGATCGAGGGCCTCTATCAGCGAACATTGCGGAGATTGATGAAGAGGATTTTGGAAGAATATGCCCCGTACCTGGAGAGTCCTATCCCCGCAGAGATTCAAGAGGCTCAAGGATTGATCGATTTTCGGGAGGCCTTTCGAAGGGTCCATTTCCCTCCCAATGAAGAGTCCCTAAAAAGATTGAATCTCTTTCAATCGGAAGGCCATCGAAGAATTATTTTTGACGAATTCTTCTTCTTGGAACTGGGTCTCGCCATAAAGAAGAGACAGGTCACTCTTGAGAAGGGGATCTCTTTTAAAACAGATGGACCCCTTCTTCAAAAGGGGCTTTCTCAACTTCCTTTCTCTTTGACGTCCGCCCAGGAGAGGGTTTTAAAAGAGATCCTCGAGGATATGGAGAGACCCCATCCTATGAATCGATTGATTCAGGGCGATGTAGGAAGCGGAAAGACCATTGTAGCTCTTCTCGCAAGCCTTCCTGTTTTCGAATGTGGCTATCAGGTGGCCATCATGGCTCCCACGGAAGTACTGGCTGAACAGCATTATTCCACGGCCTCTCGTTGGATCACCCCATTAGGGATTCGAATCGTCCTTCTGACCAGCCATGTAAAGGGTTTGGAAAGAGAGAGGATCTATCGACAGATACGAAGGGGAGAGATTCAGATGGTTATTGGAACTCATGCCATCATTCAGGAGGAGGTGGAATTTCACCGTTTGGGTTTTGCAATCATAGACGAGCAACATAAATTTGGAGTCATCCAGAGAGGACTCCTGAGAAAGAAAGGAGTAAATCCGGACATATTGGTGATGACGGCCACCCCCATTCCACGGACATTGGCTATGACCGTCTATGGAGACCTGGATCTCTCCATCATTGATGAGATGCCACCAGGAAGAATGCCGATAGAGACAAGGGTTTTTTCGGAATCCTCACGAGCTCGGGTTTATCGAATCCTCAAGGAAGAGCTCCAAAAGGGAAGGCAGGCCTTCATTGTCTATCCCTTGGTAGAGGAATCAGAGAAGTTGGATCTGCGAGATGCGACTCGAATGGCGGAGCATTTGCAAAGAGAAGTCTTTCCAGATCACCGAGTGGGTCTTCTTCATGGTCGAATGAAGGGTGAGGAGAAAGAGGCAATCATGAAAGAGTTCAAAGAAGGAAAGATTCATCTCTTAGTGGCGACGACCGTCATCGAGGTCGGCATTGATATTCCCAATGCCTCTGTAATGGTTGTAGAACATGCGGAGCGATTTGGTCTTAGCCAGCTCCATCAGTTGCGAGGAAGGATTGGGAGAGGGAACCATCCCTCCAAGTGTATTCTGATAGCCCCTTATCGGATCTCTGAAGAAGCGCGAATTCGACTCCAGGCGATGGAGCGTACTACAGACGGATTCCAGATTGCCGAAGAGGATTTGGAACTGAGAGGGCCTGGGGAATTTTTTGGAGTTCGTCAATCCGGACTTCCAGATTTTAGAGTGGGTCGACTCATCCGGGATTCGGCCATCTTGATGGAGGCCAGGAGAGAGGCCTTTCGATTAGTGGACATGGACCCCCAACTTCTAAGCCCTTCCCATCACCCTCTTCGGGCGGCCTTGATGGACCGGTGGAAAGGAAGACTCGAATTGGCGACCATCGGGTAAGATGGATTGAAATGGGTATAGAAGTATGTTAACCATTTTTCGAAAGGAGAAGGAGAGATGGAGATTCAGGGATTCCATTTCTATCGAATGGAGAGGCTTCCTCCCTATCTCTTTGCGATCGTGGATCAACTAAAGATCGAGGCCCGAAGAAGGGGAGAGGATATTATTGATCTCGGGATGGGGAATCCAGATCTTCCCACCCCCAAACATATTGTTCAAAAGCTGGTCGAGTCCGTCAAAAACCCAAAAAACCATCGATACTCTGCTTCGAGAGGGATCTATAAACTTCGATTGGCGATGTGTGAATGGTATCGGAAGCGTTATGATGTGGATCTGGATCCAGAGACAGAAATCGTGGTGACCATTGGGGTCAAAGAGGGGATTGCTCATCTGGCCTTGGCTACCCTCTCTCCAGGGGATGTCGTCCTCGTTCCCAATCCCACCTATCCCATTCATGCCTATTCCGTCGTCATCGCAGGAGGAGATGTCCGTTCTGTTCCTCTGATCAAAGAGGAGGATTTCTTTCAACGGTTACTCACGGCCACCAAAGAGTCCTGGCCTCATCCAAAAATGGTCATTCTCAGTTTTCCTCATAATCCAACCACCCGGGTCGTCGACCTTCATTTCTTCGAGAAGCTGGTTGATTTTGCCAAAGAACATCACCTGATGGTCGTTCATGATCTGGCCTATGCCGATATTGTCTTCGACGATTATCGTGCGCCCAGTCTCCTTCAGGTGAAAGGAGCAAAGGAGATCGGGGTCGAATTCTTCTCCCTCTCGAAAAGCTATAATATGGCTGGATGGCGAGTGGGGTTCGCTGCTGGGAATCCTCAAATGCTTGGAGCCCTGGCCAGGTTAAAAAGCTATGTGGATTATGGGATTTTCCAGCCCATCCAGATTGCCTCCATTATTGCACTGAAGGAGGATCAAGAATGCGTACGAGAGACCGTTGAGACTTACCGGCGAAGAAGGGATACTCTGATTCAAGGATTGAAACGGGTTGGGTGGGAGATTGAGAAACCCAAGGGCACGATGTTCGTATGGGCTGAGATTCCAAAACCTTTTCGGAAGATGGGTTCTATCGATTTTGCCAAGTTCCTCTTAAGAGAGGCAAAGGTAGCCGTGTCTCCTGGCGTGGGCTTTGGAGAATATGGAGAGGGTTATGTAAGATTTGCCCTGGTTGAAAATGAAGCCAGGATCAAACAGGCAATCCAGGGAATTCGAAAGGCCTTTCGTGAATAGTAGGGTGGGGGTGGATATGAAGGAGATTAAAGTCGGACTGATTGGGTTTGGTACAGTGGGGGCGGGGGTAGTCAAAATCCTTCAAGAGAATTCAAGGCTCATTGAAAAACGGATGGGCGCCAAGATCGTCCTGAAAAAAGTAGCGGATATCGATCTAAAAAAGGATCGCGGGGTAAGACTAAAAAAGGGGGTCTTAACCCGGGAAGCCGAGGAGGTGATCAGAGATCCAGAGATCGATATCGTGATGGAATTGATAGGAGGGATCGAGCCGGCCAAGACCTATATCCTCAAAGCGATTCATCATCGTAAACATATCGTCACTGCCAATAAAGCCCTCCTTGCCCTTCATGGGGATGAGATCTTTAAGGCTGCCCACCGATTTGGTGTAGATGTCAATTTTGAGGCTTCCGTGGGAGGAGGAATTCCCCTCATTCGTTCCATCAAAGAAGGATTGGTTGCCAATCGAATTCAATCCATTTTTGGTATCCTCAACGGAACGTCCAATTACATTCTGACCAAGATGACGGAAGAGGGAAGCAGTTTTAAACAGGTCCTCAAAGAGGCCCAGGAAAAAGGATATGCGGAGGCAGATCCAACCCTGGACATCCAGGGAATAGATGCAGCTCATAAGCTTTCAATCCTGATTCGTCTGGCCTTTGGAACTCCCCTTCGATTTGAGGATATTTTTATTGATGGCATTTCAGAGATCACCCCTCTGGATATCCAGTTCAGTCGAGAATTTGGTTATCGAATTAAACTTCTTGCCATTGCAAAGATGGAAGAGGGAAGATTGGAGGCCCGGGTCCATCCTACGATGATCCCTGAAACCCATCTCCTCTCTACGGTAGGGGGGGTCTTTAACGCCATCTATATCAAAGGAGATGCCGTCGGTCCCACCCTCTTTTATGGTCAAGGGGCAGGGCAGATGCCTACCGGAAGTGCGGTGGTCAGTGACTTGGTTGAATTGGGAAGAAATATTTTGGTGAAGGCCTCTGGGCGAAGGGTTCCCCTTCTTTCCTATCAGGAATCTGCAATCGAGAAGGTTCCCCTTAAGAAGATGGATGATCTCATCATGCCTTTTTACATGAGATTTTCAGCCATCGATCGTCCTGGTGTTCTCTCCAAGATCTCAGGAATCTTGGGAAAGAATGGAATCAGCATTTCAGCAGTGATCCAGAAGGGAAGACAGATCAATGGAGCTGTCCCGGTGGTGATGATGACCCACGATGCCAAGGAGAGCAGTGTTCATAGAGCCCTAAAAGAGATTGATCGACTCGGGGTGATTCTTGGAAAAACCGTGTTTCTTCGAGTCGAAAACGAACTGGAGTAATCGGGCGATGGAACCTAAAAGACGCCTTTGGCGGGGAGTGATTCGCGAATACTGGGATTTTTTACCACTCAAAGAAGAAAAGAATATCGTCACCCTTCTTGAGGGGAATACCCCCTTAATCCCTTCTTCACGAATTCAAAAGGAAGTCCTTCAAGGGATCGAGTTATTTTACAAATACGAGGGGCTTAATCCAACGGGATCTTTTAAAGATAGGGGAATGACGGTCGCTGTCTCCATGGCTAAAGAAATGGGCTCTCAAGCGGTCATCTGTGCCTCTACCGGGAATACCTCCGCTTCTGCCGCTGCCTATGCGGCCAAAGCAGGGATGCGTGCGTATGTCCTCATCCCGGAAGGAAAGATTGCCCTCGGGAAACTCTCCCAGGCCATCGCCCACGGGGCTCAGGTGATTCAAATCGAAGGGAATTTTGATGAGGCCCTTCGAATCGTAAGAGAGATCTCGGAGACCGAACCAATTACATTGGTCAATTCCCTTAATCCTTATCGGATCGAAGGTCAGAAGACGGCTGCCTTTGAAATCATTGAGGACTTAGGATTCGCTCCTACCTATCACTGCCTCCCCGTTGGGAATGCAGGAAATATCACTGCCTATTGGAAAGGATATAAGGAATACTGGGAGAAAGGAAGGGCGGATCGACTTCCAAAGATGTTAGGATTTCAGGCCGAGGGAGCCGCTCCCATCGTGAGGGGAAAAGTGATTGAAAAACCAGAGACGGTGGCTACGGCCATTCGGATTGGGAACCCTGCGAGCTGGAAGCAGGCCGTAGTAGCAAGGGAGGAATCAGGAGGATTGATCGATATGGTCAGCGATGAGGAGATCCTTAAGGCCTATCAAATGATCGCTAACCTTGAGGGGGTCTTCTGTGAACCCGCTTCAGCCGCCTCCTTGGCTGGAGTGATCAAGCTTTACCAAAAAGGGTTCTTTAAAAAAGGGGAGACCGTCGTGTTAACCATCACGGGGCATGGTTTAAAAGACCCAGATACGGCCATTCGACTCTCTCAAAAACCGATCACCCTTCCTCCAACGAAGGAGGCTGTATTGAAATCTCTTTGCTTAAGATAAAATGGCAACTCCCTATCAAGAGACTCTTCAACAGAATGAACGATAGGGACTATGGTTAAAAGGAAGTCGGGAGGACCCTTTCATGACCGAATCCATTCTCAATGGTAAAAAGATTCTCGCTGTGGATGATGAACCTGATGTTTTGTCTGCCTTGGAAGAAGAGATCCTCCAAGCCGCACCCCGATCTATTTTTGAAAAAGCGACGACCTATGAAGAAGCGGTCAAGAAACTGCAGTCGCAGAGCTATGATGTGGTCATCCTGGATATTATGGGGGTTCGAGGGTTTGAACTATTGGACCTGGCTGTTAAGAAAAATCTTCGCGTGGCGATGCTCACTGCCCATGCCCTTACTCCTGAAGCCCTTAGACGCTCTTTTGAAAAAAAGGCTTATGCCTATCTTCCAAAAGAGAAATTAGGAGAGATCGTCCCTTTCCTTGAGGATGTCCTAAAGTATGACTATCTTCCTGGATGGAAACGATTGATGAAAAAATTGGAAGGCTTCTTCAAAACTCGATGGGGTGAATACTGGCAGAAGGCAGAGGCTCATTTTTGGGAAGATTTTGAAAAGATCACTTCTGCCAAATGGTAGAGGGAAAGCCTCCATGGTGAAAAATGCCTTCATTTATACCGATGACTATTTTCAATTTGATTATGGCCCTACCCATCCCCTTCGAATTATAAGGCTTAGATTGACCTACGAATTGATTAAAGCCTATGGGCTCCTTGACCTTCCGGGTGTCGAACTCGTTCAGACCGAGAAGGCAAAAGAGGAGGACCTCTCACGGTTTCACAGCGAAAATTATTTAGCGATCTTAAAACAGGCAAATCAAGGGAGGATGAAAGGGGAGTTCTATCCCTACGGCCTTGGGCCTGGAGACAATCCAATTTTCCCTGGCCTTTTTGACTGGTCTCTTTTGGTCACAGGGGCAACCCTTCAAGCTGTTGACTTTGTCGCCAGTGGAAAAGGAGAGAGGGCCTTCAATATAGCGGGTGGGCTTCATCATGCCATGAGAGAGAGGGCCTCAGGATTCTGCTACATCAATGATCCTGTAATAGGGATCTTGAGACTTTTGGATGGAGGGATGAGGGTGGCCTATCTTGATATTGATGCTCATCATGGGGATGGGGTTCAGAAAGCTTTCTACACCACCGACCAGGTATTAACGATCTCCCTCCATGAATCAGGGTATACTCTGTTTCCAGGCACGGGTTTTGAGTATGAGATTGGGGAAGGAAAGGGGGAAGGATTTTCTGTCAATCTTCCTTTTCCTCCTTATACGGAAGATGACACCTATTTATGGGCATTTGAAGAAGTCGTTCCTGAATTACTCTCCATTTTTAAACCTGATATTCTGGTCACCCAATTAGGAGTGGATACCTTTTTCGACGATCCCCTTACCAATCTTAGACTCTCTATTTATGCCTTCGAAAAGGTGGTTCAGAGAATCCGGGATTTGGCCCCTCGATGGGTGGCTTTAGGGGGTGGAGGCTATCAGATTTCTAATGTGGCCCGTGCCTGGACTTTAGCATGGGCGATCATGAATGGAGTTGAATTGAAGGAAGAGATTCCGGAAAGTTATTTGAATTGGGCGGAGAGGTACGGGTTTAAGGAAAGAAGATTAAGAGGAGAGCCCATTCATTCTCTTTCTAATAAGAGAGAGAACCGGGCAGAGATGGAGAAGGTGGTCCGATATATTCGCGAAAAGGTATTCCCAATCGTCAAAAAAAGTTGGTCTTCTTAAATTCCTTCCCTATTTAAACACGTAACTCCTCACTGAAGGGTGGAAATAAATTTAAGCCCGACAAGAGTGTTTCAGTATTTCCGAAACCGCATGGAATGCGGATCAATTTATATATTTAAGGAATACGAATCGATCCATTGTAGAAATGGGTTTCTGATTAAAACAAACGAAAGTTAAGATTTCTATGGACCATTTAAGGTAGCCGCACCATGGGTTTCTCCAATATCCCTCTCGTGCTTATCCCCCATTTCTGAATGAGGGATTACTTAAACACCCTTGTTTAATAAAAATTGGCATAACTTTTGCTTTCAAATAAAGATTTTTATTTGACATTTGTAACTTTTTGGTATATTTAGGTTTTATGAAAATGGAGAGAAGCGTTAAATCCATTATTATTGTTGGTGACGGGATGGCTGATTACCCGATAAAAGAACATCAGGACAAGACCCCCCTGATGATGGCAGATAAACCTTATATGGATTGGTTAGCAAGGCATGGAGAGATAGGTCTTGTCCAAACGATCCCAGAAGGGTTTAATCCAGGAAGTGAAATCGCGAATCTTTCTATCTTTGGATACGATCCGATTAAGTATTATACAGGAAGAGGACCCCTTGAGGCAGCCAGCCTTGGAGTTGACCTTGGCCCCAGTGATCTTGCCTTTCGATGCAATCTCGTGACCCTTCGACTTCAAAATTCAAAGGTAATCATGGAGGATTTCTCAGCCGGACATATCTCCAATGAGGAGGCAGAGAGACTCATCGAGGAGCTAAACCGAGCCCTTGGATCGGAGAGGATTCAGTTTTTTGCCGGAGTAAGTTATCGGCACCTCATGGTTCTAAGAGAAGGGGCCTCTTTGTTTCAGGGTCTTGAGGAAGTCTCTTTTACCCCTCCCCATGACATCATTGGTCAAGAAATCTCTCCCCATCTTCCAAAAGGGAATCATTCCGTTGGAGAGATCCTCAAATTAATGGAGGACTCTCAAAGGGTCCTCAGAGATCATCCTATCAATCTTCACCGGCAGGCCATAGGGCTACGGCCTGCCAATGCCATCTGGCTATGGGGGCAGGGAAGATCTCCTCAAATGGTGACGCTTCGAGAGCGATTCGGAATCGAAGGGGCTGTGATTTCGGCGGTCCATTTGATCAGAGGGATTGGTCGTTTGGCTGGGCTTGAGGTATTAGAGGTTCCCCATATCACCGGTTTCCTTGATACGAATTATGAGGGGAAGGCCACCTACGCTTTGGAAGCCTTAAGAAAAAAAGATTTTGTCTATATCCATGTAGAGGCTCCAGATGAAGCAGGCCACATGGGAGAGCTCGATTTGAAAATCAAGGCGATCGAAGACTTCGATGAAAGAGTCGTGGGGAGAGTTCTAAAAGGGTTGCAGGATTTTGAACATTACCGGATCATGGTCTTGCCGGACCATCCCACTCCTCTTTCTCTGCGCACCCATACCGCCGATCCTGTTCCTTTTGTCATCTATCGGAGTGAAGGAAAGAAAGAGGAGGACCTTGCGGGATCCTTTGACGAAGTTTCTGCAAGAAGAACCGGCCTTTTCCTTGGGAAAGGACATGAGCTGATCGAGAGATTTTTGCTCCTTTGAGACTCATACGAAAGGAAAGAAGATGAATCAATCACCCAACAAAAGAACGAAATATATTTTTGTGACCGGTGGGGTTCTCTCCTCCTTGGGAAAAGGATTGGCCTGTTCTTCTATCGGTGCCCTTCTCGAGCTAAGAGGGTTGAAGGTCTCTTTTCTCAAATTCGATCCTTACATCAATGTAGATCCAGGGACGATGAATCCATTCCAACATGGGGAAGTCTATGTCACAGATGATGGCGCGGAGGCAGACCTTGATCTGGGTCACTATGAACGTTATACCCATGTGAAGACCTCGAAAAAGAATAATTACACCACGGGGCAGATTTATGATTTTGTCATCTCGAAGGAAAGAAGAGGGGAGTATTTGGGAAGCACCGTGCAGGTGATTCCCCACATTACCGATGAAATCAAATCAAAGATCTTTGCCCTCGCTGAAGAGGTGGATGTGGTCATTGTCGAAGTGGGAGGGACGGTCGGAGATATCGAAAGCCTTCCCTTTTTGGAGGCCATCCGTCAGATTCGTGGAGAGGTAGGGAGGGAGAATACGCTCTATATTCATCTCACTTTAGTCCCTTATATCGAGACGGCAGGAGAGCTGAAGACCAAACCCACCCAGCACAGCGTGAAAGAACTTCGGGAGATCGGGATTCAGCCCGATATTCTTCTTTGTCGGACGGATCGGATCCTTCCCCCAAATCTGAAGGCAAAGATTGCCCTCTACTGTGATGTCGATAAGGATGCCGTGATTACGGCAAAGAATGTCGAGACGATCTATGAGGTTCCGATCGTATTTCATCAAGAAGGACTGGACGAAAAGATTGTAGAAAAACTGAACATCTGGACCGGACGACCCAATTTAAAACCCTGGGAGCGAGTCGTCAGAAAGATTAAGCATCCCCGTTTCGAAACGACCATTGCGGTTGTCGGGAAATATGTGAGCCTGGCGGAATCTTATAAAAGTTTAACCGAGGCATTGATTCATGGTGGGATTGCCAATGATGCTCGGGTAAATCTTGTCTACGTGGATTCCGAAGAGATCGAGAAGAATGGCCCGGAGGATTATCTTAAGGGAGTCCATGGGGTTCTCGTGCCAGGTGGATTTGGTCCACGAGGAATCAAGGGAAAGATCCATGCGATTCGGTTCGCCCGAGAGAAAAAGATCCCTTTTTTTGGAATCTGTCTGGGGATGCAATGTGCGGTCATTGAAATTGCCCAGCATTTGGCCGGCCTGAAAGGAGCCAATAGCACGGAGTTTGATCAGAATACCCCTCACCCGGTAATCTCTCTTTTAGAGGAATGGGTGGATCGAAATAAGGTGGTTCAGAAAAGGGATGAGTCGACCCCTAAGGGAGGCACGATGAGATTGGGGGCCTATCCCTGCCGTTTGAAGGAGGGGAGCCTGGCCTTTAAGGCGTATGGGAGAAAGCTTATCTCTGAACGGCATCGACACCGATACGAATTCAATAATGCCTATCAAGAGATCTTAGAAAGAGTGGGGGTCAGATTTAGTGGGGTTTCTCCTGAGCAGCAACTGGTTGAGATTATCGAGTTGAAAGGTCATCCTTGGTTTCTGGGCTGTCAATTCCATCCCGAATTCAAATCGAAACCGATGGCCCCTCATCCACTTTTTCGCGAATTCATCAAGGCCTCCCTCCTTTATGGAAAGAAGAAACCGATAAAAAAAGAGAGCAAAAAAGAAAGTGAGCAATGAAAGATGGACACTTTGAAAGTGGTAGGGACAATGGCCGAGTTCAATGCGATTGAGGAGGCAAAAAGGGTTTTACGAATCGAAGCCCAATCGATCCTTGACCTCATCGATCGGATCGATGAGAACTTCTCCAAGGCAGTAGACCTTCTTTATGAATGTAAAGGGAGAGTCGTTCTAATGGGCATGGGCAAATCGGGCCTGGTGGGTCGAAAGATTGCCTCCACCTTTGCAAGTACGGGGACCCCCTCTTTCTTCATTCATCCTGCAGAGGGTCTCAACGGGGACTTCGGGATGTTAGCTCGAGAGGACCTCGTCATGGCCATCTCCAATAGTGGCGAGACGCGAGAACTTCTTGAGGTTCTTCCTCTCATTAAACGCTACGGGAATAAGCTCATCGCCTTAACGGGAAATCTCAGATCCACCTTGGCAAAGGCCGCCGATATCTGCCTGAACATTCATGTCAAGGCAGAGGCCTGTCCTTTGGGGTTAGCTCCGACGGCAAGCACCACCGCCACCCTGGCCCTTGGAGATGCCCTGGCTGTCACTTTGATGATCAAAAAGGGATTCAAAGAGGAGGATTTCGCCCTCCTCCATCCCGGAGGTGCCTTGGGGAAAAGACTCCTCCTTACCGTGAAGGATTTAATGCATGTGGGAGAAGCCTTCCCAAAAGTGACTGAAAAGACCCTGATGAAAGATGTCATTTTTGAAATCACCTCTAAACGATTGGGAGTCACGGCCGTTTTAAATGATCAGGGACATCTGGTGGGAGTCATTACCGATGGGGATCTTCGAAGGGCTCTTGAAAGATTCAGTGACCTTCTCAATCGGACTGCCTCAGAGGTCATGACCAGAAATCCAAAATGGATTGAAAAGGATGCATTGGCTGCAAAAGCCGTTCAGAGGATGGAAGAATACTCCATCACCTCCCTCTTTGTTTTTGATCAGCCGGGGGAAAAGGTTCCTGTAGGGGTGATTCATCTCCATGATCTTTTGAAGGCTGGAGTCGTTTGATGAGAGAAAGGATAGGGAGGACTCAAAGGGTAAGGATCATTCTATTGGTCTTTATCGGACTGATCATGATCGGGGTCTGGAGCCTTCTATGGGTGAATCTCCAGGAACAGAAAAAAAAGAGTGATCAGGAAAAAAGTTTTAAATTGGGAGAAAACATCGATCAACAATTAGAGAGGATCCGATTTGTGGAGGAGAAAAAGGGGAAGATCCATTGGGAACTGGAAGCGAAAGCCGTTCAACAATATCAAAAAGGGACCCTTTTAACCTTAGAAGAGGTCAAGGTGGTCTATTATTCAGACGACGGAAGGATCTTCACCCTTTCTGGAGATCAAGGAAAGGTTTATCAAGATTCGAAAAATTTGGAACTGGTAGGGAATGTGGTCCTTGCCACCAGTGATGGTTACCGATTGCGGACCCATTCTCTCTTCTATGACCACTCAAAGAAAAAAGTGACCTCTTCGGATCCTATCGAATGGGAAGGAAAGGAGTTTCGGTTGGTAGGTCAAGGGATGTGGGTCAATCTTGAAGAGAAGACCTTCAAAGTGCTTCATCAAGTCAAAACCAGATGGAAAGGGGAAAAAGGATGAAGAGGGTGGTGAGCACAGGTCTCCTTCTCCTTTTGTTACTCTTTTTTTTGAGTTCTGGTGCAGGCCAGGAGAGGGTGGATCCTAACAAGAAGTCCTCAAGGGGAGGAACCCAACCCTTTGGGTTTACTACCTCCCGTTCACCCATCGATATTACTTCCGATTCCGTAGAGGGAGATCAAAAAAAGAATCTCATCGTGTTTAAGGGTAACGTAGTCGCCAAACAGGAAGAGGCCACCCTTTATGCCCATCAACTGACCCTTTATTATGATCCAGAGACCAGAAGGCTGAGGGAGATCGTGGCTACAGGGAATGTGAGGGTGACCCAGGGAGATCGTAGGGCCACTAGCCAAAAGGCCACCTTCTTCCAGAATGAGAATAAGATTGTTTTGGAAGGAGAAGTGGTGATCCGGGAAGGGGAGAACGTAATCCGGGGAGAAAAGGTGGTCTATCTCATCGATGAAGAAAGAAGTTTTGTTGAAGGGGGAAAAGGTGGAAGGGTAAGCACCACCATTGTCCCCCAACCTAAAGAGGAGAAGAAAAAATAGAACGAAACGTGTCTCATCTCAAATGTGAGGATCTGACCAAGACGTTCCATCGGAGAAAAGTGGTCGATAGGTTTAGTTTGGAGGCCTGGGGAGGGGAGGTTGTAGGACTCCTCGGACCAAATGGTGCTGGGAAAACAACTATTTTTTATATGATCGTAGGACTCTATCGCCCTAATGGAGGGAAGATATTTCTCAACGGGGAGGAATTGACCGGTCTTCCTATGTATGTGAGGGCCAGGAAGGGGATTGGATATTTACCCCAGGAGCCTTCGGTATTCAGAAAATTAACAGTGGAGGAAAACTTGATGGCCATTTTGGAAACCCTCTCCCTTTCCAAGGAGGAACGGAAAACCCGATTAGAGCAACTCTTAAATGAGTTAGGGCTCTCCTCCCTTCGAAGACAGAAAGCCTTTAGCCTCTCCGGAGGAGAGCGAAGGCGAGTGGAGATTACCAGAGCCCTCGTTCTTTCCCCTATGTTTATTCTACTGGATGAACCTTTTGCAGGAATTGATCCCATTGCGGTCACAGACATTCAGGGGATCATCCGTCAATTGAAATCCAAGGGGATTGGAATTATAATTACTGACCATAATGTAAGAGAAACCTTAGGGGTTTGTGATCGGGCTTACATCATCAACGAAGGGCGTCTCCTTGAATCTGGGCGTCCAGAGGAGATTGCCCAGAGTCCCAAGGCGAGAAAGATCTATCTCGGAGAAAGATTTAAATTGGATTCGTTTCCTCCCCCTCTGAAGGAATAGAGGGAAAGAAGGAGTTCGAAGAGGTCGAATGGCTTTAGAGCTTAAACAAGCTCCCAAACTGACTCAACAGTTGGTCATCACCCCCCAACTCCAGCAGGCGATCCGTCTCCTCCAATTGACCCGATTAGAATTGGTCGAACTGATCAATCAGGAAATGAGAGAGAATCCCCTGCTCGAAGAGGTGGAATTTGAAGAGAGCGAGGACAAAGGGGAACCTCTCGGAGAGGGAGAGGAATCGTCGCTGAATTCTGAACATACATTGGAAGTGAAGGGTGAAGGGGAGGGCTCGGATGAGTTTGACTGGGAGAGCTATTTGGAGAACTATAATTTGACCCCTCCCGTGAAACAGAAGGATCAGGATGGGGAAGACCGTCCTCCGATAGAGAATCTTCTTACGAAGAGAACGACCCTTTTTGATCATCTCTACTGGCAACTCCAACTTTCCCAACTTACCGAGGAGGAAGAAAAGGCCGGTCTCTGGATCATTGGCAATCTCGATGACGATGGTTACTTAAAAATCCCTCTCGAAGTGATCAGCGCCGAAACAGGGGTACCGATCTCCTCCGTGGAAAGTGTCCTTCGAAAGATTCAGCAGTTCGATCCAGTGGGAGTCGGGGCGAGGGACCTTCGAGAATGTCTTCTGATTCAATTGGAACAGCTTTCCGTAAGGGATCCTGTGGCTGAGAAGATCATTTCGGATTACCTTTCCTTGTTAAAGAATCGAAACTATCCTGCGATCGCCAAAAAGCTGGGCTTATCCATTGAACGAGTGACCCGGGCCGCCTCGCTGATCTTTAAATTAGATCCAAAACCTGGAAAGGCCTACGGAGGAGATCTCGTTCAGGAGATCATCCCGGATGTGTATGTGTATAAGGTCGAAGGAGAATATGTCATATCCCTCAATGACGAAGGCATTCCAAAGTTGAGGATCAATCCTTATTATCGTCGCCTCCTTTCTGAAAGTCGCCATAACCTCCAGGAAGAACGAAAGTATATCCAAGAGAAACTCCGCTCCGCCCTCTGGTTGATTCGAAGCATCGATCAGCGTCAGCGAACCATTTATAAAGTGGCTAAAAGTATCGTGAAATTCCAAAAGGATTTTCTCGATCACGGAATTCAGTTTCTCAAGCCTTTAGTCCTCCGGGATGTGGCCGAGGACATCCAGATGCATGAATCTACGATCAGTCGGGTCACCCATAATAAATACATGCATACCCCTCAGGGAATTTATGAATTGAAATTTTTCTTCAACACCGGAATTCCTTCGGCCCAGGGTGAGGCCCTTGCCTCGGAGACCGTCAAAAATCTCCTTCGGGAGATCATCGCCAAGGAAGATCCCCGAAAACCATACAGTGATGAGAAGCTGGTCCAAATCTTAAAAGGGATGAATATTCATATCGCTCGTAGGACCGTTTCAAAGTACCGTGAGATGCTCAAGATTCTCCCCTCCAGTGAACGAAGGAGAATCACCTGAGGGTCTTGAGGATAGGGAAGGAGCCGCTCGATGAAACTTTCAGTGACGTTTCGACACTTAGAGACTGATAGGGCAGTCAAGCAGTACATCCAGGAGAAGGTGAAAAAATTAGAGAAATATATGATGAATCCAAAAGAGGGCCATGTTGTCCTCTCCGTCGAGAAGTTTCTTCATTCTGCAGAGATGACCATGGTGGGAGATGGGATGACCTATATCAGTGAAGGGAAAGATAGAGACCTCTATACCGCCATCGATCAGATGGTCGAAAAGATGGATCGTCAGATTCGGGAGAAAAGGGAGAAGGGGAAGAGGAAGAATCTATCCCAAAGGAGAAAAAAGGCGAAGCCTGTGGAATGAAGATTTTAGATTATCTGAAAGAGTCATGGATCGTCCCGGAACTGAAGGGAAGAGACAAGACCTCTATCCTGAGAGAGCTCTCTGAGGTTCTGGTCGAGCCCTGTGGAGTCTCCTCATCGGAAGAACTCCTCTCCGTTCTTCTTGATAGGGAAAAGTTGGGTTCCACAGGGATTGGAGAAGGGGTAGCCATTCCTCATGGACGTCTCAGGAGGTTGAAGCAGTTTTTTATCTCCTTTGGACGATCTACTCAGGGAGTCGATTTTGATTCCATGGATCATCGTCCCTGTCAGCTCTTTTTTTTGGTCATGGCTCCTGAAAATTCCACCTCAGAAAATCTCCATCTCTTGGCCAGGATTGCGAATCTATTAAAAGACGCCTCTTTCAAAAAAAGACTGATGGAGGCCAGATCCCAAAGGGAGCTCTATGAGATTATCTCGGAGGAAGACCAAAAGTATTAATGGGTGAGGTTCTCGTTCAGGAGTTAGAAGAGGATAAGGAATTTAATCTTGGCCTAACCCTGGTTGCAGGCCGAAGGGGTCTAAAGAAGAAGATTACCCATTCCCAGGTTCAAAAAATGGGATTGGCCTTAACTGGCTTTACCCGATACACCAATCCTTCTCGGCTCCAGGTATTGGGAAAAACAGAGATGACTTATCTTTCTTCCCTCTCGGAGGAAATGCGACAAAAGATCATCCGTCAAATCTTTAACCTGGATCTTTCTTGTGTGGTGGTGACCCGAAACATTGAGATCCCCGATACCCTCCTTCATGAAGCGGAGGAGAAGGAGATTCCTCTTTTTCGAACCACCCTCAACTCTACCGAATTTATTGATCGGGTGACTAAATTTTTGGAAGAGAAGCTTTCCCCGACGACGAGCCTCCATGGCGTCCTCATGGATGTGTTTGGGGTAGGACTCCTCCTTTTAGGTCGAAGTGGGATTGGGAAGAGCGAATGCACTTTGGACCTTATCCTTCGAGGTCATCGTCTGGTGGCGGATGATATGGTCTTTATCCAGAAGAAGTCTCCGACGACCCTCATCGGAAGTGGCTTCGAAGTCATCCAGCATCACATGGAGATCCGAGGGTTAGGCATCATCAATATCCGGAGTCTTTTTGGCGTGGAAGCCATCCGAGAAAGAAAAAAGATTGATTTAGTGTTAGAATTGATTGATTGGGAAAACGACCAGGAACATGACCGTCTGGGTTTTGAGGAGGAAAAATATACGATCTTAGGGGTGAGCCTTCCCATGCTACGAATCCCAGTGACCCCCGCTCGAAATTTAACCACGATCATCGAGGTGGCGGCAAGAAACCACCTTCTTAAAACAATGGGGTACCATTCTGCCTTAGAGTTTGAGAAGAAACTCTTGCAGACTATGGAGGAGCGAAAGGGGAAGAAAAGGGAGCCCGAAGGTGAGGTGGAGTGAAACTTCTTCGAATCATTCTGATCAGCGGCCTATCCGGATCTGGAAAAACGACGGCCATTAAAGCCTTAGAGGACATCGGTTTCTATTGTGTCGATAATCTTCCTATCCCTCTTCTCCCCAAATTCCTCGAACTCTGTGAAGAATCGGGTGGAAGAATTTCAAGGGTGGCGGTCGTAGAGGATATTCGAAGTGCTTCAACCTTTCCCTCTTCAGAGATTTCCAAGGCGAGAGGACAGGAGGAGGAGATAGAGAATTTCTTTGAGGATTCCAGAAGGATCATTCAACGACTGAGAGAAGAAGGATACCCCATTGAAATTCTCTTTTTAGAGGCCTCGGACCTCATTCTCACCAGACGTTTCAGCGAGACCCGGCGACAACATCCCTTAGCCTTTGGAGGTCCCATTCTGGAGGGAATTCGATTGGAAAGGAAGGGGCTTCAAGGACTTCGAGAGATGGCCAATGAGGTGATCGATACTTCCTCTTTCAATGTTCACCAGTTAAAGGAAAGGATTCAGGCTTATGCTCAGAGGGAATGGACGCCGAACCAGATGATCCTGACCCTTCTTTCTTTTGGTTATAGCTATGGGATTCCCTTTGAGGCGGATCTGGTTTTCGATGCTCGATGTTTACCTAATCCCTATTTTGTGGAGGAACTCAAACGATTAAAAGGGGACGATCCGAAAATCGTGCAATACGTCCTTCAATGGGAGGAGAGTCAAGCGTTTATCCATCGAGTCTATGGATTGATCCAGTTTCTCCTTCCTCTCTATTTAAAGGAAGGGAAAACCCATTTAACGATAGCCATTGGGTGCACGGGTGGGAGACACCGATCGATGGTGATTGTGGAGCGGCTTGCAGAGATCCTTCAAAAGGAGTGGATCGGAAGGGGTATCTCTCTCTCTGTGCGACACCGCGATGCGGAGAAGGGATAAAAGAAAATGGTGGGTGTCGTAGTGGTGACGCACTGTCGATTAGGAGAGGAACTCATTGCAGCGGCCCAGCTCGTCGTGGGAGAGGAGCTGAAAAATTTTCAATCGGTCTCGATCGACCCTAAAGAGAACACCGAAGAGATCAGGGAAAAGATTATTGCAGCCATCCGAAAGGTTGAAAGCGGAGGGGGAGTCCTCATCCTTACCGATATGTATGGAGGAACTCCTTCCAACATCAGTCTCTCCTTTCTGGAAGAGAAGAAGATCGAGGTGATTACTGGGGTCAACCTCCCCATGTTATTGAAATTGGCCACCTATCAAGACGACATGGACCTTGAATCGCTGGCCGCTTTTATCACCGACTACGGTCAGAAGAATATCGATTTAGCGAGCGAGGTCCTCAAGAAAAAGGTGGAGAAGAAGAAAGAATGAGATCGGAGTCCTCGAAGAGCCGTCAAAAGGGACCTTTCTTAGAGAAGGGATGGAAGTTCACACGTTCACGATCAAAAATCGATTAGGCCTTCATGCAAGGGCGGCTGCCCTCTTGGTCAAGACAGCGAATCGATTTTCTTCTGAGATCATCATTGAGAAAGATGGGATCGAAGTCAATGGGAAGTCTATCATGGGCATTCTCATGCTGGCCGCGGCAAAGGGATCCAAGATTACCCTGAAGGCAGAAGGGAAAGATGCGGCCGAGGCGATTCAATCCTTAGGGAAACTGATTGAAAATAAATTTGGAGAAGAATGAGGGTATCTCGTCAGGAACAGGTCAATAAGTTTATTCGAGGGATTGGAGCCTCTTCTGGAATCGTTTCTGGAAGGGCCTATCTGGTGGAACGGTATAAGGTTCGCCTCCCTCAGAAACGGATTGACCCCTGGCAGGTCGAGGAAGAGGTTCAGCGATTCCTCAAAGCGATTGAAGAGTCCAAAAGACAACTTCGGGAAATCAAGGAGAAGATTCTCTCTCCGGAGGTCAGGCAACATGCCTTTATCCTCGATGTTCACCTGATGATCCTGGATGATCAGATGCTCATCCAGAATACGATCGATCATATTCGAAAGCGGAAGGTGAATTCAGAATGGGCCTTAGATCTCACACTTGAAAAACTCGACTCTGCCTTTAAGGCCATCGAAGATGAGTATCTTCGGGAGAGGCGGAGCGACCTCCATTATGTCGCTGCAAGAATATTTAGGAACTTAATGGGAAAGAAACACGATGACATCACAAAAATCAAAGGAAAGGTCATCATCGTGGCGCATGATCTCTCGCCCGCAGATACCCTTCAGATGGATCTCAATCATGTGGCAGGATTTGTGACGGATATTGGTGGAAGGGTCTCCCATACGGCCATCCTATCCCGTTCCTTAGGAATTCCTGCCGTGGTGGGTCTTGAAGTGGCAACCTCCCTCATCCATGGAGGAGATCTCCTCATCATTGATGGAGAGAGCGGGGACGTCGTCATCAATCCCACCGAAGAAGTCTCTCGTTCCTTTATCGAGAGGAAAAAGAGGATCCAATTCTTGGAGCGTGAATCTTTGAAATATGCTCCCCTCCCTGCAGAAACGAAAGATGGCATTCGGGTACGCCTCCAGGCCAATATCGAGATGTTAGAGGAGATCCCTTCAGCCAAAAGCCATGGGGCAGAAGGGATTGGCCTTTTTCGAACAGAGATCCTCTATTTGAATCGGAAAGATCTCCCCACAGAAGAAGAGCACTATCAAACCTATCGAAAGCTGGCTGAAAGCGTCTACCCTGCTACGGCGACCATTCGCACATTGGATATCGGAGGAGATAAATTTCTACCCAATTATTCGAAAGGCAATGAGAGCAACCCGGCCATGGGACTTCGGGCCATCCGCTTCAGCATCAAAGAGACCGAGATCTTTAAGACCCAGCTCAGTGGGATATTGCGGGCAAGTCCTTACGGGAAGATCCGAATTCTTTTCCCGATGATTTCCGGAATCGAGGAGATCCGGAAAGCAAAGGCGATCCTCGAAGAGGTCAAGAGAGGACTTGCTCGTGCGAAGATTCCATTCGATCGGGAAATTTCAATCGGTGCGATGATTGAAATCCCCTCCGCCTCGGTGACCTCGGACCTTTTAGCCCGGGAAGTGGACTTTTTCAGTATCGGGACGAATGACCTCATCCAGTATGCCTTGGCTGTCGATCGAATCAATGAGCATGTCTCCTATCTCTATGAGCCTCTTCACCCTGCCATCTTAAGGATGGTTCGAATGGTCGTTCAGTCAGCCCATCAAGCAGGAATCCCGATTGCCATCTGCGGAGAGATGGCAGCTGATCCTCTCCATGTATTAATATTATTGGGAATGGGATTAGAGGAGTTTAGTATGAACCCGAGCTCCATTCCGAAGGTGAAGAAGATTCTCCGGATGGTGAAGTATGAAGAGATTAAGGGACTGGTTGAAAAATTATTCCGGTTCTCGACGGCATTGGAAATTAAACGCTATCTTCGGGGATGGGTAAAGGAACGATTTCCGGACGAACTGAAAACCTTCTTCCCTGAGGAGTTGAGGATATGAAAACCCTTACCCCTTTCTCAACTCTTCAAAAAGCAATTTTTAAAGAGTAAATGATGGGGATTAAAAAAGGAGGAGGAACAGAACCATGTCTATGACCAATTTTCTTTTTACGTCAGAATCAGTGACCGAGGGGCACCCGGATAAAATAGCGGATCAGATCTCCGATGCCATCCTGGATGCGATCATCGCCCAGGACCCAATGGCAAGGGTTGCCTGTGAGACGATGGTGACCACAGGGATGGCGATTATTGCAGGGGAGATCACGACCTCCTGTTACGTTCATATGCCTGCCATTGTGAGAGAGACGATTCGGGAGATTGGATACAATGACTCTTCGATGGGATTCGATTGGGAGACCTGCGCCGTCTTGACCTCCATTGATGAACAGTCCCCGGACATTCGATTAGGGGTGGAGGAGAGGGAGGATCACGAGCAAGGGGCAGGAGATCAGGGACTCATGTTTGGTTATGCCTGCACCGAAACTCCGGAATTGATGCCCATGCCCATTATCTTTGCTCATCGGTTGACCCGTCGTTTAGCCGAGGTGCGAAAGAAGGGGATCCTCGACTTCCTGAGGCCTGATGGGAAATCTCAGGTCACCATCCAGTACATCAATGGAAAGCCCGTTCGAGTCGACTCCGTGGTCATCGCTGCTCAGCATTCGGAGGATGTCTCTTATGCGACTCTTCAGGAGGCCATCAAAGAAGAGGTCATCTTTAAGGTGATTCCCGAAGAAATGAGAGATAAAAATACAAAATATTATATCAATACGACAGGTCGATTTGTTCAGGGAGGCCCAAAAGCGGACTGTGGTTTGACGGGAAGAAAGATCATTGTCGATACCTATGGAGGAGTGGGAAGTCATGGGGGAGGATGTTTCTCCGGGAAGGATCCTTCGAAGATGGATCGTAGCGCCTCTTATATGGCCAGACATATCGCTAAGAATGTAGTGGCAGCCGGTTTGGCGGAAAAATGTGAAGTTCAGATTGCCTATACTATTGGAAGGGCAGAACCGGTTTCCTTGATGGTTGATACCTCAGGGACCTCGAAGATTCCACCGGATAGGATTGCCGAGCTCATCCGGGAGCATTTTGATTTACGACCAAAGGCGATTATTAAGTATCTGGATCTTTTAAGGCCTATCTATAAGCAAACCGCCTGTTATGGACACTTCGGCCGAAATGAACCAGAGTTTACTTGGGAGAGTACCCATCGGGCAGAAGAGCTCAGAAGGGCAGCAGGAATCTAACTCGAGGAGAACGATGGATTACGACATTAAAGATCCTTCCTTGTCTGAAAAGGGGAGACTTCGAGTCGAGTGGGCTGAGATGGCGATGCCCGTTCTTAGACTTATTCGAGATCGATTCGAAAAAGAGAAACCCTTGAATGGATTTCGAGTCTCGGCCTGTCTTCATGTCACCACGGAGACGGCGGTCTTAATGAAAACCCTTCGAGCCGGAGGGGCAGCCGTTTCCCTTTGTGCCTCTAACCCGTTAAGCACACAGGATGACGTAGCTGCCTATCTCGTGAAGGGGCTTGAGATTCCTGTCTTTGCCATTAAAGGGGAAGATAGTCTCACCTATTACCATCATATTCAGAAGGTCCTGGCCTTCTCTCCCAATCTCACGATGGATGACGGAGCGGATCTGGTTTCTTCCCTTCATTTTCTCGCCTTGAAGAAATGGGAGGAACTTTCGCCTTCCTTACGAACCTGGGCAGAAGGGCTCTCCCATTCAGAAAGAGAAAGGATCCTTCAGGGAGTCTTGGGGGGAACGGAGGAGACGACTACCGGAGTGATCCGGCTTCGTTCTATGGAAAAGAGTGGGGTTCTCAAATTTCCCATCATTGCTGTCAATGATGCCCAGACTAAACACTTCTTCGATAATCGCTATGGCACCGGACAGTCCACCATCGATGGAATTCTTCGAGCCACCAATCGACTCCTCGCTGGAGCGGTCTTTGTAGTGGCAGGATACGGTTGGTGTGGAAAGGGTTTGGCCATCAGGGCAGAAGGGATGGGGGCCAATGTGATCGTTACGGAAGTCAATCCCTTAAAGGCCTTAGAGGCGGTGATGGATGGGTATCGGGTCATGCCTCTGGATCAGGCAGCGGAATTAGGGGATATCTTCTGTACCGTCTCTGGAAATATCCATGTCATCCGGAAAGAACATTTCTTGAAGATGAAGGACGGAGCGATTGTCGCCAATTCGGGTCACTTCAATGTGGAACTTGACTTAAAGGGACTGGAAGAGGCGGCCATCTCTCGGAAGACGATCCGTGAGTTTGTCGAGGAATACCTTCTCAAAAATGGTCGAAGGATTTATCTACTGGGCGAAGGGAGATTGGTCAACCTCGCCTCTGCCGAAGGCCATCCTTCAAGTGTCATGGACATGAGTTTTGCCAATCAGGCCCTCTCTCTGGAGTATCTGGTCAAATATCATCAAGAACTGGAACGGAGGGTCTATCCTGTCCCTGAGGAGATCGATCAAGCCATCGCCCGGATGAAACTCCGCTCCATGGGAATCGAGATCGATCAATTAACCCCGGAGCAGAAGGCCTATTTAGCCTCTTGGGAACAGGGAACGTGATCCAATTTCAGAGAAACCTTAGATGGCTCATTGTGACGTTTCTCATCCTTTTGGTAGGCTTCATCCTTTATCGAGGATGGGCCCTTACTCAAAAAAAATCTCAATCGAACAGGGTCAAAAGGGGAGAGTTCCCCGTTCTAATCTCTCCTGTCCTTAAGAAGCCCCTTTCCCATTCTCTTCTTTTAACCGGTGATATCTCTCCTCTCATGCAGGTAGACCTCTTCCCTAAAGTTTCTGGTTATTTAAAGAAGGTTCATGTGCGATTAGGGCAATTTGTTTCTCAGGACCAAATGATTGCGGAGATCGATGATACGGAGTACTTTTTAAAAAAGGCTGTTCAATAATTGGGAGTTTTTGTAGGGTAAGATTAATTAGATAATTTTTTAAAAGGATTCTAAGCAATG
>ENA-ORXB01000867-ORXB01000867.1-sediment-metagenome-genome-assembly--contig:-NODE-867-length-47089-cov-3.780843_pt1 | contig 47089 bp, 43 predicted proteins | sample MGYA00237863_ERZ511475 | MGnify/ENA primary metagenome ERZ511475 (study PRJEB26305, sample SAMN06343858) | sediment metagenome | isolation source: hot spring sediment | place: Canada: British Columbia... | reverse complement strand
AATTCATTGATACATCACCATATTTTAAAAATGCCTACTATCCTTATGGAACACTTGTTTAAATTTAGCTTTAACCTCTTTAACAATCCTATGCTAAAATCTACTGGTCAATATGTCTATACCAAGTGCCATTATTTAAAAATCCTATGAGATATGTATTTTCTTATTTCATCGGCTATGATAAGTAAAAAAGCAAAGGGTATTAAGTAAAGCCATACATTAAGTGGTAATGGATGGGTTTGAAAAAATTTATTTCCCATATGTGTGTAAATAATAAAAATTGATAAAAGCAATTCAACAATTATAGCTAAGAGTATCATCCTGTTGGTAGTAAATCCTAATGCAAATATTGATTTTTGACTATTACGACATACAAAAACATTTGCAACCTGGGTAATTACTATGGCAACAAAAAAAGCTGAAGTTGCTTGCATATATACAGTGGAATTAGTAGATAATTGGGGCGTTTCAAAGCCATTTGTCATTATATAAAAATATCCAAAAAAACCGGCAACTGCTTCAAAAGGACCTAAAAAACAATAAGCTCGCAATAACGTTTTAAGATCAAGGAGTTTTTCCTGTTCACTTCTTGGTGGCTTTTCCATAATTTCTTTAGCGGGTTTTTCTGTCCCAAGAGAAAGGGCAGGAAGAATGTCAGTCCCTAAATCAATAGCTAAAATTTGCATGATTGTTAAAGGAAGTGGAATATTAGTTAAAACATAGACGATATAAGGAATAATTTCAGGGATATTTGAAGAGAAAATGTAGGTAATAAAGTTTCTTATATTTTCAAATACTGCTCTCCCTTCCTCTATGGCAGATACAATTGTTGCAAAATTATCATCTAATAAGATGATATCGGCTACTTCTTTAGCTACATCTGTTCCAGAGATTCCCATTGCAATCCCACAGTCCGCTTTTTTTAAAGCAGGAGCATCGTTTACTCCATCGCCTGTTACGGCTACTATTTCATCTAAATCTTTAAGAAGAGTAACCACTCTTAATTTATCTGAAGGTGTCATTCTATAGAATACAATGTCGTCTTTTTTTAAAAAATCTTTTAATTCATTATCGCTCATATGTTGTACATCTAAACTATTTAGTGTTTTGTCAGTATTTATCCCAACTTGTTTGGCAATTGCTTTGGCTGTATTTTCAGCGTCCCCTGTTATCATAATAATTCTTATACCTGCCTTTTTGCATTTTTTGATCGCTTCAGGTACTTCTGGGTGAGGTGGGTCTTCAAGTCCAATAAACCCAGCAAAAATAAGTTCGTCCTCAATATTTTCATTTTCTCTAAAATCTTTATAGGCAAAGGTTAAAACTCTTAATCCTATCATAGTCAAATGTTCATAATGTGTCTTTAAGTTACTGATAATTTCTTCATTTAGCGGAATTATTTTATTATCTTCTCGTATGTATTTGCAGATAGGTAATATTGTTTCAAAAGCTCCTTTAGTAAAAACAAACTTTTTATTGTCTATTTCATAAATCACGGACATCCTTTTTTTTACTGAATCAAAGGGGATTTCACTAATCCTTTTGCCTTCCTCTTTAGTCTTGTTCATTGAGAATTCATAAAGAGCTTTTTCTGTCGGATCACCATGTATATTGTTATCACTGTCTATATATGCATTATTGCAGTATTTTGCTATCAGGTATAGCATTTCTTCGTCTTTCGAATTATAGGTAAATATCTCTCTTGCCCTCATTTTATTTTGAGTTAAGGTTCCAGTCTTATCAGTACATATTACAGTTACAGCACCTAATGTTTCCACCGAGCTCAATGATTTTACAAGAGCTTTTTTCTTTGCCATTCTTTGAACTGACATTGCTAATGAGAGAGTAACAGTAGGTAATAATCCTTCTGGAACGTTGGCAATAATAATACCTATCGCAAAAAGAAAATTTTCCCAAAAGCTTCTGCCAATTATGTGTCCGGAGACAAAAAATATTATCCCTGTGACAGAGGCAAATATACCAACAAATTTTGTTATGTCTTTTATTTCCATTTGTAGTTTACTTGTCTTTCCTTTTATCCCCGTTGTTATATGGGCTATTTTCCCAAATTCTGTTGACATGCCTGTAGCAAAAACCAGGGCTTTTCCTTTTCCCCCAACTACAAGGGTACCGGCAAATACAATATTCTGACTCTCTAAATATTCCCCCATGTAAGGTTCATCTGTTCTTTTTTGTGGTTCTGATTCTCCGGTTAATGGGGCATTATTAACAAAAAAGTTTTTAGCTTCAATAACTCTGGAATCTGCGGGCACTTTGTCGCCTTCCTCTAAGATTATTAGGTCTCCAGGTACAACCTGATTCACTGAAATTTCATTAATTTTCCCATCTCGCATTACCTTTACTTTATAGGGGAGGAGTTTTTTCAATTCTTCTAATGCTTTCTCTGCTTTAGTTTCTTGTATATAAGAAAAAATGCCATTAATGATGATAACTATTACAATTGCGATACCTAAATTTAAGAGTCCTTCACCTGGGTGTTTATATTCTGAGTAGAAACATAAAATTGCCGCAACCCATAATAGAATGGCAAAAATGTGTGTAAAGTGTTTTAGAAATTTTAGAATTTTGTTTTCTTTAGCAACTTCTTTGATTATATTTTCGCCATACTCTTTAAGTCTTTTTTGTGCTTCAGTCTCTGATAAACCATCTTGTGAACTATGGAGATGTTCAAAGACTTCTTCTTTTTTTAGTTTATGTATGATCATGGCATTTCAAGTTTTAAAAACAATAACGTTGCATGGAGATTCTTTTAAAACATCTAACATTAAGTTTCCAAAAAAAATTGTTTTAATTGGACTTCTCTTACTGATGCCCATTACAATCAGATCAAAATTTCTTAATGCTGCTTCCAAATTTATTTTTTTACCTGATATTCCTTTTAAAATGAGTTTTTCAATATAGATTTTGTTTTTTTCTAACAAATGTACTAATTTAGAAAGTGTTTCAGGGAGCTCGTCTTCTTTTTCTTTGGTAAGATACATTAAAGTTAATTTATTTAAAAATAGTTCATTTAGAGAAAAGATAAAATCACCCCAATCTTTTATAGAAGATATCTTTTTATCCAGTACTAATACAACCTTTGAATGATGAATCTTTACCATATGAACTGCTTTTACAATTGCGAATTTTACATCAGTTAATTTTTTAATCTTATTTATCACAATCTGGAGCTTTCTGTTATTTTTTATTGTATCGAAATCTAAAGGTAAAAAGACAATATCTATATCCTCATTTTTGACAAAGTGTTCAATATTATTCAATGTTAATTGTTCATAATGAACAGTTTTTATGTTTATATTTCTTTCTTCGCATTCTGATATGAATTTTTCTATCCTGTTTTTGTATCTTAGGCATGTTTGTGAGCCATTTTTTAATGTTTTTGCCATAATAATAAGTTCAGCTTGATTCGCCATAGCAGCAACTAAACTGTAGTAAGCAGCTGTATGAGTATTAGTAGCATCTTCAAATATAATGCCAACTTTTTTATACATGTATAGATTATATCAATTATTGTTCCGTTTTCAATAAACTGTGGGGTATGGGGTATGAGGTGTGAGGTGTGGGGTATGGGGTATAAAATTTAGGCTACAGGCAATGGGCAATGGGCGATAGATTAGGCCATAGGCAATGGGCTATAGGCTATGGGCAATGGGCTTTAGGAGATGGGTTTGGGGAAATTGAGAATAACTGCTTACTATACTAATAGAAAACTTGGTTAAATTTATATGACCTTTATAACTCTTTTATACTAAATTCTACTGGTCAATATGACTTCACCAGATGTCACTTGGGGGAATTAAAAGATAGAAAAGTTTGATTTTAAGTTTAAAGTAATTTTTGCTATTATATACACCATGAAGGTGTTTTTAGTTGCCCTTTGTTTTATTTTGTTTTTTCCCCTTTTAGGAGCTTCATTCGATGAAAAAATGGCTCGCAAAGTATTTGAGAGCAAATGTTCCATATGCCACCCCATTGAATGGGCTCTGGAAAGAAAGAAGACAAAGAACGGATGGAAGGAAACTGTTGATAGGATGCGAAAAAAGACGGCAGGTAATCTGATAAGTGAAGAGGATTCTGTCATTATTGTAGAATATCTATATAAAATTCGGGGGAAGTGATTGGCTTATAGAGATCTCAGAGATTTTATAAAATTCCTTGAAAGTAAGGGCGAATTGATAAGAATAAAGGAGAAGGTTTCGTATAATCTTGAAATATCTGAAATCACAGACAGAGTGTCCAAAAAAAATGGCCCAGCCCTCTTTTTTGAAAATGTTGAAAACTCAGAGTTTCCAGTGGTTACAAATCTTTTTGGTTCTTTTAAAAGAATGGCATGGGCTCTTGGAGTAGAGGACATTGAAGAAGTTCCACAAAGAATTTCCAGATTACTGCATCAGAAGCCACCGGAAGGTTTGATTGATAAAATAAAGATGCTCCCTCAGCTTTTCGAATTTGCAAAATATTTTCCAAAGATTGTTAAAAGTGCTCCCTGTCAGGAAGTGGTTGAAGAAAATCCTGATGTGACTAAATTGCCAGCTCTTTTTTGCTGGCCCAAGGATGGAGGTAGATTTATCACACTACCCTTAGTATTTACAAAAGATCCAGAGACTGGAATTAGAAACTGCGGTATGTATAGAATGCATATTTATGATGCAAAGACAACTGGTATGCATTGGCATCTTCACAAAGATGGTTCCCATCATTATATAAAGGCTGAGAAACTGGGTAAAAGGCTTGATGTAGCAGTTGCAATTGGTGGAGATCCAGCTGTTATTTATTCTGCCACCGCACCACTTCCTCCAAATATTGATGAGATGCTTTTTGCTGGTTTTTTAAGGAAAGAGCCGGTAGAGCTTGTAAAATGTAAAACCGTTGATTTAGAAGTGCCAGCAAATGCAGAATTTGTTCTTGAAGGATATGTTGACCCCTTTGAAAGGCGTATAGAAGGTCCCTTTGGTGATCATACAGGTTTTTATTCACCAGCTGAAGAATATCCAGTCTTCCATATAACATGTATTACAAGGAGAAAGGATGCTATTTACCCGGCTACAGTTGTAGGTAAACCGCCAATGGAAGACTGTTATATGGCAAAGGCAACGGAAAGAATATTTCTACCCCTGCTAAAGCTTGATTTCCCTGAAATTGTGGATATGAATCTACCCATGGAAGGAGTTTTTCATAACTGTGCGATCATTTCCATTAAAAAGACTTACCCCGGACAGGCGAGAAAGGTGATAAATGGACTCTGGGGAAAGGGACAGATGATGTTTGCGAAACTAATCATTGTGGTTGATGAAGATGTCAATGTTCAGGATTTAAGATATACAGCATGGAGAGTGCTTAACAATGTGGATTGGAAAAGAGATGTATTAATTACTGAAGGTCCTGTCGATGCTTTAGACCACTCTGCGAGTTTCCCCAGATATGGTTCAAAAATGGGTATTGATGCTACAAGAAAGTCAAGAGAGGAAGGCATGATGAGAGACTGGCCCGAAGAGATTGAGATGAATGAAGAGATAAAAAGGATGGTGGAGGAGAAATGGGGGAGGTATGGGGTGTGAGGTGTGGGGTATGGGGTTGTGGGGTGTGGAGGAATGACTGAAGTGAAGGGGTTCAGAGGTTTAAAGGTGTGGAATAAAACAAAAGATTTGGCGGTAAAAATATATAAAATAACTAATGATAAATCATTCAATCGGGATTTTTCTCTAAAAGAACAAATAAGGAAAAGCGCAATAAGTGTAGTTAGTAACATAGCAGAGGCAGAAGGGAGAGAAACAAATAAAGATAAAATAAAGTTTTTGTTTATTGCGAAAGGTTCTTTATCAGAACTACAGGCACAGCTCCAAATTGCTTATGAAATAGGTTTCATATCAATAGGATTATATTCATCTTTTAATTCGGAAATAGAAGAAATTGCAAATATGTTAGGTGCTCTAATTAAGGTTAGGAAAAGTAGTAATGAAAAAAAGTAGTATAAAAGGATTTTTCCCCAAACCTCATACCTCAAACCTCATACCTATTTTTAAAATTAAGGTCTTTTTAGACATGATTAAATTCCCCCACACTATTTTTGCCCTTCCATTTGCCTTGACGAGTGCTGTTATAGCAAGTAATGGTATTCCAGAATTTAAAAAGCTTTTCTGGATTATTGTTGCTATGGTTGGAGCAAGAACTGGTGCCATGTCTTTCAATAGACTTGTGGACATGCATATTGATGCTAAAAATCCCAGAACTAAAGATAGACCTCTTCCAAAGGGATTGATATCAAAAGAAGCTGTAATTTTTTATATCATAATTTCTTTTTTACTGCTTATTTTTTCAGCTTATATGCTCAATAAGCTGTGTTTTTATCTATCACCGATTGCCATTATCATTCTTACAGGTTACTCACTTACAAAGCGGTTTACACACTATTCACACATTGTTTTAGGTTTAGCCTTGGCGGGAGCACCTCTTGGGGCTTGGATAGCTATAAAGGGAGAAGTTGATGTATCGCCCATTATATTAAGTCTTGCTGTTCTTTTTTGGGTAGCGGGATTTGATATTTTATATGCCTTGCAAGATTACGAATTTGACAGAAAGGAAGGTCTTCATTCTATACCTGTTAAATTTGGCATAAAAAAATCTATACTAATTTCAAGAATTTTTCATATCCTGATGGTTTTTCTACTTATTTTTATCTACTACCTTGCTAGTTTAAGCGTAATTTATCTGGTTGGTCTTGCAATTATATCGGCACTTCTCGTTTATGAACATTCACTGGTGAAGGAAAATGATCTGTCAAAGTTAGATATTGCCTTTTTTAATATGAATGGATATATAAGTGTTTTATTTTTCATTTTTACCACAATTGATGTATACTTATAGCCATCATGAAGAATATTGTCGTAGGAATTACTGGAGCTTCAGGTTCTGTTTATATAGAAAAGATACTGGGAAAGCTTACTAAATTGCCCGTTAATATCTATATCATTGCTTCAAAAAATGGTGAAAAAATATTCAAAGAAGAGACGGGAAAAAATTTAAGAGAATTTACTATAAATATGGCTAATGTGAAATTAGAAGATGAAAATAATTTCTATTCTCCAATTGCCAGTGGGGGTAATAATTTTGGTGTTTTGGTATGTCCTGCATCTATGGGCTTTTTAGCAAGGGTTGCTTCTGGAATATCTTCAAATCTATTGGAGCGAGCTGTTGATGTTGCCCTAAAAGAGAGGAGAAAGGTTGTTATTGCAGTAAGAGAAAGTCCATATAATCTCATTCATTTAGAAAATATGTTAAAAATGGCAAAGGCTGGTGCTATAATAATGCCACTTTCGCCCTTTTACTATTTAAAACCAAATAATTTGGAAGAGTTAATAGAATCCTTTGTTGATAGAATTTTGAAAGTTTTTTTGGATAATTACGAGCCTTTACATAAATGGGGTTGAAAATTGGCTAAATGTAGAAATTGTGGGAATACAACAAATTTTAATGTCTGGTGCAATATAAAAAAAATTTTAGAAGTTGAACTGGATGAGAAGAATAATCTTGTTGCAGTAGTAGGTGAACCTGAAAGGGAAGAATTAAGAGAAGAAGAGATATCTATTGCAGATGGAGATATTGAGTTTGCAATGGTTTCCTGTGCTTGGTGTGGTAGTAGTGACATAGAATTTTATGAAGGAGAAAAACCAGTATATATAAGGGAGCAGTGATGATTAGCATTGAATCAATAAGAGAGAAAGTTTTGAATGACAAAAGAATTTCTTTCGAAGAGGCGGTGTTTCTTTTTGAAACGAGAGACCTTCTTTCAGTAGGCGAAATGGCTGATTCGATCAATAAGAAAAAAAACCATGATAAGGTTTATTTCAACGTAAACAGGCATATAAATCCAACAAATATCTGTGTGAATCGATGTAAATTTTGTGCCTTTTCCAGGGATAAAGAAGACAATGATTCCTATGAACTCACAATGGAAGAGATGTTAAAAAAGGCTGAGGAAGCCTCCAAGCAGGGGGCAACGGAGCTTCATATTGTTGGTGGTTTACACCCGCGCTGGACGTTCGACTTTTATGTAAACATGGTAAAGACATTAAAAACCAGTTTCCCATCGATGCATATACAGGCTTTTACAGCCGTAGAAATTGATTATTTTTCTAAAATATCTGAGAAGCCATTAGATTACGTTTTAAAAACACTAAAAGATGCCGGGCTTGGTTCTCTACCTGGAGGTGGTGCTGAGATCTTTCATCCAGAAATAAGAGAAAAAATCTGTCCAGAAAAAATTACTGGTGATAGATGGCTTGAAGTAATGGAAACCGCTCACAAGGTAGGACTGAAATCAAATGCTACCATGTTATATGGTCACATAGAAGAATACTGGCACAGGGTTGACCATATGGAAAGATTGAGACAGTTACAGGACAAAACTGGAGGTTTCCAAGCCTTTATTCCTTTAGCCTTTCATCCTGAAAACACAAAGATTGACAAAAAACGATATACCACAGGGTTTGATGATTTAAAAACTCTGGCAATAGGTAGAATTTATTTAGACAATTTTCAACACATTAAAGCCTTCTGGATTATGTTGACAGAAAAAGTGGCGCAAATTTCCTTATTTTTTGGTGTAAATGATCTGGATGGCACAGTGGTGGAAGAAAAAATAACTCATTCAGCGGGGGCTAAAACAAGGGAATCTTTAACAAAAGAAGAACTCATATCAATGATTAAAGAGGCTAAAAAAATACCTGTGGAAAGGGATACAGTTTATAATGAATTGAGGGTTTATTATTAGTAAATTTTTTACTTTAATAAAATAAAATTAAAGTTCGTTCTCTTTTATTAAAGCGCTATTAGGTGCATATAAAATTTAAAAGTTTTTATCTTTGTGCTAAAATTCATCCATATTTATTTTGTGTTTTATTTTTGTGATTGTAATATTAAAGTAGCTTGAGAAGGTGTAAATGAAAAAAAACTGGTCTTTTGATGCTGTTGAGCTTTCTTTTTTAAATGCAATAATCAAAAAGTTTGGACTCAAAAGGACAATTGCAAATGTAATTTTAAAGAGAGGCTTCCACGATCTTGATGAGGTAGATGATTTTTTGCACCCCGCATTAGACAAGCTTCCTAATCCCAACCTACTAAAAGATTTAAAAAAAGGTGCTGAACGCATTGCAAAGGCAATTTTTGAAAGGGAAAAAATAGCTATTTATGGTGATTATGATGCCGATGGTGTTACATCTACAGCGCTGTTATTGCTCTTTTTAAAAGATATTGGTATTGAATCAGATTTTTATATACCCGATAGACTTAAGGAAGGTTATGGTTTGAATAAAGAAGCAATAGATTACTTAAAATCAAAAGGAGTTGATTTAGTAATTACTGTTGATTGTGGAATAAATGGAAATGATGCTGTAGAATATGGGAAAAAAATTGGGATCGACTTTATTATTACTGATCATCATGTTCCGGGTGAAAAATTACCAGATGCAGAAGCAGTAATAAATCCAAAAAGAAAGGATTGTGATTTTCCTTTTAAAGAGTTGGCTGGAGTAGGCGTGGCTTTTTATCTTTTGATAGAGTTAAGAAAAACATTAAGGGAATGGGGTTTTTTTAGAAATGCTCCAGAGCCAAACCTAAAACAATATCTTGATTTAGTGGCGATTGGTACAATTGCTGATTTAGTCCCCCTTTTAGGTCCCAACAGGATATTCGTCAAATATGGTTTAAGTGAAATTAATAGGACAAGAAAAAAAGGTCTCATTGCTCTCAGAGAAGAGCTACTCATAGATACCCTGGATGTTAAATCTATATCTTTTAGAATAGCACCACGAATAAATGCTTCAGGTAGAGTTAGTAGTCCTGTCGAAGCTTTAAAGTTACTTTTAACTTCCAATGAAGAAAAGGCAAAGTTGCTGGTTAAACAACTCCATAAAAATAATTCCCAAAGACAAAAATTTGAGGAAAATGTTTTGAGTGAAGCTATAGAGTTAATTGAGAAGGAGCCTGAGAGGTTAAGTTATTGTCTATATTCACCTGATTGGCATCTAGGGGTTTTAGGAATTGTAGCAGGAAAACTTGTTGATAAATATAAAAAACCATGCTTTGTATTAACAAGATTAGAAGACGGCTTAATTAAAGGGTCAGGTAGAAGTATTGAAGGATTCCCATTAGATGAAGCAATGGTTAATATGAGAAATTTACTTGTGGAATATGGCGGACATAAGTTAGCTTGTGGAGTTACTTTATTGGAAAAAAATCTGGAAAAATTTAGTGAAGGGTTAGAAAGAATCGCAAAAAAAATCTTATCTAATAACCAATTCTGTCAAATTTACAATATTGACAGTTATCTGGAAGTGGAAGAAATAGACAATGTTTTCTTTGAACAACTTGATATGTTAGAACCCTTTGGTATGGGAAATCCTGAACCCATCTTTCTAATGGATAATGTTGAGGTGATTAATTTTAGATATGTGGGCAGTAAGGAGAATCATTTAAAATTATTTCTAAAGAAAAACAATCTGTCCTTTAATGCTATAGGATTTTACCTGGGTAACGATGGTATAAGTGTAAACTCAAAACTTGATTTAATTGGTGTACCAAAGAAAACTGAGTATAATGGTCAGAAGAAGTGGGATTTTTATGTTAAAGATTACGATTTAAAATAATAATAGGCTATAAATGGTGGTCAAAAGATGCGGGATGTTGTATAACAAAAGTTTCGATTGCTGCTTCTGTTTTTTCTTAATAACTGGGAATTAATTATTTGGAATATGGAAAACTTGGACAATAAAAAATTATATCTTATTGATGGCAGTGCATTTTTATATAGGGCTTATTACGCTCTGCCTTATCTATCAAACTCAAGGGGATTTCCCACAAGGGTTGTTTTTGGTTTTTTAAAAATGCTTAGTAAAATTATTAGAGAACACAAGCCTACTCATATTGTTGTTGTATTCGATTCCAAGAAAAAAACTTTTAGAAATGAAATATTTGATAAATATAAAATTAAAAGGCCACCATTACCAGAGGAAATAAGGATTCAGATACCAAATGTTTATAGACTTCTTGAAAGTTTGAATATTAAGATACTCATGGAAGATGGTTTAGAAGCAGATGATTTGATAGCAAGTCTTGTTGCAAAATTCAAGAACGAGATGGAAATATGCATTGTTACGGCTGATAAAGATTTATTTCAGCTGGTAGGAGATAATGTCAAAGTTTGGCATCCATTAAAAGATGTCTTTATTGATAGGGAAAGTGTAATTAAGATTCTTGGTATCCCACCTGAAAAGATCACAGATTATTTAGCCCTTTGCGGGGATAGTGTTGATGGAATTCCAGGGGTTAAGGGGATTGGTGAGAAAACGGCAAAAACCCTTCTTGAAAGATTTACATCCCTTGAAGATATCTATGAAAAAATCAATGAAGTAGAGGGAAAAACAAAAATACTGCTTTTAGAACAGAAAGATATTGCTTTTTTAAGTAAAAAATTAGCAGAACTTCATATAAAAGAGATAAATGACGTAAGAATTTTAGACTTTGAGTTAAGAGAACCCAATGAAATTGAATTGAGAGAATTACTTAAAGAACTAAACTTTTTCGATTTTATAAAAGAATTTAATCTTGATAAAGTAGTTGATAATTCTTTACCAGTATTGTCAGAGATTGGTGAAACAAGTATTAGGATCTCTAAAAAGTGCTTTGCTCTTATCGATATTTCAAAGGAGTATAGAAGGCTTTTTTTCACCCAGGATGGGATAAAGGTTTTTCTATTGAAAGAAAAAGAAATGGAAAAACTTTTTGTAAATTTAGAAAAAAATAGCAAAGTTTATCTTTTTGAATCAAAAGAACTTTTTAAGTTAATTGACTTCGAAGCATTAAAAAATATTTCAATTGTTGATCTATCTTTATATTCTTATTTATTATACCCCAATGCAAATCACAATCATACTCTGGAAGATGTTTTGAAAGATGAATTCGGTTATGTTCCAAAAAAAGAAAGCATTCAGCCCACTTTATTTGATGACCCGGAGATTTTAAGAAAGACCTATCTTCTTAAGTTTCTACCCCATATAGCTGAAAAGTTAGAAAGGGAGATAGAAAAAGAAAAGGAATTAGTGAATTTATATGAAAAAATAGAGCTACCGTTAATCCCTGTACTTGCTCACATGGAAAAAAACGGTATTAAGATTGATTTGAATAAATTTAAAGAAATTGACAAAGAAATAACTTCAAAGATTGAAGATCTAAAGGAAAGAATTTATAGTTTACTTGGTAAGAAAATCAATTTAAATTCACCAAAGCAACTTTCTGAAGTTTTATATGGAGATTTAGGAATAAAACCTGTTAAAAAGGGTGGAAAAGCTCTTTCGACCTCATCGGATATACTTCAGGAATTATATGATGCACATCCTGTTATACCTATGATAATGGAATATAGAAATGTATCCAAAATGAAGAATACCTATATTGATGTTTTGCCTGATTTTATTGCTCCCGATGGTAGGATTCATACCACTTTTAATCAAACATTAACTGCTACAGGTAGACTCTCCAGTAGTAATCCAAACCTTCAAAATATTCCAATAAAGTATGATTGGGGTGAGAAAATAAGAAGTGCATTTGTTGCCGATGAGGGATTTTTATTGCTTTCAGCTGATTATTCTCAAATAGAGATACGTGTCCTTGCCCATATGTCAGAAGATGAAAATTTGATACAGGATTTTTGTGCGGGTAAAGATATTCATACAAGAACAGCCATGAAAATATTTGAAGTTGATGAAAATAAGGTTACCAGAGAAATGCGTAGACAGGCTAAAACTATTAATTTTGGCATTTTATATGGGATGGGTGCATACTCTTTAAGTAAAGAATTAGGTGTTAGTCAAAAGGATGCTGAGATTTTTATTAGAAAATATTTTGAAAATTACGAAAAGGTAAAAAGATTCAGGGAAAGTCTTATAGACTTTGCTAAAAAAAATAAATTTGTAAGAACTTTGTTTGGAAGAAAAAGGTATCTTTATGAGATTGATTCTCCAGATCATCTGGTAAGAAATAATGCAGAAAGAATAGCTTTAAACACCCCCATTCAGGGTACTGCAGCAGATATAGTAAAATTAGCAATGATATCTGTGTATAGGGCTTTACAAGAAGCAAATATTAATTTTAAAATGTTACTCCAGGTCCACGATGAAATACTTTTAGAAGTTGCAGAAAATGATATTGATAAAGCTAAAATAATTGTTAGAGATAAGATGACAAAGGTAGTTGATTTTAGGGTGCCTCTGGAAGTGAAAGTGGGTATTGGTAAAAGCTGGTTTGAAGCGGCGATGTGATAATGAGGTATGAGGTATGGGGTGTGAGGTATGGGGTAATGGGAGATTGTTAATACTGATTGCAATAATTTATTAGTGCCCCATTGTGGTTTACAATGGGACTGATTTTTTAAATTTAAATTTGGAGGGTTATATGAAAGTTTTAATTGTTGGTGGAGGAGGAAGGGAACATGCCCTTTGCTGGAAAATAAAACAGAGTACTCTTGTTAAAGAAATCTATTGTGCGCCGGGAAATGGTGGAACAGCTTTGATTGCTCAGAATATACCAATTAAGGCAGAAGATGTAAATGGGATTGTAGATTTTGCCAGTGAAGCAAAAATAGATCTTGTAGTTATTGGCCCTGAAGCACCATTAAATCTGGGACTTGTTGATATGTTGAATAAAGAAGGTATCATGGCTTTTGGCCCATCAAGGGAAGCTGCTCTCCTTGAGGGAAGTAAAGTTTTTGCAAAAAATCTTATGAGAAAATATGATATTCCCACAGCAAACTTTGAAATATTTGATAATCCTGAAAAGGCTAAGGGGTATTTGTTGAATCAAAATAAAGCACCTATTGTTGTAAAAGCAGATGGGCTTGCTGCTGGAAAAGGTGTTTATGTATGTAAGACAATTGATGAGGCTTTGGATGCAGTTGATGACATTATGGTAAAAAAAATGTTTGGTCCAGCTGGAGATAAGATTGTTATAGAAGAATGTCTGGAAGGGGAGGAAGCTTCTTTCCTTGTATTTACTGATGGTAAAACTGTGCTTCCCATGGATTCATCCCAGGATCATAAAAGGGTATTTGATAATGATGAAGGACCGAATACGGGAGGGATGGGTGCCTATTCACCAGCACCGGTCGTAACTAAAGAAGTATTTGACAAGGTTATGGAGAAAATAATTTATCCAACAATTATTGGGATGGAGAAAGAAGGACATCCATTCAAGGGTGTTTTATATGCTGGGCTTATGATAAAAGATAATGAGCCTTATGTTCTTGAATTTAATACAAGATTTGGAGATCCAGAAGCCCAGCCTCTTCTTATGAGGATTAAAAATGATATTGTACCTGTACTTATGGGCTGTATTGATGGTAATCTTCATAATGAATACTTATTATGGGAACAAAAACATGCAGTTTGTGTTGTAATAGCATCTGGTGGTTATCCTGGGGAATACAAAAAGGGATACGAAATTGTAGGTTTAGATCAGATTGGTGATGATAACGTATATGTTTTCCATGCAGGGACAAAGCTCGTTGATGGTAAAATTTATACCGATGGGGGTAGAGTTTTGGGTGTTACAGCTTTAGGTGAAACAATAAAAGAGGCAATTGATAATGCATATAACGCAGTTGGTAAAATTTATTTTGAAAACATGCATTATAGAAAAGATATCGGGAAAAAAGCGCTATATAGGTGATAGATTAGGCGATAGGCTATAGGCAATGGGCGATAGGCGTGATACATAAGGTGTGGGGTATGGAGTTTGAGGTTTGAGGTATGAGGTGTGGGGTATGGGGTTTTATTGCAAATCTGCAGTTTTATGTTGGTGAGGGCTATAATAAAATTTTATAGGAGTTTAGTATATTGAAACGGATCATTTTGGGAACTGCTGGTCATATAGATCATGGTAAAACAAGTTTTATCAAAGCTTTAACAGGCATTGATTGTGATAGATTGAAGGAAGAAAAAGAAAGGGGTATTACTATAGAGTTAGGTTATGCCCACCTTTCATTACCTTCCGGTGTTAAGGTTGGTATTGTTGATGTACCTGGTCATGAGAAATTTGTCAGTAAGATGGTAGCTGGCGCATCAGGGATTGATGTGGTAGCTCTAATTATAGCTGCTGATGAGGGTATAAAACCACAAACTAAAGAACATTTGTATATATGTGAACTTTTGAAAATTAAATATGGTATTGTTGTAATAACAAAAATTGATCTTGTTGATGATGAACTTCTGGAGTTGCAAAAAGAAGACATAAGGGATTTCTTGAGAGGTACTTTTTTAGAAAATGCACCAATTGTAGAAGTTTCATCTGTAACCGGTGTGGGAATTGAAAAATTCAAGCAAGTTCTTGATGAAATTTCAAAGGAAATTTCTATTCGTTCAATTGATACACCATTTAGAATGCCAGTGGATGATGTAATTACAATAAAAGGGTTTGGGACGGTTGTAAGAGGAACAGCAATTTCTGGAAAGATAAGATCAGGAGATGAAATAGTTTTCCTCCCTGACAATATCAAAGGAAGAATAAGGGGTATACAAAGTCATGGGGTTTTTGTTCAAGAGGGATATGCAGGTGAAAGGCTCGCCATAAATGTTCCAGATTTTAAAAAAGAAGATGTAAGAAGGGGCATGGTTATAGTTAAAGATGGTTTTTTTCATCTGACTAAGTATTTGTTGGTTGATTTTTTTTATCTTCCTTACAATGATAAACCTTTAAAACCAAGAATTGTAGCGCAGTTTCATGCGATGACAATGAAAACAACTGCAGAACTTTATTTTTTAGGTGTAGAAAAAGTTTTACCTGGTAATAAAGTTTTTGCTATGGTTAAACTTGAGAAAGCATATGCATTTTCATATAGAGATCCATATGTAATAAGAGGATTTGGTATTTATACTACAATGGGTGGTGGTGTTGTATTACATCCTTACCTCAAAGAAATTAATAGAAATAAGATAACGGTTGATTATATAAGCAGACTAAATTCAGGCAATTTAGAAGAAATATGTTCTCTTATAATAAAGGAACAGGAAGCTGATGGGTTATCTATTAATGATGTAATGGGATTTTTGAATATAAGTTATGATACTTCTCAAAAAATACTGATAGATTTATTGAAACAAAATTTATTGGTGGAAGATAAGAGGACAAAAAGGTTTTTTCATAAAAATGTGTATGATCGTCTTTCTCAAACTCTTTTAGATAATTTAGAGAAATATCATAAAAATAATCCACTTAAATCGGGGATTAATAAAGAAGAACTACTTGTAAAAGCAGGCGGGCATGAGAATCTATTTAATCTTGTTATAAAGGACTTATCTGATAAAAAGATTATAACTGTAGATGGTGATATAGTAAAAAAATACGATTTTGTCCCGGGTGGAGAAAATAGTGTTTTTAAACCCATGGAAGAATTGCTGAAGAAATGGGGACTGCAAACGGAAGAACCCCTTAAAATTGCAGAAATGCTTAATATGGAAGAAAAAAAAGTAAGGGATATGTTATCGACACTTGTGAAAAATGGTTCTGTGATTAAAATTAAAGATAGCTACTACCTCCACAAAGATATATTTGAAAGTTTTAAAGAAAAAATCATAACCTTTTTTAAAACTAAGGAAATCTTAACACCACAGGATGTAAGAGATATGTTTAATATATCGAGAAAATATATGATACCCCTCCTCGAATATCTTGATAGCATTAAGATTACAATAAGGGTGCCTGAAGGTAGAAGACTAAGAAGGCAATAAATTTATTTATTTAGCCCTTCTCTGATTTTACTGGCAAATTCTTTTATCTCTCCTTCATTATACTTACCGTGAATCATACCTATTTTAATACCATCACCTGAATAGCGTGGAATTATATGAAAATGGGAATGGAAGATAATTTGTCCTGCAGCCTTGCAATTATTCTGGATTATATTTACACCTTCTGCGTTAAGGGTATCCATTAAAGCCTTGGATAGTTTTTTTATTACTTTCATGATATTGGATATCTCAGGTTCATCAAAATCAAAGATGTTTTCACTATGTTTTTTAGGTAAAACCAATAGATGTCCTTTATTCACAGGATTTATGTCTAAAATTGCAATGAATAGATCATCTTCATAGACTTTTTCAGAAGGGATATTACCATCAATTATTTTACAAAAAATGCAATCCATAGACACACCTCCCAATTTTTTTAATATATATTATGCAATATTTCTAAAAAAATGAAGAAAAAAAGATGTAAAATTGGACAAATATGGTATAATTCAAACATGAAGCCAGCACCATTTCAAATTTTAAAGTTTCTTAATTCGACTAATTGTAAGGAATGTGGTTTTGAAACCTGTTTGGCATTTGCTACCTATATCTATGCTTATGGTCCAAAAGTGCTTGACAAATGTCCCCATCTATCTGAAGAAATAAAAGAGAAGATAAAAGCACTTTTTCCGGATGAAAAATCTGAGAGTCCAACCACCATGATAGAGATGTGGGAATCCTACCGTTTAAAATTAAAGGATTTGCCAAAAGAGGACATTTCTAAAGTTACGGGAATAACAGTGGATGAAAAAGGTAATATAATTTTTTTGTCCCTTGGCGAGAAAATTATAGTTACTGATAATGATATTGTGAATGAAAATGCCACGTTAACTGAGCATGATAAGATACTCTTTTATTATTATCTTCTTCATGTCCATGAGCTTTCCGGTAAATATGATTTCTGTGATTATAGAAATTTTTATTCAAAGTTAAAGGTTAGAGATGTAAAGCAGGAAGAGTTTGAGATAAAACTCCAGAACATAGTGGGGAATAATGTAGAAGCATTAATGAACTCTTTAATCAAATTAGGTGGTGAAGTCTATCAAGATTTCAAAGATGTTTATGATGTTTCCTATATCATCCATATTTTTCCAAAAGTGCCAGTTTTAGTTTTATATAGAAAAGGTGAAGAAGACTTTGAACCCTACTGCAAGTTTATGTTTGATAAAGGGTGCAGCATTTGTTTTGATTCAGAAGGGTTAGAACATCTTTCCGATTATGTTGTAGAAAAAATAATCAAAAATCTATGAAATAAAAAGGGCGTTTTGTTTAAAAACGCCCTCGAGACCCAAACTTTTATTTTTTCTCGTAACCTGCAAGTGTTAATGCATATTTAGGATGGTTAAAAGGATGAACCTGTGGATATAACTCAAACAACCAACCTTTAAAAACTTCTTCACCTTTTTCAGTAACCTTTAACTTAACAGCGGGATTAGTAGTCTGGTCAACGCTTGTAGATGTAATAGTACCACCTTCCATTTTAAATGCTGGTAAAAAGGTTTCTACAAATATTTTGAGATCGCTGTTTGGGATCTGCACCTCTTTACCAATTTCAACTGTAATAATTTGTGATTTGTTAGTGGTTTTATCTGTTACATTAATCTTAACAGCTTTCCATTTACTTTTCACACCTTCTGGTACGACAAGCACAGTCTCAACTTTTTGTGGCATAGCCGGCTGCCCCATCTGTCCCTGTGGTTGCATTTGTTGTTGTTTCTTTTTGCAACCAGACACTAATAAACCACCGAAAACCAATGCTACTAATAATCCCCCACACACAATTTTCTTCATTTTTATGACCTCCATTATATTTAGTTAATAACAATTTTTACGGAGAGAGAGGGATTTGAACCCTCGGTTCCGCTTTAGGCGGAACACACGCTTAGCAGGCGTGCGCCTTAGACCAGCTCGGCCATCTCTCCTAAACTGTTTTATTATGAGGAAAAAATAGTTTTTTTGCAACAAAAATGTGGGTTTATACCGCAAATAGGTGGATACATGGGAATTAATATAGGGATTAGGCTGTAGGGTGTGGAGTTTGGGGTATGAGGTACGAGGTGTGAGGTGTGGGGTATGGGGTATAAAAAAGCTAATCTATGGCTATAGGCAATGGGCTATGGGCAATAGGAGGTGGAGATTTTGGTGCTTTGAAAGGGAAAATATCAGTTAATTGGAAAATTCTATTTGTGGTTAACTTTTTATGGTGTTATTTATTGGTGTGAATTTGTTAGGGCTGCTTTAAAAAAAAGAAAATAGCGTAAATTTTATGATGGCGGAGGGGGAGGGATTCGAACCCCCGGTTCCGCTTCGGGCGGAACAGTGATTTTCAAGACCACCGCCTTCAACCACTCGGCCACCCCTCCTAATTTATTATTTCAACTCCTCCCATGTATTTTTTCAATGCTTCAGGAACTGTAACGCTCCCATCTTCATTTTGATAATTTTCTAATATGGCTGCTAATGTTCTTCCCACAGCAAGACCAGAGCCGTTTAATGTATGTATATACTCAGTTTTTTTGCCACCTTTTGGCCTGTATTTAATATTCATTCTTCTTGCCTGAAAATCTTCAAAATTGCTGCATGAAGATATCTCTTTATAACCATTGTAGGATGGTAAATAAACTTCAATATCATACGTTTTTGCAGACGAAAAACCCAAATCGCCAGTACAAAGAATAACCACCCTATAGGGTAACTCTAACTCCTGTAAAACCCTTTCTGCATCATTGGTTAATTTTTCTAACTCTTCATAAGATTTATCTGGATGAACAAATTTCACGAGTTCTACTTTATCAAACTGATGTTGTCTGATCAAACCTTTGGTATCTTTACCATAAGAACCAGCCTCAGCTCTAAAACATGGTGTATAAGCAGTAAAATAAATGGGTAATTTTTCTTCAGGAATAATTTCATCTCTGAAATAATTTGTCACTGGCACTTCAGCAGTAGGAATAAGATAATAGTCCCAGTTTTCTAATTTAAAAAGATCTTCCGCAAATTTTGGGAGCTGTCCTGTACCTGTCATACTCTCTTTATTTACAATAAAAGGTGGCAGCATTTCTATGTATCCATGTTTGTTTGTATGTAGGTCCAGCATGAAATTGATGATAGCCCTTTCCAATCTTGCACCATGTTTTTTTAGTATGGAAAATCTTGCTCCCGTAAGTTTACCAGCTCTCTGAAAATCTATTATATCAAGCGTTTCTCCAATCTCCCAGTGAGGTTTCGGCTCAAAATTGAACTTTCTTGGTTCACCATAAGTTCTTATCACCACATTATCTTCAGAGTTTTTTCCAATGGGCACACTACTATGGGGTATATTAGGAATACTAAGAACTAATTGACGATGTTCATTTTCTATGTCGTTTAATTCCTGTTCTAAGATCTTGATCTCTTCAGAAATATTATTAACCTTTTGTTTTAAAATATCTAATTCAGTCTCGTTGCTGCCTTCCTTCTTTTTTTTACCTATTAACTGGGAAAGGTTGTTTTTTTCAGCTCTTAAATCTTCGGTTTTTTTAATCAAAGTGCGCCTTTTTTCATCAAGGGATTTAAAATAGGACAGGTCAAAACTCATCTGCCTTTGGGAAAGTATTTTTTCAATTAAATCTAAATTGTCTCTTACAAATTTAATATCCAGCATAGCCACAAAATTTTACTATATTTAGCTTTAAACTGCAAAACTTTTTTAAAAACTTGAAGTATTATTTAACCAAAAGTTAGAAGTATTCTTGACAAATTCAAAAGCCAAATACTACAATCTAAACATAAAGACGGGAAAAGGGAGGGAAAGTGATGGAATTTGCCAGGATAGAAAAGCCGGACACTAAAATTTATGATGGTAAAAGAAAGCTGTATTGCTTACCCAATGTTTATCCCATCCCAGAAAGTAGTGACAGGTATAGATCTTTATGTTCGAGATATTGGCAGGAAGCAGAAATTCAGATAAGTAAGCTTGAACTGATGACTCCCATTACGAAGGTTTTTTGTGAGATGGTTTTCAAAGATGAGAATGCGCTGGAGATACTTTCTAAAATTGATGAATTTATGCATAAAATGGTAGAAAAATATGCTAACAGAGGTGCAAAGATAGTTCCCATTGAGGAAGAAGAGATATTTAGTACCTATATAGATTGGGCAAATTGCCTTAAAGTTGTTCACTCAAAGACTGTTTTTGCTAAAGTGTTAGAATTTTATAATGATATAGCCAATAAGCGTTTTTCATTTATTACTGATGTTATTAATAAAAATCTTGGTTCATGTGAAGCAGGTCTTCTTATTTTAAAAGACGAGGATAGGAGAAAAATAACATTTCCAGAAGATGTGGAGATATTTCTTGTAACACCTCCTGCCTATGATGATATTTTAAAGTTCATCAGGGATTTGATGGTTGGAAAAGTGGAAAAATAAAAATGAATGAAAAAATTTCTGTAATCATAAGTACTTATAATCGTCCAGAGTATTTATCTAAAGTGATTGATGGTTTTTTACACCAGACTTTACCACCCGATGAAATTATTATTGCCGATGATGGGTCTAAAGATGATACGAAAGATTTAATAGAAAATTATAAAAGAAAATCAAAAATACCTATAATTCATGTATGGCATGAAGATAATGGATTTAGACTTGCGCAGATTAGAAATAAAGCAATTGCAAAATCTTCAGGTGATTACATTATTATTTGTGATGATGATTCAATACCTGATATACATTTTGTTGAAGATCATGATAAATATAAAATGCCGGGTAGTTTCATACAGGGACACAGGGTATTGCTGGGGAAAAAAATTTCTCATTCCATCACTTATAAGAATTGCAATTTTTTTAGTTTATTGAGTTTAGCTATAAAAGGTGAAGTAAGAAATTTATCAAACGCATTAAGACTGCCCATGCCTTTAATAAGGATATCGCAGGGATTAAAAGGAATAAGAGGCTGTAATATGAGTTTTTATAAAAGGGATCTTTTGTTAGTAAATGGATATAACGAAGACATAGTTGGTTGGGGTAGAGAAGATTCAGAACTTGCTGTTAGACTGTACAACAATGGGTTAAAAAGAAAGGACGTAAAATTCAGATTGTGCGTGTATCATCTTTATCACGATGAATTCTCAAAAGATAGATTGAGCAAAAATGATGAAATTTTAACTGAGACTTTAAAAAAACATATTACCTATTGTGAAAATGGTATAGATAAGTATATTTGATTTCAATTTTTTATCTTGGTAGGAGATGTTATGTATGATATATGTGGATCTATTGTCCTCTACAGGAATGAGCCTGACATAGTTTCGAAAACAATAGAAAGTTTCCTCAATACTGATTTGAGAGTATTTTTATATCTTATAGATAATTCTCCTGAAGATAGTTTAAAAGTTCTTGCCCACTGCGCTAACATAGAATATATTTACGTAAATAAAAACATTGGATTTGGTGCAGGTCATAATATTGCTATAAGAAAGTCTATCGATAATGCTAAGTATCATCTAGTACTTAATCCAGACATTTATTTTGAGAAAGGTGTTCTTGAAGGAATTTTTTCTTTTATGGAAGAAAATAAAGATATTGGCCTTTTAATGCCAAAGATTCTTTATCCCGATGGAAGAATTCAGTATCTTTGTAAAATGCTTCCAACTCCTTTAGATATTTTTTTAAGAAGATTTTTACCTTTTAAAAAAGTTGTAGAAAAAAGAAATGAAAGATATGAGTTAAGATTTACTGGATATGATAAAGTCATGAATGTTCCCTACCTTTCTGGTTGTTTTATGTTTTTAAGAAATAGTGTGCTTAAAGATGTAGGTGCTTTTGATGAAAGATTTTTCATGTATTTTGAAGATACTGATTTAACAAGGAGAATCCATAAAAAGTATAAAACTGTCTATTTCCCACATGTTTCTGTATTTCACTGTTACGGTAAAGAGTCATACAAAAAATTAGGGATTCTGCTAATCCACATCAAAAATGCCTTTATCTATTTTAATAAATATGGTTGGTTTTTTGACAGAGAAAGAAAAGATATAAATTTTAAATTAATTCATGATGAACGGTTTTTGTATCCTGAGGTAAAAATAGGCTAATCGATATGGATATACATAAATTAAAAGTTTTTATAACGGTTTATAGATATAAAAGTTTTTCAAAGGCATCAGAAGAATTGAGAATTTCTCAGCCCACCATAACTGAGCATATTAAATACCTTGAAAATTATTTAGGAGTAAAGCTTTTTGACAGAATAGGTAGAAATATCTATCCCACTGAACAAGCGCATCAATTATATGAAAAGTCTATTAACATAGTTGAGTCATTTTATAATCTGAAAAATCTTGTAAAAGATGAGAATTATGGTGAAATTAAATTGTTTGCCAGCTCCATCCCTGGTAATTATATTCTTCCCCAATTTATTATAGAGTTTCTTAAGGAAAGAACAGAATTTTCTATTAACCTTGAAGTGAGCGATAGCAAAGCAGTTATTGAAAAGGTAATTAACGATGAAGGTTATATCGGGTTTGTTGGTACAAAGCTAAACAATGATAAACTTGATTACAAAGTATTTAGAAATGACGAGATTATACTTGCTGCATCAAGGAAATGTAAAATACCAGATAAAATAGGCCTGAGTGAATTGAAAAAGTATAATTTTATTTTGCGTGAAGAAGGTTCAGGAACGAGACATGAAATTGAAAAATTTTTATTGATGAAGGGTTTAGGATTAAATGATTTAAAAATCAATTTAATCGTTCAGAATAACGAAGTTATAAAAAAAATTTTGTTACAGGGAGATTATATATCTTTTGTTTCAGAATTAAGTGTAAGGGAAGAAATTGAGAAGGGATTATTAAAAAAGGTTATTGTCGAAGACCTGAAGATAGAGAGAAATTTTTATATTGTTATGAAAAGGGGAAGGACATTGCCATTAAGATATAAATTTTTTTTAGATTACATAAGATCCCAAAAGAATTAAAGTTTCCTGTTTTTTACAAAAAAGACTATTTATGGTAAAATTTTAATATGATAAGAGAACCGGTAGTAAGTGGAGTTTTTTATCCTTCAGATAAGAAAAAGCTATTAAGAGATCTGGATAATTTTATTTATTTAAGCAAGAGTCAGGAAAATGCAAAGATGATCATTTCTCCTCATGCAGGTTATGTATATTCTGGTCATGTGGCAGGTGCAACTTTTTCTTGTATTAAAGTTCCTGATAGTGTGATTATTTTAGGTCCAAATCATACTGGTCTTGGTAGAAGATTCGCAATTATGAGTGAAGGAGAATGGTTAACACCACTGGGAGGTGTAAAAATTAATGAAGAGCTTGCTAAAGTAATTAAAAATAAATCAAAGCTCTTTGAGGAAGATTATTTAGCCCATGTACAGGAACATTCTATAGAAGTACAATTACCCTTCATGTTGTATAAAAATCCTGATATTAAAATAGTTCCCATTTGCGTTATGCACGGTCATTATAACATGTTAAAAGAATTAGGCATTTTAATAGCAGAAAGTATTATGGAGTTTAAAGAAGATGTACTAATTGTTGTTAGTTCTGATATGTCACATTATTTACCACAAGAGGAAGCAGTTAAAAGAGATAATATGGCTATAGATAGAATATTAAATCTTGATGCTCTTGGACTTCTGGAAACTTGTACAAATTTTAATATAACAATGTGTGGTGTTTACCCCTCAGTGATCGGGATAGAAGCAGCTAAGACATTGGGTGCAAAAGAATCCATATTAGTCAAATATGCCACCTCTGGCGATATCAACAGGGATTATAGAAAAGTTGTTGGTTACTGTGGCATAATTGTCAAATAAAAATATTTTGACTATAGTCAAAGACTTACCTTTCTCTTTTTTTGTATCCTATAATTAAAAAAAGAGCGGAGGTAATAAAAAATGTTAAGAAAAATAATAGAAATTGATGAAAGCAAATGTAATGGTTGTGGTTTATGTGTCACTTCCTGTGCAGAGGGTGCTATTGCGATTATAAATGGCAAGGCTAAGTTAATATCTGATAAATATTGTGATGGGTTAGGAGCATGTCTAAAAGAGTGCCCTGAAGGTGCTTTAAAAATTGTGGAAAGAGAAGCAGATCCTTTTGATGAATCAGCAGTTCATGAGCATTTACATAGTCAAAAAAATGAGTTGCCCTGTGGATGTCCGGGTTCATCAGTGAGAAATTTAGAGCCCTGCCCAGTTCCAGATATTTCTGAAAGTAATAATGTAGTTTTAAAAAGTGAACTTACCCATTGGCCTGTTCAGTTAACCCTTGTTCCACCAACAGCGCCGTTCTTACAGGATAGAGAAGTTGTGCTTGCAGCTGATTGTGTCCCCTTTGCCTATCCAAATTTTCATAGTGACTTTTTGAAAGGCAGAGCTGTACTTGTTGCCTGCCCAAAATTAGATGACTTTAAAGCACATGTGGAGAAACTTGCTATGATTTTCAAAATGTCTAATATAAAGAAGTTAACAATAGTTCATATGGAAGTACCATGTTGTTTTGGATTAAATCATATGGTAAATCAGGCTATGAGTTTATCTGGTAAAAATATTGATGTTAGTGATGTAACTATAGGTGTAAGAGGCAATATTTTATAAAAAAGGAGATAAATTATGGCAAGATGTCCAGGACAGGATACACAATTTTGGAAATATGACGCAATTTATGATGTTAAATGCCCTCAATGTGGAGGGGATGTTGAGTTCTATAAAGATGAAGTAACACATAGATGTAAAAATTGTGGAGCCACAGTACTTAACGAAAAAATGGATCTTGCCTGTCTTAAGTGGTGTCCCTATGCGGAGCAATGCGTTGGTCCTGAGCGATATAAAGCGGTAAAACAGGAAAAAGAGCTGGAAGAAAAAAGAAATGAAGATTTTAAAAGACTTTTGGAGTTAATTCCAGAAAGGGAGTTGGAAGTTAGGAAGACTTTCAAAGAGCTATTTTATAAAAACAAAGATCTGACAAAACTTTTTGATACAAACGAGCTCTTCTATATTAAAGAAAAGAATGAAGAGCTCTTTGAAAAGTGCATTGGATACTACAAAAAATTTATAGAACAGCGTTAAAAGGGGCCAAATTGCTTATGGTATTCCTTAAGTCGCTTCGCAAAATTTTTCCCGAATTCATAGCATCTTTGTTCATCATCTAAGGAAGGTCTATATTTGACTTCCATTCCAGGTTCAAATAATTCAAGCCCCATCTTCTTTATAACATCATTCATCTCTTTTACTGCACCACCGCCCCAGCCATAGCTTCCAAAGGCACCAACAATTCTATTTTTAGGTCTAAGACCCCTTAAATAATCAAGAAACTGCATAACAGGGGGGAATGCTAAATTGTTTAATGTTGGTGCACCAATCAGGGTACCCCGACATCTCCAGAACTCAGTTATAGCAATACTCATTGGTGTTGCTCTTAGTTTAATAACCTTACAATCAAGGCCTTCACTTTTTATGCCCTGTGAAATAGGATAAGTCATATGTTCAGTACTGTTCCACATAGTGTCATAAACAATAAGAACGCGCTCCTCAGCATAACCATCAGCTATATCCAGATAGGTTTTTAATATTTTTGAAACGTTTTTTCTCCAGATAATGCCATGGTCTGGTGCTATCATTTCTATTTCAAGTCCCATTTTCTGTAACTCAAGGATTTTTGGCTTGATGATAAAGCCAAAGGGCATAAGAATATTTGCGTAGTAGTCCCATACTGCATCATATAAAACTTCTTCAGATGAACAATCTACAAATTCATCGTCAAATCTTGATGCAGAAGCTAAATGTTGTCCGAAGGCGTCCTGACTTATAAGCAGTTTATCTTCTTCTATATAGGTCATCATAGAGTCGGGCCAATGCATCATAGGTGTTTCTATAAATAAAAAAGTCTTGTTACCCGTATTTATCTTATGTCCTGTTTTTACCACGTTTATATTCCATTTACTTAAATCATAGAAGCGTTCAAGTCCTTCTTTTCCCTTTTGAGTAAGATAAATTTTGGCTTCTGGGCAATAGGTCATAATTCCTTCAAGAGCCGTTGCATGATCATTTTCAATGTGGTTTATTATTATGTGTTTGATTTGAGATGGGTCTATCAAATATTTAATATTTTTTATCATAATTTCTGAAAAGTTATATTTGACTGTATCGATAAGGGTAATTTCATTATCTAAAACAAGATAATTATTGTATGTTGTCCCTCTCGGTGTCTGGTATCCGTGAAAATCTCTAATTGCCCAGTCTATAGCGCCTACCCAGTAAATGTCTTTTTTAATCTCAACAGGTTTCATTCAAATTACCTCCAATAACTTTTTTTTAGATTATAGCACTATTAATTAAGAAATCAACAATACCTTATTAAGTTTTATAAACAGTTTATAAAGACTGACAATATTTAAATGCATTTTTGGAAGAATTTATTTTTAAAGTTAATTTGTTAGTCCCAATAATTTGTTATCTAAAAACCATGATTATAAAGTAAAATATTAGGTGATGAAAAAAAGTATAAAATTTTATATAACTGCTTTTCTGGTTGTTATTTTTTTCGTTTCCTATTTGCTTGCTTATTTTTTCATCACTGTAAGGTATGAAAAAATAATATTAAATGAGCTTCAATCTACGGCAAAGATACTTGCACAACAAATACTTCTAACAAGAAAATGGGTTGCCCTCCATGGTGCTGTTCTTGTCCAAAAAGATAAGGACATTGAACCCAATCCGTTTTTACAGGAACCTTATGTAATAGATGAAAAGGGGCGGGTATTCGTCAAGATGAATCCTGCTTTTGTGACAAGAGAAATAGCAAAGTTAGCTGAAAAAGAAAAGGGGTTTTATTTCAGAGTTGTTAGTCTGAAGGCAGTTAATCCTAAAAATAATCCCGATGAATTTGAAAGACAGGCACTGGTTGATTTTGAAACAAAAAAGATATATGAAAAATCTTCAGTTGTAAGGAAAAATTTTAGATATATTATACCGTTATATACAGAAGAAGCTTGCATTAAATGTCATCAAAATTATAAAGTAGGCGATGTGAGGGGTGCTCTGAGTATCTTTTTGCCCTCTGATCAGCTATTATTAAAACTTAAGAATACAAAATTTCTTTTTTTCTTGATTCTTACCCTCTTTCATATAATTGTTTTTTTAGGTTTTTGGTTTTTTCTTGATATGTTTGTGATAAATCCTGTTAAAAGACTTGCAAATTATGCAAGAGGTGATGAAAATGTTCTAGAAAAGGAGTTTAATATAAATGAGCTTGTAGTGCTTTTTGAAAATTTAAGAAATGCAAAACTTAAGGACAAAAAAATTAAAGAAATTCTCGAGAAAGAAGTAGAGAAGGCTACTAAAGAATTAAAAATGATAAATGAACAAAAATCTGATTTTCTTCTCCAGATTGGTCACAAATTGAAGACACCATTAACCGTTATTTCCACAAGCATTGATTACCTTCTAATGAAGGGCAGCTGTAGTGAGGATGAAAAGTACCTTAATCTTTTAAAAAGAAATGTATTAACCCTTCAAAGAGCGTTAAACCAGATTTTAAAAACAGCTCAAATTGATATGGGTGTAATAAATGAACCCTTTGATAAGTTGAGTTTAAAAAATTTGCTTGGAGAGGTCATTCAGGGCTTTGGTGACTATAACATTGAGTTTTATTGTGATAATGATGTGTTTATAAAAGGATCATACGAGAAGCTTTATTATCTCTTCGAAAACTTAATACATAATGCAAAGAAATTTAATAGAGAAGGTGGTAAAGTTAAGATTATCGTTGAGAAAGAAGAAGGTTTTGCTATAGTCAGAGTTGCCGATGAAGGTATTGGTATTGGTGACGAGGATAAACATAAAATATTTGATAAGTTTTATCATAGAAATTATGAAAATAGGGAAAAAGGGACAGGGCTTGGATTGTATATTGCTAAATGTGTAACAGATATGCACAATGGAAAAATATGGTTCGAAAGCGAGAAAGGGAAAGGTACAACTTTCTTTGTAAAATTGCCTTTTTTAGAGGAAAGGGATGAGAAAAACAATTTTAGTAATTGATGATGAAGAAGATATCAGGGAAGTATTAACAGCAGTTCTGAAAATACAGGGGTATGATGTCCTTTCTTCTTCAAATGGTTTAGGGGGTATAGAACAGTTCAGAAATTATAAAAATCAGATATCATTAATCCTACTTGATATAATGCTACCCGATATAGATGGATTCCAGATATTACAGGTAATAAGAAAGGAAAGCAAAATTCCTGTTATAATGTTGACAGCTAAAGATAGAACTACTGATAAAATTTTAGGATTAGAGTTAGGAGCTGATGATTATGTTGTAAAACCCTTTGATACTTCTGAACTTCTTGCAAGAATGAAGGCTGTTTTGAGAAGATATGAAGAAAAAGAAGTAGGGGAAAAAGCCATTCACAGGGATGTTTATATGGACGAAGAAAAAAGAAAGGTTGTCTTCAAAGGGAAAGAAGTTTTATTTACCTATACGGAGTTTGAGCTTTTTAAGTATTTATTTAATAGAGCAAACGAAGTGGTTACACGAAAAGAAATCAAAGAAAATCTATGGAGTGATAAAGAGCTTTACCAGTGGAGCAGGACGATTGATGTTCATATAAGTCATATAAGGGAAAAAATAGAAGAAAATCCAGAAGATCCCAAATTTTTAATAACAGTACCACAAAAGGGGTATAAATTGAGGATTTGATATTATTACATCGGTTGAATTAAGTAATAAATTAATTTTTTTCAATGATTATAACCTTTTTTATTCTCGTATTAAATTTGACATAATAATACTATGACATATAATAGACATATAATATCTTTATGGAAAAACTAAAAAAAATTAAAAGGATTCTTGATCCAGTTAAAAGAAAAGCATATTTTTTAGGACTCCTTACCCAAGAGATGGAAAATAAAGGGTTTCAGCCCCCAATCGTCGTGGGAGGGCTTAGCTTAGAACTATACACTCAAGGAAGTTATACCACTGGAGATATAGATATTAAATCTCCCAAAGAACCTCTTGAAGAAATATTATTGTCCTGGGGTTTTACAAAAAAAGGGCGGGTATGGGTAAACGAAGAATATGACTTATATGTGGACTGGCTTGGAAGTTCTCTTGATGAAGGTATTGAAGCAGAAAAGAGGTTAAATATCATTCAAATAGGAAAAAAATTGAAAATTTATGTATTGTCAATCGAGGATTTAATAATTGATAGGTTGAATGCTGTTAAGTGGTGGGATGATAAAGATGGGATTTTATGGGTTAGAGTCCTTTTGGAAGTAAAAAAAGCTTTGAAAGAAAAAATAGATTATGAATATTTGAAAAAAAGAGCTAAAAAAGAAGGGATATTAGATTTGCTGGAAAAAATACTGGAAGAAAGTTTATGAATATTTATACTTATGAAAGATTAAAAAAAATTTCTAAAAAAGTAAAAATAAAGCTTGAGGCATCGGGAATCCATGTGGCAAAAACGTTTAGATTTAAAAAAAGGGATGGAGTAAAGAAAAAAATTTTATTTGAGATGGCTTTAAATCGACTAAAGAAATTCCAACCTAAAAAAATAAAAAATCGAATAATTCTTCCCTATTTAATACAAAAATGATATCGAATATTTTTGAATTTGCTAGTTTTTTATTATCAGACCATAATTGATAAAGATGATTTTGTCGGTCGGTTAATGTTGAAAAGTCAATATGAATTGTGATTTGACCCTTTGAATCATTTGAACCATCATTAACCCATCGCCCATCCCCCATTGTCTATAGCCAATTTTTTAGGTTAAGATTAATAACTCCACCCCCTATATATATTCGCACCTAACCATACAAAGTATCTCCCTATATGCCTTTCAAAAACAAACATTTTACTAAAATTTACAAAATTTTACATCCATTAACCTTGCAAGATCCTTAATATTTGCTAATAATTAAATTAAGACGATAACAAGGAGGTAAAGTTTATGAAGAAAGCATTTGTAGGTTTAGTGTTTTTCGTTCTTCTCTTTTCAAGCTATGCAATAGGGGCAAAAAAAGTAGCTCCAGAAAAGATTGATGGTAAGAAGTGTTACCAGTGTCATGAAGAGATTAAGGCTCTGAAGGAAGGCTCAAAGCACGCAAAGTTGGATTGTGGACAATGTCATGATGGATTAAATGAACATTTAGGGAATCCAGACACAAAGCCTTCTACGAATTTAGGGCTGGATAATTGTGGTAGATGTCATAAAGACCAATATGATTCCTATTTTGGTGTAAACTATCATAAAAGAGCAAAGAAGGAAAAAGCTACACCAGAGGGTAGAGCCCCCCTTCTTGACAAACTCCTTGCTGGACATGGTTTCACAAAGGAGCATGCCGAACCCCGCAGCCATCCATATATGTTGATTGACCATATTATCGTTGACAGAGCTTATGGTGGGAAATTTCAATATAAGAACTGGGCTGACATAACAAAATATGGCAAAGCTTGGGACATTCTTGTTGAGACAGATAAGAAAATACCTGATGTCGCAAAGGCAGCAAATCCAACATGTATTCAGTGTAAAACCTCTGACTTTGTTATGAAATGGGCATATTTAGGTGAGAAAAATCCCAAAGCAAAATGGGATAGGACTTCAGATGTATTTCAGGTTATAAAAGATGCTCAAAATCCAGTTGCTTGTATTCATTGTCACGATCCCCATGCAGCAAAAGGTAGAATAATAAGAGATGCACTTATTCAGGCAGTGCAAAGAGATGGAGACAGGCCTTACAGTAAGAAAAATGATAAAAATGCCCTTGATGTAAGAGAATTTAGAGGCTATAGAAAGATAGGATTATTAAAGAAAAATGATTCTGTGCTTATGTGTGCTCAGTGTCATGTGGAATATGCGTGCAATCCCGGTTTCGAAAAAGATGATTTCAATAAAAAAATTGGGTTTAATGACCAAAGGACAAATATTTTTCCCTGGAAGAATGTATTTGATGTACTGAAATTTTATGATGATATAAACTTCAGAGATTATAGACATCCTGTAACAGAAGCTAACTTAATAAAATTTCAGCATCCTGAAGCGGAAACCTTTATGGATAGTAAACACGAGAGAGCAGGTGTAACATGTGCTGATTGCCATATGGCAAAAACAAAAAACAAGGCTGGAAAGGTATATACATCTCATTTCGCTGTAAGCCCCAGAGAGAATATAAAAGAGACCTGTCTTAAATGTCACAAGGATTGGACAGAAAAACAGGCTATCTACACCATTGATAGTGTAAAGAACTACATAAAAGGCAAGATAAGAAAATCCGAATACTGGCTCTCTCAACTCATAGATAAATTTGAAAAGGCTAAAAAAGCTGGCGTCTCTGAAGATGTTTTGAAAGAGGCAAGAAAACAGCACGATATAGCCCACGCACACTGGGAGTGGTGGACTGCAGAAAATTCAGATGGTTTTCATAATCCCGACCAGGCAAGAATTTCTTTAGGTAATTCAATCGAAGCTTCAAGAAAGGGTATAGAAATCCTTGATAAAGCAATAAAAGAAAAAAGTCAGAGCACACAGAAATAAATAATAAAAAAAGGGGGATTTATGAAGTATTTTTTACTTATCCTGCTTCTAATCCCCCTGCTCTCTTATGCAGCGGATAAACATATAGAAGTAGAGGAGGGCAGGGAATGTGTGGAATGTCATGAGGCGCAATATAAAGATTGGCAGGGCAGTGCTCATGGCGTTAATGTGATGTGTTTTATCTGTCATGGCTCGGTAGATAAAAATTTTAAAAAAAGGGCAGATTTAAATAAATGTAATGGCTGTCATCAAGACTTTGTAAAGGATGTAAAAAATAAAAAGGTTTTTAAAGATTGTTTTGAATGCCATAACGGACATACTCTCAAAATAAAATTTCACAATATTGGGGGTAAATAACAATGAAACTTACAAGAAGAGAACTTTTAAAATATTCAGCTGCTATGGCTGCTGCATCTGCTATTGGATTGGATTTACCAGTACCAAAAGATTTAGTAGCTAAAGAGACTGCTGAAAAGTGGGTTAAGGGTGTGTGTAGATACTGTGGAGCTGGCTGCGGAGTTTATGTTGGTGTTTCTAAGGGCAAGGTAGTAGCGGTAAAGGGTGACAAAGATAATTGGAATAAAGGTTTCCTCTGTGTTAAGGGATACTATCTGCCGCAGATTTTATATGCAGAAGATAGGGCCAAATATCCCATGCTTAGAAAAGGTGATAAATTTGTGAGGATATCGTGGAATGAAGCTATGGACATTATGGTGTCTAAGTTTTCTCAGTCCATAAAAAATCATGGTGTTGACAGCGTTGCCTTTTATGGTTCTGGACAGGCTTACATTGAAGAATCCTATTTCATGAATAAATTATTCAAGGGTGGATTGGGAACGAATAATATCGATGGTAATCCGAGGCTTTGCATGGCTTCTGCTGCTGTAGGTTATGTAACTTCATATGGGAAGGATGAGCCCATGGGGTGTTACGATGATATATACCACGCTGATTGTTTCTTTATCATTGGTTCAAATATGGCTGAAGCTCACCCTGTTATTTTTAACATTCTTAATGAAAGGAAAAAGAAAAATCCTGGCGTTAAAGTGATTGTTGCAGATCCCAGAAAGACTCTGACAGCAAGAATTGCTGATTTGCATATGAGTTTTGTCCCAGGAACAGATCTGGCAATTCTTAATGCTATGGCACATGTGATTGTTAAAGAAAATCTATATGACAGAAATTTTATCAATGACCATGTAGTATTCAAAACTATAAAGGATGATAAACCAGCTAAGGTGACTTTTGAAGATTATGTAAAATTCATTGAAGAATATACCCCTGAGATGGCAGAACAAGTATCTAGTTGTCCAAAGGATATGATTATTCAGGCTGCACGGCTATTTGCTAAGTCAAAAGCTACAATGAGTTTATGGTGTATGGGACTGAACCAAAGGACGAGAGGGGTATGGGTAAATAATTTAGTCCATAATCTTCATCTTTTAACCGGGCAAATTTGTAGACCTGGAGCCACCCCATTTTCTCTAACAGGTCAGCCAAATGCTTGTGGTGGTATAAGGGATGCTGGGCTTCTTAGTCATCTTCTTCCTTATGGGAGATTGGTTGTAAATGAGAAAGACAGGGAAGAGATGGAGAAATTCTGGGGTGTCCCAAAGGGAAGAATAAACCCCAAACCAGGACCAACGGCGGTTGATATTTTTAGAAAATTTAATGCTGGAGAAATTAAATGTCTCTGGGTGGCCTGTACGAATCCCGGTCAAAGTTTACCAAACTTAGAAGTATACAGAAAAGCCATGGCAAAGGATGATACTTTTCTTGTTGTATCAGAAGCATATCATCCAACGAGGACATCAGAGCTGGCTGATTTAGTTCTACCTTCAGCACTCTGGGTAGAGAAAGATGGCACATATGGTCAATCTGAAAGAAGGTATCAGTATTTAGAAAAAGCGGTAAATCCACCAGCTGAAGCAAGACCTGATTTTGAAGTATTCGTGGAATTTGCAAAGAAATTATTTAAAGCCCTTGGTAGGGAAGAAGAGGCGAAAAAACTGTTCAATTATAAAAATACTGAGGATATTTGGAAAGAAATTATGGAAGCAAGCAGAAATACTGCTTATGATTTTACAGGTATGACAAGGGAGAGGTTGAAAAAAGAACATGGTATACAATGGCCCTGTCCAGATATAAACCATCCTGGTACTCAAAGAAGATACACAGTTAAATATGGTGATCCACTGGTGAAAAAATTTGATCCCAATGCAAAGGATATATCTTTTTATGGTAACAAAGCTGATGGTAATAAAGCAGTAATATGGCTTAGACCTTATAAAGGTCCTGCAGAGCCAGCTGATAAAGATTATCCTTTTATACTTACAACGGGAAGGCAACTGGAACACTGGCATACCGGTACAATGACCCTAAAAGTTGCTGAACTTAAAAGAGCTGCTTTTAAAGCTCAACTTGAGATCAGTCCAAGGGATGCAGCTAAATTGGGCATAAAAAATAAGGATCTGGTAAAAGTTACTTCGAGAAGGGGCTCTATTATACTGGAAGCTAAAGTTGTTGATGTGCCAAGAGATGGGGTCGTATATACAAACTTTCATTATCCCGATAAGCTGATTAATATGCTTACTAACGATGCTTATGATGCATTGTCGAAACAACCAGAGTATAAAATTTCTGCCGTTAAGATTGAAAAGGCTTAAACAGTGAAGATAGCGAGCCTAATTGTTGAGTTCGATGAAAATAGGGGTGAGGAGATAAAACAAGCTCTTCACCCTTTTAAAAATTTAACCATTTATGGAGAAAAGGATAACAAAATTGTAGTTGTTATTGAGAGTGAAGAGATAAAAGACCTTACACAAACAATTGATCAAATTTCAGCCATAACTTTTATTAAGAGTGTAACTCCAGTTTATATAAGTGAATTATGAAAAGATACCTAAGGCCTCCTGGAGCAAAAAAAGATTTTTTAAAAAAATGTATCAGGTGTGGTAAATGTTATCAGGTTTGTCCATATAAAACGATTAGATTAGCCTTTTTAGAGTTTGGGATTCATAATTTGTACACGCCTTTCATAATTCCAAGAGAAGTTCCTTGTTACCTGTGTATGAAATGTCCTCCTGTATGTCCCTCTGGTGCCCTGGACAGAAGTTTAACGGAAAAAACAAAAGTTAAAATGGGTGTGGCTAAGATTGATGAAAAAAAATGTTTAGCCTATTTAGGCACTCTATGTAGAAGTTGTTACCAGAACTGTCCAATATTTAATGAGGCAATTACAATAGATGATGAACTTAAACCAAAAGTTAATAAAGATAAATGCGTTGGTTGTGGTATTTGTGAAAATGTATGTCCCGTCGAGGATGCAGCAATAATTGTTAGTGGAGAAAAAGATGATTAGGATATTGAGAAGGGTTTGCCAGATATTAGCTTTTCTGATTATTTTAGCAATACCATATCTAAATAGCAAAGAGTTAAACATTGCTGGTAATCTTTATTCTTCCACTTTTTTTGGGATTGATATAACTGATCCCCTGATTTTTCTTCAAAATGTTATTTTAAACAGGAGCTTTGATTTAAAATTTTTTTTATCAATAGCAATTCCTGTAATTATTGCTTTAGTTTTAGGTAAGGTATTTTGCAGTTATCTATGTCCTGTTAATACAGTATTTGAGTGGTTAAATAAACTCTATCCCAGAAAAAATGCAAAACATGTAAAAGGGAATGGTAGAGTAACTTTTACACTTCTGCTTGTTGTCACAATATCAGTGGTTTTTACAAGGTTTCCCATATTTACCTATCTTTCTTTACCCGGGATTTTTTCATTGGAAGTACAAAAAGTTGTGTTATCAAAAACTTTCTCATTTTTCTGGTTGGCATTTATATTTCTGATTCTTCTGGATTTTATATTAAAAAGAAGGTTTTGGTGTAACTATATTTGTCCTCAGGGAGGTTTTATTGGTTTTTTAAAAACTCCCAGGACACTCAAGGTAGTTAAAAATAAAGATAAAACTGTCAAGTGTACAGGCTGTGGAAAATGTGTGTCTTCATGCCCGCTATATTTAAATCCTATGGAAGAAAATATATATCCCCAGTGTTATAATTGCTTGGAATGCGTTCAGACATGTAAGAAAATCCATAAAGATTATGCCCCACTTAGTATAAAGTTTTGATATTACAGCTCAGTTCTTGAGATATAGGTTTTTAGTATATCCTGTTGTCATTCCGAACTGATACTCTGAGCCTTATAATATATAATTTTTGTTGTAAAAAAGTATAACTGGTATGTTCTGCTGTTTTAAAGACATTTGTTGATGTTTTTTAGTCAAATATTCCCATGGGCTCAAAGGTAGAAAAGTTAAATGTAAAAACAAATAGATAGATGAAGGATACAATAGGGATATTGTCTTAAAGAGATTGTAGATTATATAAAATTTGTATCAAACAAAGGTAAATAGAGAGCAAAATAATGGCAATACAAAAAAAATCACATTCCAAAACCTCACTACAGCAATTGCATTGATTTTTTTTAAAGTAAGTATTAATTTATATACCGTGAAAGAAATTATTCTATTTGATAATGTTTCAAAAACATACAATTTAGGATTGGGCAAGAAAAGAATTGATGTGCTTTTTGAAGTATCATTTAATGTTAATGAAGGGGAGATTTTTGGTTTTGTTGGACCTAATGGTGCAGGAAAATCGACGACAATAAAATTAATGTTGAATCTAATTTATCCTGATAAAGGGAAAATTTTGATTTTCGGAAACAAACCTGATGATACAGAAAGGAGAAAAAATATAGGTTATTTACCAGAAATTCCTTACTATTTTGATTATCTCACGCCGGAAGAATTAGCATGGTTTTCTGGTAAAATTATAGGACTTTCCGATGGAGAAATTAAAAAAAGAAGCGATGAATTATTTTCAAGACTTTTTTTTGAAGAACACAGGAGAAAAAAGATTAAGGAACTTTCAAAAGGTAATGCTCAAAAAGCGGGTATTGTCGCAACCTTTATAAGTCATCCTAAACTTTTGATTTTAGATGAACCAATGACTGGTTTAGATCCCATAGGGAGAAAACTTGTGGGTGATTTAATTCTTGAATTCAAAAAAAGAGGTCATACAATTTTTCTTACTTCCCATATTCTTTCTGATGTAGAGCGTTTTTGTGATAGGGTTGCCGTAGTATATCAAGGAAGAATTAAGTTTTGTGATAGTAAAAATAATTTGCTTAAATCTGGTAGAAATTTAGAAGAAATTTTTTATGAAGTAATTGGTTTGAGAAATAGTATTACTACAAGTAATGGTTAACCGGGGTTCAAGATAATGTTTAAAAGAATTTATCCCTTTATTAAAGTTACATTTCTTGAGGGTATTAGAAATAGGGTGGCAGCTGGTGTTATTATATTTTCATTAATATCAATGATTTCAAATCTGATTATAGTAAATCTGGCTGCTCAAGATGTTGGTAAAGTAGCTATAGATTTTGCTTTATCCAGTTTTTCACTAACTGGACTGCTTTTAATCCTTTTTGCTTGTGGGAGTAGCTTATATAGAGATATTGATAAAAAGACAATCTGTATTGTTTTAAGTAAGGCAATATCAAGGAAAGAATACATATTGGGCAAATTTTTTGGTTATTTTCTGACTTTATTTTTTGTATCTCTCATATCTTTTCTTATCGGAATTTTAACTCTTTATTTAATAAAAATAACGCACTTAAAATATTTTACTGCACCTTTTTCAGGTATTTTTTTAGGATATTTGTTTTCTTTCATTGCTTTTGTTCTACTTCTAAGTGTTTTGGTATTTTTCACTTCTCTTACAACGAGTTCTTTTACAGCCATGCTTTTAACAGTAGTAGTTTATTTTATTGGTAATTCAATTGGAGATTTAAGGGAATTTGCTGAATCTGAAATTGCAACACAGGCTGGATTTTCACCCGTATTTAAAATAATTTTACGAGTTGTTCATTTTGTGGTTCCCGATTTAGGGAAGTTTGATTTAAAAATTTTTTCTGCAAATGGGCTTCCCGTTTCTTTTGATTACATTTTCTTTGCTATATCATATGCCATAATTTATTGCACCATACTTATTCTTCTTTCAATGAGAGCCTTTGAAAGAAGAGAGTTTGTATAATGAAAAAAGTAGTTTTTTGGATTTTAGTTCTTTTTTTATTACCCATTCATTACATAAATCTTGAAAAATCAAGGATTACAAAACCAGCTGTTAGAGAAGAAAAAATATTTCTTCCAGGGCCTTTTTTAAAAATATTTTCGGGGGAGTTTAAGGGAATTCTTGCTGATTTTATGGTTATTAATTTATCTTCTTATTATGGGGGCATTATTATTGAAAAAAAAGAAGCAATTGAAAAAGAATTCGATTACATGTACAGGGTCTTAAAGTCAGCGAGCGCTTTAGATCCATACTATTTTGATACTTATTACTTTGCTCAATCAATTCTTGCATGGGATGGAAGAATGCCAGATAGGGCGATCGAAATTTTAAAAATTGGTTCTGAAAAAAGGAAAAATGACTGGCTTTTACCTTTCTGGATAGGGTTTGATTATTACTATTTTATGAAGGATAGAAAACAGGCGGCTTTTTATTTTAGAGAGGCATCTAATCGTCCGGGTGCAAGCGACCTTGTGGCTTCAATGTCAATAATTGCTGATTACGAAGGTGGGGAGACTGAAATGGCCATACTCTTTCTGGAGGATATGATTAAAAGAACAGATGATGAACATAAAAGAAGTAAATTTTTAATCAGGCTTGATGCACTGAAAAAAATTAGATATCTTGAGCAGGCAGTTGAAAATTACAAAAGAAAATTTGGGATGGTTCCAAAAGATTTAAATCAGTTGATTAGTGAAAATATAATAAGTCAAATACCTGATGACCCTTATGGTGGTAAGTTTTATATTGACGAGCAAGGTAGGGTAAAAACTACAAGCAATTTAAGATTTGTGAGAAAAAAATAAATCTTCATTTTAAAATATAAAAAAAGGGGCTAAAATTAGCCCCTTTTTCATTGTTATGTTCCTATCTTGCAGGTGCAATTGTGATTGGATTGCTAACAGCTACACCCAAAACAGTTCCCATATTGTTTCTAAAGACAATTTTTATAGTAACATTTGAATTTTGATTAACAGTAGGTACAGTCCAGTTGTAATTACCAGGGTTTCCGTTCAATGTTCCAGCTAATTTCCAGAAAAAACTATTATTTAGTTTATAATAAACTGATACTTTTGCAGTGTTTGTTAATACAGGTGAACTTGTCCAGGATATATTTAATGAATTACCATTGGTTAAAATTTCTCCACCAGTAGGATTGTTAATTGTTGCTAATTCAATTGAGAATGGTAAATCTGTTTTATCGCTTGCTATTTGTACGTAGTTGCTATTAAAGGCAGTTACAAGTATTTTACATTTCACATTCTTTTTAAAGTTTGGTACTTTCCAGTTGTAAGTATTTCCTAATATACCATTTTCTATAGGAATCCATGTAAATCCATTGTTAGTAGAATAGGCTATATTATAATAGGCTGCATTGGGGTGAGATTCCCATGATATTGTTATTGCTGAACCAGCTTGAAATTTTTCACCATTGTTCGGGGTCATGATTCTAAAGGTTGAAGTAATAGCAGGTGTTGTTACCTGAACAATATTACTATTTGATGAAACATTTCCTGCAGCATCAAAGGCTTGAACATAATATGTATAAGTTGTTGAAGGAGTAATATTAGTATCAGTATAACTTGTAGAACTGGTATTTGCTATTTCTATGTAGTCTCTAAAAATCTTATAACCGGTAACACCAACATTATCAGTAGCTGCAGACCACGTTAAAGATATAGATGAATTTGTAACATTATTCGCTGTTAAATTTGTAGGTGCTGTTGGAGATGTTGTATCAGATGTATTTATAGTGATTGTTGTAGTTGCACTTCTGCTTGTGGATACATTACCAGCTGCATCCTTTGCCCATGCATATAAGGTTTTAGTGCCAGGGGAGCTAAATGTATAGCTTGTTAGTGGATTAGTTGACCAACCAGCTGCAGTAGCAGAAGGTGTTGTAGATGTTTCGGTTAATAAATATCCAGTAACCCCAACATTATCAGTAGCAGTAAAAGTAGTAATTGATATAGTCAGTGAATTTGAAGTAGCGGGTATTGAAAAGGCAGTTACAGTTGGTGGTGTAGTATCTGTATTACTAACTGGTTTACTATTAGGATCGCCTGGAAATGTTCTTGCATTGATTTCAGCAATATTTGTAAAACCGTCACCATCAGAATCCTGATTTTCAATATTTTTAAAATTGTAACCACTGTTTAAGTATGCATTACCATAGTTATTAAGTGCTGGTTTTACAGTGTGGCATAAATTGCAACTATCAATTGCCGTCCCCTTTGTGCCATAAGTTGTGTTGAAACTATTTAGATAACCAGAAACAGCGTGAGATTTACTGGAGAAAGTGAAAATAAATAGTAGAAGCAATATGGAAAAAGAAAAGAGTTTTTTAATCATTGTTTAACCTCCTTTGGTTTGTTATGTTGTAATGAAAACACATGATGATTTAAACTTAACATAGAATTAATTTTAATAGTTGAAAAATTCTTTGTCAAACTTTATTTAATGTATTTTTTCTGATTAAAAAAGAAGAATTGAAGTAAAATACAAGAATTTTATATATTTTGGAGCAAAAAATTATTTTTTTTTAATTTAAATTTTCCTTGATAATTTTTTTTGCTATTTTGTCACATTTTTCATTTTCCAGGTGCCCCTTATGTCCTTTTATCCATATCCATTCTATTTCATGTTTCTTTGAAAATTCGTAAAGTTTCATCCATAATTCTTTGTTTTGTATTTCTTCTTTTCTCGAATTTTTCCAGTCGTTTTTTATCCAGTTCTGTAACCACTCAGTCATACCTTTGATTAAATATTGAGAATCTGAATAAATTTTAATGTAGCTTTTCCTTTTGATTTTTTCTAATGCTTTTATAACAGCTGTTAATTCCATCCGGTTGTTAGTTGTATTTTTATCAAAACCTGATAAAATTTTTTCATGGTTTTTATATCTAAGAATAGCGCACCAGCCTCCAGGGCCGGGATTTCCTGTACATGCTCCATCTGTGAAAATTTCTATATAATTATTAGTCGTTTTTGTCATATGTGTTTATTTTTAGCAATTATGCATAAAATTACAATATTTTTTATAAAAAATAAAATTAACTAAAAAAGTAAAAAAGTCAAAAAAATGACGAATTAGTAAGAATAAACAATTGACATATTTTTTAAATTTGTTAATATATTAAAAAAAGTTAAAGGAGGTGAAAAAAAGTTTATTATTTTAGTAAAAATTAAAGGAGGTTTGAATGAGAAGATTTGTTTACTCAGGATGGTTTATTTTTTTGAGCATGCTAGTTTTTCTTTATAGCAATAACGCTTTCAGTAATGTGAGTAGAGGTGATATGGATGCCTGTAAAGGTTGCCATGAGGAATACTACAAGTCTTTTTTAGGGTCAGTACATGGTAAGAAGTCCATATCAGGTTCACCGATTAATCATGAAGGGTGTGTAACCTGCCACACAAATGGCGCCATGCATGTGGAAAAAGGTGGTGGTAAAGGTGTGGAAGTTTTTAGCTTTGGGAAGAAAGTAGATCCAAAAGAAAAATCTGCTAAATGTCTTTTCTGTCACAAGGAAAGTAAAGCTGTTGCCTTCTGGGAGATGAGTAAACATAAATCAAATGGAGTTGCCTGTACAGATTGTCATTCTATTCATTCTAAATCAGAAAAAGGTCTCATAGCTAAAGAGAAGGATTTATGTTATTCCTGTCATAAAGATATTAAGATGCAATTTAATAAACAATCCCATCATCCAGTAAATGAAGGCAAAATGAAATGTTCGAGCTGCCACACCCCTCATGGCGGTTTTGGACAAAAGATGATATTAGCAGATGCTGTAAATGAGCTCTGTTATAATTGCCATGCTGACAAGAGAGGACCGTATATGTATGAACATCCTCCTGTAGAGGAAAACTGCTTAAATTGCCATTCTGTTCATGGTAGCAATCATAATAGAATGCTCTCAAAGAAGCAACCTCTTCTTTGTCAATCCTGCCATGATTGGAGTTTACATCCAGGGACGCCTTATACATCTTTTGAGTCTTTTGTTGGTGGTGCAACTTCTGGTAAAAATAGGCAAATTGGACGGGGGTGCTTGAATTGTCATTCTAACATTCATGGAAGCAATGGTCCTTCTACACGTGGACTTAGGTTTGTAAGATAAGGGGGTGGGCTATGAAAAAAATAATTTTAAGTTTCATATTAACAATTTTGCTGGTTATCCCTGTTTTTGCAGGCGAAAACAGTAATTTTGATGGTTCAGTCAAAGTTACAGGTAAATTAACATCTATAGATGGTAACGAAGCAAAGTTTAATGAATTTAAAGATGTAAATGATGGAATTTATGGTTCTATAAAATTGAACTATGATTCCGATTCCTATTTTATTAATTTTAAAGCGTATAATGTAGGTTATGATGACCAGTATTACAAGCTCAACGGTGGTAGTTATGATAAATTTAAATATTTTTTAACTTATAGTGAAATTCCCCATAATTTTACCTTTAAGGCGCGGACACTCTACATGGGGGTTGGGACAGATCATTTAGTATATCCTATACAACCGCCCACAACAGTCTTACAAAACTGGAATGAATTCGATTACTATACTAAAAGAAAGGAAGCTGGTGCTGGTTTTACCCTCGATTTTATAAAACCTTTATCATTGGGTGTTTCTTATAAAAGAGAAACAAAAGAGGGTATTCTTCCCACAGGTGCTGCAGCAACAACTCCTGGTGGAATTGGACTTGAGTTACCATATAAGGTTGATAGCATGACCGATACCTTAATGGTTAATCTGGAATATTCGAAAAAACCAATATTTGCTTCATTAATGTATCAGTATAGCGAGTTTGAAAATGATGTGACAAACCTCTTTTTTAGAAACCCAGCTTCAGTAGCATCGTCAAATCAGGTTGACATCGCTACCCTTTCTCCAGATAATGTGTATCATAAAATATCATTCAAAGGCAAAGCATCTTTACCATTAAATTCTTCCATCAATTTAAACGGTGGTTATTCTAATACTAAATCAGAAGTTGGTTTATTTCCCTATTATGTGACAGCAGCTGGCTCTACTCCTATTACTTTAAGTGATATGCTTTTTGATGGAAGGGTAAGGGTATTAAATTATGGTGTTGTTTTGACATCAAATCCAGTTAAATTTTTGGATGCAAAGGTATATTATAAGTATTACAAGAAAAAAAATGATTCAGATGAAATAATAACAGTAGATGGCACAAACACCTTTGCGAATCATCTTTTTGGTTATAAGAAAAATAATTATGGGGTTGACCTTGGTTTTAAGTTGCCCGCAAATTTTTATTTCAATTTGGCATATAGCTTTACGGAGATTGATAGAGACCGTGGAGATTCACCAAAAAATGAAGATAACTTATATTCAGCAACATTAAGATGGACCGGGCTTGATTTCTTAACAGCAAGAATAGGTTTTGAAAGACTTCACAGAGATGTGGATCATAAAATACCTACTCTTGTAACAGGTGACCAGGCACAGGCAAATATAGTGGAACAGTATGTAAGAAGGTTCGATGTTGCGAGAGTTGATATGGATACTTACAAAGCAGAATTTGATATTGCACCAATGGATAATCTTTCTATCGGGATAGGAGCAAAATATAAAAAAGCAAATTATGAAGAAGTATCTCTTGGACTCAGGGCCAATAGGATTAACGAATTTAACTTTGATATTGATTATTCACCGATCAAAATGCTTAAGTTCAATGCCTATTATGATTATGAAAAAATACGTTATGATCAGTTTCAAAGAAGATATGCAGCACTTCCCGCCGGTAATCCCTATCCTTTTGTAGGTTTACAAAATGGTACAAACTATAACTGGTTAGCTGAACCAAGAACAAAGACTTACGATTACGGACTTGGAGTAGATGTAAAGGCTATACCTGATAAACTCACTTTAAAATTACAACATGACTATATAAGCAGTGATGGTTTTGCAGATTTTACCTATTATAACAATGCTGCTCTTGTTGGCGGTAGAAATAATGAAAATATTGATATTAGGAACTGGGATGACTACAGAAAAACTGCTTATATGATTAAAGCAATCTACGAAGCTACTAAAAATATCTCCTGTTCCTTAGGTTGGGCCTATGAAAGATATGTTTATCAGGATGTTCAGGTTGATGGATACAGATATGTTCCAGCAGTTGCAGGAACAAATGGTGCATATCTAACAGGTTTTGGAAAAGATCCTTCATATACTGCAAATGTCTATTTTGCAAGTCTAACATACAGGTTCTAAACTTTAAAGGGGGCTTTTTGCCCCCTCACTTTTCTTTCAATTTTTTTCTGGTAAAATATTTTGTAAATGAATAAAAAAACATCTTTAACATTAATTTATTTCATAGTGGCGTTCATTGTTTTGATTTTTTTGGAAAGATACTTTTTAACGCAGCAAACTCTCCAGATTAGCTACAGTGAATTCAAAAGTCTGGTAAAAGAAGGTTTAGTTAATAATCTAATCATTTCAAAAGAGTATATTGAAGGTAAATTTGTTAATGGTGGTGTAGAAAAAATTATTTCATTGAGAAACATTAAGGAAGAAAAAGAAAAAAGCTTTATCAAAAGCTCAAAAACATTTTATACCATAAGGGTTGAAGATCCAGATCTTATAAGAGAACTGTCAGATAGAAATATTACGTATTCCGGGAAGCAAGAAGTAACATGGGTTAAAACCCTTCTTTCCTGGATAATTCCCATTGCAATATTTATAGCCTTCTGGAGCTTTATTCTAAAAAAAATGGGTACTCCCGGTGAAGGACTCATGGCTGTAGGGAAAAGCAAGGCAAAGGTGTACATAGAAGGAGAGACAAATGTATCATTTAAAGATGTAGCAGGAGTAGATGAAGCAAAAGAAGAATTAAAAGAAATAATTGAGTTTTTAAAAACACCCCAAAAATTTCTTAAATTGGGTGGAAAAATCCCCAAGGGTATTCTTTTAGTGGGACCGCCTGGTACAGGGAAAACCCTTCTTGCAAGGGCTGTTGCAGGAGAAGCAGGTGTTCCTTTCTTAAGCCTGAGCGGTTCTGCTTTTGTAGAGATGTTTGTAGGGGTTGGCGCTGCAAGGGTAAGAGACCTATTTCAGCAGGCAGAAAAATTAGCTCCCTGCATAATTTTCATAGATGAAATTGACGCACTTGGTAAAGTAAGGGGGCTTAGCCCTGTATCTGGTGTTGATGAAAGAGAACAAACACTGGCACAGCTACTGTCTGAGATGGATGGTTTCGATACAAAAAAGGGAGTTATTATAATGGCTGCAACCAACAGACCTGAAATAATTGATCCAGCACTTTTAAGACCCGGGAGGTTTGATAGACATGTCCTTGTTGATAGACCAGACATAAAGGGAAGAGAAGAAATTTTTAGAGTCCATGCATCAAAAGTAAAACTTGGACAAGATGTGGACTTAAAGGCTCTTGCTGCAATGACTCCGGGAATGGTGGGGGCAGATATTGCAAATATTGTAAATGAGGCAGCACTTCTTGCTGCAAGAAAAGGAAAGCAGTTTGTTGGAATGGAAGATTTTGAAGAGGCTATAGAAAGGGCAATAGCTGGTTTAGAAAAGAAAAGCAGAGTTATAAATAAAAAAGAGAAAGAAATCGTAGCCTTTCACGAATGTGGTCATGCTATTGTTGCTGCGTCACTGCCTAATGCTGATCCAGTTAGAAGGATTTCTATCATCCCGAGGGGTATATCAGCCTTAGGATATACAATACAACTGCCTACTGAAGATAGGTACCTTTTAACAAAATCAGAGTTATTAGACAGATTGGCTGTGCTTCTTGGCGGAAGATGCGCTGAAGAGATTATTTTTGGTGAAGTTTCTACAGGTGCGCAAAATGATTTAGAAAGGGCAACAGATATAGCGAAAAAAATGGTTAAAAATTATGGTATGAGTGAGAATTTAGGACCCCTTTCTTTAGAACAAAGTAGAATGATGTTTTTAGAAAATCCATGGGAAAAAAAAGGAGATTATAGTGAGGACACTGCCAAAATCATAGATGAAGAGGTTAGAAGAATAATTATCGAGTCATGCGATAAAGCGAAAAAGATATTGAATGAAAAAATTGATAAATTAAAGATTATTGCTGGTCTATTGATTGAAAAGGAAATCATAGAAGGAGAGGAACTAAAAAAGCTATTGGAGTCATAGCATTAAGTGCAAAGGCACTTGGTAAAGACATATTGACCTGTAGAATTTAGCATAAAGGAGTTATAAAGGTCATATAAATTTAAACAAGTTTTCTATAAGTATAGTGAGCAGTTATTCTCAATTTTTCCATTGTTTCTTTTCAATTCAGTAAATCCAAACACATTCCCTAAAGCCCATCGCTCATAGTCGTAGCCTAACTTTTTAATACCCCATACCTCAAACCCCACACCTCACACCTCATACCCCATACCCCAAACCTCATACCCCACATCTGGCACCCATCACCTATACTGAGACCCAAGAATACTGGACACGGTAAGAGAGTAGAGTTAAGATTAATGAGGGTAGGAAAATAACGCTCGAAGGGGGTGGAATATGAAACCGAGGAAATGGACAGTTGAGGAGAA
>ENA-ORXB01000862-ORXB01000862.1-sediment-metagenome-genome-assembly--contig:-NODE-862-length-47312-cov-9.188102_pt1 | contig 47312 bp, 38 predicted proteins | sample MGYA00237863_ERZ511475 | MGnify/ENA primary metagenome ERZ511475 (study PRJEB26305, sample SAMN06343858) | sediment metagenome | isolation source: hot spring sediment | place: Canada: British Columbia... | reverse complement strand
GGGTGCTCACGATCTTGCTGCATAGCACCCCCTCTTTTTTCACATCCCGAGGGTCCAGATCAAGTAGCACACGAAGGAATCTGTTGACAACTCTCCTTTGCCCTAGGCCTTGTAAAAAGAAGGTACTACTTCCTTGGTAGGGTTTTCCCCTAGGAAAGGAACCGGATCTGGGCCAGCTGGCTCCGCCGCTTCACACCGGCCTTCTGAAAGATGGCCGATAGGTGGGCCTTTACCGTGCGCTCGGAGATGCCGAGTTCTTTGGCGATCTCCTTGTTGCTGAGGCCCATGGCGGCCAGGGCGGCCACCTCCTTTTCCCGCTGGGTGAAGCGGGGAATGGGTTCCCCTACCAAGCCAGCCAGCATGCGGCGCTCGGCCCAGAGCTCGCCTCGAGCCACGGCGTTTAGGGCTTTGGCGAGGACCTCGAGGCCTTGGTCCGGGTAGAGGTACCCTCTATACCCTTGCTTGAGGGCCTGGGCCGCTTGCTCCGGGTTCCGAAGGAGCACCACCGCCGGAAGGGGTGGGGGTGGAGGGACTTCCCTTACCCCCTCTGTCAGGCCCACCTGGGCGGTGTAGGGATGTTCCTCCACGTGAAATCCCCGGGTGCGAAGGGCCTCAGCCAAGGCTTCTTGTAGGGAAGCCAGGGAAAGATTGAGCCAGACCCGAACCATGGTTTGGCCTCATTTTAGTCCGGCGGGCAAAACGGAAACTTAAAGGGGTATGTTGTCGTGCTTCTTAAAGGGGCGCTCCTCCTTCTTGTTCCAGAGCATTCTTAGGTGCTGGTAGAGGATGCGGCGGGTGTGGGTGGGGTCGATGACATCGTCAATGTACCCCCTACCCGCGGCCACCCAGGGGTTGTCAAAGGCCCGGCGGTACTCCTCGATCTTGCGGCGGCGGGTTTCCTCGGGGTTGGGGGAGGACTGGATTTCCCGCCGGTAGATGATGTTGGCGGCCCCCTCGGCCCCCATCACCGCCACCGCCGCCGTGGGCCAGGCCAGGACCACGTCCGCCCCCATGTCCTTGGAGTTCATGGCCAGGTAGGCTCCGCCGTAGGCCTTGCGGGCGATGAGGGTGATCTTGGGCACCGTGGCCTCGGCGTAGGCGAAGAGCATCTTGGCCCCATGGCGGATGATGCCCCCGTGCTCCTGGGCCACCCCTGGCAGGAATCCGGTGACATCCACCAGGGTGAGGATGGGGATGTTGAAGGCATCCATGGTGCGGATGAAGCGGGCGGCCTTGTCGGAAGCGTTGATGTCCAAGGCCCCGGCCATGAAGCGGGGATTGTTGGCCACCACCCCCACGGGGTAGCCGCCAAGCCGGCCTAAGCCCACGATGATGTTCCTGGCGAAGCCAGGCTGGATTTCCAAAAACTCCCCATCGTCCAGGAGGGTCCTGATCACCTGGTGCATGTTGTAAGGCCTTTTGGCATCGGGATGGACGATGTCCAGGATCTCCGGGGTGGGGCGGAAGGGATCGTCCTTGGGTTCCACCACCGGGGGCTTTTCCCGGCTATTTTGGGGCAGGTAAGAGAGAAGCTTCTTGATGAGGTCCAGGACCTCCTGGTCGTTTCGGCCCTCGAGGTGGGCCACCCCGCTTTTCTCCATGTGCACGTCCGCCCCGCCCAACTCCTCAAAGCTCACCTCCTCCCGGGTCACGCTCTTGATCACCTCGGGGCCGGTGATGAACATGTAGCTGGTCCCCCGGCTCATGAGGATGAAGTCGGTCATGGCAGGGCTATAGACCGCTCCCCCGGCGCAGGGCCCCAGGATGGCGGAGATCTGGGGCACCACCCCGGAGTAGATGGCGTTGCGGTAGAAGACCTCCCCGTACCCGGAGAGGCTATCCACTCCCTCCTGGATGCGGGCCCCGGCGGAGTCGTTAAGGCCGATGATGGGAGCCCCCACCTTGGCCGCCAGGTCCATGAGGCTTGCGATCTTGCGCCCATGCATCTTGCCCAAGGAGCCGCCTAGGACAGTGAAGTCCTGGCTGAAGACGAAGACCAAACGGCCCCCGATGGTGCCGTAACCGGTCACCACCCCGTCGGCTGGAGCCTCAATCCCCTCCATGAGGCCGGTTTCCAGGTGCTCGGCGAAAGGCATGAGTTCCACAAAGCTTCCCGGGTCCAAAAGGTAGTCTATTCGCTCCCGGGCGGTGAGCTTTCCCTGCTGGTGCTGCTTGCGGATGCGTTCCTCTCCCCCGCCGAGAAGGATCCTTTTCCGCCTTTCCTCCAGCTCAGCCAGTAGCTCATCCAGGATAAGCTTGGCGTTATCGGCCATACTGGCCGCATGATATACTAAGAAGCCGGGTTTGCTTCCACGGCAAGGGGGCCCGGTAGAGGAGGTGAGTGGAATGAAGCGCTGGTTAGGCCTGGTCCTATTGCTGGCGGTGGCACTTCTTCTGGTCTGGGCTGGCTACCAGGGCTATGCCCGCCTCCGGGCCCTCGAGGGCCAGGTGGCCGCCTTGGAAGATCGGGTGCAGGCCCAGGAGCAAGCCCTGAAGGCCTTGGGCGATCGGGTGGCCAAGCTGGAACAGGAGGTCTTCAAGGCTCCGTCCCCACCTCTTTCCCTCCCTGAGGTGCCAAAAGCCCCAAGCGCCCCCGCCTGGCCCTATGCGGTGGGCGTGGTGGTGGTGGCGGTGCTTCTTTTCTTCCTGTTGCAGCTTCTTCGCGGTAACCGAGGAAAGGAAGGGAGCGAGGAGCAGGGATCCCTTGGCCAAGAGAACCACGAGGCCTCGCGTATGGAGAACGAGGGGGCTCCTCCCAGGAAGGGGTAGGGATGGGCTAAAGTTCCGGACAGGCAGGGATATCCCTGCCTGTCCGTTGCCACTGGCCGTAGCTAGTCCTTAAGTTTCTTTACCGCCTCGATCAAGGCGGGAAGCACCTGGTGCACATCCCCCACGATCCCGTAGTCGGCGTGCTTGAAGATGGGGGCCTCGGGGTCCTTGTTCACCGCCACGATGTACTTGCTCTTGTTCATCCCCGCCAGATGCTGGACCGCCCCGGAAACTCCCAGGGCAATGTACAGGGAGGGTTGCACGGTCTTCCCCGTCTGGCCCACCTGTTCGCTATAGGGACGCCAGCCGGCATCCACCACCGCCCGGGTGGCTCCCACAGCCCCGCCCAGGAGGGCGGCAAGCTCCTCCACTTGCTTGAAGGCCTCGGGGCCACCCATGCCCCGGCCTCCCGTGACCACCACATCCGCTTCGGTGAGGGAGACGCCTTTTTTCTCCTCCTGCACCCTCTCCAGCACCTCCACGGTGGGGACTGGGGGGATGGGAAGCGCCACCACCTGGCCCGCCTGGCCCAGGGGTTCTGCGAGGGGAGTGGTGTTGGGCTTCACCGTGAGGACCACTGGGGGAGCGGTTTTCACCTTCTGGGTCACCCGGTTCAGGTAGGCGTAACGGGTGGCGTAGACCTCGCCTCCCTCCACCCACGACTCCAGGGTGTCCTCCAGGAGCCCAGCCCTTAGGGCATAGGCCACCCGGCCCATGTAGGTGCGGCTTTGCCGGGAGGAAGGGGCAACGATGGCCTTTACCCCGGCCTTCTTGGCAGCTTCCAAGATCCCCGCCGCCCACTTCTCGGCGGTGTAGGGACCGAGCTCCGCCACATAAAGGGTTTCCACGTAACCTCGGGCTTCTTCCACAGGGGCTTGGCCCTCCGCCAAGAGCACCCCGGCCACCCCTTCCCCTAAGGCCTCAGAGAGCTTCCGGGCCCGGGTCAGGGCCTCGAGGCTTGCCTTCCTCAGCTTGTTTCCATCGTGGTCCAGAACCACCAGGATCATGGATGCCTCCTCAGATCACCTTGGCTTCCTCGTGCAGAAGCCGCACCAGCTCCTCGGCTGCCGCCACAGGATCCTTGCCGTCCAGGATCTTCTGAAGCCGGGTCTTCTCCTGGATGCTCTCCTGGAGGATTTCCACCCGGCTTGCGCCCTGAAAGGCCACCTTTTTGATCTCCTTCTTCTTGGCCTTCATGATGCCGGGCAGGGTGGGGTAGCGGGGTTCGTTCAGGCCTTGTTGCGTGGTGAAGACCGCAGGAAGCCGTACCCGTACCCACTCCGCTCCCTCGTCCAGGTCGTGCTTGGCCCTGGCGGTTTCCCCTTCCAGCTCGAGGGCCGTGGTCCAGGCCACCACCGGCACGCCCAGGGCTTCCGCCAGAGCCCCGCCCAGGGCCTGGCTATCCCAGTCCGCCTGTTGCCCGCCCGTGAGGATGAGGGTAGGGGATTCCTCCTTCAGGATGGGGGCCAGGGCCTCGGCCACGGTCACGGGATCGGCATAGCCCTCGTAAACCACGTGGATACCCCGGTCCATCCCCATGGCCAAGGCGGTGCGGATGGCCTCCTCCGTGCGCTCGGGGCCGAAGCCCACCACGATGGCCTCGCCCCCGTGCTTCTCCTTTAGGCGAAGGGCTTCCTCCACCCCGTACTCGTCCATCTGGTCCAGGATCAGGGTGGCCCCGGAAAGATCCACCCGATCCCCCTGGATCCTCAGCCTGCTTTCCCCGTCCGGTACCTGCCTGATGACCGCCACGAACTTCATCCCTTACCTCCTATTCCGCCAGGAGGTGCCTGGCGATGATGAGCCTTTGGATCTCGTTGGTGCCCTCGTAGATCTGGTTGAGCTTCACGTCCCTCAAGAGCTTCTCCACCGGGAACTCCCGCACGTACCCGTAGCCCCCGTGGATCTGGATGGCCTGGTTGGCGGCTTCAAAGGCGATCTCCGAGGCATAGGCCTTGGCGATGGCGCTGGCGTGGGCGTGGGGCAGGCCCTGGTCGGCGAGCCAGGCGGCGTAGTAGGTGTACATGCGGGCGGTTTCTATGCCGATCATCATGTCCGCCAGCTTGAACTGGATGGCCTGGAAGTTGGCGATGGGCTGGCCGAAAGCCTCCCGTTCCTTGGCGTACTTTTTGGCCTCGTCTAGGGCCCTTCGCGCCACTCCCACGCTTCCCGCCGCCACGGGGATGCGGGTTTTGTTGAGGGTGTTCATGGCGATCTTGAACCCCTCTCCCTCCTCCCCCAGGCGGTTTTGCACGGGTACCTTGACGTCCTCAAATATGAGCTCGTAGGTTCCCGAGGCCCTTTGCCCCATCTTTCCGTGGATCTTCACGGCCCTGAAGCCCGGGGTGCCCTTTTCCACCACCAGGGCCACCACCCCCTTGTGGCGTAGCTCGGGGTTCAAGGTGGCGAAGACCACCACCCACTCGGCCTCGCCCCCGTTGGAGATCCACATCTTGGTGCCGTTAAGGATGTAGTAATCCCCCTGGCGCACCGCCCTGGTCTTGAGGGCGGCGGCATCCGAGCCGTTTCCCGGCTCGCTGAGGGCGAAGGCGGCCAGGGCGGGTTTCTCGGTAAGGGGTTTGAGGAAGCGGCGCTTTTGCTCCTCATTGCCGGCTAGAAGCACGGGAGTGATCCCCAAATCGCTGGCCATGGGAATGGTGTAGATGCCCATGCAGGCGTAGGCCAGCTCTTCCCCCACGATGACCTCGTCCAGCATCTTGAGGCCCATTCCCCCGTACTCCTCGGGGATGATGGCGTTCAGGAGGCCCACCTCGTGGAGCTTTTCTATGACCGGCCAGGGCACTTCTTCCTTCTCGTCGTACTCCTGGGCCACGGGGAGGATGACCTCCTTGGCGAAGCGCCGGGCCAGGGCCTGGAGCTGCCGTTGTTCCTCGGTGAGGCTGAAGTCTATAGGCATAACCTCCTCCTTGGCGGCCTGCCAGGGGTGGGGCCGAGGGCCCGCTCTTTGACCCAGTCTAAGATTGTGCCCACCCCCTTGCAACCCCGCCCCCATGCTACCATTGGAGGCAGATGAGAACCTCGGGCCAATTGGAGATCCTTGGGCGATTCCAGCGGGCTTTATTAAGAGATCTAGAGCCTGTGCAAATACTCCGGAACCTCCTCGAGGTGGCCACGGAGGAGGGAGTGGAGCGGGCAGCCCTCTTCCTCTACCACCGGGAAACCCGGGAGCTGGTGGGGGAGGTAGCCTCGGGCCGGGGCCGCCACTACACGGTTTCCGCCATCGCCCTTCCCCTATATGCAAAAGGGCATGTGCAGGAGGCCTTTTTCGCCGAAGGTCCCGTGCAGCGGGGAGAGGAATGGCTTTTGCCGGTGGTGGGGGAGGAGGCCTCGTACTGCTGGGCCGATCCCGAGGCCCGCTGCACGGTCCGCCCCCGGGCCACCCGGGAGACCCGCTTCCTGGTCTGTCCTAGCTGCGCTTACTTTTCGCCCAAGGGGGTGTTGAGCCTGGAGGGAGTTCCCCAGGCCCTGAGGCCTCTTCTGCCCCTTCTCGCCCAGCTCACGGCCCTGGCTTTGAAAAACGGCGAACTCCTGTCGGAGCGAAACCGGGCTTTGGCCGGGCTTTCCCGCCACGCGGAGGCCCTTTCCCACGTGAGCGCCTTGGCCCGGGAGGTGGTCAAGGCCCTGGAACCCGCTGCCGTGCTGGAAACCCTGGCCCAGGCCCTTTCGGAGCGCTTCGGCTTCTTCCGGGTGACCGTGGCCCTGGTGAAGGGGGAGGAGGGCAAGGATTACCTGGAGGGCTACCTCACCGTGCGGGGAAAAGACCTTTACTGGACGGAGGGCATCAGCCGCATCCGCCTGCCTTTGGCTTCTTCCCCAGATCCCCTGGCCAAGGCGGTGCGGGAACGGAGGACCCTGGTTCTGGGAAGGGAAAGCCTGCCCCCGCACGTGGCCCAGGAGATGGGTCCAAGTGTCGCCTTTGTTCCTATTCTGGCTGAGGAAGAGGCCTTGGGGGCAGTGGCCGTGGACCACGGGCCTGGGGGGCCAGGGGTGGGTGAGGCGGAGGTGCGCTACGTGGAGCTCCTCACGGGCGTGGCGGGGGTGGCCCTCAGGAATGCCCAGCTTTACCGGGAAAAGAAGGAGCTTTCCCTGGCCTTAGCTGCGGAGCGGGGGCGGCTTTTCCAGGTGCTGGAGGAGCTTCCCGACGGGGTGGTGGTGCTTTTCGGTTCCGAGGGTTTTGCCAACGGGAAGGCCCGCCAGGCGCTTTCCGTGGGGTCCACGGTGTCCCTCGAGGACCTTCCCGCGGCCCTGGAGCCCGCCTTGGAAGGAGGGAGGCTGGAGTTCAGTCTGGGAGGGGCCGCGTATAGCGTCCGCGGAAAGCAGGTGGGGGAGATGCGGGTCTTGGTTCTCCACGACATCACCGAGCGCACCCGCATGGAGCGGGCCCTGAGGGAGCAGGTGGCCTTCACCCAGACCTTGGTGGACCTGGCCAAGGAAGCCTTGCGCCAGCCGGGGCTTGCTCCCTTGACCGAGGCCATCGTCAAGCGCCTGCAAGTCCTCTTCAGCGCGGATGAGGGGTTGCTCTTGGCGGAGGAGGGGGGTAGCCAAAGGGTGCTTTACAGCACTTGCACCCTTCCCGGACCCCTTCCCCGGCCCAACCTTCTGGAGAAAGCCCTGATGGAGGGAGAGCCGCTGGGGGCGGAGGTCCTGGAGGCCCAGGATTGCGGGGTGGCGCAGATGCTGGGCCTTAAGAGCGCCTTGGTGGTTCCCTTCCGGGCGGGAGGATTCCGGGGTGGGCTTCTGCTGGGCTTTCGGCAGGAGAGGCGCTTTCCTGATAGACTTCTCTCCCGCCTGGTTCAAGTGGGGACCCTGCTGGCTTTGGTGTTGGAAAAGGCCCGCTTTTTGGAACTGGTGGAGGCCGAGGAGGAGCGCCTTAAGGCTCTTTTGGAGCACTCCCAGGACGTGGTTTACGTGCTGGATGGGGAAGGGCTTATCCGTTATGTGAGCGCCAGCGTGCGCCCGGTGCTGGGCTATGACCCCGAGGGGTACAAGAAGGCTCCCTTGAGGGCCTTGGACTTCGTCCACCCCGAGGACCGGGGGATAGCGGAGGCCCTATTCCGCGAGCTTTTGCGCCACCCAGGGGAGGTGCGCACCGGGGAGTTCCGGGTCCTTCACGCGGACGGCACCCCGATTCCCGTGGAGGCCTGGGGGCGGAACCTTCTGGCTGACCCCCGGGTGCAGGGGGTGGTGGTGGACCTGCACGACCTGCGCCCCAGGCTGGAGGCCGAGCGGCTTAAGGGGGAGTTCATCGCCGCCGTAAGCCACGAGCTCCGCACCCCTTTGGCGGTGATCATGGGCCTAGCCGAGCTTCTTCGGGAGGAGGGGCTTTCCCCCTCAGCCCAGGAATCAGCGGACCTCATCCTGGAAAGCGCCTTCCGGCTCAAGACCATGGTGGATAACCTTCTGGATACGAGCCGCCTCGAGGCCGGCCGCTTTGAGGTGAGCCGAAGACCCGTGAACCTGAGGCCCCTTCTTCAGGACTTAGCCAGGAGCTTCCAGGGCGTGGCCCGGCTTTCCGGGGTGGAGTTCCAGGTGGCTTTGGAGGAGCTTCCCCTTTTGGAGGCGGACCCCGACCGGGTGGTTCAGGTGGTGGGCAACCTGCTTTCCAACGCCTTCAAGTTCACCCCGCCGGGCGGGCAGGTCTACCTTCGGGCCCGGCAGGAAGGGGACAAGGTGGTCCTGGAAGTGGAGGACACGGGCCCCGGCATTCCCGAGGAGGAGCTTTCCAAGCTCTTCCAGCGCTACGCCCGGGCCAAGAACGCCCAGACCCGGGGGGTTTCGGGCACGGGGCTTGGCCTTTTCATTTCCAAGCACATCGTGGAGGCCCATGGGGGCCGGATTGAGGTGGAAAGCGAGGAGGGAAAAGGAAGCCTCTTTAGGGTTATCCTACCCCTATATGGCCCGCATCCTTCTGGTTGAGGACGAACCCTTGGTGGCCCACATGGTGCGCCGCATCCTGGAGCGGGCCGGGCACCAGGTGGACTGGGCCTCTTCCGGCCAGGCGGCCTTGGAGAAGCTTTCCGAACCCTACGATCTCGTGGTGTGCGATCTGGTGATGCCCGGGGTATCGGGCCTCGAGGTGATCCAGAGGATGCGGGCCTTGGGTCTTTCCACGCCCATTCTGGCCCTTTCCGCCAGCGTTTCCGAGAAAAGCCGGCGGGAGGCCCTCGAGGCGGGGGCCCAAGCCTTCCTGGGCAAGCCCTTTGAAACCCAGACCCTGTTGGCTCAGGTGGACCGGCTGTTGGCCCGGGAAGAAGGGTAACGGCTCTTCGGACGGCCTGAATAGCCTGGGGCGGGCTGGTGTATACTTATACGCGAAAAGGGGGAAGGTATGAGGCGGAGGCGGTTTCTCAAAGGGGTGGGGGTGGGTTTGGCGGCAAGCTTTTTCTACTCGGCTTTTGCCCAAGCCACCCCGCAGGTGCGCTGGCGGCTTGTTTCCAGCTACCCCAGGAGCCTGGATACCCTCTATGGCGGTGCCGAGGATTTGGCCAAGCGGGTGGCAGAACTCACCGGCGACCGTTTCCAGATCCGGGTTTACCAGGCGGGGGAGATTGTGCCCGGGGGCCAGGTGCTGGATGCAGTCCAGCAGGGCACGGTGGAGGCGGGCCACACCTATGGCCCTTTCTATGTGGGAAAGAACCCCACCCTGGCCTTTGACGGGGGCGTGCCCTTTGGCATGACCTACCGGCAGCACAACGCCTGGATGCGGTATGGTGGCGGTTTGGAGCTCCTGCGCGCGGTCTATGCCGATTTCGGGGTGATCCAGTTCCCTGGAGGAAACACCGGGGCCCAGATGGGAGGATGGTTCCGCAAGGAGATCAAGACCCTGGCGGACCTTAAGGGCCTAAGGATGCGCATTCCTGGCCTTGGAGGGCTGGTGATGGGGCGGCTTGGGGTGGTGCCCCAGACCCTGGCCGCCGGGGATATCTACCCGGCCCTGGAGCGGGGCACCATCGACGCCACCGAGTTCTCAGGCCCCTACGACGACGAGAAGCTGGGCTTTTACAAGGTGGCCCGCTACTACTACTACCCCTCCTTCTGGGAACCCAGCGCCCAGCTTTCCTTCCTGGTTTCCCAAAGGGAGTGGCAGAGGCTTCCCAAGGAGTTCCAGGAGGCTTTCCAGGTGGCAGCGGCGGAGGTCAACCTCACCATGATGGCCAAGTACGATGCCCAGAACCCTCCAGCCCTGAACCGCCTTCTCAAGGCAGGGGTGCGCCTGCGCCGCTGGCCGGGGGAGATCATGAAGAAGGCCCTCGAGGAAGCCCGGGCCTTGTACGAGGAACAGGCGGCCAAGGACGCCACCTACCGCAAGGTGTATTCCGCTTACTGGGCCTTCCGCAACGAACAGTACCGCTGGTTCTCCGTGGCCGAGCTGGGCTATGAGAGCTTCGCCTTCCCCACCGTTTGAGGAAACGTGGGGAGGGTTCTCAATCCAGCTTTTCCAGGCGCACCGCCGCCACCTTGTACTCGGGGATGCGGCTGAAGGGATCCAGGGCGTCCGTAGTGAGGCGGTTGGCGGGGGCTTCGGCAAAGTGGAAGGGAGCGTAGACCACTCCTTCGGGGGTGCGGTCGGTAACCCAGGCCCGGGCCCGGATCCGGCCTCGGCGGCTCACCACCTGGATGATCTCCCCATCCCCTATACCCAGTTTCTGGGCGTCCTTGGGGTTCACCTCCACCTTGAGTTCGGGGTAGGCTTCCTTGAGTTGGCTGTTGCGGCTTAGGGTGCCCCCGTGCCAGTGGAAGAGGACCCGGCCGGTGGAGAGGGTAAAGGGGTACTCCTCCGAAGGGGTTTCCGCCGGAGGGGTGAAGTGCACGGGGAAGAAACGGGCCTTCCCCGAGGGGGTGTTGAAGCGCTCTCGGAAAAGCACCGCTTCGCCGGGATGGTCCTCGTGGGGGCAAGGCCAGCGGACGCCCTCGCTTTCCAGGCGGCGGTACGTGATCCCGCCCATCATCTCCGGAATGGCCCGGCGGACCTCCTCCCAGATGGCCTCGGGGCCGGGGTAGAGTGCCCAAGGACGGCCCAAGGCCTGGGCCAGGCGCTTGCCCAGCTCCTGGACGATCCACCAATCGGGCCGGGCCTCCCCTGGGGGGTCCAGCAACTTCCGAATCCTCTGGACCCTGCGGTCGGTGTTGGTGAAGGTTCCGTCCTTTTCCAGGAAACTGGCCGCCGGCAGGACCACGTGGGCAAAGGAGGTGGTTTCGTTTTCCAGGATGTCCTGCACCACAAGGAAGGGGAGGGCCTCCAGCTTGGCCTTCAGGTGGTCCTGGTAAGGCTCGCTGGTCACGGGATCCTCCCCGATGAGGTAGATGGCCTCCACCTCGGGGATTCTCTCGAAGACCTCGGTCATGCGTAGGCCCGGCTTGGGGTTCAACTCCACCCCCCAGAGGGCCTCAAAGCGTTTCCTTGCTGCTTGGTCCGACACCTTCAGGTACCCGGGGAGGACATCGGGCAGCGCTCCCATGTCCCCTGCCCCTTGCACGTTGTTCTGGCCTCGCAAGGGGTTGAGGCCCGCTCCCTCCTTACCCACCTTGCCCGTGAGAAGGGCCAGGTTTACCAGGGCTTGGGCGGTGGCAGTCCCTTTGGTGTGCTGGGTGACTCCCATGGCCCAGTAAGCCCCCGCCCTCTTTGTGGTGGCGTAAAGCCGGGCGGCTAAGGCGATTTTCTCCTTTTCCACCCCGGTGATGCGCTCGGCTTCCTCCAAGGTATAAGGCTCCAAGGAGGCCTGCCACTCGGCGAAGCCCTCGGTGCGCTCCTCCACGTACCCTTGGTCCCAGAGGCCTTCCTCGAGGATATAGCGGGCCATGGCGTTCAGGAGGAAAAGGTCGGTACCCGGGCGTATCCGTAGCCACAGGGTGGCGGCCTCGGCCATGCCGGTGTAACGGGGGTCCACCACGATGAGCCCTGCTCCCTGCCGCACCCTCTTCTTGATCATGGCCCCGATCACGGGGTGGGTTTCCGTGGTGTTGGAGCCCACCACCAGGAAGAGGTCGGTTTTCCAGATGTCCTCTATGGGATTGGTCATGCTGGCCCCGCCCAGGGAACGGGAAAGGGCCACGGTGGAGGAGGAGTGGCAAAGCCTGGAGCAGTGGTCCACGTGGTTGGTGGAGAGGAGAGCGCGAGCCAGTTTCTGCGTAAGATAGACCTCCTCGTTGGTGGTCTTGGCGGAGGGGAAGACGGCGATGGCCTCGGGGCCTCGCTTTTTCAGCACGGCGAGAAGCTTGCTTGCCGTATAGTCCAGGGCCTCGTCCCAGCTAACCCGGCGGAAGGCCTGGCGGCGGTCTTCCCGCACCATGGGGTAGAGGAGGCGCTTTCCCGAGAAGGGAAAGTCCAGGCCGAAGCGGCCTTTCACGCAGAGAGCCCCGTGGTTAGGGGGGATGTCGGGGGCGAGCACCCGGAGGATGCGGCCCCCTTGGATCTCGGGCTCCACCTGGCAACCCACACCGCAGTAAGGGCACGTGGTACGCATCCTACACCTCCATGCTCAAGGGTCTGAGGGCCCCTGTGGGACAAACCTGGATGCAGTTGCCGCAGAAGACGCAGGGGGTTTCGGGAAGGGGCCGGTCCAGGGGGGTGGTGGGGTGGGCCATGAGGCCCCTCCCCTCCAGGGTGAGGGCGTACACCCCCATGATCCCGTCCCCGCAAGCGTCCACGCAACGGCGGCAGTTCACGCACTTGGCGTAGTCCCTCAGGAAGAAGGGGTTGTCCCGGATAGGCTTCCGTTCCCTTCGGCCCAGGGATACGCTGCCCCAACGCTGGGGTTGGCCCTGATGGGCCTTCAGGAGCTCTAAAAGGGAGGGGGCCTGGCTCAGGTCTGTGGTCAGGGCTAGCCATTCCAGGAGGGTTCGACGGAGGATTCGGAGGTCTTCCGTGTCCGTTCTCACCTCCATGCCCTCCTGGGCCTGGGTAGCGCAGGCGGGAAGCAGGCGGCCGTCCACCTCCACCAGGCAGAGGCGGCAAAGCCCCCGGGTTTCCGTGTGGGGATGGTAGCACAGGTGGGGAGGATCCGTGATCTCCAGGAGGAGGGTTCCTTCCTGGACCTCCACCTCTTGTCCGTTCACCTTAAGCCGCACCTTCCACCTCCAACAGGCTTTGGTAGGCCCAGTAGGCGGACTGGCCTAGGCCGCACAGGCTTCCCTTGAGGGCCTGTCCCAGGTGGTGAACCAGGTCCCGGTTCCTTTCCCGCCGCCTCACCATCTCCACCTGCACCGCCGTGCCCAAAGGACAGGGGAAGCACTTCCCGCAGGACTCCTCCCGGAAAAACTCGGCCAGGCCCAAAAGGACTTCCCACAGGTCCACCTCCTTTCCGAAGGCCACGATGGCGCCGGCTCCCAAGGGAAGCCTACCCTTGTAGCGCAAAGGGAAGGCGAAATCGCGGGTAAACACCCCTGCGGCTCCGCCCAGGAGCACGGCCTTCAGCCCCTCTGGCTCGCCTTCAGCTTTCCGTAAGGCGTCTTCCAAGGATGTTCCCAGGGGAAGCTCGTAAAGCCCCGGCTTGGCCACGTCCCCGGTAATGGAGAAGAGCTTGGGTTCCTTTTGACGCCAGGTTCCCGGGCCCTCCCTAAGGATCAGGGGCAGGTTGGCCAGGGTTTCCACGTTTTGCACCAGGGTGGGCCTTCCCCACAGGCCTCTTTCCACGGGAAAAGGGGGCTTTAAGCGGGGCTCGGCCCTCTTGCCCTCCATGGACTCCAGAAGGGCGGTTTCCTCGCCGCAGATGTAGAGGCCCCCGCTGGTAAAGACCTGCGTGGGAACGGGAAGGAGGCCAGCTTCCTCAAGTTGGTGGATGGCTTTTTCCAGGCCCAGGATGGCGGCTTCGAACTCATCCCGCACGTAGAGGAAGACCTGGCTTGCCCCAATGGCCAGGGCGGCCAAAAGCGTTCCCTCCAGGACCAGGAAGGGATGGTGCTCCAGGAGGAAGCGGTCCTTGAAGTTGCCCGGTTCCGATTCGTCGGCGTTCACCACCAGATACCTGGGGGGCTCCCCCCGGGCCACGGCCCGCATCTTGATGTGGGCGGGAAAGGCGGCTCCTCCCCGGCCCAGGAGTCCAGCCTCCTCCACGGCCTTGAGGATGGCCTCCGGGGCTAGGAGGTTTTTCAGGGCCCTCCGCAAGAACACCAACCCTCCCAGCGCTTCATACTGGTCAAGTTCCAGGATGGGTTCGGGAGGGAGAAGCCGGTTCCCATGCCCTAGGGCGAAGGGGAGGCGAAACTCCTTAAAGGGGATGAGCCGGCCTTCCCATTCCACATAGCGTTTCTCCCCTTCCACCCGCACGTGGATGGGGGAGAGGGCCTCGAGGCCCAAGGGAGGATGGGTTCCGTCGGCTCCCTCTAGGAGGCGGGCGAATCCCCGGGCCCGGGCCACGGGATCGTCCACCAGGAGCCTTCCCTGGGGCAGGCCCCGGTACCGGGGGTAGTAGCGCACCACCCCCCAGGCCTGGGCCAGGGGTATCCCGGCAAGCCGGGCCGCCTCGGCCACCTTCTCCTCGCTTAGGGGAAGGCGGGCATCCAGGAGGGGGAGGAGGCTTGGCTTTTCCATGCCCTTAGCTTACCTGGCCGAGGGGGCTAGGCCGGTCAAAGGATGCGGAGATGGGGAAAACGGGAGAGGAGGTGGTTTTGGAAACCTTCCATGCGGTCTTCGGGCACCAGGGCCACCACCGCCCCGCCGAACCCTGCTCCCGTGAGCTTGGCCCCATAGGCCCCGGCCCTCAGGGCTTCCTCCACCAGGGCGTCCAGTTCCGGGAGGCTCACCCCATAGTCTTGGGAGAGGGAGCGATGGCTTTGCACCATCAGTTCGCCGAAGGCCCGGGCGTCCCCTCTTCGTAGGGCTTCTACCCCCCTTAGCACCCGGAGGTTCTCTCCCACGATGTGCCGCGCCCTTTTGTCCAAGGGGGAGGGAAGGCTCTCCACCAGGCAAAGGTCCCCGATGTCCCTAAGGCTTCGCACCCCAAGCCGCCTGGCTGCCTCCTCCGCTTCCTTGCGCCTTTCGTTGTACCCGGCGCTGGCCAGGCGCCGCTTTAAGCCCAGGTCTAGGACGGCCACCCGGCTCCTTGGAGGAAGGGGTAGGTTCTCGTGTTCCAGGGTCCGGGTGTCCAGGAAAAGGGCCTTGCCCACCTCGCCCAGGCTGGCGGCCATCTGGTCCATGATGCCGCAGCGCACCCCCACGTACTCCACCTCCGCCTTCTGGCCCAAAAGGGCGATTTCCTTGTCGGAAAGGGGCAGGCGGTAGAGGATGCGCAGGGCCTTTAGCGCCGCCACCTCGAGGGCCGCCGAGCTGGAAAGCCCCGCCCCTATGGGTACCCTGCTCCGCACGTAAAAGCGAGCCCCGGGAACCTCGTACCCCGCCTCCCTCAGGGCCCAGACCACCCCCAGGAGGTAGTCCAGAAAGTCCCCTTGGGCCGGGCTTTCCAAAGGCCGGGCCCTGAGCTCCTTGAGCTCCTCGCTGTAGGCCTCTACCCGGCCCTCCCCTTTGGCGGCCTCCACTTGGGTGAAGTAGGGGAGGGGGGTGGGAAGGACGTAGCCCTCCTGATAGTCGGTGTGCTCCCCCAAGAGATTCACCCGCCCCGGGGCCTGGGCGCTGGCCTCGGGCAGGGTGCCGAAGACTTCTTTAAACCCCATGCCTCCATTATGGGCATAGAGCCTTAAGGTTATGGTCCAGTAAATCCAGATAGGTGGGCACCTTTCGGTCCAGGGTGTCGGTATAGAGGACGACGATGCGGGCTCCCAGGGCCTCAGCCAGGGCCTTGAGGGCGGTTCCCTGGAACTGGGGTTCGGCCAGGACCAGCTTTACCCCCTCCCGGCGCGCTCGCTCCAGGAGCGTGAGGAAGGTCCGGCTTCCCGCCTCCTGCACCCCCGAGGCGGTGAGGCTACCCACCACCTGGAGGCCGTACCGGCGGGCAAAATAGGCGAAGGCATCGTGCTGGGTGACCACCTTGAGGCCCTTTAGGTTGCAGGCTTGGAAGGCCTTATCGCGCTTTTCCACCTCCGCCCTAAAGCGCTTTAGGTTGGCCTGGTAGATGGCCTTTCCTTTGGGGTCCAGCTGGGCGAGTTCCTGGGCGATGCGCTCGGCATAGCGCAGGGCGTAGGTGGGGTCCAGCCAGAGGTGGGGGTTGCAGGGGCCGTGGGCGTGCTCCCGTTCCTCCAGGCTTTCCTCTTGGTGTTCCTCCTGGCAGATGAGGCTGGGTTGCCCTTCCGCCAGCTTCACCACCCGGGCGCCTTGGGGGAGGAGGCGTTGCAGCTTGGGCAAGAAGGCCTCGAGGCCGAGGCCGTTGGCGAAGAGAAGGCGGCTTCGGGCCAGGTTTTTGGCGGTGCTGGGGGTGGGTTCAAAGGTGTGGGGGTCGGCCCCTGGGGGGACCACGCTTTCTACCTTGACCCGGTTCCCCCCCACCTGGGACACCAGGTCGGCCAGGAGGGGGGTGGTGGCCGCCACCTGCACCTGGGCCCAGGCTTGGGAAAGGAGAAGGAGCAACAGGGCTAGCCGTGGCATAAGGTAATGATAAACCATTATCGTTATAGCCGCAAGCCCCCTTGGGCCGTGCAAGAGCTTATGGAGGGGCGGGTATACTCAGGGGGAGATGAACCTAAAAGCCCTCCACAAGAAGCACGTCCTTACCCCCTGGGTGGCCCAGGCTTCCCTTAACCCCCCCTTGGTGGTGCGGGGGGAGGGAGTCTGGCTGTACGACGAGGAGGGGCGGCGCTACCTGGACCTTTCCAGCGGCCTGGTGGCCTTGAACCTGGGCCATGGCCACCCTAGGCTGGTGCGGGCCATTGCCGAGCAGGCGGCCACCTTGGCCTATGCGGCCCCTAGTCTTTTCCACGATAAGCGGGCCCTTCTCGCCAAGGCCTTGTCCGACCTTTCTCCCTGGCCCGAAGGAGCCAGGGTCTTTTTCACCCCCTCGGGTACCGAGGCCAACGAGGACGCCCTGAAGTTCGTGCGCCACCTCACCGGCCGCTTCAAGGTCCTTGCCGCCTACCGGTCCTTCCACGGGGCCACCCACGCCTCCGCCAGCCTTACCGGGGAAAACCGCCGCTGGCCTTCCGAACCGGGCACTGCCCCCGGGGTAGTCCACTTCTTCGCTCCCTATCCCTACCGGAGCCCCTTTTACACGGAAGACCCCAGGGAGGAAACCACCCGGGCCCTGGACCACCTGGAGAGGGTTCTCCTCCACGAGGATCCCAAGCGGGTGGCGGCCATCTTCCTGGAGCCCGTGGTGGGCTCCAATGGCGTCATCGTCTACCCGGAAGGGTACCTCGAGGGGGTGCGGGCCCTTTGCGATCGACATGGCATCCTTTTGGTCTTTGACGAGGTGATGACCGGCTTCGGGCGTCTGGGAGCAGCCTTTGCCGCCCTGCGGTTTGGCGTGGTTCCCGACCTCATCACCTTTGCTAAGGGGGTCACCTCCGCCTACGTGCCCTTAGGAGGGGTGCTCGTGCGGGAAACCCTGGCCCGTTACTTTGACGAAAATCCCTTGCCTACGGGACACACCTACTCTGGTCATCCCTTGGCGGTGGCGGCGGGGCTGGCTTCCCTCCAGGTCTACCGAGAGGAAGGCATCTTCGAGCGGGTTTTGGCCATGGAGGGTTTCTTCCAGGAAAGCCTTAAGGCCCTAAAGGACCGGCATCCCGTGGTGGGGGATGTCCGGGGGCTTGGGGCCTTTTACGCCGTAGAGCTGGTCCGGGACCGGGGCACCAAGGAACCCCTTTCTCCCTGGCATGCTCCCTTTAGCCCTGCCATGCAGGCCCTACAAACGGCTTTGTGGCAGGAGGGGGTTTACCTCCTGGTCAAGCACAACATCCTGGTGGTGGCTCCACCCCTCACCATAAAGGAGGAGGAGTTCTTGGAAGGTGTGGAGCGCCTTTCCCGCGCCCTCAAGCAGGTGGAGGTTGGGGCTTTGGGCTAACCTGGAAGGGTGCGGCGGCTAGAGGAGCTTTTTCCTTTCCTGGCCTCCCTCGAGGGGAGGCCTTACCCTTTTTACAAGGATCTAAAGGGAACCTGGAGGGGTGAGGGGTTTGACCTGCGCTTTGTCCACGTGCAGGGGGATCCCTTCGCCACCCCAAGCGTTGTGGAGGTGCGCTACCCTGCCAAGGCCGTGGAGGGACTTCGGATCTACCGCCACCCCATGGGCCGGGTAGCGGTGGAGGACTTCCTCCTCAGGTCCCTCAAGGCCCGGTTCCGCCACCTGCCCTTTTGCGGGGGGAGCGGGCACTCGGGGAGGGTCTTTGTAGAGGTGGAAAGCCCCAAGGTGTTGCGGCGGGCTGGAGCCCATCTTGGCCAAGAGGCGCTTTACCTGCGTTTCCGGGTGGGGCTTCCCGCCTCGGGCCGAAGGATTTTGGGTAAGGAGGCGGAGAGGCTTTTCCGGGCCCTGGTGGAGCACCTTCGGGGGTTTCTGTGGGAACTGGATGGGAGGGCCCTGGTATCCCAGGTCCAGCAGGTGGAGGACTTTGCCTATATTCAGGAGAGCCTTCCCCAAAGGGGCCTGGTGGCCTTCGTGGGGGATGGGGCCATCCTTCCCCGGGAAAGCGGGGTAAGCCAGAAGCCCTTAAGGGGGGCGGTTCCCTTCCAAAGCCCCCCTTCCTTGCGGGTTTCCTTTCGGGTACCCCACAAGGGCGAGGTCGTTGGGATGGGTCTTCCCCAGGGCCTCATCCTCATCACCGGCGGAGGCTTCCATGGGAAAACCACCCTCCTCGAGGCCTTGGTTCACGGGGTCTATCCCCATATTCCCGGGGATGGGCGGGAGTGGGTGGTGACCCATGCCCTGGCCCAGAGGGTCCAGTCGGAGGATGGCCGAAGCGTGAAGGGCGTGGATCTAAGGCCCTTCGTGCACGACCTTCCCCTGGGCCAGGACACCTCTTTCTTCTCCACGGAGGATGCCTCGGGGTCCACCAGCCTGGCGGCCGCCATCCTGGAGGCCCTGGAGCTGGGTGCCCGGGTGCTTCTCTTGGACGAGGATACCTCTGCCACCAACCTCCTGGTGCGGGATGCCCGTATGCAGGCCCTGGTGCGGCGGGAAACCCTCACCCCCCTTTTGGACCGGGTTCAGGACTTTAAGGCCAGGGGGGTGAGCCTGATCCTGGTGGTGGGCGGGGTGGGGGACTACCTGGACCTGGCAGACACGGTCTTGCTTCTGGAGGAGTACCGGCCGAGGGAGGCCACCCTGGAGGCCAAGGCCATCGCCCAAGCCCATCCCACGGGGCGGGCTTTTGGCGAGCCTCGGTATCCCCTTGCCGTGGCTTCCCGGGCTCCCTTGCCCGAAAGCTTTGATCCCAGGCGGGGCAGGAAGGCCCGGGTGAAGGGTCGGGGCCTCAGGGAGCTGGTCTACGGGGAGGAGGTGGTGGACCTATCTGCCTTGGACCTCTTTGAAAACGCCCAGGTGCGGGCCTTGGGGGCATGGTTCCAACGGCTTTGGCGGCAGGCGGACGGCAAGACACCCTTGCGGAAGCTGGTGGAGGCAGTGCTGGGCGGGGTAGAGGATCTTTTTTCCCTGGAAGAGGCCCCTGAGGTGGCGGAGGTGCGTCCTCTGGAGCTGGGAGCGGCGGTGAACCGGCTTCGGGGCTTGGAGGTCAGGCGGGTGGAGGAGTAAGCGGTTAAGCTAAAGGGTAAGCGCATCATGGGCCTTGCGCTACAGGAACTCCTCCAACTTCCTGCCCTGTCCCGGGCCCGGGTGCTGGGTGGGGACCTGGCAAGGCAGGTTTCCTGGGTCCATGTGGTGGACCTGCCGGAACCGGCACCCTGGGTGCGCCCGGGCCAGTTGGTCTTGACCACGGGCTACGCCTGGCCCAGGGAGGCAGAGCGCCTCGAGGCCTTCGCCCACACCCTGGCGGAGCGGGAGCCTGCGGGGGTGGCCCTGGCGGTTCCCCAGTTCTTTGAACACTTCCCCCTAGTGGCCCTCGAGGTCCTGGCGGGCAAAGGAGTGGCCGTCCTCGAGCTTCCCTGGGAGATACCCTTTGCCCAGGTTACCGAGGAGGTGTTGCGCAGGCTCCTGGCCCGGCAGCTGGAGGTGCGGGAACGGGTGCATCTCCTCCACCGGGCCCTCATGCAGGCGGTGCTGGGGCGGGAGGAGCTGGAAACCCTTTTGGAACGGCTTTCCCAGCTTTTGGGCCGGCCGGTGCGCTATGCCGATGCCCCCTTGGGTTTTTCCGTGCCCGTGCCCCTGGGACGGGAACGGGGTGGGTACCTGGTCCTGGAGGGAGAGGCGGATGAGGTGGAGCGGCAGGCCCTGGAGAACGCCGCCTTGGTGGCCGGGCTCATCGTGGCCCACCAGCGTGCTTTGGCGGAGCAGGAGGCCAGGCTGGGCTACGCCTTCCTGGATGCCCTCCTGGAGGGCCGAAAGGAGGCCTTAACCTGGGAGCGGGCGCGAGCCTTCGGCCTGGACTTGAACGAGCGCTACCGGCTTGGGGTGTTGGTGCTGCCCCTTTCCCTGCCCTTGAGCGAGCGGGATTTCCAGGAAAGGGAGAGGGTTTCGCAAAGGGTACGGGACCTTCTGAAGCGGCAGGGAGCCTCTGCCCTCTTGTCCTTGAGCCTGAACCAGGTGCGCTTTTTGTTGCCGGAGCGCCTGGATCCCCAGGGGTTCCTTAGGGAACTTTCGGGAGCCTGGCCCCTCTACCTCTCTAGGCCCCGGAGACCAGGGGAGCTTAGGGGAGCCCTGGAGGAAGTGGAACGGCTTTTTGCCTTCCAGGAGCCCGGGGTTTACCTGTACGAAACCCACCTGGTTCCCAGGTTTCTCCTCGGGGATGAGGAGGCTCGTGAGGAACTTAGGGCTTGGCTTGCAGCGCTTCGGCCCGGGGAGTTGGAGGCCCTCCTGGCCTGGGTGCAGGGGGGCTTTTCCCACAAACGGGCGGCCAGGGCCCTGGGCATCCACCTCAATACCCTTCGCTACCGCCTGCGGCGGGTGGAGGAGAAGCTTTCCGTGTCCCTGCAGGACCCTGAGGACCGGTTCCACCTGGAGCTTGCGGCCCGGATCTTGTTATTGCAGAACAAAAAGAGGTAGCGATACTTGTTCGCCAAGGCCGTAGTTTCCCCTGGTTCCAAGGCCTAACCTCTTAACTCAAAGGAGGCAAGGTGGCCTTGGTGGATTCGCGGAACCAGACGCTTTGGCAGTTGCGGGAGCGGTATGTCCCCCGGGGGGTGGCCCAGGCCCATCCCGTCTTCGTGGCTCGAGCCGAGGGAAGTCGCATCTGGGATGTGGACGGCAAAGAGTACCTGGACTTCGCCGGGGGCATTGGGGTGATGAACGTGGGGCATGGGCACCCCCGGGTGCTCCAGGCGGTGCGCGCCCAGCTGGAGCGCTTCACCCACGTCTGCTTCCAGGTGACTCCCTACGAAGCCTATGTGCGCCTGGCTGAGCGCCTGGCCAAGCTGGCCCCAGGGGATTTCAGCAAAAAAACCCTCTTCCTCACCACGGGGGCCGAGGCGGTGGAGAATGCGGTCAAGATCGCCCGGGCTTATACAGGTCGTCCGGCGGTGGTGGCCCTTACCCATTCCTTCCACGGGCGCACCTTGCTGGGCATGTCCCTGACCGGGAAGGCCTCCTACTACAAGCAGAACTTCGGCCCCTTTGCCCCGGAGGTCTACCATGCCCCCGCTCCCTACCCCTACCGGGGTGTGTCCGATGAAATGGCCCTGGAGGGCCTTAGGGAACTCTTTCGCACGGCGGTGGACCCCGAGCGGGTGGCGGCCTTGGTCGTTGAGCCCGTGCTGGGGGAGGGGGGCTTTATCCCTCTTTCGGAAACCTACCTGCGGGAGATCCGGGAGATCACCGCCTCCCAGGGAATCCTCCTCATTGCCGATGAGATCCAGTCCGGTTTTGGACGCACGGGGAGGATGTGGGCCGTGGAGCATAGCGGCGTGGTTCCCGACCTCATCACCTTTGCCAAGAGCGTGGCCGCAGGGCTTCCCCTTTCCGGGGTGGTGGGGAGGGCCGAGGTGATGGATGCTCCCAAGCCCGGCGGCCTGGGGGGAACCTATGCGGGCAATCCCCTGGCCTGTGCCGCTGGGCTGGCGGTCCTGGACATCTTTGAGGAGGAGGGATTGCTGGAAAGAGCAAAGGCCCTGGGCAGGGTGCTCTGGCAGGCGTTGGAGGGCTGGAAGGACCGTTTCCCCCAGGTGGGGGAGGTCCGCGGCCTCGGTCCCATGGTGGCCTTGGAGCTGGTGCGGGACCCCAAGACCCGGGAGCCTGCCCCCGATCTGGCCCAGGCAACCCTCGAGGAGGCAAGGCGGAGGGGGCTTATCCTCCTCAAGGCGGGGATGTACGGCAACGTGATCCGGGTGCTAGTGCCCCTGGTGGCCACTGAGGCTGAGGTACACGAGGGGCTTGCTCGCTTGTCTGCGGCTTTGGAGGTTGCGCTAAAGGAGGGATGAGGATGAGGGGATGGAAAGTGTGGATGCAGGGTTTGGCGGTCCTGGCCTTACTGAACCCGGGCTATGCCCAGGTTCCAGCCTCCAAGATGAGGCAGAGCCTGGGAAAGTTGGAAGGGCAACTTAACATCTTGGCTTGGCCTGGCTACATTGAACGGGGTCAGTCGGACCCCAATTACGACTGGGTCACGCCCTTTGAAAAGGCCACGGGATGCAAGGTGAATGTTAAGGTGTTTGCCAGTTCGGACGAGGCGGTGGCCCTCATGAACCAAGGCGGTTACGACCTGGTAACCGCTTCGGGAGATGCCACGCTGAGGCTCATCTACGGTAACAAGGTGCAGCCCGTTAACTACAAGCTTGTGCCCAGCACGGCGAAGCTGGATAAGAGGTTGCGCAATGGGCCTTGGTACGTGGTGAATGGGGTGCCCTATGGGGTGCCTTACCAGTGGGGACCCAACGTGCTGGCCTACAACACAAAGGTCTTCCCCACGCCCCCCACCAGCTGGAAGGTGGTGTTTGAGGAAACCATGCTTCCCGATGGCAAGTCCAATAAAGGACGGGTCCAGGCTTACTATGGCCCCATCTATGTGGCGGACGCTGCCTTGTACCTCATGAAAACCCGTCCCGATCTAGGGATAAAAGACCCTTACGAGCTGAACGAGAAGCAGTACCAGGCGGTATTGGGGCTCTTGCGGCAGCAACGGAAGATTGTCCAGCGGTACTGGTCGGATGCTAACCAACAGGTACAAGACTTTATCAACGAAGGGGTGGTGGCCGCACCTTCCTGGCCTTTCCAGGTGAACACCCTTAGAGCAGGGAATCACCCGGTTAGCAGCACCATTCCCAAAGAAGGGGCGACTGGGTGGGCGGACACCACCATGATGCACGTGGATGCCAAGAACCCCAACTGTGCTTACAAATGGTTGGAGTGGAGCTTGAACCCCAAGGTGCAGGGAGACATCGCTGCCTGGTTCGGCTCCAACCCGGTGGTACCGGAAGGGTGCACCGCGAGTGCGTTGCTGGGTAAGGAGGGGTGCGCTGCTAACGGGTTCAACGACTTTGACAAAATCTATTTCTGGAAGACGCCTGTGGCTAACTGCAAAACCCAGGGACAGTGCGTTCCCTACTCGCGGTGGGTGAGGGACTACATCGCGATCCAGGGGGGTAAGTAGCGGATGCAATCCCGTTCCGCCTCCGCACCGATCTTGCGGGAGAAAAGCTTGGAAGCCGTTCGCCTGGACAAGGTGGGGATGCGGTACGGGCGGGTGGTTGCCCTGGAGAGCATAAGCTTTTCGGTCCAGGAGGGAGAGTTTTTCTCCCTCCTGGGTCCTTCAGGGTCAGGAAAAACCACAACGCTCAGGCTTATCGCCGGTTTTGATCGGCCCAGTTCGGGGAAAGTTTACCTGTTTGGACAGGACGCCACGCACGTGCCCCCGTATCGTCGGGCCGTGAACACCGTCTTTCAGGATTATGCTCTCTTTCCCCACATGAACGTACGGGACAATGTGGCGTATCCTTTGTTGATCCGAAAGGTGCCCCGTACGGAGCGCTACCGCAAAGCTGAGGAGATGCTGGCCCTTGTGAAGCTGGAGGGTTTTGGTGATCGAAGGATTAGCCAGCTTTCCGGAGGGCAGAAGCAGCGGGTAGCCTTGGCCCGTGCGCTTATCTTGAAGCCGCGAGTCCTCCTTTTGGACGAGCCCTTGGGAGCTTTGGACTTGAAGCTACGACAGGAGATGCAGGTGGAGCTAAAGCGCCTGCAACAGCTCCTGGGAATCACCTTTATTTACGTAACCCATGACCAAGGTGAGGCCCTTTCCATGTCAGACCGAGTGGCGGTGTTCTCCAGGGGGCGAATTGAACAGATTGCGCCACCGAAGGAGCTCTACTACCGTCCGCGAACTCAGTTTGTGGCTGAGTTCGTGGGCGGGGCTAACGTTCTTGTGGTGGGAGGGAAGCGATTTGCCCTGCGCCCCGAGCGAATAAGAGTGGTTAAGCCCTCCGAAGGAATCTTGGGCAGGGTGGAAGCAGCGAGCTTTGTGGGTTACGGCAACCAGGTGGAGGTTCGTTTGGGCGATGGCACCTTAATTCGTGTGCTGATGGCGGGAGACAGTGTGTTTACACCTGGGGACGAAGTTGGGCTTGCTTGGGACGCCGATGCTCTCTGGCCTCTGGAGGAGTGATGTTAGGCTTGCTGGCCGATAGGCTTTACATGCATCCCAGGCTTCTGCTTTTCGTCCTCTTGGTGCCCCCTTTCCTTTGGATTGGGGTGCTTTACCTGGGAAGTTTATTCCTCTTCTTAAGCCACGCTTTTTTTCGGATAGATGATTTCACGGGCCAGATTCAGTATAGACCCACCTTGCAGACTCTGGGTGCCGTGCTTACCACGCCGGCCAACTTGGACATCGTGTTGCGCACCTTGGCCATGGCGGTGCTCACCACGTTGGCGTGCATGGTTTTGGCCCTGCCCGTGGCGGTCTACGTATCTTTTCACACCCAGGGGCTCCAGCGGTTAATCTGGCTCCTCCTGATTGTTTTACCCCTCTGGTCCAGTTACCTTATTCGAGTGTACTCCGGAAAGCTGATCTTGGCACAAGAGGGCATACTGGCTTGGGTTGCCGGGCGCTTGGGCCTCGAGGGGGTGCTCGCTTCCCTCCTAAGTACTCCCCTTCTAGGGGGACCCAGCTTGTCCAGCTCGTACTTCGGCCTGTTGCTGGTGTTCACATATATTTGGCTTCCCTACATGATACTTCCTGTCCAGAACGCTCTGGACCGTGTTCCTAAAAACCTCCTGCAGGCGGCCAGCGACCTTGGGGCAACCCCTTGGCTAGCCTTCCGGACGGTGGTGCTGCCCCTGGCCGTACCCGGTTTGGCGGCCGGATCCATCTTCACCTTTTCCTTGACCTTGGGGGATTACATCATTCCCACCCTTCTCGGACCGCCCGGATACTTTGTGGGGCAGATGGTGTACATCCAGCAGGGTACGGCGGGGGATCTTCCTTTGGCGGCGGCCTTTTCCCTGGTGCCGGTCGCCTTGGTAGCCGTTTACCTGAGGTTGGCCCGCAAACTGGGCGCCTTTGAGAACCTTTAGGAGGCGTGATGGAACGACCGGGATGGCTCCTCAGGATGATGGCCTACGGAGCTTTGTTGTTCCTGCACTTTCCTGTACTGGTGGTGATCCTTTACGCCTTTACCACCGAGGATCGAACCTACCACTTCCCTCCGCCCGGGCTCACCCTGAAGTGGTTTGGAGTGGCTTTTGCGCGTGAAGACATGTGGGCAGCTCTGGGCTTGTCGTTCCGGGTGGCCTTGGTCAGTACGGTCGTCGCTCTTGGACTGGGCCTTTTCCTGGCTTTGGGAATGCGCTTCTTCCGCTTCGCCCTGCAGGATTCGCTGTCGCTTTTAGTTACCTTGCCCATAGCGCTACCAGGCATCGTGACGGGGATCGCCTTGCTCACCACTTTTCGTCGGTTGGGGGTAGAGCTGGGTTTTTGGACCATTGTGGCAGGTCATGTGACCTTCACCGTGGTGGTGGTCTACAACGCCGCGGTGGCTCGCCTTCGGAGGCTACCGGACAGCTGGATAGAGGCCAGTTTGGACTTGGGAGCGAATCTTCTCCAGACGTTTCGGCATGTTCTTTTACCTCCCTTGGTGCCCGCCTTGCTCTCCGGGGCGATGCTGGCCTTTGCTTTGTCCTTGGACGAGGTGATCGTTACCACGTTTACGGCTGGGCAGGAGAAGACCCTGCCCATTTGGCTTTTTTCGGAACTGTTCCGCCCGAGAGAACGGCCGCTGACCAACGTGGTGGCCGTCTTGGTGATGGGAATTACCCTGGTTCCCTTGGTGGTTTCACAGTGGCTGGCGTACCGTGACGAGGGACGGGCATAGGAGGTGGGTGATGGTAAGGGAAACGCAGATGCTGATCGCGGGTGAGCTGGTAGCTGGGGAAGGGGAAAGCCTCCCGGTGTACGACCCCAGCACCGGCCAGGTAGTAGCGGAGATACCTGAGGCTACCTTTGAACAGGTGCACCAGGCGGTGATGGCTGCTCGCCAGGCCTTTCCCTCCTGGAGCGAGACCACACCCAGGGAACGCTCCTACCTGCTTTTGGAGCTGGCCCGCCGGGTAGAGGAGGAAGCGGAGGCCTTTGCCCGCCTCGAAGCCCTGGATGTGGGGAAGCCCTTTCAGGCGGTTCTGAACGACGAGATTCCTGCTATCGTGGACACCTTCCGCTTCTTTGCGGGGGCTGCCCGGGTGCTGCCGGGGTCAGCGGCGGGGGAGTATCTGCCGGGCCATACCAGTCTCATCCGCCGCGACCCCGTTGGGGTGGTGGCCTCCATCGCTCCTTGGAATTACCCCCTGATGATGGCTGCTTGGAAGCTCGGGCCTCTGTTGGCTGCAGGGAATACCGGGGTGCTGAAGCCCTCCGAGATTACTCCCCTCACTACCTTGAAGTTGGCCCGGCTTCTGGCAGAGATTTTCCCCAAGGGGGTGGTCAACGTGGTCCATGGCCGGGGGCCCACGGTGGGCCAGGCCCTTATTGACCATTCTGAGGTGGAGATGATCTCCCTTACAGGCTCCATTTCCACCGGGGAGAAGGTGCTACTTGCAGCCGCTAGGGGTATTAAGCGCACCCATCTGGAGCTGGGGGGAAAGGCGCCAGTGATCGTCTTTGCGGATGCGGACCTCGAGGCGGCGGCGGAGGCTGTGCGGTTCTTCGGCTATTACAACGCTGGCCAAGACTGTACCGCGGCCTGCCGGGTCTACGTAGAGCGCCCGGTGTATGAGCGCTTCCTGTCCCTACTATCTGAGAAAGTACAGTCGATCCGGGTAGGAGCTCCCTTTCAGGAAGGGGTGGAGATGGGCCCCCTGGTGTCTCAGGAGCACCGGGAGCGGGTGCGGGGGTTTGTGGAGCGGGCCCTAGCCACGGGCCACGTGGAGGCGGTGGTGGGGGGCAGACCCATGGAGGGGCCTGGCTACTTCTACGAGCCCACAGTGCTGGCCCACGCCAGGCAGGAGGACGAGATCGTCCGCAAGGAGGTTTTCGGGCCTGTGGTTTCGGTGACGCCTTTTTCTGGGGCCGAGGAGGCCATTGCCTTGGCCAACGACTCAGATTATGGCCTAGCCTCCAGCGTTTTTACCGGGGACGTGGGACGGGCCATGCGGGTGGCAGCACGCTTGCGCTATGGCACCACCTGGGTGAATACCCACTTCATGTTGGTGAACGAGATGCCCCACGGGGGGCTCAGGCGCTCAGGGTACGGCAAGGACATGAGCCTTTATGCCCTCGAGGACTATACCGTGGTGCGGCACGTGATGATTAAGCATGGATAGGGTCCGCATAGAGCGCCTTTTGCGAAGGGAGCGGGAAGTCTTTGCCCGTAGGAACCCTCGCTCCCAAGCGCTGGCCCAAAGGGCCCAAAGTCACCTACCTGGGGGAGTGCCCATGCCCTGGATGACCCGTTATGCCGGGCCTTTCCCCCTCTTCCTCTCCTGGGCCCAGGGGGCTAGGGTCCAGGACGTGGACGGTCACACCTACTTGGATTTTGCCTTAGGCGACACTGGGGCCATGACCGGGCACAGCCCGGGGGCGGTGGTGACGGAACTGCAGGCCCGGCTTTTGCAGGGCCTCACGGCCATGCTTCCCACAGAGGATGCCCTTTGGGTGGCGGAGGAGCTTTCCCAGCGCTTTGGGCTCCCTTTCTGGCAGTTCACTCTTTCTGCTACCGACGCTAACCGCGCTGCTTTGCGCATCGCCCGGGCTGTCACCGGGCGGCCCAAGGTCCTGGTCTTTCACGGGTGCTACCACGGTACCGTGGACGAGGCCTTTGTCGCCCTGGAAGGGGGCATCCCCAGGAGCCGCAAGGGCAACCTGGGCCCGCCAGTGGACCCCTTGCTCACCACCAAGGTGGTGGAGTGGAATGACCCCCAGGCTCTGGAAGGGGCTTTGGCTGAAAAGGACGTCGCTGCGGTGCTTACCGAGCCCGTTCTTACCAATGTGGGCATCGTCCATCCAGTCCCCGGTTTTTTGGAAATGCTTAGGTCTCTCACGCGCAAATACGGGACGCTTCTCGTTCTGGATGAAACACACACCCTGTGCGCCGGGCCTGGCGGCTGCACGGCCCGCTTCCACCTGGAACCCGACCTCCTCACCCTGGGCAAAGCCCTGGGCAGTGGGGTACCTATCGGGGCGTACGGGCTGTCCCGGGAGGTGGCGGAGGCTTATGCGGAGCTCCTCCGGGGTCCTCACGCGGACACTGCCGGGGTGGGGGGTACCCTGGCGGCCAACGCCTTCTCCCTGCGGGCAGCCCGACTCACGTTAGAAAGGGTGCTCACCGAGGAGAGCTTTGCTCGGATGGAGGCGTTAGGGGAGCGTTTTCAGGCAGGAGTGGAGGCGGTGATCCGCCAGGCCGGGTTGCCCTGGCATGTCACCCGCCTCGGGGGGCGGGTGGAGTACCTGTTCCGCCCTGAGGCAGCGGAAAATGGCACCCAGGCTCTGGAGGGACAGGATCCCCTTTTGGACCCCTTCATTCACCTTTTTCTTTTGAACCGTGGGGTGCTCCTGACTCCCTTTCACAACATGGCCCTTATGAGCCCTGTCACCACGGAGGCGATGGTGGACCGCCACACCGAGCTATTTGCTGAGGCGGTGGCATCCCTCTTGGGGGTAGCATGACGGAGGTGCTGGAAAAAGTAGAAGGGCTGCTCCTCCAGGACCTCCGCAAGCGCTTTGGCGAGCTGGAGGTGCTCAAAGGGATTACCCTCGAGGTCAAGAAGGGGGAGTTTTTCACCCTCCTTGGACCCTCGGGATGCGGGAAAACCACCCTGCTTCGCCTGGTGGGAGGGTTTGAACTCCCCGATGCGGGGCGGATCGTGCTCTCGGGCAGGGATCTTACAGGCCTTCCCGCCCACAGGCGTCCGGTGAACACGGTCTTCCAGAACTACGCCCTTTTCCCCCATCTCACCGTCTACGAGAACGTGGCCTTCGGCTTGCGGAGTCGCCGCTTTCCCGAGGCGGTGATCCGGAGCAAGGTGGAGTACGCCCTGGGGCTTGTGCGCTTGGAGAGCCTGGTCCATCGCTACCCCCATCAGCTTTCGGGAGGGCAGAAGCAACGGGTGGCCTTGGCCCGGGCCCTGGTCAACGAGCCGGAGGTTCTGCTCCTGGACGAGCCCATGAGCGCTTTGGATGCCAAGCTCCGGGCCGAGGTGCAGGTGGAGCTGAGAAACCTTCAGAGGCGTCTGGGAGCCACCTTTATCCTGGTCACCCACGACCAGGAGGAGGCCATGGCGGTTTCCGACCGCATCGGGGTCATGGAGGGGGGCGTCCTTTTGCAGGTGGGGACACCCGACGAGGTCTACGAAAGGCCCAGGACCCGGTTCGTGGCGGAGTTTCTGGGGGTGGCGAACCTGATTCCCGCCCGGAAGGTAAGGGAAGGCGCAGAAACCCCTTTGGGTGTTTTCCCCCTGAAGGTGCCCTGGAACGAGGGTTTCTTGGCCCTGCGTCCGGAGCGGGTGGAGATTCACGAGGTCCCTGTTCCTGGAAGCCTGCCCGCAAGGGTGAGGCAGGTGATCTACCGGGGAGCCTACCTCGAGGTGTTTTTGGAAGCACTGGGCCAGGTGCCCTTGCGCGCCCGCAACTCCTTGCGGTTGGAGGTGGGGCAGGAGGTCTTCGTCCGACTTCCCCTGGAGGGGCTGGTGGTGCTGGATGGCTAGGGTGCTGGTCTGGTACGGGGAGCTGGCCACCGCCAGGAGCCTCGTGTGGCGTGGGGTGCTCCTGGTCCTGCCCGGGCTTCTTTGGCTCATGGCCTTTCTGGTGCTTCCTGGGCTGGTGCTCATTCCCTTATCCTTCGCCGAGCGGGGGCCGTATGGGGAGGTGATCTGGACCTTCACCTGGGAAAACTACCGCCGGCTTCTTGGCTTTGGTGTCCTGGGCTTTAGCCTGGACAACCTGCTGGCCCTGGTGCGCACCGTATGGGTGGCCTTGGTGACCACCCTGCTGGCCGCGGTGCTGGCCTATCCCATCGCCTTCTTTATACGGGCCCAGCATCCCCGCCGCCGCTACCTTGTCCTTTCCCTGGTCCTCATTCCCTTCTGGACCAACATTGTGATCCGCACCTACGCCTGGCAGCTTCTCCTGGCCCCGGAGATGCCCTTTGCCCGGATCCTGGCCGCCTTGGGCCTGGTGGAGCCGGGCATGGCCTTGTTCCCCAGCAGCCTCGCGGTTTACCTGGGCATGCTGAGTGCCTTCCTTCCCTTCATGGTCTTGCCCCTTTACTCCAGCGTGGAGCGGATGGACGAGAGCCTCCTCGAGGCGGTCCGGGACCTTTACGGGGGGCCGGTGAGGGTCTTTCTTCACGGCATCCTGCCCCAGACCCTGCCTGGCCTCACCGTGGGGGTTATCCTCACCTTTATCCCCGCCATGGGCATGTTCGTGGTGCCGGACCTCTTGGGTGGGGCCAAGCACCTGCTGGTGGGTAACCTCATCCAGCAGACCTTTTACACCATGCGGGACTGGCCTTACGGGGCAGCCTTGAGCCTGGTTCTCATCCTCCTGACCCTGGTGGCCCTTAGGCTGTACCGCCGCTACGGGAAGGAGGTGGAGCTGGCATGAGGCTTCACTGGCTGACCTCGGCGGTGGCCCTTGGCGCCTTGGCCTTTCTGTACCTGCCCATGCTGGCGGTGGCCCTTTTCTCCTTCAACCGCACCCGGCACGGCTTGGGCTGGGGAGGGTTCACCTGGGACTGGTATGTGAGGCTTTCCCAGAACCCCGCCCTCTTGGAGGCGGCGCAGAACACCCTGGTTTTGGCCCTTCTTTCCACCCTGGTGGCCACGGTCCTGGGAACCCTCTTGGCCCTAGGGCTGGAACGGCATCCTTTCGGTCCTCGAGGGCGTGCCCTTCTGGAAACCACCCTGTACCTTCCCGTGGTCACCCCCGACCTGATCCTGGCGGCCGCCCTGATGGTGGCCTTTGGCTTCCTGCGGCAGGCCTTCTCCCTCTTTGAGCCCGGCCTTCCCGCCATGGTGGTGGGCCACGCTACCTTTCAAGTGGGATTTGTGGCCCTGGTGGTGATGAGCCGCCTCAAGAGCCTGCCCAGGGAGCTGGACGAGGCAGCCCGGGATCTCTACGCCACCTACTCCCTCTACCTGCGCCGGGTCCTTCTGCCCTTGCTGGCGCCGGGGATTGTGGCTGGGGCCATGCTGGCCTTTACCCTTTCCCTGGATGATTTCGTCATCAGCTTCTTCACCGCCGGTCCCACCAGCCAGACCCTGCCCCTGGTTATCTACGCCTCGGCCCGCAGGGGGATTACCCCGGAGATCCATGCGGTGTCCACCCTGCTTTTCCTGTTCACGGTGGTGTTGGTGTTGAGCGCAGAGCGCTTCACAAGGAGGTCGGCATGAAAAGGATAGCGGTGTTTTTGATGGCTTGGTTGGCCCTGGGTCTTGCGCAAAAAGGGGAGCTTCGGCTTTTTATCTGGTCCGAGTACATTGACCCCGCCATCCTCCAGGCCTTTACCCAGAAGTACGGTTACCGGGTCCGCATGGACCTCTACGAGTCCAACGAGGAGATGATCGCCAAGCTTCAGGCGGGGGGTGTGAGCCAGTACGACATCATCGTTCCCTCGGATTTTTACGTTCCCTCCATCATCCAGTTGGGGCTGGTTCAACCCCTCAACCACGCCAAGATTCCCAACCTGAAGAACCTGGACGATAAGTTCAAGAATCCCCCCTTCGATCCAGGGAACCGCTACTCCGCCGCATATCAGTGGGGCACCACAGGCCTCATCTTCCGCAAGGACAAGGTGGCCAAGCCCGATTCCTGGGCGGTTCTTTTCAAGGACCCCAAGGCCCCCTTCATCCTTATGGACTCGCCGCGGGAGATGCTGGGCAACGCCCTGCGCTATCTGGGCTACTCGGTCAACACCAAAAATCCCAAGGAGGTGCAGGCGGCAGGCCAGCTTCTTCTTCAGGCCAAGAAAAGCCGGTACTTCCTGGGGTTTGAGGGCGGGGTAGGGGGAAAGAACCGGGTGGTGGCGGGAGCGGCCACCTATGCGGTGGTGTACAACGGGGATGCGGTTAAGGCGGCGGACGAAAACCCTGGCAAGGTGGAATTCACCCTTCCCAAAGAAGGCGCCACCTTGTGGGTGGATTCCCTGATGATTCCCGCCAAGGCACCGAACCCCGAGGCTGCCCATCTGTTCATCAACTTCATTCTGGATGCCAAGGTGGGGGCCCAGCTTTCCAACTTTAACCGCTACGCCACCCCCAACCGGGCAGCCCTCCCGTACATCCGGCCCGAAGACCGGAAGAACCCGGCCATTTACCCGAGTCCCGAGGTGATGAAGCGTTCGGAGTTCATCCTGGACTTAGGCAAGGATAACCGCATCTACGACGAAGTGTGGACGGCGGTAAAGAGCCGCTAGGAGACTATGGGATACATCCAACTCAAAACAGCCATTCCCGGTCCCAGGAGCCGGGCCCTAATGGAACGCAGGGCCCAGGCGGTCACCCGGGCTTTGGCCCAGGCCAACCCCATCGCCGTGGCCAAGGCCCATGGAGCCTTGGTGGAGGATGTGGATGGCAACATCCTCATCGACCTGGCCGGCGGTATCGGGGCTTTGGGCGTGGGCCACACGCCCAAGGCGGTGGTGGAGGCCATAAAGGCCCAGGCGGAGAACCTCATCCACATGTGCGCCATTGTGGCCAACTACGAGCCCTACGTGGCCTTGGCGGAGGCCCTGAATGCCCTTTACCCCGGGCCTAGCCCCGCCAAGACCCTCCTGGCCAACGGGGGGGCGGAGGCGGTGGAGAATGCGGTGAAGCTGGCCCGGGCCTTCACGGGGAGGGCAGGGGTCATGGTGTTTGAGGGCGCCTATCATGGCCGCACCAACCTCACCATGGCCATGACCTCCAAGTACGCCCTCTTTAAGAAGGGCTTTGGTCCCTTTGCCCCGGAGGTGTACCGGTTGCCCGTGCCCAACCTATACCGCACCCCGCCGGGCATGACGGAGGCGGAGTACCTGGAGTGGTCCTTGTGGAACCTGGAGAACGCCTTGGTCGCCCACATCGACGGTTCCGCCCTGGCCGCCATCGTGATTGAGCCGGTGCTGGGCGAGGGAGGCTTCATCCCGGTGCCCCATGCCTTCTTGAGGAAGCTTCGGGAAATCGCCGACCGCACGGGGGCCGTGTTGATCGCCGATGAGGTGCAGTCCGGTTCTGGACGGACGGGGCGGATGTGGGCCATCGAGCATAGCGGGGTGGTGCCCGACCTGATCGTTTCCGCCAAGAGCCTGGGGGCTGGGATGCCCATCAGCGCCGTGACGGGCCGGGCGGAGATTCTGGATGCGCCCCACGTGGGCGGGGTGGGAAGCACCTATGGGGGAAATCCCCTGGCGGCGGTGGCGGCTCTCGAGGCCCTGAGGATCCTCAAGTCCCCGGGTTTCTTGGCCAGGGCCCAGGACATCGAGGCCAAGGTGCGGGAAATCTTCGAGCCCCTCAAGGAAGAGGTCCCGGCCCTGGGGGATGTCCGGGGGATCGGGGCCATGATGGCCCTGGAGTTCGTGAAGGATCCAAAGACGAAGGAGCCCTGGCCCGAGTTCGTTCTGGAGCTGGTGCGGCGGAACGCCGAGAAGGGGGTGATCACCATCCGGGCGGGCCTTTACTCCAACGCCCTCCGCTTCCTGCCACCCCTGGATATCCCTTTGGACATGCTGGAGGAAGGCCTTTCCGTGGTGGCGGAGAACATCCGGGAGGTGTATGCAGCCCTTGCCTGAGCCCTTGCTGGTCTCCGAGGATGGCCGGTTCGCCGTGGTCCAGTCCCAGCCGTGGATGGCCGAGGCCCTCGAGGCCATCCAGGAAGCCAGCTTCCCCACCCTTTCCAGGGAGGAGCGCATGACCAAGGAACACTACCTTTCCCACATGCGCATCTTCCCGGAGGGGCAGCATGCGGTGGTGGAGCTTCCTGGGGGCAAGGTGGTGGCCTGTTCCACCGATTTCCGCACCCGGGTGGACTTCCACCACTACCAGCACCGCTACATTGAGGCCGTGGCCGGGAACTGGCTTACCCGCCACGACCCGGAAGGGGACTGGCTTTACGGGGCGGATATCGGGGTCCTGCCGGAGTACCGGGGTCTGGGCCTTTCCCGGCTGCTTTACCAGGCCCGTCAGAACCTGGCGCGCCGCCTGGGTCTAAAGGGCCATGTGGCGGGGAGCATGCCCAAGGGGTATCACCGCTATGCGTCGGAGATGCCCATAGAGGAGTACGTGCACCGGGTGGTGCGGGGAGAACTCCAGGATCCCGTGCTATCCGTGCAGCTTCGCCGGGGCTACCGGGTGTACGGGATCATCCCCGACTACCTGGAGGATCCCTCCTGCCTGAACTATGGGGTCTTCGTGGTCTGGCGCAACCCGGAGGTGGGCTGGTGAGGAGGATCCCCGGGCAAGTGTACGTCCCGGATGCCCGGGGGCGCTACCGTCCCTACCGGAGCCTCTGGGTGAGGGAAGGGCGGGTGGCGGGCCTTGAGCCAGGGGCGGGAAGAGGAGAGGCCATCCTCCCGGGGTTTCACGACGCCCACGTGCACATCTGGAAGATCGGCCAGCTTCTCACGGACCTCCTGGACCTGCGGGAGGTGGATTCCCTCGAGGCCCTGGCCGGGCTCCTGCGGGAGCGGGATCGGGTTCTGCCCCCCGGGGCCTGGCTTCTCGGCCGGGGGTGGAACGAGGCCAGGTTGGGTGGGGTGCCCAACAGGGCCTTTCTGGATTCCGTGGTGCCGGGCAGGCCCGTGCTTCTTACCCGCACCTGCGCCCATATCCATGCCCTAAACTCCAAGGCCCTGGCGCTTGCGGGGATTGGCCCGGAAACCCCAAGCCCGCCGGGAGGGGAGATTCGCCATGAGGAGGGCCTTCTTCTGGAAAGGGCCTACGGGCTGGTGGAACGGGTCCTCCCCCGGCGTACCGTGGAGGACTACCGCCGCTACATCCTGGCGGGGAGCCGGTATCTCCTGGCCAGAGGGATCACCTCGGCCCTGGAGGCAGGGGCGGACCCCCTTCTTCTGGAGGCCTACCGGAGCCTGGACCAGGAGGGGCTTCTCCCCTTAAGGGTAAGCGTCCTGGCCATCCTTCGGCCCGACGGGGAGGACACCCTTTACCCCCTGCCTGCACTCCACCGTTCGGAGCGGCTTGTGGTTGCCGGGGTCAAGCTCTTTGCCGATGGCGGCCTCTCCGGGGCCTCGGCGGCGGTAAGCCGGCCCTACCGGGAGGTGGGGGGGCAGGGGGTTTTGCGCCTTAAGGCGGAGGAGATCTTTGAGCTGGTGCTTCCGGCCCACCGGAAGGGCTTCTTCGTGGCCACCCACGCCATCGGGGATGTGGCTATAAGGGAGGTGCTTGCCGCCTACGCTCGGCTCTACCGGGAGGAGCCCAGGCCCCTTCGGCACCGCATCGAGCACTTCGGCCTGCCGGGGCCGAAGGAGCTTGCCCTGGCCCGGAGCCTGGGCATCTGGGTGGTTCCCCAGCCCATCTTCCTGAAGGAGCTCAGGGAGAATTTTGTGAGGTACCTGCCGGAGGTGTTTCTCCCTTGGTGCTATAACTTAAGGCGCATGGAGGAGGCAGGCCTTTCCCTGGCGTTTTCCTCCGATGCCCCGGTGGTGCGGGAGGTTTCCCCTGTGCAGGGAGCGCTTGCGGCCTCCCTGCCCCTGACCGGGAGGGGGCTTCCCTTGATGCGCTCCCTGTTTTACTACACCCGTCCGGAAGCCAGTGGCCTCGAGGCCCTGCGCCTCTGGCCCGGACAGCCAGCGGATCTCGTGGTGTTCTCCGAGAATCCTTTTACCCACCCGGAGGAGGCCCGGGTGGTGCGCGTGGAGGTGGATGGTGTGGCGGTCTTTGAGGGTTGACCTTACGGGCAAGCGGGTTTACTGGCAGGAAGTTTCCCCCGAGGAGGTGGCCTATGGCGGCCGCTATCGCACGGGGCGGCTTCTTCTGGAGCGGGAAGCCTACCGCATGGATCCCCTTTCCCCGGAGAACCCCCTGGTGTTCGCCGTGGGTCCCCTGGCGGGAACGGGGTTTTCCAATGCCAACCGCACCAGCGTGGGCACGCGAAGCCCCCTGACCCTGGGCATCAAGGAGGCCAACGGGGGCGGCACCTTCGGTTACGCCCTGGGCCAGATGAAGCTTTCCCACCTGGTCCTGGAGGGGGCAAGCCCCGACTGGGTGGTCCTCCGCATCACCCGGGAGGGCCAGGTCTTTTTTGACCCGGCGGAGGACCTCCTGGGCCTCGGGAACTTTGAGGCGGCGGCCAAGCTGTTTGCCGCCTACGGCAGGAAGATCGCCTTTGCCCTTTTGGGGCCGGTGGGGGAGTACCTGGGCCTCCTTTCGGGCATCGCCTTTTCGGACATCGACGGCAGGCCTTCCCGCCTGGCGGCCCGGGGAGGCGTGGGGGCGGTGATGGGAAGCAAGCGGGTCAAGGCCATCGTGGTGGAGGTGCCGGGGAAGGTGGAGGTCTGGGACAAGCCCAAGGTCACCGGGGCCATCCGCCGCTATGCGGAGCTTTTGCGCCAGGACCCCTTGGTGATGAAGTTCTACAACGCCATCGGCACCATGGGAATGGCGGACTTCCAGAATGCCTTCGGGGGACTGCCGGTGAGGAACTTTCGCCAGGGCCAGCTCGCCTCCCCGGAGGAGTTCCGCATGGGCGGCCAGTACATCGCTCCCCTCAACAAGGCTCGGGGAGGGAAACACACCCACGCCTGCATGCCTGGATGCGTGATCCAGTGCTCCAACGTCATCGTGGACGAAAAGGGAGAGGAGGTGGTTTCCCCCCTGGAGTACGAGACCATCGGCCTTATGGGCACCAACTGTGGCCTCACCGATCCGGACCAGCTCGCCCGCCTCAATCGCCTGGCCAACGACCTGGGGGTGGACACCATAGAAACCGGGGCCACCTTGGCCCTTTTCATGGAAAAGGGAGAGGCGGACTGGGGGGACTATGCCTTCATGGAGGCCAGGCTCAAAGCCCTCTACACTCCAAGTGAGGAGGCCCGCTTCCTGGCCCAAGGCACCGCCCGGGTGGGGGAGGCGCTTGGGCTTAAGCGGGTTCCCGTCATCAAGCGTCAGGCCATCAGCGCCTACGATCCCAGGGTGGTGGAGGCCACGGGGATCACCATGATGATCACCGCCCAGGGGGCAGACCACACCGCGGGGAATGCCCCGCGCCTGGAAACCCGGGCCATGCCCGTGGAGGAGATCCTCGAGGCCAGTTATCAGGCCCAGGTGAACGCCGCCGCCAACGACGCCCTGGGCCTTTGCGTCTTCGGGGGAAGCGTCACCAACAAGCAGGTGGAGTTCGTGGTGGAAAGCCTAAACGCCGCCCTGGGCACGAACCTGACCCCTGCCTTCTGGCGTGAGCTTGGGGAGGGCGTTTTGCGCCTGGAACATCGCTTTAACCACCTGGCGGGCTTCACCCACCAGGATGACCGCCTCCCGGGCTTCTTCTATGAGGAACCCCTTCCGCCCAAGGGCTACACCGCCCGCTTCCGCCCCGAGGACCTGGCGCCCCTTTACCAGAGGCTTGACCAGGGGTCGTAAAGCTCAGGCCTTTGGGCGGAGGGGGGAAGGGTTTCCCCTTTAAGGAAGCGGCGGGTGTAGAGCTCCGCAAGCTCGGGGAAGGGTTCGGCGGCCACCTTCTCCAAGGCGTAGACCGTCACCGCGTCCGCCAAAGCCCTAAGGGCCTCCTTGGCATACCAGGGTCCTTCCTCTTGCAGCTTCTTGAGGATCTTGTGCGCCTCGGCCTGGGCCCTTGGGCTTTCCCCTAGGATGGCCAAGAAGGGCTCGTGGGCGCGCTTCTTGAGGATGGCCTCCAGCATGTCCAGGGCCTGGATGTTGGCGGGGCCCTCCCAGATGGGGGTGATGAGGGCTTCCCGGTGCCAGCGGGCCACCCCGTACTCCTCCAGGAAGCCCAGGCCCCCGAAAAGCTCCATGGCAAGGGCGGTGATGGCGCTGGCGTGCTCGGCGGTGCGCCCCTTGGCCAGGTGGGAGAGGAGGCGGGCCAGGTGATAGCCCTCGCTGTAGGGGGGCCGCTCTTCCCAGGCTTGGTCAAAGGCCTGGATGGCCAGAAAGGCCAGGGCGGTGCCTCCCACCTGCCTTAGGCGCATCTCCAGGAGGTCGTGCTGAATGAGGTCGTGCTGGAGGAGGATCTTCCCGAAGGCTGTCCGCCTCCTTACCCGGAAGAGGGCCTCGAGGTGGGCTTTCTTGGCGATGCCCATGGCGGCGGCCGCATTGGCCAGCCGGCTCACCGTTAGGTTTTCCAGGGTGTAGTAAATGCCTTCCTCCAGCTTGCCGATGGGGTAGGCCAGGCTTCCTTCTAGTTCCACTTCCCCCGAGGGCACAGCCCGGGTGGCCAGCTTTTCCTTAAACCGGCGCACGGTAAAGTTCAGCCTCCCCTCCACCTCCCGTGGCAGGAGGAAGAGGCCAAGGCCCTTGGGGCCGGCCGGGGCTCCCTCCGGCCTGGCGGTGACGATGGCATAGTCGGCCAGGCCCGCCCCTGAGGCGAAGTACTTATCCCCCTGGTAAAGGCGGTAGGCGTTTCCCTCCCGCCGGGCCACGGTGCGGTTGGCCCCCAGGTCGCTTCCTCCCTGGATCTCCGTCATCCAGGTGGCGCCGAAGGCCGGGCCGTAGAGGAGTTCCCGCTTCACCGCTTCGTGCTCAGGGGCGTACTTGTGGAGGGCGTAGGCCACCTGGTGGGTGATGGTGAGGATGCAGTAAAGCCCTCCATCCGCCAGGAGGTACCCGAAAGCGTAGTGGAGGGGCCAGCCCCGGCCCTCATAGGCGGGGCGGATCATGGGGCGGAGCTTCTCCAAGAGGGTCTTTTGCGCAGGGGAGAGGAGGGCCCGGTCTATACGGTTCCCATCCAGATCGTGCATTTGGAGGCGGGGCGGGGCATCCTGGTCCACGTGATGGGCCACCTCTAAAACCTCTTCCCCTACCAGCTTCCCGAAGGCGGAGAGCTCCTCCTGGGGGAGGCCGGGGGCAAAAGTGTCTAATATCGCTTTTAGGTCCGGGTCAAGCTTATAGTGATCCTCGCCCTGGCTGTAAAAGCGTGCCCTCATGGTTTCCTCCGAGTCCCAGGCTAATCCCGGGAGGAAGGCGCGTCAAGGTGAGGCGATTCACGCTCAAATAGTTTGTTGTGAAATAATATGACCGCATGGTTTGGGAGGTGATGGGCCGAATCTGGCGTTTGCAGCGAGCCTTGCGCGAGGAGATGGAGGAGGGCCTCGAGGTCCTGGACCTTTCCGGCCTGGAGGCCTGGTTGCTCCGGGTGGTGGATACTCACCCGTATCCCTCGGATGCCGCCCGGCACATGGGTCTGCCGCCGCCCACCGTAAGCCATATGCTGAGGAGGCTTGAGGAAAAGAACTTCTTGGAGCGCTCCTTGGACAACAAGGACCTTCGCCGCTTCAGCTTTCGCCTCACGGAAAAGGGAAGGAACGCCTTGCGGCAAGCGGAGGCGCTTATGGAGGCGGCGCTCAGGCGGCGCCTCGCCCGGCTTAAGCCGGAGGAAATCGCGCACTTGTTGGAGTTGCTGGGCAGGTTGGAGGAAGCATGAATCCCACACCACAAGAGGTTCGCTTCACCATGATCGGGGTCCTGCTGGGGGTTTTGCTGGCAGCCCTGGACCAGACCATCGTGTCCACCGCCATGCCCCGCATTGTGGGAGAGCTGAGGGGAGCCGAGTACTACGCCTGGGTCACCACCAGTTACCTCCTCACCTCCACGGTTTCCGCTCCCATCTTTGGTAGGCTCACGGAGCTCTTCTCTCGCAAAGGGGTTTTGCTTTGGGCGGTAAGCCTTTTCCTTCTGGGTTCGGCCCTTTCCGGGCTGTCCCAGAACATGACCCAGCTTATCCTCTTCCGGGGGCTACAGGGGGTGGGGGGTGGGGCCCTTTTCGCCCTGGCCCTCACCACCATCGCTGTGCTCTTTCCCCCTCGTCAGCGGGGCAAGCTGGCGGGAGCTTTCGGGGCTATTTTCGGCCTTTCCTCCGCGGTGGGGCCCTGGCTGGGAGGTCTCCTCACCGACCACCTTTCCTGGAGGTGGGTGTTTTACATCAACATGCCCGTGGGGGCGGTGGCGCTGGGGTTCATCCTGCGCTACATGCCTCGACTTCGGCCTGGAGGGCGGGAACCCTTCGACTTCCTGGGGGCCATGCTCCTCGTCCTCTGGACGGTGCCCCTCATGCTGGCCTTTTCCTGGGGAGGAAGCACGTACCCTTGGGGAAGTCCAGCGATCCTGGGGCTTTTGACCTTGGCATTCCTAGGGCTTCTCCTTTGGATTTGGGCGGAGATCCGGCTTCCCTACCCGCTGTTTGACCTCTCGGTTTTCCGGGGAAGGGTGTTCAGCCTCTCGGCGGTGGCGGCCTTCTTCTATGGCCCGGCCTTTCTGGGGGCGGTAGCCTTCCTGCCCCTATACCTGCAGGTGGTGAAGGGGGTTTCCGCCAGCCAAAGCGGGATCACCGTCCTGCCCTTGACCCTGGGCGTGGTGGTAGGAAGTTTGGGCGGCGGACAGCTCCTGGCCCGTTTCGGGCGGTACAAGGCCCTCCTCCTCACCAGCGCCGGGTTTCTGTTGGCCCTTTTCCTGGTTCTCCACTTCACCCTCACGGTGGGGACCCCTCTGGCGGAGGTGGTGGGTCTATTCTTCCTGCTGGGCCTTGGCTTGGGTCCAGCCCAGAGCGTCCTCAACATCGTGGCGCAAAGCGGCCTGCCCAGGGAACGCATGGGGAGTGGGACCAGCATGGTCCAGTTCATGCGCCAGATCGGGTCCACCATGGGGATTGCCTTGCTGGGGACCATCCTGGCTCAAAGCCTCACAGACCACCTTCAGGGTGCTTTTCCCTCGGGAACTTCCACTCCCGTCCTGAGCCGTGCGGGGGAGGGGATGGCCCTGGACCTGGACCGGGAGTTTGCCCGCCTCGAGGACTTGCTGGTAAGGGCCCTTAAGGGGGAGGAAGAAGCCTACCAGGCCCTGATGGCAGATCCCTTCCTGCCCGGGGATTTCAAGCGGTCCCTGAGGCCCGGGGGCATTCCCACCCAGTTCGCCGAGGTGAGGGAACAGGTGACCAAGGCCTTGCGGGGGGACGAAGGGGCGCGGAAGGCGCTTTTGGCGGATCCCACCTTGCCGTCCGAGATAAAGGTTTTTCTCCTTCCCGGCGGGGTGGCCCAGGGGACTCTCGCCTTGCTGGAGCGGATTTGGTCCGGGGATGTGACGGCCAGGGAAGCCCTTTTCCAGCTGCCCTGGGGAAAAAGTCTCGAGGGATTCCTTGCCGCACCTCCCTCCCCAGCCCTTAGGGCCCGGGTGATGTCCCAGCTTAAAACCCTGGAGGAAAGGGTGGTGGCCCAGGCGCAGGCTTCCTTGAAAAGGGCGGAGGCTCAGGCCCTATCCCAAGTGCCTGCCCAGGTGGTGTCCCGCCTCGAGGCGGTTCGGCTTAAGCTTAAGGAAGCCCTGCAGGAGGGCATCGTGGAGGCTCTCCGGCGGATCTTTCTCCTTAGCGCCCTCTTTATTGCCCTTTCCCTCGTGACCCTGGTGTTTCTGCCGGACCTGGAGCTTTCGGGAGGCCTCGGGCCCCGGCCTTCGCTAGAGTGAAGGGGTGGACGGGTTCTACCTGGCCTTTGGCGAGGGGCTTTCCGAGGAAGCCAACCGCATGGCCCAGGCCCTGGCCGGCCTTCTTCTAAAGGCTCCCCCCGAGGGGCTTTGGGAGGCAGTTCCCGCCTACGGCACCCTGTACCTGGAGTACGATGCCAGGCGGCTTTCCCGGAAACGGCTCCTTGGGCTTGTTTCCCGCCTCGCCACCACCTTGGCTGGGGGTGGGGAGGAAGGCAGGATGGTGGAGATCCCCGTGCGCTACGATGGGGAAGATCTCTTGGAGGTGGCCGGGCGCACGGGGCTTCCCCTGGAGGAGGTGAAACGCCTGCACCAGGCACCTCTTTACCGGGTCTATGCCCTGGGGTTTACCCCCGGGTTTCCCTTTTTGGCCCCGGTGGAACCGGCCTTGCGCCTGCCCCGCCGCCCCCACCCTAGGCCCAGGGTGCCGGCCCACGCGGTGGCCATGGCCGGGCCCCAGACGGGCATCTACCCTCTGCCTTCCCCTGGAGGGTGGCATCTTTTGGGCACCGCCTTGGTGGCGGTCTACGATCCCCATCGGGAGGAACCCTTTCTCCTTAGGCCAGGGGACCGGGTGCGCTTCCGGGAAGCCGAGGGTTCCACTCCCCCGGAGCCCAACCCCTTGGCCCTACTTCCCGAGGAGCCCAGGATTCCTGCCCTGCGGGTGGAGGAGCCGGGTCTTCTGGACCTGGTGGTGGATGAGGGAAGGTTTCTGGCGGGCCACCTGGGCTTGGCCCGTTCCGGGCCCTTGGATCCCTACTCCGCCTCCCTGGCCAACCGCCTGGTGGGGAATCCCCCGGGCGCACCCCTTTTGGAGGTGGCCTACCGGGGTCCGGTCCTCACTGCTCTTAGGGATTTGGTGGCGGCGGTGGCAGGGTATGGGCTTACCGCCCTCCTGGAGGGGGAAGAGATTCCGCCGGGCCAGAGCTTTTTCTGGCCTAGGGGCAAAACCCTCTCCTTTCGGCCCAAGGGCCGGGGGGTCAGGGTTTACTTGGCGGTGGCGGGAGCCCTCGAGGGCCGTTCCTTTATGGGTTCCGTGTCCCCGGACCTCCGGGGCAGGATCGGCCGTCCGTTAGAGGCGGGGGATGTCTTGGGTCTGGGGGAGGAAAGGGCCGTGCGGCCGGGACTCGCCTTCCGGCAAAGGCCCTTGCCGGAAGCCTTTCGCCTCCGTCTCCTTCCCGGGCCCCAGTTTTCCTGGGAAGCCTTTAGGGCTTTGGTTTCCGCCTCCTTCCAGGTGGTGCGGGCGGACCGGATGGGCGTGGAGCTCCTGGGGCCGGAGGTACCTGGGGGGGAAGGGCTTTCCGAGGCCACGCCCTTGGGAGGTATCCAGGTGCCGCCTTCTGGGCGCCCCCTGGTGCTTTTGGTGGATAAGGGGAGCCTTGGGGGCTATGCCAAGCCGGCCAGGGTTCATCCTGGAGATCTCTGGCTTTTCGGCCAGGTGTGGCCAGGAGTAGAGTTAACGTTCACATGCGAGCTTCATCGTGAAAGGCAGCACATAGCTCCCATCCTGGCCTGGGAAGGCTAGAGGAAGCCTCACACCGCTTCCACCACCATGGCGATTCCCTGACCCACGCCGATGCACATGGTAGCCAGGCCGAACTGGACTTTTTGTCGGTGCATTTCGTGGAGCAGGGTGGTGAGGATGCGGGCTCCGGAGGCTCCCAGGGGGTGTCCGAGGGCGATGGCCCCGCCGTTGGGGTTGAGGCGGGGGTCTTCCATGTCCAGGCCCCACTCTCTGAGCACGGCGAGGCTTTGGGCGGCGAAGGCTTCGTTGAGTTCGATCAGGCCGATGTCCTTTAGGGAGAGGCCTGCTCGTTCCAAGGCTTTTTGGGTGGCGGGCACTGGCCCGATGCCCATGATTCTGGGGGGAACACCGGCCACGGCGATGCTCCGCACCCGGGCCAGGGGGGTGAGGCCGTGGGCCTTGGCGTAGGCATCGGAGACCAGGAGGACGGCGGCGGCTCCATCGTTGAGGGGGCTGGAGTTTCCTGCGGTGACGGTGCCTCCTTCGCGGAAGACGGGTTTGAGCTGGGCCAGTTTTTCGAGGGAGGTATCCCTTCTTGGTCCCTCATCCACTTCTACGCGGACTTCCTCTTTTCCGCGCTTTACGGGCACGGGGACCACTTCTTTGGCGAATCGGCCCTGGTCCCAGGCGCGGATGGCTTTTTGGTGGGAGAGGAGGGCGAAGCGGTCCTGTTCTTCCCGGGGGATCTTGTACATTTCTGCCAGGTTTTCGGCGGTTTCCCCCATGCTTTCTGTGCCGTAGAGGGCCTGCATTTTGGGGTTAATGAGCCGCCAGCCCAGGGTGGTGTCGTACATTACCTGGTTGCCGGTGGGGAAGGGTTTATCTGGTTTGGGGACCACGAAGGGGGCCCGGGACATGGACTCTACGCCGCTGCCGATGTAGACATGGCCTTCTCCTGCCCAGATGGCCCGGGCGGCCTGGGCGACGGCTTCCAGGCCGGATCCGCAGAGGCGGTTTACGGTGCAACCTGCTACTTTTACGGGGAAGCCGGCCAGGAGGAGGGCCATGCGGGCCACGTTGCGGTTGTCTTCTCCGGCTTGGTTGGCGCAGCCGGCGTAGACGTCCTCTACTTCCTCCTTGGGGACGCCGCTTCGTTCCATGAGGGCGGAGAGGGTGAGGGCCAGGAGATCGTCGGGGCGCACGGTGGCCAGGGCTCCCCCGTGCTTGCCGATGGGGGTTCTGAGGGCTTCCACAATCCAGGCTTCAGGCATGGGACCTCCCTACCGACCGTTCGGTAACAGTGTAGGGGAGCTGGGAAGGAAAGTCAATGCTGTTGAGGAGAGGAAAAGCACAAGCCAGTTTAATCGTGAACAATAACACAAACAAGGAAGGCTACCCACCATAGACCGCCTGCACTTCCTCCACCAGGCTCCTCACCTCTTCAACCGGCAGCCGGCAGGCTCCTTCCCGGCACAGGTAAGCCTTTCCAGGCTCCCGCCCGCGAAGGCCTGGAAGAGCATCCGCTGGCCCCACCACCAACTGGGTAAGGGGTAGGTAGAGCTCCCGTACCGACTCCAGAATCGGGGAGGGCGTAGGAAGGGCAAGCTCCGTTCCTTCCTTAAGGAGGCGGTGAACCAGGAGCAAGCCAGGGAGGGCGTGGGGGTGGCGCTCAAGCCACAGGGCCCCTTCCTCCAAAAGCAACTGGGCCCGCCTTCGGTAGTCACCGCCAAAGGCAGCCTGCAAGCGCCAGAAGGCCTCGGCCAGGGCGCTTTTGCCAGAGGGAAGGGTGGTTTCCTCCACCTCCTTGGCGGGAAGGGGAAGGGATTTCAGGGCGGGACGGGTACTTGGTCCCTCAAGACCCTCCCCTTGAAAGACCTCCCAGGCTGCCTCCGCCAAGGACCTTGCCTTCTCCAGATAAGGCCACTCGCCGGTGGCGGTGTAAAGCTCCAGTAAGGCCAAGGCGGTAAAGCTTTGGTCTTGGAGGAAAGCCTCTTCCCCCAGGGCCCCGGCCCGCCACACGTGGCGCACAAGGCCGTCCTTGCCCATGGTCTCCACCAGGAAGTGACCCCCTCGCCGGGCCGCCATCAAGTAGCGGCCGTCCCTTAAAAGCCTGCCCGCCTCGGCCAAGGCCCGCACCGCCAAGGCAGACCAGTCGGCTAAGACCTTGTCGTCCAAGTTGGGGGGCATACGGCGCCGTCTCGAGGCAAGAAGCCTAGCCCGGAGGCCCTCCCGCCAGACCGCAAAGCCTTCCCCCAGCTCCCTCTTTACCTCTTCCTCACCCCAGGCGGTAAGCACGTACCTGGGAGATTCTCCTCCCTCCAGGAGCGGGGCCTTCCCCAGGGCAAAATAGCGGTGGGCCAGGGGGTAATCCTCCCTCAAGGCTGCCTGGAGCTCGTCCGGGGTCCAGGTGTAGTAGCGTCCTTCCTCCCCCTCGCTTTCCGCATCCAAAGCTGTGTAGAACCCTCCCTGGCCAGGGCTTTGCATGGAGAGAAGCCAGTCCAGGGTTTCCCGAGCCACCCTGAGAAAAAGGGGGTCAGCGAAGACCCGGTAAGCCCCCAGGTAGACCCGGGCCAGGAGGGCGTTGTCGTAAAGCATCTTTTCAAAGTGGGGGAGGTACCAGAAGCGGTCCACGGCGTAACGGTGGAACCCCCCACCCACCTGGTCGTAGACCCCACCCAGGGCCATGGCCCTCAGGGTCTTATAGAGCATCCCGCGGGCCTCCTCCTTGCCCCGCCAGGCCAAGGCCAGGAGATAAAGGAGGAGGTTACCTTGGGGAAACTTGGGTGCGGGAAGAAACCCACCCCACTCCGGGTCAAAGGAGCGGGCAAGAAACTGCAAAGCTTTTTCCTCCACATCCTGGGGCACGGGTCCGGGAGGGGGAGTAAGGCTTCGCCAAAGAGCCTGGGAAAGGCGTTCCGCCTCCCTTAATATGGCCTCCCGTTCCTCCCGCCAGGCCTGGGCTACCGCCAGAAGGACCCGTTTGAAAGAGGGGAGACTCGCGCGGTCTTCCCTGGGGAAATACGTTCCCCCGAAGAAGGGCTTCCCCTCCGGGGTGAGGAAGAGGCTCATGGGCCAACCCCCCTGGCCGGTGAGGCTGATGAGGGCCCGCATATAGGCGGCGTCCACGTCAGGCCGTTCCTCCCGGTCTACCTTCACCGGGATGAAGTGCCGGTTGAGGATCCCCGCCACCTCGGGGTCTTGAAAGGACTCCCGGTGCATCACGTGGCACCAGTGGCAGGCGCTATACCCCACGGAGAGGAAGATGGGTTTATCCTCCTGCAGAGCCGTGGTAAAAGCTTCCTCCCCAAAGGGGTACCAGTCCACGGGGTCTTCCGCATGCTGGAGGAGATAAGGGCTTCGGGAATCCCGGAGGCGGTTGGCCATACCCTTTAGGCTAGCCGGTCAGGGGAGGGCACACAGGTAGTCATCTCACACGGCATACCGTGCTGGTGGAACGTCACCGGTGGCGCCTGGGGACGTTAAGTACGGAGGGCCTGCCGTATAGGGGCTCCGTTAAGCCTTCCCCAGCTGGCCGACTAGCGGCTTTTAGCTTCGTAAAGGTGCCCGCGGGCAACCTGCCCTTGTCCCCAATTACAATGGGGGCCATGGTGCCCCAGGACACCTTGAAGGCCTGGCTTCCCCAGTTAGCCTCCTGGCTCCTCGAGGACCTCGGCCATGGGGACCTCACCACCCTCCTCACCGTGCCCGAGGATCTTTGGGGCCGCGCGGCCATCCTGGCCAAGGAGGAAGGCGTCATCGCTGGGCTGCCGGTTGCCAAGGAGGTCTTTTTCCTAGCGGACGCCCGCATTGCCTTTACCGCTTTGGTGGGAGAAGGGGAAAGGGTGGGCCCTGGCCAGGAAGTGGCCCGCCTCGAGGGGCCCTTAAGGGGCATCCTGGCGGGGGAGAGGCTCGCCCTAAACCTCCTGCAGCGTCTATCCGGCATCGCCACCTTAACCCGGGCTTACGTGGAGGCCTTGAAGGGCACCAAGGCCCAGGTCTTGGATACCCGCAAGACCACTCCGGGCCTCAGGGCCCTGGAGAAGTATGCGGTGCGGGTGGGCGGGGGGAGGAACCAC